>WNFV01006361.1_pt1 | contig 31171 bp, 37 predicted proteins | sample 5400101 | NCBI WGS metagenome assembly WNFV01 (sample SAMN13153361, study PRJNA577476) | soil metagenome | isolation source: 115 cm soil or saprolite under grassland replicate 1 | place: USA:California | collected 2016-06-15 | reverse complement strand
TTCTGCCTACGCATCAATCAGTCTGTTACCAGACTGACTGCAAGGCTGAATTCCAGGCCCGTGGCTAGCGGTTACCTGGGCAGGATTCGCACCTGCAAGATTACGCGGCATTGCCAAGCCGCTGCTAATGGGTGACCCCCATCACTGCACATGCTGTTCTAAAGGCGGAGGCGATCTAAGCCATGGAGATTGAACGTGATCAAGAGATTCGCGAGCTTGCATACAAGATTTGGCAAGAAGAAGGATGTTCGCACGGATATGATGTCCAACAGTGACTCAGGGCCAAAATGATCTGGGAAGAAATAAATCACCCGCAAAGCGAACCTAAACAGTCCAAGGCTCTCAATAAAAGAAAGACCAGAAAAATTCCGGCCGCTGAGACCAAGCTGTAGTTTCCGACCTTTACTAACGGAATTTTAGTCTAGCCGCCGATCGGATCTGACCGAGAGTGACCTGATTGGCACCCTGAAGAATTGACTCGGAAGTCTAAGCTATTTTCATTCCGTCATTGAATGCTTCCAACGATGCTTCAGGATCGAGGAAGAGATCAAACCAGGATGTCCCGTTAAGTCATTCTCCCTGAGAACGTCCCCCAAGTCCCCAAAGTCCACCCAAAAATGTCCTTCATGAAGATCTTTCATGAACTATTCATGAGTGTTCGGTCTATGTCGCACAACCTGAAAAACTATCTGCGCACGTATCGGAAACGAAATAGTCTATCGCAAGACAAGACCAGATGGCTTTTTTACTAGGCTGCCAGAGCGGAAACCAAAGTCTAGCGTTTTGAGCGGTTTACCAGGAGGCCGAGTCTCGACACTGTTTTCGCCTACGAGATACTATTTCGTGCTCCCGCGCGGGAACTTTTGCCGGTGCCTACCAAAAGGCGAACGGAGAATATTGAATCGGGCTCAGCTCATGACCCGGAAACTAAACCGAGCAACGCCCGACCGTATGGCGACTCGAAAGCTTCAAATTTTAAAAGCGATTACTTCCAGGTCAGGAATTGGGCTTGATAAAAATTCATGAGTTATGCCGCGACAAAGGAATTACGAGCCCTTGCGATAGATCCGTCTACGCGAGGTTTCCGTTTCGCAGTTCTTGAAGGATCGAATCGGTTGATCAATTGCGGCGTAAAGGAGACGAAGGTCGATAAAAACAGAAGAGCGCTAAAACTAATTAACGATTTAATCGACGAGTACCAACCAAACGCAATCATCGTTGAGGATTACAGCGCCAAAGGCTCCCGTCGCTGCCGGCGAGTACAAGAATTGATAGAAGCTATCTAAAACTCGCAGCTAAACGCAAATTGAAGGTAAGAATGTATTCCAGAGCAAAGATGAAGCAGGCGTTCTCTAAGTCTGGTACCTCAACCAAGCAAGAGATTGCACTGGATATCGTAAACCGATTCTCCGAGTTCTCGGCCCGCGGCTCCCTCGGTTTAGAAAACTGTGGATGAGCGAGGACAGCGGACTAAATTTTTATTTAATTTTGTCAGTTGAGGGTTTTTCATTGACAGCGATTCTCTTTTTAGTTAAGACGCAGAGACTCACAGACCTTCCTGGTCGAACAAGCTTCTGATCTTAGGATAACTGGCTGGCTCGCGGGGTTGTACATTCATCCTGCGTGCGGAAGGTTTATTTTTTTCAGGAATAAAAACGGAAGTGGGTTTCTCTTAACTTTGACAGATAGGACAGCTTAGCAAGAAAGCCGCAGAGTTTGCGGTGGATACAACATTTGAAACCATTGGCCGATCGATTAAAAAAGAAAAACGGTTCCAGTTTCCGGGATTCGGTACCTTCACCGTGCGCGGACGAAAAGCCAGAGAGGGAAGGAATCCTCAGACCGGCGCCATCATTCACATCAAGGCAAGCCGGACTGTTGCGTTTAAGCCCGCCCCTTCTCTTAAAAAAGGGTTGTAAAGAAAAATATTCGTTACTCCGTTTAAAAGATGTGCCGGGCATCTAGGGACAAAGATTGAGTCCCTCGTCCAAGTAATCGAGAAGCTTCCGGCACCTGTTGATAAGTCTGTGGATAAACCGAACAACAGCTAGGGCTGCGAGGCGAGAGTGTATCCGAAACTTACTGCACAATTAATGGGCATAAGAAAATCATCTGGTGAGTGCCTTGGCCGGAAGGCGAGCAGTTAGAAAGATGAAAAATCCGCAATAGTCTCTGGAACTGTAAATGAGATCTAGCGCTTAAGGTGTCTTCCGATGAAGTGGGCATTCGCTGAATCCGGAGCTTCGCCAAATACGAGATCGCGATGGCCATTGCTAACCAACTGCCCGCGAAAGGAAATGTTGCAGTAAGAGATTTCGTCCGCGAAGAGACGAACATATTTTTGAAACTTGTTTCCAATGACATCTGGGACGTGGAGTCGGGTCTCCGGTATCTTGATCCGTAGGGGTTCTGTTGAGCTCCTTCCACATAGCGGAGAGTAAGTCGATAGGCTTTTCTTTTCGTCTCGGTCCTTCCCACGTATTGCCCACCGCTTACGCCAACCCTGGTTTCACGCGTCAAGACCTCCAAGTCGTTCAATCTTGCAAGAAACAGATAAGCGACTGTCGAAAGATAGTCCTTCTCCACTGACGCCCGAGTGTAATCGGCGACATCGATTTCATAATTCGAGTACTCGTCTTAGCTTTTCCAAGAGCTCCTTCTGCTTTTTTGAACTGATCTTCTTAATGTTCATACCGATGAAGCGCCGGGAAGTTTTTCGACACTGTCGATCCCAATTGAATTCCATTTCGGCGGCCTGGCTGACATCGGACAACTGCTTCGGGCCGCATTTCGGAGAGCGCTCCAACCCGAAAAATATCGGTCCGCTCGTTTATGCGTGCTGAACTCCGCGACCGTTGCCGCCGCTTGCGAAACGGCCGGACGTTACCTCCATGTGCATAATGAAGCCGCAAAGCTTTCGTTCGACGTCGACGATGAATTGGCATACTTGAGTTACACTCCCGTGAACGTGGAGCTGGCAGAACTGCGTCAATTCAGCGAATACGGCATGACTGTCGCTGTCAACACGCTGCGCATCATGGTGGAAAGCAACTGGTCGCCGCGGGAGATTCACTTTGCCCATCAAGCACCGAATGAGACTTCCGAGCACGTGAGAATATTTAGAGCGCCGGTGCTCTTCGGCTGTGCCACCAATGCACTAGTTACGGAGCGCAAGTTCTGTGAACAGCCGGTTCTGGCCGCCGACCCGAACCTGTTCAAAATCTTGAGCCGCTATCTGGATGACGTGTTGAGCCACATACCGAGAGACGAAATGCTGGCATCGATTCGCAGGACGATCGCGGAATTGATGAAAGATGGCAGCCCCAAACTCGCGCGCGTGGCGAAAAACATGGCGGTTAGCCCGCGCACGCTACAATGCCAGCTCAAGAGCTAGGCATCGAATTCAGGGCTATGGTCGACGATACCCGTCGGCAGTTTGCGTTGGACTATTTAAAAGACCACGAGAGCACGCTTACGGAGATAGCTTTTCTTCTTGGTTATTCCTGAGTCAGCGCCTTCAACCGCGCGTTTAGACGGTGGACGGGAACGACGCCGATGCACTACCGCCGAAACGACAGCAGACTCGAGTCCCGTTGAAGACCTTGGAAGCCTTGCCGAAGCAAAGCGGCATGACGTCATCAATTTTCACTCCGCTACTTATCGAACCAGCAACTCCGCAACATTTGTCACGACACATTCGACCTTTACCGGACCGAGCATACGTGTTAACCAATTGTTTTTTAAATGTGGAGAAGGAAGGTGCCCGGTGGTGCCGCTGGTCTTCAAAACCAGTCTGGGGGCCGTAAGGTCCCCGGAGGGTTCGACTCCCTCCCTTCTCCGCCAAGACGCCAGCTGGTTATGATTGCGGACCTTGGTCGCCCAAAACAGCCGAGCCATTGAAGAGGAACAGGACGTTCACATCGCCCCCTAAACTAAGACTTACCCCCTTTTTTGCCGTTCGTCGAGCGTTTAGCGCCCCTGGCGAGTTAAGTATTAGCGCCCGAGAATTCAATTCAAGCGGAGATCCCCGGTGTTGCCCACACCTTTCCAAGTGAGCGTAGCGGCGTAAGATTTTTATTGCCTCTGTGAAAGATTTGAAGCATTCTGAGAACACCACGTCTAACAAAAAGGAAGGAGGTGATACTGTGAAAAACATGATCAAGATTTTAGTTGTTGCTTTGACCACGTTAAGCTTCAGCGCTCTCGGCTTCGCGCAGGCGAAACCGGCCACTCCAGCTACGCCAGCGACTCCAGCCGCGCCGGCAACGGAGAAGAAAACTGAGATGAAATCCGAGAAGGCGAAAACCAATCGGATTACTGGTGAGGTCACATCGCTGGATGCGAAGGCAGGCACGTTCGCGGTTAAGGAAAAGGACAAAGAGGTCAAGCTGACCGCCGAGTCCAAGAGCGCTAAAAGCGCGCTGGAAAAGCTCAAAGTGGGCGACATGGTTAGGGTTTCCTATACCGAGAAGGATGGCAAGATGATCGCCAGCTCGGTCAAGGCCGAATCCAAAACCACGGCTGACAAAGCGACGGAGAAAAAAAGCGACATGACGGAGAAGAAACCGGCCACAAAGTAATCTTCTAAGCGTCCATGTTGCGAGAGGGATGGTCGGGGAACCGGCTGTCCCTCTTTTGTTTTGTCCGTATCTGGAAACGTCAGCATGCCTCGCCATCATTGGCCTTACGTCTTCCCCGCCGCCTTGCCTTGTCGCTGAACCTTCTGAGCTTTTTAAAATCGCGCGCCATGGCCGCGCCGAGATTGGGGAAACGCATTCCTGCCGCTGGATGATACTGGACTTGATAAAGGCGATCAGCATTGCGATAAAACCGTCCGTGCAATTCTTTCAACGAGCGATTCACACGTAGTAGCTGCCACACAGGAATCTTCCCCAACAATACGATGCCTTGGGGTCAATGATTTCGATCTGTCGCCGCAGCCAATAGCTGTAGCAAATTTGCAGTTCATCACTACGTGGTAACCGGTTATTGTGAGGACGGCATTTAACGCTGTTGGTGATAAATACCTCGCTCCGCTTCAAGCCACTTCCGTCGAGGAGCCTGTCGAGAACTGCCCGGCACGCCCGCAGAAAGGCCGTCCCTGTTGGTCTTCGAGCTACCGGGGGCCTCGCCAATGAGAAGAATTCGCGCATGAGAACATCCTTCCCCAGGCACGGCTTGCGTTCGGCTCTTATGAAGCGGGCACTTAACACAACGGCGGATATCGCCGCCAAGCTGCGCTAAGGTTTGGCGATTCTTTTTTTTAATCCTTCCTCCGGACTATGCTACGCAATACCCTCGCAGCCGGCCCCTTCACAACTGGTAATTTTTGCCTGTTGGAATTTTTCGTTTTAGTTCTTTAGTATGTAGCCCATGGAACTGAACAAACTGTCGCTGGAAGAGATCCGCGAGCAAGTCCTCCGAGGAGATCCACCTATCACGGCCCATTTTTTGAACAAACTAGGGCGCGATCCGCGCCAGGGGGTCCGAAAGATTTACGAGCTTCTCAAAAAACGTTACGAGAAGGAACGGACCAATCGGGCGCGCGTGCTCAACATGTTGAATTTCGAGCGCGTGCTCTGGAAGTCAGGCATCCAGTCCGTTGCGGGCATCGACGAGGTAGGGATTGGGCCCCTTGCCGGACCGGTGGTAGCGGCTGCGGTCGTGTTTCCACCCGGCACTGAGCTCGCCGGGATTGACGACTCCAAGAGGCTCGACGTCGATCAACGAGTCAAAATGGAAGCCGTAATCCGCCGCACGGCAACAGCCATCGGTGTTGGGTTGGCGGAAGTTGGCGAAATCGACCGTCTCAACATCTATCATGCCGCACTGCTCGCCATGCGCCGGGCGGTCGAAGCGCTCTCAGTAAAACCGGACCATCTCCTGATCGATGCGCGCACTATTCCGGGCGTTTCCATACCCCAGAACTCTTTCTTTAAAGGCGACGGGATCAACTTCTCGATCGCTGCCGCATCAATTATCGCCAAAACGCATCGAGACAGACTCATGGAAGACCTGGAAAAGAAATATCCGGGATACGGTTTCGCCCAACACAAAGGTTATGGCACCGCAGAGCATCAGAACTCCATCCGCGAACTGGGACCTTGTCCCGTCCATCGAATGTCTTTTCCCTTCATTCGAGAGCTTTGCGGCGGATTTTCAGAGTTGTTTTATGAGCTTAAACAAAAACTGGAGGTGGTGGATTCTGCTGCAGGCTTACGTAATTTTGAGACCAAGCTGAAAGATTGCTGGCCAGAGATGGACGAAAGAGAACAGCGGAAGATTCGATTGATGCTCTCGCGCCGGTGGAAGACGATCTGATCTTCATTCACCGCCTAGATTGAATAACACCTGCTTCGAAGGCGACTATCTTAGACCTTGAGCGAAAAAGCCGTGCTCGGAGCGAACACCACCGACAACCCTTGTTAGAGCAATTTTACGGTTGCTGACTGTAAAGCTTCCTAGTAGATCGGGGACGCGTCCGCGTGAAACGAGCGCGATTTATCGACTAATTGGCTCAGCTCGCTATCGTGAGACAGCGCGATAATCGCCACAAAGACAAATTCGAATAGAAGACAAAATAGCAACCAAGCAAGCAATCGGATATTGTCAGCCATGTTTACACCATTTCAATTTTCGCTCGCCGGACACGATTCTTTCTCCCCTTCGAGGCTGTGTCGCAACACCCTTCATGATTCGAGAGCCTCACCACGAACGGTATTGCTGGATTGTAAATTCAAGTTGTCCGTTCGCTCTGAGCGCGTCGAAGAGTTCCGAGCGAATTGCAACACAGTCTCTTCGTAGAGACACGCCGAAGGATCTCGCCTTTCTAACTTTTCGGCACTGCGAGATGCCTCGCTTTGGCTCAGCATGACATTTCTCTGATTTAGTCGATTGCGCAACATATTTACTTCCCGCTGTTGCTAACGGCTGGTCGAGCTGGATGACGATGAATTCATCCTCCGGCTACGCGGAACCCGGATGGCGGTCGACGCTGCAGACGCGAAGAAACCGCCGCTATTCCTATCGCGTGGAGCGAGCTTATACAAGCGGTTTGCCGGTGTATTCCGGCTTCCGAGATCGAATTCATCTTCGGATCTGAGCCCGAGCGCCACCTCGAGCAAAGGCATCAATCGGGTCCCGTTTGAGGTTAACGCCATCTCTTCAAACCCCGCTACGCTGCGCGCGGAAAGACTTGCCTAGCTTATCGAGCGAAAGTAAAGGTACCAGGAGCGGCTTAAGGAATGATGACGATTTAGAGAATTGCCGGTAAAGATTTCATGAAGTGAATGTCTCTCCTGGGGGCCACAGAGAGTTCGAGGAAGTGGAAATCCAGCCTAAAAGGACAGGGTCAATTAAAGCTGAAATGAAACTTTGGCGGCCACCAATCTGATTAAACAAAAAAGTGTCAGGTCAACCCCTCCAAACGGTGAAAAAATTACGGTAATTCCCTGACACTCAGTGCCCCATTTACCAGATATTTTGGACTTCTCCCCATGTTGGTATGTCGCTTGCTCGTTTAGCATAACGAGGACGGTTGATCTTTAGTTCTCTGACTTCTCCGAACCGCCATCAGGGGAAACCTTGTTGAGAGAATTGTTCTTGATTCTGAAAGGAGGTGAAACAGATGGCAGAAGAGCACGAAGCAAAACAGCCTTACAAATGCGCGGTCTGCGGCGCAAAGTTTGATGCCCAAGAACAACTTCAGGAGCACTTAAAGAAGTGCACTGCAAAAAGAAACTAGCCAAAAGGCGCAAGCCATAATAGCCCATCTGCTGATGGGCCGTGGGTGATCCCGCGGCCAGTCAGCAGAGTGCCCTGACGTTCCTCACGGATTCGTTTTTGCTCCGACGGAATTGGACCGAATTCAGTGTGATGGTGGCAAGTCGTTTACAATTGTCGCAGGAATGCGACTATTTCCTTTTTTCTCCTGGTGATCACTTCAGTCGCCCACTTGCGGTGATTGATGCACCAATGGTGGCAAGCAGGCCGAGCGCTCGATGATATCCATCCCGTTATACGCGCGCCAACATTACGTCACCTACCCCTGAGGTCTGACGCCAATGATCAATGACCTTTGGTATAAGAATGCGGTGATCTACTGTCTCTCGGTCGGCACCTTTATGGATGCAAATGGAGACGGGATCGGATGCGAACGGAGACGGGATCGGCGACTTCCAGGGGCTCATGCGCCGTCTGGACTATCTTCATGGACTCGGCATTACAGCGATCTGGCTGATGCCGTTCCAGCCGTCGCCCTATCGCGACGATGGATATGATATTTCCGATTACTACGGGGTGAATTCGCGCCACGGCACGCTTGGCGATTTCGTCGAGTTCACCCACGGAGCCGAGCAGCGAGGCATTCGTGTCATTATGGATCTCGTAGTCAATCACACCTCTGATCGGCATCCATGGTTTCAAGAGGCACGCGGCGATCCCAACTCGAAATACCGTGATTGGTACATTTGGTCCGATAAGAAGCCACCCAACGCCAACAAAGGAATGGTGTTTCCGGGAGTACAGAAATCGACCTGGTCTTATGACAAGAACGCGCGCGCGTGGTATTTCCATCGCTTCTACAACTTCCAACCGGATCTCAATACCTCGAACCCGCACGTCCAGGCAGAAATCCTGAAGATCATGGGCTTTTGGATTCAGCTTGGTGTTTTAGGATTCCGGATGGACGCCGTGCCGTTCGTGATCTCAAAGAAGGGCGCGCGCGTCAAAAAGCCAGTTGAGCAATACGACATGCTGCGTTCGCTGCGCGAATTTCTACAGTGGCGCGAGGGCGCCTCCATCATTCTCGCGGAAGCCAATGTTCTGCCCGAAACCGATATGGAATATTTTGGCGAAGACGGCGATCGCATGCACATGATGTTCAATTTTCAGGTCAATCAGAATTTGTTTTACGCATTGGCAGCCTCGGATTGCCGGCCGCTGGTGCAAGCGCTCAAAGCCACCAAGCCGCGGCCCGCCACCGCCCAATGGGGTTTGTTTTTGCGCAATCACGACGAGCTTGATCTCGGCCGTTTGACCGAGGAGCAACGCCAGCGCGTGTTCGCATGCTTCGGACCCGAGAAGGAGATGCAACTTTATGAGCGCGGCATCAGACGCCGGCTTGCAACCATGCTTAATGGGGACCGGCGGCGCATCGAGCTCGCTTACAGCCTGATGTTCACGCTGCCCGGAACGCCGGTCGTTCGCTATGGCGACGAAATCGGCATGGGGGATGATCTCAATCTGCCCGAGCGCAATTGCGCCCGCACACCGATGCAATGGTCGACGGAACCTCACGCGGGGTTCACGAAATCGGATAAGCCTATCTTGCCGGTTATCAGCGATGGACCCTACGGCTACCAGCACGTCAATGCCGCGGAGCAGCGGCGCGATCCGAATTCGCTGCTCAACTGGACCGAGCGCATCATCCGCATGCGCAAGGAAGTTCCGGAGGTCGGCTGGGGCGACTTTGAAGTGCTTCCGACTCGAGATCCGGCAGTGCTCGCAATCCGCTATGATTGGCGCAACAATTCGGTCCTGTTTGTCCATAATTTGGATGCGATTCCCAGGGAGGTGGCGTTTTCCACTGGATTGCGAGGTAATGAAGCTCGCGTACTTGTAAATTTACTGACCGAGGACCACAGCCGAGCTGGAGAAGACGGAAGGCATCACTTGCTGCTCGAGGCGTACGGCTATCGCTGGTATCGGGTCGGCGGCCTCGATTACTTGCTCAAGCGTAGCGAGATCGAGACACCAAGAGCACGCTAAGGGAGAGAGGCGGCCTCCTTGCTCGGCCTTCAGGACCGTTGCTCGGCTGCAACTGCCCGCCGAACAAAATTCCCGGGGATACAATACAAATTTCGCTCAGCAAAATTGCCGTCAGAGAACACGCGGCTACGAATAGCGCCGAACTGTCCCGCGCCAGCTTTACTGATTAGACGCTGGTTTTGCGGCGCGCTGACCGCCGCCCTGGGAGACTTCTTTTTCAAATCCGGGCAGGATCGCTCTGAAGAACGCGTTTTGGATCAACCGAACAATTGTTTCCCACGTGCCGGTCTGAGGCGCTTCCACGTCTCCGGAAAGCGGCACTTTCGTCGCGACTTCTGACCGCGGCCGATTTTGCAGCAGCCCGGAGATTCCCCCGACGAGTCCCTCGTAGAGCTTTCGAAACATGCTTTTCTCGGCGTCTTGACGCCGATCGTACACCTTCATGTCGCTGAAAAGAGGCTTCACATATCCGTCGATCTTCCCTTGCCGTATTTTGATTTCCGAATACATTGAAAAGTTCCCGGCAACTACGTCGAAATTGCCGTAGGCGCGCCAGAGATCATTCATCCTACGCATGTCGGTGTTTTCGATGCTCAATGTCAAATCCAAGTCAGGTCCCTTCGATTCAGGACGAAATGTCGCCTGTATCTGCGCCGGGCCACTGCCCATGAACCTTCCTGTCACGCGCGCGCGAGCCGGTCCTTCTTTGAAATCATTACTCAGGTTCTCGAGTTGCAGCTTGGTGCCATCGAGAAATACGTTATAGGCTGGGTTTGCGGCCTGGTTGACGTAACCAATTCGGCCGTCGGCCGTGAAGCGCTCGACTTTCACTTCAAGTGTCGGCTCATTGGCAGCTTGCCTGGCGACTTTTCCAGCTTCCTTCGTCACCTTCTCGGTCGGCGCCGTTTGCGTCTCCTGATGGAGGTAATCAGCGTCGAGGCCTGTGAGACTAAGATTGCTGATCAGAATCTTCTGAAGGCCCGGAGCGTACTCGATCGAACCCCGCGTCGAAAGCGATCCCTGCCGCACGGCGAGCTTATATCTTTCCGCGATCGGCTTGAAATAATCCAAGGTGATCTGGCCCAGCTCAAGATCGCCTTTGAGAGCGATATGAGGTTTGGCGAGAAAATCTGCATCGCCCTTGAACTTTGCGCTGCCCTTATCAAAGACAACTCCCTCTAGTTCAACCGGCGAGGGGTAGACGCCTTTTTCCGACTTAACGTTGCGGATATTTTCGGCGGTAAAATTTAGCTTTGTGAGGTGGAGCGGTTTGTACGGGCCTTTATCGACATACGTCAGGTCGCCGTTGCGAATGGCGAACCTGTCGATCTTGAGCGGATAAGCCGCTTCCAACGCGTCCTGCCAGCCTTTGTCCTCGATCGGCGTTGGGTCTTTGGCTTCCTGAACGAACTGTCGAAGGTCAAAATTGACTTTGGGATCGTCGATTTGAAAATCGCCAACCAATCGTCCAAAAAGGAGCGCTTTCCAGTGAACGCTGGCATGCAGATTCGGTATGTAGGCGACGGGGGGATCGGGGTGAGGCGTCTGATAAATCCACAATTTTTCCAGGTCAAGTGAAAGCCCAATCGGGTGGAAATCAAGTTTTTCGAGGCGAACGGTGTATCCCTTGAGCCGAGCATTCATATCCCTCTCGACCTTCCGACGCAGGGGTTCGTCGATGAGATAAGCGAGGACAAAGATGACTATGAGGATAACGGCGAGGATTCCGCCTCCCCAAATAACTAGCCTCCGCCTCATATCGATTCTGCTCCGAAAATGGCTGATTCAAGAAACCTGGACGGGCTCCTCTGCGTACATCCACCGCTTTAGTGTCTGCTACCCTGGGAAGTGTTAGGCGCAAGACATGTGCCCGGCAGACACCTAAGAATTTTCTTTGTTGAGTCATGCATTCGAACCATTGTGTCTGTTTTAAGCCTACAGAAGGGTTGTTTTTTTGTGTCAATTTTGCGACAGCGGGAGTCGTGCTATGGATAGGACACTGGCTACAAAAGGTTTGCCGCCCGCTGACATCTACCGCTGACGTCTATCAGAGTAAGATCATGGCCTAAAGTTTGCGCAGCAATGGCGTAGTGGGGACGCTGATGATTGAAGCAGTTATTTTCGATATCGATGGGACGCTTGTTGATTCCGTCGACCTACACGCAAAAGCGTGGCAAGTGGCGTTTGAGAAATTTGGCAAAGAAGTTTCCTTCGGAGCGATACGCCGTCAGATCGGCAAAGGCGCCGATCAATTGTTGCCTGTGTTCTTCTCTAAAGAGGAGCTAGATCAGTTCGGCGATGAGCTGGATAGTTATCGCAGCGAGCTTTTCAAACAGGAGTACCTACCTACCGTAAAAGCATTTCCCAAGGTGCGCGAGTTGTTCGAACGGATCAAAGAAGACGGTCGGCAAATCGCGCTGGCTTCGTCGGCAAAAGACGATGAGCTCAAGGTATACAAGAAAATCGCGCGGATCGACGATCTGATCCAAGCGGAAACCTCCTCGGGAGACGTCAAAAAATCTAAGCCGCACCCGGACGTCTTTGCTAGCGCACTCGAAGAGTTGGGTAATATCGCTCCAGATCAAGTGATCGCTGTCGGCGACACGCCGTACGATGCGCAGGCTGCAGGCAAAATAAATTTGCGCGCCATCGGGCTGTTGTGTGGCGGCTGGAATGAAGAAGAACTGCGTCGAGCAGGCTGCGTTGCGATCTACCAGGATCCGGCCGACTTGCTTGCGCGCTATGACAGCTCGCCGCTTGCCCGCTAATATGCAGAGCATTAACCAGCGCATAAGTCGCTTGTGTAGAACAACTACGACGGGCATGTTGGTGTTCGACAGACATATTTTTCGCAGAGCTGATTCATTACCACATCGATCTCGTTAAGCTTAAGGAGACCAGCACATCAAAATTATTCTCATCGATAATCCGGATTCGGGTGATGACTCACGTCCGTCGTGCGAGCAAATTCTTCGACTGATTCGCGACGCCGGCCACAAGGTCAACTATCAATCCTCGAAAGAAAAGAAGTGGAAGAAGGTGCTTAAGAAACGCTGCGACATCGTCGCCGTCGCCGGAGGCGATGGAACCGTCGGTAAGGTCGCCCGGTGTCTCATCGGTAGCCGCACGCCGATCGCTGTCCTACCGATGGGAAAGGCCAACAACGTCGCCAACATGCTCGGTCTAACGGGGAGGCCTTTAGAGGATCTCATCAAAGGGTGGAAAACCGCACACTGCGTAAACTTTGACGCCGGCGTGGCCAAAGGTCCATGGGGATCGCAGTGTTTCATCGAAGGCTTCGGCGTCGGATTGTTCGCCGAAACGATGTCCCAACTCGATGGGCGGAAAATCCTTGACCTGACGCATTCGGACGATCCGAAAAAAGTGATACGCGCAGTACTGAACATTTTAAAAAATCAACTAAGGAACTATCCTTCCAAAAATATGACGGTTCGGCTCGATGGCCGCGATGTCTCCGGCGATTACGTTCTGCTTGAGGCCTTGAATATTCGATACATCGGGCCGAATCTCGACCTCGTCCCGCGAGCGGATATCAATGACGGATTTCTTGATGTCGTTTTTGTCACCAAAGCCCAACGAGCTAAACTGAGCAAGTACTTCTCCGACCGAATAAGCGGCAAAAATTCGCGAGTCAGTCTAACGGTCCGCCGAGGTCGACACTTGCAGATCGAGTTGAAGAACTCGCCCATTCACATCGACGACACGGCTTGGCCCAAGGGCAAAGATCGGACACCGCTGCGCTCCAATGCCATCGATATTAAGATCGATCCCGGCGCACTGGTATTTCTCACTCCCGTGGAAAAAAGCCGGCGACGTTTACCGCGCGTGAACGCCCGGTCTTCGCCGTCATGAGTGTGGACCCGGCAAACTGTGATTAATGATCCCGCAGCTCCGTAGCCGAAGTCGCTCCGTTGCTATCAAAATAGACTCCTATCACCCCTATGGGAAGAGAAGCGGCGACCCATACCATCCCGCCGTTCAAGGCGAGTAAGCCTAAATCGACGGTGCGCTCGCCTGTTAAAACGTTGCAGATTCGGGACATTTAAGCTGTCATCGGGTCTCATTTATGAGTGTGATGAGTGGGCCTAGAAGGGCCGTATCGCGAATACGCCAGTCGGAAAACGTCCGAAATAGAAGCGTGTACTTCATTGAAACTGGCGGATAGGAGTCGATTTCATTTGTGCAAAAAGGGGATAGGCACCGAAAAGCCTATCCCCTTTTCTTGTTTATTTTGTTCAACGGTATTTCAACCGATTCCGCTACGCCTGGGTACGCGGTCTCGGTTTGTCGCTGGCCGCAAAATCGGCGCTCGCTTCACCGGTGGAGGAAACATCGTCAGCTCCGGTTCTTTCCAGAATATCTTTCGCTTTCGAAGTCCACTCGGAATTGTCGCAATGGACAGAAAGCAGTATGCCGCCCTTTTTTATACGTCCTTCGTATCTCTTTGCCTCGTATTCGGGAATGCCCGCGCCGATCAATGCTCCCATCAATCCGCCCGCCGCGCCGCCGACTCCGGCTCCTGCCAACGCGGCCATAATAGGGCCGGCGGCGAGGAACGGTCCCACGCCCGGTATAGCAATAGAGCCAACTCCCGCTAACCAACCCAATGCCCCACCTATGACGGCGCCTGAGCCCGCGCCTGTGGCAGCGCCTTCTGGTGCCTTCGTGCCCTTCTCGTGAGCGAAATCTTTGGTGCCCTCATTACCCGGAAACAGCACCGAGATATCCGTTAGTCGGAAGCCTTCCCTTTGCAGAGTTTCAACAGCATTCTTTACGCTTGCCTCATTGGGATAAATTCCAAATGCGGCTGTATTTTTACCTGCCATGTCGATTCTCCTTTCTTGTGATTGAATCCGAACATTAATGCGACGCTTTTGTTTTCATGACCGTATTTGTCCTCGGGAACCAATTTTGATTTTGATCAAAGTGGTGAGGTAACATGTCAAAAGTTTTTAAGCTCTTTCCTTTAACCACCGCAATCTGAACGCTATTTCTTTTTGGATTTCTTGCGTGGAACTTTTCCGCCCGCCCGGCGAGCCTCCGACAGTCCGATTGCTATCGCTTGTTTGCGGCTCTTCACTTTTTTTCCTGAACGACCGCTTTTTAAAGTTCCTTTCTTGCGTTCGTGCATTGCCCGCTTAACTTTCTGCGATGCCTTTTTGCCATATTTGGCCATGGTGTACAGCTCCTTTAAGTTATTTTTCTACGGGCGCAGAGTTGAATTCATCATGGACCTCAACTCGCTTTACGAAGTCGTTTGTGTTTGGCCGCCTCAAGTTCCTCACCCAGCTGCTCCAGTTCTGCGCTATTGATCACTTTACGTATCTTGGGAAACATGGTTCCCTCCTCTTCCTCTACAGCGTGATGCTCGACGTTGTCCTTCAACACTTTGAACTTCGGTTTAAATTTCTCGCTACTGGGTGAGAGCCTGGATATTTCCCGCAGAACCGTCTTCACTTGCTTGTGCTCCTCGAGAGACTCAAGCACCAGGTCTTTTAATTCTTCATGTTCTTCCATTGCCGGATAGAAGATCGTCTCCTCGATGCGAGTGTGCGTCTCGAGTTCGGCCTTAATCTCCTTAAAAATTTGCTTCCGCTGTTTCTTATCTTCGGTTCCCTGTCCTTGTTCGAATAGTTTTTTGACTCTCTGATGATCTTGTTTGAGCAGTTCTAACGCGTCCATTGGCACCTCCCGTAAAATGGATTTGTCCAACGAAGGCGCAATACTTGTGCCAAGCGGGTTCTCTACCAGGAACATCGCGCGATGCAGAACAGTTCCGCTATATCGTTGATCGTTGCTGATCAGACTTCTCTACGAGTTGTGCGTCGCATATTTTTCTGTCGCGCTTATCAGACGGAACTCTTTTTTTTTGTGCGTAAATTTCGCGACAGAGCATATTGCCAGCGGCGATAGATTTTCATGTGAATGTTTTTAACCGCCGACCTAAACTTGAACTTGCTAGGTATGCTTTTTGCGCAATATTTAGCCTTGTGTCTTTGGGTAGACTTAAAAGAATCCCTACGCTGAATCTCCAAGAGGAGTTCAAATGACCAAAAATAAATCGCCGTCCCGCTTTCCGATTTTCGCACGATGGATAGCCAACGCAGCAGGCAAGCCTGCAGCTTTCGCAATAGCTCTTTTCGTCGTTATCATCTGGGCCATCACAGGGCCGATATTTGGATACAGTGATACCTGGCAGTTAGTAATCAATACGGGTACGACGATCGTGACGTTTTTAATGGTGTTCCTTATTCAAAATACCCAGAACCGGGACACTCAGGCGTTGCAACTCAAGCTGGACGAATTGATACGAGTCACGAAAGGCGGAACGACTTCGGGAGATCTACGAGAGATTGGCTAATAAAGCTAGATCCGCGGGGGAGGGAACAGGCAAAACGTAAGGAGCAGCGTCGAGATTAGAGCATGGCCGGCAAATCTAAGTCGCCAATCTCTTCGCTTCTCAGGCCCGCGAGAAAGACAAACTCCAGCAGGCGGAAACTCCACCGGCCCGCACGATCAAAGAGCTTGTTTCGACCCTCGGCGTGAGGCGTACCTTGTGTGGCTTGTTCTTACTTTGTCGCTTTTTTCTTACGCGAATGTCCTACTGGAACTAGGACGAACCGGATCAACGCCGCGAATCCAGCCGTGAAGCGTAAAGATCAGCCACGAGCTAATTTGTTTCTGCGTCCGGCAACGGTGGTGTCAGGACATTGGGTGAGTAACGTAGGTTAGCTGCTCGCTCTGAAAGAAATTATCTCGCTAATTGGAAACATGCCTCACATCGGTCATCAGGGTTGCGAGGGAGCGGGTGGGGCTATCAAACTACTTCCGATGTAAGCGCAAAACTGACAGCAGGGGTCATTCGAAACAACACTGCGTGAAAACTGCGCAGATGGCATGATGGTTGCTCCTTCGAAAGAATAAGAATGTCCCTCTTTTTTAGTCAAAAAGAAGGAGGAGATTTGCAATGGAAAGAATTCAAAAATCGATTGAAGTCGGATCCCCGCTCCGTAGTGGTGCCTGGCGGGGCACGATTCGATAATCGCCCACAGCCAGCAGATTATTAAGTAAATAAATAAGGAGAACAGTTATGTTTCAGCAATCTTCTTTACCAAAAGTTTTTGTTTTAGTGTTAGCTTTCCTCGTTGCCACAGTCGTGGGACGAGCAGCTGATATCAAAAGCCCTAGCGCCAAACTCTCCAGCGATGACTCCAATTTCGTCAAAGAAGCGGCTCAGGGCGGACTGATGGAAGTTCAGCTCGGCAAATTGGCGCAGGAAAAGGCTGCTAATGAAAAAGTAAAAACAGTTCGGTAAACGGATGGAGCAGGATCATATCCGAAGCGATCTGGGAAGCCGGCCCTTTATACTTTACACGCTGCCGGCGGCTTTCTTATACTTTACACGCTGCCGGCGGCTTTCAGCGTTATGAAGACAGAGGCGGAACCGACGGCAGAAAAAAGGGCAATGTGTTCCTCATAGGTCATGACATATTCCTATGGAGTCCTAAAGGATTCCTCACCGGCTCAGCCGGCACACCAGGATCGATTCTTTTCGGCACCCACTTCGAACGCACCGATGTTTCTTGTACAACCACGGCGCGATGCAGCAGCATCAACGGCGGTCAGTTCCACCGAAACCGAATTTTGCTGCGCGAGTGGGATCTTTTCTATTTCGTCGCTCCGCGCATGAGCGTCGGTGCTCATGTGCTGTGGTACGACGCTTCGAATCTGCGTACTGGGCGGAACCAAGCGGCGCACAATCTAAACGTTTGCAGCACGGGCGACATAAATAACGGTAACTGCAGACCGGGAATTCACGGCGACTGGGTTGATGTAATACTGGCCTATCGATACCAGTTCTAGATCGGTTCAACTGCAGGAGAACCAAGGAAAGTCATGCCTCCCCCTTGGTTCTTCAGCAGCAGCCAGTTCATATAATCGCTCTTGAGATCGGAGACCATTATTGCCATCGGTCTTGGCGCGCACATAACGGCCATCCGGTTGCATCCACCAGGCCTTTCACGCTGTCGGCGAGCTGGGTTTCGAGTATCTCTTTCAGACGCGTTTGCAGCGTCGGCTCGAGAACGGGAAAAGCGATCTCGATGCACAAGTCGAAATTGCGTTGCATCCAATCGGCGGATGCCAGCAGGTAAACCGGCTCACCGCCATTCTCAAAATAAAAGATCCGCGCGTGTTCCAGGTAACGATCAACCACTGAAAGCACGCGTATGCGCTCAGAGACCCCGGTATTCCCGGCCGCAATGGAACGCTTTCGTCTCTGGCTTCTTCGAGCACGCGCCGGTTAAATTCTAGTCATGATATTTCACGGTTGATGTAGGTGTAGTCGCGTCCATAAAGTTTTCCGCCAATTGGCAAACGTCCGCGCAGCGACATACAACGATTGCCCAATGTGCCGTGGCTGGGACCAGACTTCTTACCGCACGCAAGGGTCTCGTGTGTTACCAGTGTATGAATTTCCCGTTAACGAGCGCGCGGTCTACACAAGCGCCTGCCGCACGCGAGCAGTAGACCGAGAGAGGCCGCAAAAGCTGCGGCGCCTAGCAGCGATCCATTAGAAAGCCGCCTGTCGCTCGTGGCTCCCCGCCAGCCGCCGCTGGTGCTTTCGTATGACAGCGATTTAAAAGGATTGCCTTCACTGCGCGGGGCTGGTCGATCTTCAAAATGCTTTCGCTCGACTTCTTTTGCGAAAACCTGTTCGGTCAAACCCGGTGCGATCATGTGCACCATTACCCCGATTTTGGCACTAGCGCCGACAATGGTTTCGCGGCGCGGCTTGCGCACCAGTTCGAGCAGGGCGCGGGCGACTTTCTCTGCGCTATAAACAGGCGGTATCGGCCTCACGGCGCGACCCGTAAAATTCGCTCCCTGTTGAAATAATGGCGTGTCGATGGCCGCAGGCAAGACAGTGCAAACGTGGATATTCGGCGCATCTCGGAGCTCCATTCTCAGGCTCTCCGAAAACCCGACAATCGCAAATTTGCTTGCTGCATACGCGCTGACAAACGGTGAGCCCATTTTGCCGACGCCTGAGGAGATATTGATGAGAATACCGCTGCCCTCTTCCCGAAAATACGGCAGCACTGCTCGTGTGCCGTGAATACAGCCAAAGAGATCCGTTTCGACGACTCTTCGGTAAGCTTCAAGCGGCGCTTCCTCCAATCGCGCAAACAGAGTTACGGCAGCGTTGTTGATCCAGACGTCGATTCTTCCGAACGTCTCAACGGCTCGCCGGGCCAAGTCCTGAATCGCACGCTGGTCTGTGACGTCCGCCACCACTGCAAGCGCTCTCCGAGGTTTTCACATTCTTGTGCAAGCCGACGCAGCACTTCTTCGCGGCGTGAGCTGATCACAACGCTGGCACCAGCTCGAGCCAACTCGAGGGCTGAAGCGCGACCGATACCAGTGGACGCGCCGGTAATTACGATGACCGAACCGGCAGCGTGTTTAGCCATGGGAACTCGGTTGATCTATTTTCCTCTCTTGCTAGCGGGATGAGTCAATCTCACGCGCTGAGCTGACATTTTTAGGTTTCAAGTAACGCACGAACCATTGAACGGCCAACTCGGCAACTGCATCCAAAGTACCTGGTTCTTCGAAAAGGTGGGTTGCGCCTGGAACGATATCGAATCGCTTCTCGGTTTTGAGCTGTTCGTAAGCGCCCTGATTGAGCTCGATCACCTCAGGGTCGATCTCGCCGACAATGAGCAGTGTCGGAGCCATCACTTGCGGCAATGATTCCCATGCAAGATCGGGGCGTCCGCCTCGCGATACCACGGCAGCGACTTCGTTGGTTCGCTCTGCCGCGGTTATTAAAGCCGCGGCCGCGCCGGTGCTCGCTCCAAACAGACCGATGTTCATGCCCGCCGTTTCCCATCGCCGGGCAACCGAATCCACCGTGTCTGCCAGTCGCCGCGCTAGTAACAAAATATCAAAGCGAAACTTACCGGTTGCCTGATCGGCGAGCTGTTCGCCTTCGGTCAGCAAATCAAAGAGCAACGTCGCCAGCCGTGCTTCGTTCAGACGCTTGGCGACCAGCCGATTGCGTGGACTGTGCCGGCTACTGCCGCTGCCGTGAGCGAATATGACGATTCCCCGCGGTTCTTCCGGAATCGCCAGATGGCCTTCCAGACTAACGTCGTCCAATTGTAAGTTGACGCGCGTCTCGCGGATCACTTGATGAGCCATGGCTCCTCCTCAAATTCGGATTTAGGCCAAACAGATTGTGATACCGCTCAAAAAAATAGTAAGGAAATTGGAATTGGTCCTACGAATACAAAAAGCAGCAAAAAAGAGGCCATTCATTGTAGTGTCTGTAAGATTTCTCTGACAAACAGTTAAATTACATTTCGGGGACTGGTCTTCGACTGTGCAACTGAGGGTAATGATCTGTGTTTCTGATTTGCGACTTGCGAAGGAAAGACCGTCGAGCGAAGCGCGATTTGGTCCGCGTCAACCCGGAGCGCGTGTTGTTGGATTTTGCACAGAACGTGGGGCGGAGTGAATCGGTTGACAATGAAGTCTTCGCGTTTAACCCTAAATAATAGACACAGGACTTCTTGGACAATGTCGAGCAGATTGACACTCGCGCTACTTACACTTGTCCTCAGTGTAGCGGAAGCATCTGGCAAATCGGCGAGGAACAGACCGCTACGGTTTCGCTGCCATGTAGGACATTCTTTTACCGCAGATCCATTTTTGTCAGAGCAAACCAGTTATCTCGAACATATATTGTGGTCGGCAGTCCGAGCGGTGGAGAAGGTAAGCTTAATCCGTCAAGTGGCACAGCGGATGAAAGACGAAGGAGCGCACAATGTCGCAATGAAATATGAAGAATACGCTGAGAACGTAGACAAAGAGGTATTGCTTGTTCGGGAATTGATACTCCATGGCCATGCCACAAAACGCGCTATTGTGACCGATGACCAGGACAAAACAAATGGCAGCTAAGAACGCGGCTAGCGCCAGGCGCCCGTTTATCCACGATGTCTTTACGCTGCCGGGGATCGCGGGCCTTGCGCCTTTGGGCGAGTTGATCCGAGACTGACGGGTGAGCGAAGGGCACCCTACGAAAACCTTCGTCCCTTTGGTTGCGGCCTCGCCGCGGTGGGCTTTCGTGATGAACATTCCTCTTTGACAGATTCACACACGAAGGCACGAGGGCGGACCCACACGGGCCGACATCTTTTACGTCCGAACACGGCTCAGTAAACGATGTACGTCATAGAAGCATTTGCCTTGAAAAGCGCGCGGATTTCAGTGCGCTCCGTAAACGATATCGACCAGCTTAATATCAAAACTCAAGTCTTCTCCTGCCAACGGGTGGTTGAAATCCACAGTCACTTCCGACTCGGTGACGTCCGCTACGGTTGCGTCTACAGGCGGTCCGTCCGATTGAGGTATTGACAAGAGCTCACCTACTTTGGGCTCTAGGTCCAAGTCCGCTAACTTGCTTTTGGCGACCACGACCACGAGATCTTCTCGGTGGGGGCCAAACCCTTTTTCTACCGGTAGCTCCGTCGTTTTCGAATCACCGGGATTCATTCCCACGACCGCTTCTTCAAGACCTGGGATGATTTGACCTCCACCGATGGTAAACTGGAGCGGTTCGCGATCGAAGGTCGCATCGAATACAGACCCGTCATGCAGTTTGCCGCGGTAGTGAACCTTGACGGTATCTCCGTGCTTTGCCTGTCTCATGATTTCCTCCTTTTTCAAATTTCAAAATTATCCTAGAAATCGAGTTCCCCCAGCTCTCTTATGGGTCGCCCCACGATGGGTTTGATTTTCTCGTGCAGTCTGGACGCGAAAGCGGCATTGGAGCAGTCAATTTCGGCAAAGTAAACTTTCCCGTCCATTTCGTTGCTGAGCAGAAGCTTCATCGGTTCGATAAGATTCACCTCTCTCAAAATCCCTTCTTCTGCCCGAAGGGGACTTTCATCCAGCTCCGCCCAGCTAGGCGGCCACTGGATTTTTGGATGTTCTCTTAATCGCATAAAGCTTCTCCTTTGGAAAAAATTTTCTCTCGGGGGCCGCATGCGTCTCATCAAAACTTATTCCAAAATTAGAATCTATTTGAATCGAGCCGGTGAAGCTGAAACTGAAACTCGGGACGAAGTTTTTGAAGGATTCGACTCGAAGATTTAGAGAGCCTCTGTTTTTTGGTTACAACTCAGGTCTGCCTTTGTCAAGTAGGGTGATCTACTTGCGATCGCTCTGGCCGCTTCATCAATTAATCTTTCAGCATTCCCAAATTTTCAATCTCACGATTTACGTGCGTTTCTGTGGATTTTCGATACACCAAATCTTTGCCGTAAGGTACTTTGCCAAAACCGAAAAGGCCTGAAGCGATCCGTAGGGGAGGAACGCGACGTGCAAGCGACCAATCCAAGACGAAACTCTTTCACGCAAGGGCGCTGCGTCGTGACGAACACGCCAGAAGGCCTTGCCATTTCCCTCCGATACGGATGAAAGAAGCTCTCCAGTTTTCTATCGCTTCGGCTCCGCTGGCTCGGACACTCCTTTGATAGTTTCGCTGACGATCTTTTCTGCGCCAGAGTGGACTGCGACATCACCAAGCGAAACGATACCGACGAGCCTTTTTTCTCGATTTAGAATCGGCAGACGCCGGATCTGCTTTTCCTGCATCAATTTTGCCGCCTCCGAGACGTCTTGATCTTCAAAGCAATAAACTACCTCCGGCGTCATGACCTCGCGAACTTGGGTCTTTGTTGGGTCGCGTCCCTCCGCAGTGGCTCGGAGAGTAATATCCCGATCCGTAAGCATCCCGACAAGACGGTCGCCGTCGCTAATTGGAAGCAAACCCACGTCCAGCTGCTGCATCTTAAGCGCCGCATCCTTCAGAAAGATATCAGACGGAACGATTTCCGGATCTCGCGTCATAATTTCTGCAACTTGCATAAAAACCTCCTTGTATCTGTTCTGAGAAATTCGTTTCGCAATTAATCCTACCGGTGTCTAAGTGCTTAGATCGGCTACGTTCTTTAATAGAACCCGAGATTTCGTGGCGGAAAAACCTGTGCAACAACCACGGAGATCCCGCGACTGGCGTATTGTGGCCGCGAAGAAATCCCCAAAGGAATAAGCGCAAGGTGCATGCCAGCCATCATACCGGTTACGTCAAAGTGAAAACTTCTGACCGTCGACGTTTGCGTTCTTTTCTTCAATTCTCGCCATCGCGAAGAGCTGAAGAGATCGCAGGGATTAGGTCCATGCCATGCTGTCCAGTGGATTTTTTGATGGACTTTCCCTTGTCGCGTTTGGGCCTTTCGCTTTCGGCGCTTCGGATGAACATGGACGCGTTTTTTGTTTGGCATAAAATTCTGTAGATTTCCAAAATGCGCAGCTTTAGCCGCTGGCGGATTGCGATCAAAACCGGCCGCCCAAGAAGCCCGCAGCGTCCATAACAGTCATTTGATCTTTCACCTCCGAAGACGGTGCCTTTTTACACGGGTCTAGCTAGGCAAATGATTGACAAGATTCGTGATTCGCCTCGTCACGTTTCATTCTTTCTGTCTTTTTTCAGAGGCGCCGATGTCGATCAACGCCAGTCCGCTTTCGGGATCCATTGTGCGCCGTAGCAAGCTCGGCGATTCCACCAGGATAACCTCCAACGTCGGCCGCACATGCGCCTCCATCAGGTGACCGCCGTGGGCGGTGCCGTCGGATTTGCCGACCACCACATGGGCATGCAAGGTCGGCTCACCGTCCTTCAACGCGATATCCCCCACAAGCGAGAGCACTTCCACCTGCTCGGGGAGCGGGATGTTTTTGTAGTGCTTCTGCTCCCAGTCGAAGAAACCAAGCTTGACATCGCTCAACGCGCCGATTGCCGTGAAGTGACCGGCGGTGAAACTACGATCTGTGGTAAATTGTTTCAAACCCGCCATGACCTCTTCGCCCGTTTCGAAAATGACCGCGAAGGTTCTCTCACTACGGCAGCCGGGCGCGCTATCCTCATGGATCACTTTCGCTCGCATAGACACCTCCTGTGTTCATAGGTTTCGGCCAAACAACAGTAAGAGAGCAAAACGCATGCCTCACAGCGACCGTCAAAGTTTCTCTGTAGGAGCGTCAGAGTTGTAGCTCAAGGACTTTGCGCTAAGCTCGACATATGAAGGTGACGTTGAATCCCAGCTTGAAGCTGTAGCCAGGGCAAACCCACCGTTCGGAATTTTAGAGATGAGGAGACAACATGCCTGCTCCGGTAAGGGTTCATACGTTGGTAACGGCGTAACTCTCTGAGTCGGGAAATGGGCTACACAAATTCCCTCCAACGTCGCAAAAACGCGGACAATTTCTTGCCGGCTAACCACGATCGGTCGTTCGCAATACACCGCATAACGCGACGAAGCCGTAATCAAATTCGGAAGAAAGAATTTCACCCATACAGAGTACGCAGAGTTTATTTATTTCAAACGCTGCCTCCGCGTCCTCGGCGCCTCCGTGGGGGAAAACCCTTGAATTGTCCCGACATCGGCACGAACATATGAGAGGACGCTCATGCGATTCTGCAGAGCGAACGTTCCAGCGGCGTATATAAACAAAATGGTGTCACCCGGCATGAAACTGACATTTTTAGGTACGCGTGGCTACATCGATGCTTGGAATTCGCGTCACCGCCGGCACACCGCTACCCTGATAAGCTATCGAGGTAAAAAAGTCGTGATTGATTATGGTGAAGATTGGGCGGGCAAACTAAAAGCGCTTAAGCCTGACGCCATTGTGATTACGCATCCTCATCCAGATCACGCTTTTGGTCTTAAAGAAGGGACGCTCTGTCCCGTATATGCAATTAAGAAAGCCTGGGAAAAGATGCGAGGTTTCCCGATCGAGCAGACCAACCGTCGTTTCTTGGCGATTCGAAATGTCGAAAAAATTGCCGGGATAAATGTTGAGCCTTTCTCGGTCGTGCATTCGATCAGGGCCCCAGCGGTGGGATACCGGATTCAGGCGGGATCGGCTGCAATTTTTTACGTGCCGGATGTCGTCCGGATTTATGATCGTTCACGGGCTCTCAAGGGTATTCAGCTTTATATTGGTGATGGAGCGACGATGAGCCGGCCTATTTTGCGGCGGGAAAGGCTGACTAATCGGCTCATCGGCCATACGACTATTAGGGAGCAACTGGCTTGGTGCGAGAAGGAAGGGGTTCCTCGCATGGTCATTACCCACTGCGGATCCGGCATTGTCAAAGCGGACGAAGATCAAATCAGGGAGACGCTGCATCGATGGGCAAACGAACGCGGAGTTATGGTTGACATCGCTTATGATGGCATGGAGCTCACGCTACCCTGAGGTTACGATTGTCCCCGGGGGCAGGAGCGACAACTTGGTGTTGCAAGAATAATTGTGCTTTTTGCATTTTCGTTGCCTAGTAGATTTTAGGTGAGCCATGCCAGAACTTCCAGACGTCGAGATTTTTAGAAGATATCTAAACGCAAAGGCGTTGAACCAGAAGATCGCGCGTGTGTCCGTAAAGAACACGACAGTAACACGGAACACATCGCCGCAAGCCATCGCACGACATCTCAAGGATCATAAGATTCAATCGAGCCGACGTCATGGAAAATTTGTCTTTGGACTATTGGATCAAGGCGGTGCGGTGGTATTTCATTTTGGCATGACAGGCTTTCTTAAGTACTTCAAAGAAAAAGCCGAGGAACCCAAACACACACGGGTTAGATTTGAATTTGCTAACAGAGCAGTTCTTGGTTTTGTCTGTCCGCGAATGTTTGGTCAGGTCGACTATACGAACGACATGAATCGCTACATCGAGGAAAGACGCTTGGGTCCCGATGCTCTGGCGGTTAGCTCGAGAGAATTCAAGGAGCGGTTAGCGGGTAAAAAGAGCTCGATCAAGTCGGCCCTGATGGAGCAGAGCTTGTTAGCGGGGATCGGAAATATCTATTCGGATGAAATTCTTTTTCAGGCGCGCGTCCATCCTCAAGACAAGGTCGACCAGTTGAGTGAAAGACAGTTAAATCAGATCTACAAAATGACGAACAATGTACTCCGCAAGACGATAAGATATGAAGCCGATCCCCATCGGGTTCCTAGAAGTTGGCTCCTGCCACATCGTAGCAAAAAAACCGCTTGTCCGCGCTGTGGCAATAAGCTCCAGCGGATCACGACTAACCAGCGCTCCGCCTACCTCTGCCCGAAATGTCAGCCGCCGGTGAAGTAGAGCACTGGAATATCTAATGCAAGGGCTAACGGCTTTTGTCGCGCTCTCCGCGCGATTCAGGACTGCTGCCTTGAAACAAACGCGTCAGCTTGTAACACTTTAACCAGATAGAGAAGTCCTGTCGATAGTTCGGGGAACCGCGTGCGTGTATTCGATTTCTAGGACACAGCAAACACCGATCTGGAGAACCAGCCAAACTCATGACTACTCTAAAGGTCAGCACGAGAAACAAAAGAGAGATTATCGACCTCACTCAACTGTGTCGAAAGGAACTCCCGCACGCACAAAACAGTGATGGAATAGGCTATCTTTTTTTACTTCATACGACCGCAGCATTGACAATCGCCGACTTAGATCCGGGAACGGATTTGGATCTCCTTGATGCCTTCGATGCTTTGGTTCCTAAACTTGACTATCGGCATCCACACGATCCTGCCCATGTGCCGGATCACATTCTTTCAGCGCTGATTGGGACATCGCTGACGGTGCCGGTAAAGAACGGGCAAATTCTGTTAGGAGAATGGCAAAGGATTGTTCTCATAGAATTCGACGGACCTCGACGGAGGGAAATTGCCTTTTCATTTATACCCGAACAAACCGGCCGCCACGATATTTCGCACTAGGATAAGCACGTTCGTCTCACTTCGCGAACGAGCTTTGGCATGCCGATTGCGGTTTCAATACACAGGTATCCCATGGCGAAGGGTTAACCACAGGCGCGCGGTCAAAATGCAAACGGAGGTTTAATGAATTCGTTGCTTGAACTGATCCAATGCGGACAGAGTTACTGGATGGATAATCTGAGCCGGGAAATTATTCAAAGCGGCGCTCTACAGAAACGCATCATCAAGGAAGGATTGCGCGGCATCACATCCAACCCGACAATTTTTAACAAAGCGATTTCCAAAAGTAGCGATTACGATGCGCAAATCAGAGACCTCGCCCGCGAAACAGCGCGGGTTGAGGATATCTATGAACAGCTCGTTGTCAAAGATGTTCAGGACGCCTGCGATTTGCTTCGGCCTGTTTTCGACGAATCGAAAGGTGTCGATGGATTCGTGAGTCTGGAGGTTTCACCGTACCTGGCGCATGAAACCGAAGGAACGATGCAGGAGGCGCGCCGCCTGTTCAACGCAGTTGACCGACCCAATGTGTTCATAAAGATTCCGGGAACCGCCTCGGGTCTGATCGCCATCGAGGAAATGCTTTACGAGGGCGTCAACATTAACATCACCCTGCTTTTTTCGGTTGAACGCTATGAAGCGGTCGCGAAAGCTTACCTGACAGCCCTGGAGCGGCGAATCGCACAAAGCAAGCCCGTTGATAATGTAGCTTCGGTGGCTAGCTTTTTCCTGAGCCGGATCGACATTCTAGTCGATCAGCTCTTGCAACACCGCATGGCGCAAAAGAATGGGCCGGCACAGGCATTGATCGGAAAGGTGGCGGTTACCAATGCGAAACTGGCCTATCATAGTTTTAAGAAAATTTTTTCCACTAGTCGTTGGAAAAAACTCGAAGACAAGGGCGCGCGTGTGCAGCGGCCTCTTTGGGCTAGTACGAGTACCAAGAACCCTCAGTACAGTGATGTTTGTTACGTCGAGCCTCTCATCGGTCCCCACACAGTCAATACGATGCCTGAGGAGACGATTGCCGCATTCGCGGATCACGGTCGGGTGAAGAAAAATACTGTCGAGGAAAATATTGTGGAAGCCGCTCAAAACATGGCTGAACTTGAACGACTCGGGATCGATTTTAGATGCGTGGCTTGGCAGCTGGAAAATGAGGGGGTGCAGAAATTTATTGATCCCTTTGCCGAGCTAATGACAAATATCGCCACAAAATATCAACGCTTAGCCAGCTAAGGACTCGGATGCGTGCGACCTCATTTCTCATGTCTGGTTTCCTCTGATGGGCGGGAAACAGGCGGTCTCAGATCAATTTGGATCGGTGCTTGATTCCCCCCTACGATCTCCAAAATAACCGTCGGCCGCGGCGCTGGCAATCGCCCCCAAGCAAGGCGCAGTTCCTGCTCCTGTTGGCTAGCGCTGACCGCCGATGAAAGGCCGACAACTGTGCGGGAAGAGCGAAGCTTGTCGGCCGCTTGAAGAATAAGGGAGTACGGCTCCGTACCGGCCACGGCGACCAACGACACCGGTTTGCCCACCTTTTCTGCGAGATGTACCACTCGACTGAAGACTAGAGTCTCGTAATTGTCGACGACCTGCTCGGCCTGCATAGCCAGATGTCTGTCCTCCTCGGCGGCGTTAACGTTTACAGAAAGCACGACTACGTCAACTTTCTCCGGATCGAACTCATCCAACACTTTCTGCAAATGGCGCAAGCTATTCGGATCATGCACCGGGACCAGGACATTGCCAGGTCGCACCTGCAACGATGCTGGAGAAAGATTCTCCCGGACCTCCAGGCGGAATCTTTCTATTTCTCCTTCTTCCATTATGCTGCGCGCTTTGCCTTGTGTGCCTTTTCGTTTCTCAGCCTGCCGCCGCCTTTCAAAAATAGTAAATGCAGCAAAGAACACGAGCGTGAAAGTGATTCCTGAAATCGTCGCTGTCTTCTTGGTCAGCGCGTTAATGCCGGCCAGCAGGAAAAGAGTCACAGTAATGAAGGTCAGACCGAGAGGCACTTCGATTCCTCTGATGCGGAAATTCAGCGGGACTCGCCACCGCTGCACATCGGGTTCCGTGAAACGGAGCACGACGACGGCAAGGGCCTTCATCGCAAAGCTCCACACGACCCCGAACGCGTAAGCCTCGCCCAAGCTATAGACGTTGCCACGGCTGGCGATGATCGTCAGTAGCTGCAGAATGACGATCAGATTGATAATCCGATGGGTGGTGCCGTGCTTGTTGTGCGGCTCCCTGAACCACTCTGGCAGGACACCGTCTTCGGCGACTCGATTGAGCACGCCGTTGGAACCGATGATCGCGGTATTGACTGCTCCGGAGAGAATCAGCGTGCCGACCAGTACCACAAACGCATGGAAAGCCAGCTTGAGGCCGGCCGGTCCAACTAGAAAAATTGAAATGCCGCTGATCAGGTTATCGAAGTACTGGCTTCGCTCGGCGTCGGGGATAATCATCACGGCAAAAAAAGACACTAATGAAGTGAACACCAGACTATAGACGAAGATCACGAAGCCGGTACGAATCAGGTTTTGATGTTTGGGCGCCGCGATTTCGCGGTTGACCTGGGCCAAGCTTTCTTCACCGCTCATCGCCAGCAACGAATGGCCGAGACCGATGAGAATGGCGACTATCGTGATGCTAGGAGCGATCGTCCCTCTCAGCTATCCCAACGACTCGTCGCTGAATTTTAGATTAGCGAGTGTGGGCGGAGGGATGGGCTGATACCCTTGCGTAAAGATTGTGATGACGCACCAAATAATCAGGATCGCCACCATCACTGTGGTGATTTGCATAATCCGCAGCGCCCGGGTGCTGGAGAAGGGAATACCAATACGGTTGGTGTGCCAGAAGTAAAGTGTAACGAGGATAGCGAATGCGACCGCAAAAAGTGGGGTGGGCACATGTATCCACGGAGCACTGAAGTATTTCCCTGACTCATTGATCAAACCAGCCAGGTATAGACCCGCGCTCACGGCACTGATCGGTCCGGTCAAGACATAATCAAACATCAGAGCCGAGACCGAGAACTTGGCGGCGGTGCTCCCCATCGCCTCGCGCACGACTCTGTAAACACCGCCGCGCACAAACATGCTGCAGCTCTCGATGTAGACCGCCCGGACAGCGTAGGAGAAGAGCATGATGGCGAAAATAAACCATGGCGCCGCTTTACCGATCGCCTGCTCCGCAATCCCGCCGACATAATAGGCCGAAGAACCAAGATCACAGAGAACAATGGCAGCGGCTCTCCAAAAAGAAACGAAGGAGAGCATGATGGTGACTGGAACGATGAATTTGTTTAGAGCCGGAGGCGCCGAGTTCTCCATGTCTTCCAATCTGACATTAGGGCACTTTTTTGAGAAGATTAAGAGTTGCGGCATTTGGCATTTGTTGAAAAACACCCGCTCGTTTCGTAGTGCTTCTCGTAGTTCTCGTTTTGATGACTACGTTCCGTTAACTCGGTGTCGAAGTAAGTACCAAATTCGACCTCCGCCGAACCTCTGTCCGAGGAAGAGCTCGGTCTGGCCGTTCGAAATATCCCAGTCCAAAGTTCTCACCGACTTTGACGCTTTCTTGACTCTATTAGGCAGAAGTTTTTTAGTTTATTTAGGCAGCCATGAATCTTTTGACGTAAGTCGTGCTCACTCAAGAACATGTTTAGATATCGTCCCCTTATCCAAGTAGAGGATTATGAGCCTTTCATTGGCGCTGAAGCAGTCGAGCGCATTCGTCAGAAAGCCAAGCCGCTTCAGGGTCTTCATGTAACCCACGTGAATTCCACTTATTACGGTGGCGGGGTGGCCATGCTGCTGGATTCTTTGACGTCCTTGATGAGCAGCGTGGGAATCAAGACGGGATGGAGAACGATTCAAGGGGCGCCTGATTTCTTTAGCATCACCAAGAAAATGCACAATGCTCTCCACGGCGGTGATTTCAATCTGACCGAAATGAAGATGGAAATCTACGAAGACGTGGCCTACAAAAACGCGATTCGAAACCACTTAGAAGCCCATGACTTCGTCATAATCCACGACCCGCAGCCCTTGCCTATGATTATGCATTACAAACGAAGAGGTGCTTGGATTTGGCGCTGTCACATCGATCTCTCCAACGCAAATAAAGAGCTCTGGAATTATCTCAGTCCGTTCATAGAGAGGTACGACGCGGTGATCCTTAGCATCGAGGAGTACCGGCAGAATCTCAAAACGCCGCAATTGTTCTTCTTGCCAGCGATTGATCCCTTCTCGATCACAAACAAGGAATTGACGGATGATGAGGTCAGGGAGCGCTTGGATCACTACGGCATTAGAACCGATCTGCCGATAGTGCTGCAAACTTCGCGCTTCGATCGTTGGAAAGATCCTCAAGGCGTTATCGAGGCTTACAAACTAGCGAGCCGTGAAGTTGACTGCTCACTGGTATTACTGGGCAACGTCGCCATGGATGATCCGGAAGGTCAACAGGTGTACCAATCCTTGTTGAGCTTTCAGGGCGACCGAATCCGTATTCTCTC
>WNFV01001560.1_pt1 | contig 31172 bp, 22 predicted proteins | sample 5400101 | NCBI WGS metagenome assembly WNFV01 (sample SAMN13153361, study PRJNA577476) | soil metagenome | isolation source: 115 cm soil or saprolite under grassland replicate 1 | place: USA:California | collected 2016-06-15 | reverse complement strand
GGCCGGCGCATCGCCGTCAAGATCCTCGCGGACCGCTTCGCCAGGGACAGCTCGTTCGTCGCTCGCTTCCGACGCGAAGCGCAGTCGGCTGCCGCCCTCAACCACCCCAACGTGGTCAGCGTGTTCGACACGGGTTCGGACGACGGCACGCATTTCATCGTCATGGAGTACGTCCAGGGCAAGACCTTGTCCGAGATCCTTCGGGACGGTTCGGCCCTCATGCCGGAGCGGGCCGTGGAGATCGCCGAGGGTGTGGCCGAGGCCCTGGCCTTCGCCCATCGGGCGGGGATCGTCCACCGCGACGTGAAGCCTGGCAACATCATGTTGACGCCCGCCGGCGACGTAAAGGTGATGGACTTCGGGATCGCCCGCGCTACCACCTCCGAGTCGCTCACCCAGACCGCTACCGTGCTCGGCACGGCGACCTATTTCTCACCAGAGCAGGCCCAGGGCGAGCCCGTGGACGCGCGGTCAGACATCTATTCGCTGGGGGTGGTCCTGTACGAGATGCTCGCCGGCAACCCGCCCTTCTCCGGGGAGTCCCCGGTCACCATCGCCTACAAGCACGTCAAGGAGGAGCCCGTTCCGCCCAGCCGGCTCAACCTCGACGTCCCCGCAGGGCTCGACGCCATCGTGATGAAATCTCTGGCCAAGAACCCGGCCAACCGATACCAGAGCGTCGAGGAGCTCCTCCAGGACCTCCGGCGCTTCCAGGCCGGCCTGCCGGTGAGGGCGACCCCCCTCCTCGGCTTGGAATCAACCGAGGTCGTGGACCGGGCCACCCGTCCCACCATGGTCCTTCCCGCGCCGACCACCGAGGAGACCGACCGCCGCCGCCGCCTGATCGCCGGGATCATCCTCGGTGGGATCCTCCTGATCATCCTGGTGGCGCTGTTCTTCGTGGCCAGGAACCTGCTCGACACGGGCAACACCGTGACGGTGCCCGACGTCCGCGGGAAACCGCTTCAAGTCGCGGAAGACATCCTTCGCAACAACGGGTTCGAGGTGGGCACGGTGACCGACCGCGACTCGGATCAGCCCAAGGACACCGTCCTGGACTACTCGCCGAAGACGGCGGACCCGGGGTCGACCATCGACCTCGTCGTTTCCAACGGCACGATCAAGCCGATCCTCGCCGTTCCGGACGTGGTGTGTGAGTCTCGGGCGACCGCCACGAACGAGCTCCGGAGCGCCGGCTTCAAGGTGAAGGTCGTGGGCAACGCCGCCAACCGGCAGTGCCAGAACCCCGGCGACGTGGCCAAGCAGGATCCGACGGGAGGGACCGATGCCCATCAAGGCGACACCGTGAAGATCTGGCTGATCACCGAGCCCTCGCCCAGCCCTTCTCCCTCTCCCAGCCCCTCACCCTCGCCCAGCCCCTCTCCCTCACCGAGCCCATCCCCGTCGCCCTCGTCGAGCTCCACGGAACTCCCCTCCCCGAGTCCGTAGCCCGTCCGGCGCCGTCGGAGTCGTGCGGTAGCATCGCCCGGTCCCCGATGAAACGCGACTCGCGCTCATGACTGCGGACCTCGTCACCGAGACCTTCACCGACGAGGAGCGAGCCATCCTCGCTCCTCACTTCACCAACCTCGACGGCCCCGTGTTCGCCCTGACGAACCTGCCCGAGGTGGTGAAGGGCGCGTTGTTCGCCCGGTACTCACGTTCGGCGAAGTCGCTCCGAAGGCTGTTCCTCGACGAGTTCGCCAAGACATCGCCCTCGGCCGAGTCGTCCTCGACCGGCCGGATCGGCGTGGAGCGGGCCGAGGAGCTCTACGAGCGCATGTTCTTCGAGTACGGGGACGACTCGGTGGCCCAGCTCGGCGGAGTCCACCTAGCGGTGGAGCAGGCCTCCCAGCTCCTCGCCAAGGCGCTGGAGTGGGGCCGGCTCGCCGCTTACCTCGAGCAGTCCACGCGGTACGTGCCGTACGACGACCGTCCGGGAGGACGATGGCGCTATCACGTCCCCACTGAGCTGGCCGCGATCCCCGACCTCGCGCACAGGTACGAAGCCACCCTGGACCACGCCTTCGAGACGTACGCGCGCTGGCTCGGCCCGATGCAGGAGTTCTTCCGCCAGCTCTACCCGAAGGAGTCTGGCGATTCCGACTTCGTCTACCGGATGACGATCCGGGCCAAGGCCTGCGACACGCTCAGGGGACTGCTCCCCGCAGCCACCCGCTCGAACGTCGGCATCTTCGCCACGGCCCAGGCCTACGAGCAGCTACTCCTTCGGATGCGTGGCGACCCCCTGGAGGAGGTTCGAACCGTCGCCGAGCTGATCCTGATCGAGCTTCGCCAGGTCATCCCCGCCTTCCTCACCCGCGTCGACGTCCCCGACCGAGGAGGAGCGTGGACCGACTACCTTCGGGAAAGGAGAGTGGCCACGGCTGCCGTCGAACGGGAGCTGCTGGAGGGTCTGGAGCCCGAGGTGCGGCCGGAGGTCACCCTCACCGACTTCGATCCGGATGGAGAGGTCAAGGTCGTGGCCGCCGCGCTGTACGCGGTGAGCAACCTGCCCGACGACCAGCTCCTCGACGCGGTTCGGAAGATGGCCACCGAAGAGCGAGCTCGCGTGCTCGTCGCCTACGTGGGAGATCGGCGGAATCGCCGGCACCGGCCGGGGAGGGCCTTCGAACGAACCTCGTATCGCTTCGACGTGGTGTGCGACTACGGGGCCTTTCGCGACCTCCAGCGCCACCGGCTCCTCACCATCGAGTGGCAGCAGCTGGGGACGGCGCTGGGGTTCGAGCTTCCTCGGGAGATCGAGGCGGCAGGCATCCTGAACGATTGGGACTCGGTCATGGAGCAGACCGCCGCCCTGCACCACGCCATGGTGGACGCCGGCCTCGGGTCCACCGCCCAATATGCGGTGCCAATGGCGTCCAAGATCCGCTTCTACCTGGACCTCAATGCCCGGGAGGCCATGCACCTCATCGAGCTTCGCACTACGCCCCAGGGTCATCCCGCGTACCGTCGCGTCTCCCAGCAGATGCATCGTCTGATCGCCGAAGAAGCGGGGCACCGGGGCATCGCCGAAACCATGCGGTTCGTCGACCACAGCCGGGTCGAGCTGGAGCGCCTGGAGGCCGAACGCCGGACCGAAGCGAAGCGGGAGGCCTTGGGGTCGTCCGGGTCGTCCGGGGTGTCCGGCCCGTAGGCTGCGACAATCCTGAAATCGTGCTCCGCACGCTCGTTCTGCTGGCCTACGATCGCGAGGACCTGATGATCGCGGCGCTCGCCTCCATCGTGGTGGCCGGCATCGTCGTCTCGCTCGGGGCGTGGATCCTGCTGGTCCGGGAACGGCGCCGGCGGTAGCGTCTCAGCCGGAGCCGGCGGCCGCCCGTTCCTTCTCCTCCTGCATCAGCACGCGGCGAAGCACCTTCCCGACCAGCGTCTCGGGCAGCGAGTCGCGGAACTCAACGAGCTTCGGGACCTTGTAGGCGGAGAGGCCGGCGCCCTCGCTCCGGCAGAACCCGATGATCTCCTCGGGTGTGGCGGTCTGGCCCTCCCGGACGACGACGTAGGCCTTCACGGCCTCGCCGGTGGTCGGGTCCGGCACGCCGGCCACGCACACCTTTTGCACCTTGGGATGCCGGTACAGGACCTGCTCGATGTCGGTGGGGAACACCTTGAAACCGGACACGATGATCATTTCCTTCTTCCGGTCGACGATCGAGAAGTACCCCTCGTCGTCCATCCGCGCGATGTCGCCGGTCAGCAGCCACCGCGTCCCGGCCTCGTCCTGCTTGATCATGGCGGCGGTCTCGTCCGGCCGGTTGAAATAACCGTTCATGACCTGGGGCCCCGAAATGGCCAACTCACCCTCCCGGCCGGGTTCCACCTCCCTGGTCCAGTCGTCGAGTTCCACGATCCGGCAGTCGGTGTCAGGGACCGGGAGGCCGACAGAGCCCTCCTTGCGCTTGCCGTAGATGGGATTGGCGTGGGTGATAGGCGAGGTCTCGGTGAGGCCATAGCCCTCGCACACCTTGGCTCCGGTGATCGCCTCGAACTTCTCGGCGACCGCGAGGGGGAGCGGCGCCGCCCCCGACAGGCACGCGCGGATGGACGTCAGGTCGTACTTCGGCGTCAACGGTGATTCGTTGATGGCGATGTACAGGCGGGGGACACCCGGGAACAGCGTGGGTTTCTCCTTCTGGATCACCTTGAGCGTGGGCTCGAGCTCGAAGCGCGGCATCAGCACGAGCTTGGCGGCCTTGTAGATCCCCACGTTCATCCCAACCGTCATCCCGTAGGAATGGAAGAACGGGATGATGCACATGAACCCCTCCCGGCCATCCCGGATGTCGGGGAACCAGGCCGCGCCCTGCATCGTGTTCGCCATCAGATTGTGGTGGGTGAGCATGGCGCCCTTGGACAGGCCGGTGGTCCCGCCCGTGTAGATCAGTCCGGCCACGTCGGTCCGAGCGTCGACCTGGGCCACCGGCGAGCGCGGGTAGCTGCCGGCCATGAGCTCCTTCCACCATCGAACCTTCGCCCCGGCCGGGACCGGTGGCCACGGCTCGCCGTGCTTGCGGGCTTCCTTCCGCATCTTGATCGGAGCGAGGAGGTTGATGGGGAACGGCATGAAGTCGGTGACCTTGCCGACGATGACCTCCCGCAGGCCCACCTCGTCCTGGACCTGGGCCACCTTCGGGTACAGGAGGTCCAGCGTCACGCACACCTCGATGCCGGCGTCCTTGAGCTGGTGCGAGAGCTCCCGCTCCGTGTACAGCGGGTTGTTGCCGACGACCACGGCGCCGATGCGGAGCGCCGCGTAGTAGGCGATCACGTACTGCGGGCAGTTCGGCAGCAGCAACCCGACTCGGTCCCCACGGTGCACGCCGAGCGACAGGAGGACGCCGCTGAACTGCTCCACCTGCTTGAGCAGCTCGCGGTAGGTGAGGGTCTTCCCCATCGGGGCGCCGGGGAGCCAGAAGGCGATGGCCGGGGCGCTGGGTTGCCGGCGGGCGGCCTCTTCCAGGATCGAGTAGAGAGACTTCTCGGGATACGGGGCGAGCGACCGCGGCACGCCGTCGGGATAGTTGGCCAACCACGGGCGGTTCTCCGTCATCGTCCTCTCCTCCGCCTCGACGGACGACATTATGTCCGAGCAGCCCCTTCACAGGCGAGGGGCGGCCATCTTAGGCTGCACGCATGCATGTCCTTTCCTCCTTGATAGGACTGCTCCTGCTGATGGGCGCTGCGTCCGCGAATGCGGAGCCCGGGGTCCGGGACGTCCCCGTGCGCGTCGCCTCGGTGGGCAAGATCATCGAGGACGGCAGCGCGGCGATGGTCAGGGTCGCCACCGTATGCCCGCGCGGGTGGGGGGTTCTCGAGTCGTTCGTCTATCTCGTGCAGGACGGCAATCAGAGCTTCGAGGGGTTCTTCACGCCGTCCTGTGACGGCGCCCGGCACGCCTACAAGGTTCGGGTGGAGGCGGTCGACTTCACCTTCCACCAGGGCGAGGCGACGGCCAGCGCATACATCCTGTTGATGGGCCCGGGCGGGCAGGAGAGGCAGGGCCAGGACTACCGGACGGTCACGCTCCATACGTGACCGAGCCACCGACCTCTTGCGCGAACGAGCCAGCACGTCCCCGGTTGCCCAAGTCCGCGACCCGCGATAGCGTTCCAGCCGACCCCGATCGACGAGGAAAGGAGACAGCGTGGCCCATCCCAACGAGGAGGTCGCTCGGAGCGCGACCGAGGCGCTTTCCAAGGGCGACATGGAAGGCTTCCTCAGCCATCACCGCGACGACGTCGTCGTGCACTTCCCCGGCCGAGGACCGATGGCCGGAGACTACCGCGGGAAGAACGGCGTGGGGGAGATGTTCCAGAAGCAGATGCAGATGCTCGATTCCCCGCCCCAGATCGAGAACCACGACATCCTGGCCAACGACGACCACGCCGTGATTCTGAACAAGGTAACGGGGACCCGGCACGGCAAGTCCCTCGAGCAGCAGCAGGTGGTCGTGTTGCACATCAAGGGCGGGAAGATCGCCGAGGTCTGGCTGCAGTTCTCCGACCAGCAGGCCATGGACGAGATGGCCTCGTCCTGAGCCCGGGGACGGCCCCGGCCATCCGGAAGGCGGCTGATACTATCCGGGGACCGAACGGAGCAACGGAATGCCGCGATCGAAGGCCAAGCGCCGCTACTACCAGCCGCCCCCCAGGAAGAAGCCCAAGCCCAGTCCCCGCTGGTTCGGCGCCACGATCCTGGGGTTGATGTTCGGCGGCGTGATCGTCATCGTCCTCAACTACCTCCAGCTCATCCCTGGCACAGGGCACCAGACGACCAACCTCTATCTCTTCGTCGGCCTGGGGCTGATCGCCGCGGGATTCCTCGCCGCGACCCAGTGGCGCTGACACCGGAGCCCGGGGCGCGAAGCTGCAGGCCGTGCTCTCCCACCGAGTTCTGCACACGAGTTATCAACAGGTGGGGAAAACACTAGTGCCCGCGGACTAGATCGTGCCTCTCTACGAGTACCGGTGCCGGACCTGTGAGGAGACCCTGGAGGAGGTCCAGCCCATGGGAGCTGGCCCCCCGGGCCCTTGCCAGGCGTGCGGAGGGGAGCTCCGGCGCGTGTACGGAAGGGTCGGGGTCAGGTTCGCCGGCTGGGGGTTTCGCCGGACCGACTCGCTGGTCCCGGAGGACCGGCCTCGGAAGGACTTCCAGCGGCTCCGGGAAAAGGCGGAGGAGATCGCCGAGGGCTAGAGCCCGTGAGCAGCGGCGGCCTAGCCGTTCGACGGTTCCTGCCGAGGCCGCCGGACTACGTTCATCGGCTCGCCGCAGTGCCGGGGGACTTGGATCTCGCCAAGCCGCGTCACCTGGAACTCCGTCCCGCACTCGTTGCACACGAAGAAGACATCCAGGTCCGCCACGTCCTCGGGGTCGATGTGCTCTCTCCGGCCGCCCCCCGCGATCGCGCGGAGGACCGCCAACCCGACGAAGGCAACGACCACGAACAGCGCCGTCGCGATGAGCGCCTGGATCCAAAACGAGAAAGCCAGCACGGAGCCAGCGTACGGCACGAGAACGGGTTGGCACGGGCGCCGTTAGCCGAGGCGTTCGATGATCGTGCCGTTGGCCATGCCGCCGCCCTCGCACATCGTCTGAAGGCCGTACCGGCCGCCACGCCGTTCCAGCTCGTGCAGCATGGTCGTCATCAGTTTGGCGCCGGTCGCCCCCAGCGGATGGCCGACGGCGATCGCGCCCCCGTTCGGATTGACGTGCTCCTCGAGCCACTCGTCCGAGATGCCGAGCTCCCGTTGCCAGGCGAGGACCACCGAAGCGAAGGCCTCGTTGATCTCGACCACTTCGATGTCATCGAGGGTGAGGCCCGCCCGCTCCAGGGCTCGGCGCGTCGCGGGGATCGGGGCGGTGAGCATGAGGATCGGGGAGTCCCCGGCCAGCGAGAACGAGAGGAAACGAGCCCGCGGGGTCAGGCCGAGCTCTTCAGCCTTCTGCCGGCTCGCGATCAGCACGGCGGAGGCTCCGTCGGAGATCTGCGAGGAGTTGCCTGCCGTCACCGTCCAGTGGAGCTGGCCCGGGAACATCTGCTCGAAGGCCTCCGATTGGAACGCCGGCTGGAGGGTCCGCATCCGCTCGCGGTCCGGTTCCATCCGGATGCCCTCGTCCCGATCGAGGAGGACCTGTTCTCCATTCGGCCCGGCGACCTTGAGCGGGAGGATCTCCCTCTTGAGGTAACCCTCGAGGGTGGCCCGCCCCGCCCGCACGTGCGAGCGATAGGCGAAGTCGTCGGAATCCTCACGCGTGATGTTCCACTTGGTGGCGATCAGGTCAGCCGAGATGCCCTGCGGGACGAGCTTGCCCTCGTAGCGGGCGAACAGCTGCTGTCCGAACGGGTTCGCGCCTGCCATCGAGGATCCCATCGGCACCCGCGTCATGTTCTCCACGCCCGAGGCCATGACGAGGTCGTAGGCCCCGGCCATCACGCCTTGCGCGGCGAAATGGATGGCCTGCTGAGAGGAGCCGCACTGCCGGTCCACCGTGGTGGAGGGAATGGTCTCGGGGAACCCCGCGGCCAGCCAGCCGTTTCGACCCACGTTGATGGACTGCTCACCCACTTGGGAGACGCATCCCGTGATGTTGTCCTCGATCTGGCCGGGATCGACACTCGAACGGTTGACGGCTTCCTTCAGCACCTCGGCGAGGAGGTCGACCGGGTGGATGCCCTTCAGCGACCCGTCGCGCTTCCCGATCGGCGTGCGGACGGCTTCCACGATCACGGCTTCACGGATCTCAGGCATCACAACCTACCGCTCAGTAACCTACGGACACTGTAGGCCCGCCCAGGATCATCGTCAATCGGCCGAGGACAGACCCTCGAAGGCCCGCTCGACGAGGTCCTGCTGCTCGAGCTCATGGATCGTGGCGCTCCCCCCGGCGGGGCTGGGGCTCTCCGGCCGGGCGATGTGGCTCAAGGCGATCCCCTTCGGCAGCACCGAGTGGAGGCGGGCATGCACGAACTCGTACGCGCCCATGTTCTCGGGCTCCTCCTGAGCGCACCGGACGGCCTTGGCGTTCGGATAGCGCGCCAGCTGCTCCAAGACCTGGTCACCCGGGAACGGGTAGAGCTGTTCCAAGCGAACGATCGCCACGTCGGTACGGGACTCCTTCTCCCGCTTCGCCGCCAGCTCGTAGAAGAGCTTCCCGGAAGAGAGCAGCACCGCCCGAACCGCGTCGGAAGGGGGGTCGTTCGGATCGGGAAGGACCTCCTGGAAGTGCCCGCGCACGAACTCGTCGGTCCGGCTGCTCGCCGCGGCCAGCCGGAGCAGCGACTTCGGCGTGAAGACGACGAGGGGCTCCCGGATGTCCCGGTGCATCTGCCGGCGCAAGAGGTGGAAGTACTGGGCGGGCGTCGAGGGGACGACGACCTGGATGTTGTCTTCGGCGGCAAGGGTCAGGAACCGCTCGAGCCGGGCGCTCGAATGCTCGGGCCCTTGGCCCTCGTAGCCGTGCGGCAGGAGCAGCGTCAACCCGCTGGTCTGTCCCCACTTGTCCTCACCGGCCACGACGAACTGGTCGACGATGACCTGAGCCTCGTTGATGAAGTCTCCGAACTGCGCCTCCCAGATCACCAAGGCGTCCTTGGCCACCACCGACTCGCCGTACTCGAACCCGAGGGCCGCGAACTCGTTCAGCGGGCTGTCGTAGATGAGGAACGCCCCCTGGTCGGGTGAGAGGTTCGCCAACGGATACCATTTCCGCTCGGACCGGTAGTCGACCAGCACGGCATGGCGCTGGCTGAACGTGCCCCGCCGTGAGTCCTGGCCGGTGAGGCGAACCGGAACTCCCTCCAGGACCAGGGAACCGAAAGCCAGCGCCTCGCCCATCGCCCAGTCCACCTCGCCCCTCTGCAACATGTCCCGCCGCCGCTCGAGCTGCTTGGCGAGCTTGGGGTGCGGGGTGAAGTCCTCGGGCCACGAGGTCACGGCGGCCAACACGCGATCCAGGACCTCCCGCTCCACGCCCGTCTCGATCGGTGGCAGGATGCCGAGCGACCTGGGCTTTCGCCCCTCCAGCCTGGCCGGCGGCGCACTCTCCTTGGTCTCTGCGAAGGCCTCGTCGAGCCGATTGCGATAGTCCTCCAGGGCAGCCTCGGCCTCCTCCACCGTGATGTCGCCCCGGTTCACCAGCGACTCCATGTACAGCTTCCGGACCGAGCGGTGCTGCTCGATCTTCTGGTACATGAGCGGCTGCGTGTAGCTCGGGTCGTCGCCTTCGTTGTGGCCATACCGGCGGTAGCAGACCAGATCGATCACCACGTCCTTTCGGAACTGCTGGCGGAAGGCCATGGCCAGCGTGGCCACCCACACGCAGGCCTCCGGGTCGTCCCCGTTCACGTGGAAGATCGGCGCCTGCACCATCTTCGCGATGTCGGTGGCGTACTGGCTGGACCGGCCGGCATGCGGGGCCGTGGTGAACCCCAGCTGGTTGTTGATCACGACGTGGACGGTCCCGCCGGTGGTGAACCCCGGCAGCGCGCTCATCCCGAACGTCTCCGCCACCACACCTTGTCCGGCGAACGCGGCGTCTCCATGGAGCAGCAGCGGCAGCACCTTGGATCGGTCCTGCTCGTATGCGGAGTCCTGCCAGGCCCGGGCCATCCCTTCCACCACCCCGTCCACGGCTTCCAGGTGAGAGGGGTTCGAGGCCAGCTCCACCGTGATCGTGGTTCCGTCCCGGCCGGTGAACTTCCCGGTGGTCCCCACGTGGTACTTCACGTCGCCCGACCCCTGGATGGACTCGGGGTCGATGTCACCTTCGAACTCCCGGAAGACCCGGGAGTAGCTCTTGCCCACGATGTTCACCAGCACGTTGAGCCGGCCACGGTGCGCCATGCCCATCACCACGTGGTCAACCCCGCTCCGAGAGGCGTCCTCGAGCAGGAAGTCGAGCATCGGGATCAGGCTCTCCGCCCCCTCGAGCGAGAACCGCTTGTGGCCCACGTACTTGGTGTGCAGGAAGCGCTCGAAGCCCTCCGCGGCGTTGAGGCGCTCCAAGATGTGGCGCTTGTCCTCGGGCCCGACCTCGTGACGAACTCCCTCCACCCGCTTCTGGACCCAACGCTTCTGGTCGGCCTCCTGGATGTGCATGTACTCGATGCCCACGGTTTGGCAGTAGGAGTCCCGGAGGAGGTCGAGGACCAGCCGCAAGGTCTGCCGCGGCTCGCCCGGCAGGTCGTCCACGAAGAATTCCCGGTCGAGATCCCATACGGACAGGCCGTGGTACGCGGGGTCGAGCTCGGGATGGGACAGCACCTTGCCCGCGCCCAGCGGGTCGAGGTTCGCCAAGAGGTGGCCCCGGACCCGGTACATGTTGATGAGCCGAAGGACGTGGGCCTGTTTCTCCATGTGGCCGTCGGCCTCTTCGGCCCCCAGCGGCGAGCCGGTGTCCGGCGTCCACTTCACCGGCTCGTACGGGATGCGCAGCGCAGCGAAGATCTCCTCGTAGAAGCCGTCGCCGCCGGTCAGCAGCTCCTCGAGCTTCGCCAAGAACAGCCCGCTCTCCGCCCCCTGGATGACCCGGTGGTCATAGGTGCTGGTGACCCCGAAGACCTTGCCCACCCCTAGCTCCGCGAGGGCCGCCGGATCCGCTCCCTGATACTCGGAGGGGTAGTCGATGCGGCCGGTGGCGACGATCAGCCCCTGGCCCTTCATCAGGCGTGGGACCGAGAGCTGCGTCCCGATCGTCCCGGGATTGGACAGCGTGACGGTCGTACCGGCGAAATCATCCAGGGTCAGCTTGTTGGTTCGCACCTTCCGGATGACGTCCTCGTAAGCGGCCCAGAACTGGGCGAAGTCCAGCTCGTTGGCTCCCTTGATGCGGGGGACCAGCAGCGTTCGTGAGCCGTCCTCCTTCTCCACGTCGACCGCCAACCCCAGGTTCACGGTCTCGTGGCGGACCACGTAGGGCTCGCCGTCCACGTCGAGATAGCTCGACTTCATCGCCGGCACGGCTTCGAGCGCCCGCAGGATCGCGTAGCCGATGAGGTGCGTGAAGCTGACCTTCCCGCCGTCCCTGTGGGCGGCCAGGTACCGGTTCACCAGCCGGCGGTTCTCCTCGAGCAGCTTGGCCGGGATGAACCGGAACGACGTGGCGGTGGGGACCTCCAGGCTGGCCTGCATGTTCTTGACCACCCGCTCCGCTCCGAACCTGATGCGCTCCGCCCCCTCGGGCGGCGGTGCCTGACGAGCCGTGGGGGCCTCCGAAAGCCTCTCGGCAGACATTGGGGCCCGTCTGGCCTCAGCCGAGGATTCCGTGGGGGACCGCTCGGGGCCGGTACCATCCCCGATGCGGGGGCGGAAGTCCTCGAAGAACTCGCGCCACTTCTCGTCGACGGAGCCGGGGTCCTCCCGGTACCGGCGGTACATCTCGTCGATCAGCCACATGTTCGGCCCGAGGGCCGAAGTGTCGATGTCCCCGTACGCGCTCATCCGTCCTCTGGGGTTGCTCCTTCCACGAGCGTACCCGTTCCCACGGCAACGCCGAAGGGACGGACACGCTCGGAGGGATCAGCCCTGGCGGAACCAGTCCACGGTCACCCGGAGCCCCTCCCGGAGGAACGTCCAAGGTTTCCAGCCAAGCTCGGCGGCTGCCAGCTCCACGTCCAGAGCGCTCCGCCGAAGGTCTCCCTCCCGGCGAGGCCCGTACTGCGGCTGGCCCCGGAAGCCGGTCAGGGTGCAGAGTAGGTTGAAGAGGCGATTGACGCTGGTCTCCACGCCGGTCGCCACGTTCACCACCGCGCCTCCTCCACGGTCGGCGGCCAGGGCGAAGGCGTGGACAGCGTCGTCCACGAACGTGTAATCGCGTGTCTGTTCGCCGTCACCGAAGATCGTGGGGGTCTCTCCGGCGAGCATGCTCGAGGTGAAGATGGCGATCACGCCTGCCTCGCCGTGGGGGTCCTGGCGAGGCCCGTAGATGTTCCCGAACGCCAGCGCGGTGAAGTCGAGCCCTCGGCTCCGCCGGTAGAACTCGAGGTACTGGATGCCGACTGCCTTGCTGATCCCGTAGGGGGAGCCCGGCTTGGCCCGGTTCCGGACGTTCTCCTTCACCGGGAGGACCTTCGGTTCGCCGTACATCGTGCCTCCCGAGGCCGCGAACACCACCTTCCTGCCACCCGTCCCGGCCGCGCATTCCAGGACGTTCAGCAGGCCGATCAAGTTGATGCTCGCGTCCAGGGCGGGGTCCTTCATCGAGACGGCCACCGAGGGCTGGGCCGCCGCGTGCATGACCACCTCGGGCCGGTACCGATCGAACAGGGCCCGAAGCTCCGGGTGCCGGATGTCGATGGTGTGAAACGTGAACTGCTGGCCGTAGCTCCGCGCTTCGGCCAGGTTGGCGATCCGCCCGGAGGAGAGGTCGTCCACCGCCACGACGCGCTTGCCCTCGGCCAGGAGCCGGTCGCACAGGTGCGACCCGATGAACCCAGCTCCCCCCGTCACCAGGTAGGTCGACATGCCAGAGCGGAGGCTACCGGGTTTGCGGTCCTGCCAGCGGAAATCCCAGCGCTCGACTCAGCGGCCCCTGATTCCCCGCACGGCATCCATGAACGCCCGGACCCGATCCCGATCCACCCGATTCCGGAGGTCGCTGTCCTGACGGAACCACGTGCCCACGATGGCCCCGTCAGCTCTCGCCAGCAGGGCCCAGGCGTTGTCGGGGGTGAGGCCGCTGCCGATCAGCACGTCGGCCACGCCCCGAACCGCGGCCAGGTCCTCTGCCGAAGGCGGATGGCCGGTTCGAGGCCCGGAGACGATCAGCACATCCGCCATGGCCCGTTCGACCAGATCGAGGGCTGATTCGCGGATGGGCCGGGGAAGGAGAGGGACGGCATGCTTCACGTGGACGTCGGCGAACACCGCGACCTGCTCGGCGCCGGTCAGGCGCCGAGCCCGCATGAGATCGGCCGCCGCCCCCTCGACGATCCCCTGGTCGGTGACGAAGGCCTCGGACAGCACGTTCACCCGGATGAAATCGCCGCCGAAGACCGCGGCCACGGCCAAGGCGTCTCGGGCACAGTTGCGCAACACGTTCACCCCGATGGGAAGCGACGTGTGGCGACGAACCTCGCCCAGCACCCGGCCCATCGCGGCGACGGTCTCGGGAGGAGCCTGGTCCTTGGGGAACGGCGCGTCTCCCATGTTCTCGATGTAGAGGCCGTCCACCCCGCCGGCCTCGAGCGCGGCCGCATCCTCCAGGGCGATCTCGACGATCCGGTCGAGCTTGCCTTCGTAGCGCGGTGAGCCGGGCAGGGGAAGGAGGGGGATCGCGCCGATGATCGGGCGACCCACGGCGAAGAGGTCGGGGAGCTTCATACCTAGGAATCATGCCGGGGGCCCCGGGCGGGCGCCACCGGCTTCTGTGAGTTTCTGACCAGTGGGGATCAGGATGGTTGTCACCTGGGTCGATGCATGCCAGCATCCGCCCGATTTTTGCGAGGGGATAGGTCATCAACCGAAAACGCGCCCCACTTGGGTGGATCACGATCCGCCCTGCCCACCAGGGCACGCACGTCCGGCGAACGCGCTACGTTCGGTGGATTGCGCTCCTGGCCATCCTGTTGTCCGGGTCCACCGGATGGTTGGGATGGCCCTTGTTCGACACTTCTGGGTCGAAGGCTCGCGATGCGGCCGCCATGCGGACCCGGACGGACGCGGTCCATCAGCCGCGGCCCAGCCTGGCTCCCAAGTCTCTGGCGTCCCGGGGTGGGCCCGAGAAGCAGCCCGGGCCACCCGCATCGATCCTCGCGCCCGGCGTCTTCCCCGCCACCGCGATCAGCCAGTACCTGAAGACCACGCGCCCGTCGCACCTGGCCCGGCTGGGGTGCGGCGAGGCGAAGCGCCTGTCTGCCTCGAAGGGGAACAGCGCCGTGGCGGTCCTCGCCTTCGGCCGGCCGGTCAAGGGCGGGCGGTGGGAATGGGGGGCCTCGCTGTTCGGACAGGGCTACCGCTCGACCGACCAGATCCAGGAGGCCGTCCAGGCCTACGCCGAGGGCTACGCGAGCTGCTCGCACGATGGACCGAGGCTCACCATCGCGATCGGAACCAGCAATTACGGGGGCGGCGTCAGCTACCGGCACGGGGTAGCGTGGGCCCGGATGATCAACGCGGCCAATCAGTGGGTCCTGGACGACGGATACGTCGGCCGGCTCGAGTTCGCCGGTGCCAACGACATCGAGCTGTCCTGGAACGGCCCTCGGGTGAGCAAGAACTGGGTCCGCGGCTACGACTCGGTGGCCCAATGGCCGTACTACGACTACGGCGACGCGGCCGGCTGCCCACCACGGGGAGACTGCGCGGGTGCTTGGACCCCCGAGGACGTCTGGTACGTATCATGGGGCGCCCGTACGGCTTGGCCCCTCCCCCAGATCTATACGCCGAACGGCTCGATGGCCCTGCAGTGGTACCACCTCAGCCTGTACTCCTACCGGTATCACGGCTGGCGCATGAGCATCGCCGGAGCTCTCTCCCAGCGGATGGCCTGCCGGCAGTCCTCCGACCCCTGCCGCGGGATCGACAACTCCCCGGCCAAGGCGTGGGGCCAGCTGAACCGGCTGCTCAACCGGGACCGGCGCACCGCCCAGCGGCTGCCGTGGTCCTCCGACTTCAGGTGGGGGTCCTAGCCGCACCTCGTTCGGCCGTTTCGCACAAGCCAGGAAACGGGCGAGAGTACACTCGACTGCCCGAGGTGCCCCCTATGGCGGAACGACAGCAATGCCCACAATGCCGGGTTGAGAACGAGCCTGACCAGCGCTACTGCGGGTCGTGCGGGGCCCATCTCGCCCTGATCTGTCTCGTCTGCGGCGAGACCAGCCCGCTCGAGTTCAAGTTCTGCGGGAAATGCGGGACCGAATTCAAGCTCGGGTCCTTTCCCCAGGGCATCGGCGAGGAGCGGCGGGTCGTAACGGTGCTCTTCGCCGACCTCGTCGGCTTCACCGCGCGCGCCGAGCAGCTCGACCCTGAGGACGTCCGGGCACTCCTCGGCTCCTTTTACGCGCGCCTCCGGGCCGAGATCGAGAGCTTCGGCGGAACGGTCGAGAAGTTCATCGGGGACGCCGTCATGGCCGTGTTCGGCGCGCCGGTCGCCCACGGCGACGATCCGGAGCGAGCCGTGCGAGCAGCCCTGGCCATCCAGGACGCGATCGGGCAGATGAACGATGCGGACCCCGACCTCGACCTCCAGGTTCGGATCGCCGTGAACACCGGAGAGGCGCTGGTCTCGCTGGGCGCCAAGACGAACGAGGGGGAAGCGCTGGTGGCCGGCGACGTGGTGAACACGGCCTCCCGACTCCAGGCCTCGGCGCCGGCGGGTTCCATCGTGGTCGGCGAGGAGACCCAGCGGAGCACGAAGTCGATCATCGAGTATCGAGCCGTCGATCCGGTCGCGGTGAAGGGGAAACGGGCCCCCGTCGCGGCGTGGGTCGCGCTCTCTGCTCCATCTGCTCCCGGGGAGCGAACCGCGAAACGGGTTCCCATGCTCGGCCGCCAGCACGAGCTTGCCCTCTTGCGAGGGATGTGGGAGCGCACGATGGCAGAGGGGCGGCCCCACGTCGTCACGATCTTCGGGCCGGCCGGGATCGGAAAGAGCCGCCTCGCCGGCGAGTTCGGCGAGCTCGCGTCTCAGGAGGGCGCCCGGGTGATCAAGGGGCGTTCGGTCCCCTACGGTGGAAGCACCGCCTACGGCGCGTTCGCCCAGCACGTCAAGCAGTGCGCCAAGATGTTCGACAGCGACCCGATTCCCGTGGCCTACGAGAAGCTCGAGCAGGCCGTGGCACGGCTCGGACTGGCCGGCGGCACGGAGACCGCCAACCACCTGGCCATCCTGATCGGGCTGGGCGTGGAAGGAGCCGTTGCCGAGCGCCAGACGCTCTTCTTCTCAGCGAGGCAGCTCGTGGAGGTCCTGGCCCGCGAGCAGCCGACCATCCTGGTGTTCGAGGACCTCCACTGGGCCGACTCGGGGATGCTCGACCTGTTGGAGATGCTGGCCTCGCGCGTCCACGACGTGCCCCTGTTGCTCCTGACACTGGCCCGGCCGGACCTCCTGTCGGCCAGACCGGGATGGGGTGGCGGGCTCCCCGCGTACACGGCGCTTCGGCTCGAGCCGCTTCGCGAGGAGGACGCTCGGGACTTGGCGGCACGCCTGCTGGCCGAGGCCGGCGAGGACGGTGCGCGGTATGCGGCGAACTTCGCGGAGGCGGCCGAAGGCAACCCGCTGTTCATCGAGGAGCTCGCGGCGTCGCTGGTGGAGCGGGCCACCCAGCCCACCGGCGAGCTGCCCACGAGCATCCGCAGCATCATCTCGGCCCGGCTGGACGTGCTGCCAGCAGCCGAACGGGCCACCCTGCTCGACGCTTCGGTGGTAGGGAAGATCTTCTGGCGGGGGGCTCTGGCCACCATGGACTCGAGCGGCGATGCGCTGTCAGAACGGCTGGACTCGTTGGAGGGACGCGACCTCATCAGGAGGGAGCCCGTGTCCCGGATCCAGGGCGATCAGCAGTTCTCGTTCAAGCACGTGCTGATCCGCGACGTCGCCTACGCCACGCTCCCCCGGGCCAAGCGCCGGGAGCGGCACGCCTCGGTGGCCCGCTACCTGGAAGAGGCGACGGCCGAGAGCGCCCAGACGGCGGAAGCGCTCGCGCACCACTGGGCAGAGGCGGGCGACGAGGAGCGCGCCGTCCACTATCTCCTGGCCGCGGCCGATCTCGCGGGCCAGGGATGGGCGAAGGATCACGCCGTCGACCTCTACCGGCAAGCGCTGAAGCTGGTTCCGGAGTCCGACCGCGAGCGACGGCGCGAGGTCCTCCGCAAGCAGGCCGTCGCCATGCAGATGCTGTGGCACGTACCGGACGCCGAAAGCCTGGCCCGCCAAGCGGGGGCCAGCCCTCCGGGGCCTGAGAAGAACTAGATCGGGAAGTCGGCGGGGGTCACGTCGCCGGCGATCTCCCCGATCGATTCGACGGTGTGCTGTCCGAGTTCCTTGGCGTGCCGGCGCACCGCCTCCTCATCGGGGGCCTCGTAGATGCAGAACGTCCGCACCTTCCCCGATTCGTCCACCACCACGTGGCTGTGCAACCACGTGATCTCCGGCATCGTTGCCAAGACACGATTGGATTGCCGGCTGACGTCGGGCATCTGCTCTTCCCCGACCTCGAACAACCGCTCGATGATGTACCTGGGCATGTGGTTCCCTCCCGGGCCAGCTCGTCAGCCCAGAGAGTACGCCAGCGAAGGGCGATTTGCTCAAGGGTCCGTCGGATGTCGACAGCCCGTTACACATCCGAGAGGCGCCCGTAACCGGGGAGGTCGAGCCTCTCCTTCGTAAGCATCCGAGCCTGGACCTCCAGGCCTAACGAAGGGAGTCGATCATGAAGATCCGCGATCTCGACCAGCAGCTGGCTGGTCAGCTCACTCCGGCCTCACCCAGGCGTCGCCGCCGCGCAATCCTGCTCGGCGCCGGCGCGCTTGCGCTGGTGATGGCCTCCATCGGCACCGCTGCGGCCCTGGGCGGCCGGTCGTCACCCTCGGCGCAGTCGCACCAGCCATCGGCCACCGTGGCTGCCCCTGGCGTGGTCGCCGCCGCTCCGCAGCTGCCAGAAGCGACCACCTCCACACCGGCGCCGGTGCTGGCCAACGGAACCTACCCCACCTACATCAACAAGGTCGACGTCAAGGGCGCCACGATCACCGTCGACGTCATCCAGGTCTTCGAGAACGGCGAGGCCGCCATCAACGCTGCCGTTGAGGACGGCATGACCCGGGCCGAAGCCCAGTATCTGTATGTCTACATCCGCAACCAGAACCCCCGGCTACGCACGCTTGCGGTAGCCCCCCACGTAGACATCAAGTTCGCTGACGGCTGCGAGGCGCCTCCCGTTCGGGACAAGGCCCTCACGGAGCTGGCCAAGCGGACCGCCACGTCCGACCAGGTCAACGGACTACCCCTCTACTACTACGACATCACGGTCGCAAACGGCGCGATCCAACAGATCCAGCAGCGCCTCGCCCAGGCGGCCTGCTGATCCAGCTCCTCCCGGAAGCCCGCCGGCGGCAGACGCCCCGGCGGGCTTCTTGGTGCCCGCCTCGCATGTTCCGGTTGGCGCACCCGCGAATGATCCTGTGGACCTGGCTGGACGATCTGTGAACCGGCTCCCACTGCTGGAGGCTCTCCGGTAGCAACAGCCTGCACAACGGACGTTCCTCAACGCGGAAGCGAAGCTACAAGGTCCAGTCGCAGGCCGAGCAGCATGAAAGAGCCACCCCGACTTGGCGGGGCCGGCCCTGGTTGGCATCGATCCCGGCACCCGGACCATGAGCCGCAGCGCGTCGGCGAGAATCGGCAGCGTATCCGACTCCTGTTCCCCTTTCTATCCAAGGTCCTCGTGTCAAACGTCGAGAAGCCAGCCGATAGCCGAGGTACACGTGGACTGACATGATCAGCAAGTCGACCTACCCTATCCGGATGGGAACCACCTGAGGTGAATGTGATGACGCCCGGGAAAGGATGGCGCCGGTTGAGAACCAAGGCCGGGGAGTTCTGGCGCGGCTACAAGTTCTTCCTCGAGACGATCTACTGGATGATCGGGCTAGTGCCTGTCTTGGCCGGCCTGCTTCTGTGGTTCGGTGAGCATCGCTTCTACGAAGTGAGGGACATTCCCTTCCTTGTCGCCTACTACCTCGTCTGGCTCGTCATCTTCCGCTTGCTCCCCATATGGCCCTTTCGCCGTGAATAGAGTCTTGAGGAGACATGGCCTTCCTCATGGTGGTCGCTCAGGCGAACCGGCGCCTCCGAGCCAAGGTCTACGTGAAGGACCAGAAAATCGCACGGCCGAGTTCTCAGAGGTGCTCGCGTCTCTTTTCTCTCGCCGAGTTTGAATAAGCCGCTGAAAGTGGAGATGACCGGGCTCCAAAATCTGCGGCTACCAGGGAAAATGCGAATCCCATTGATGGTCATTCACGGACAAGTCGGGACAATGGAGACGATGCACTGCCCACCTGAACTGCCCACCCGCCTGGCTCGCCACCGACGACACTAGCGATCCGGGGGATCGGGGTAAGGTAAGGAAGTTGGATCGAGTCGAGCGACCGATCCCGGAAAGGAGACAGCGATGTTGGACCTCAACACCGTCATGATCGGCTCCGACGACCCCAAGACCCTGAGCGACTTCTACACCAAGGTGCTCGGGAAGCCCACATGGGAGGACAGCGCATACGTGGGCTGGCAGGCCGGGAGCGCGTGGCTGATGATCGGCGCCCACTCCGAGGTGAAGGGACGCAACGAGATGCCCGGCCGGATCATGGTGAACTTCGAGACGCCGGACGTGAAGGGCGAGTTCGAGCGGATCAAGGGCCTGGGCGCCGCGGTCCAGCAGGAGCCGTACCAGCCGGGCGGCGCCGACGCCCCGGAGATGTGGATCGCCACGTTCGAAGACCCGGATGGGAACTACTTCCAGCTCACCTCGCCGATGCCGGCGCAGTAGATGCGACCCGGGCCCAGCGCCTGTGGACCTGGGTGGACGATGTGTGAACCGCCTACCGCTCCTGGACGCCCTGCGAAGGCAATCGTCTGGATAAAGCCCCACCTTTCTCGACACTAGGTTCACAGCGCACGTCCCCCCATGTGGTGCCGATGACGGCGAAAATGTGCCGAAGACCGCCGCCGGCTCCTGCGCCGGCCGTGTGGCCACAAGCAGTCGTCGAGCGCCAGCTCAGCCAGCGAAAAGCCGGTTCCGATCGATCGGCCATACTGACGTGATCCCAGAAGCATCCGAGGAGCCTACTGGCACGCAGCGGCGCACTGTTGCAAACCTGATTCTACTCTCACGATCGTTCAGCTTATGCCTAATATCACTAGTAGTCCCACGGCAATACATAGCAGTCCAATAGCTATGGATACCGGCCGCATGGCCCGCTCTGAGCCCCATATCTCGTCGAGCCCGAACGGATACAGCCAGGGTGCCACCGAGGCCCACCGCCGATGGAAATTCGCGCCACTCCTTGCCGCTCTCTCCCTGAAAATGAGCGAGTACAGCCCCGCGACGATGATGATAGCTCCAAGGGCAAATCTCATCATGGGTTCCCTGCGGGGCAGTGGCGTACGAAGTTGAGGTAAGCTCCGCCACCAAATGTTCCAAATCCGACCTCAGCGAACCCGTGCGTAGGAACTCCTGGCTCGGCAGAGTTGAAACCTCTACCGTACGAGCCTCCGGCACCCACCGGAGTGAAGCCTTGCACGCTATAAGATACGCAGCTCACTGACGACTTAGAAAACGTCTCTGATATCCCGACCCCCCCGACCCCAAATCCTCCGTAGACATGCCGGCCGCAGGCATCTTTCATCCAGCCGAAGTCAAACAAGAAGAAGCTGACATTCACGTCTGTATAGCCATTGCGGGAGCACTCTGCGCCCTGACCACGTGGATCGACGAAGACGCTTGGACGATCCGTAGCGTAAACATAACTCCCCACATATGGGATATCTGTCGATTCAGGGGCGGGGTCAAGGGCAAGGAATCGGCCTGTGACCGGATCGTACTGCCTCGCCCTGAGGTGGTACAGGCTCGTGTCGGTGTCGAACAGCTGTCCGGTGAAGCGCATGAGGTTGGTCGGGGCCGCCGGATCGTTCTTGGTTTCGGTCCGGGTGGTCCCGAACGGCTCGTACGCGTAGGTCCACTCCGCAGCCCCGGCTGAAGAGGTCAAGTTCGCCGTGCTCTCCAGCATGTCTTGCAAGAAATAGTAGTTCCCTCCTCCCGTGTACATCGACAGGAGCTGTCCGGAACCGTAGAGATACCTCCTGAGCAGGCCGTTGTTCCCGTCCCGCTCCAGGGCCAGCAAGGGAAGCGAGGCGTTGGGGTCCCAGTGGTAGTTCGTCTTGTCGGGGGGCTGGGGACCCGCGGAGGCCTGGAGGCGCCTGCCGTTCCCGCCGTAGGTGTAGCTGATGATGCTTCCCCCGCTACTGGTGGAGGTCATCCTGTTCTCGAGGTCATAGGCGAACGTCCGTGAACCGGTAGAAGTTTCGTTGCCGTTGGAGTCGTAGCCGTAGCTGACGTTCCCGGAGGGACCGGAGGTCTGGGTGAGCTGGTCGGCCGCGTTGTAGGAGTAGCTCGTCGTTCCTGCGGATCGCACCTCCGTGAGGCGGTTGCCCACCGGGTCGTAGGTGTAGTTGATGAAGGTCCCCGAGCCGGAGCAGGTGGGCGGCGTGTAGCAGGCCGAGGTCAGCCGGTCCAGGGCGTCGTACCCGTAGCTCATGGTCTCGGTGGTGGTGACGACCTGGGTGGGGTTTCCCACGGGGTCCAACGTGTAGGTGAACTTCGAGAGCGAACTCCCGGCCTTGGCGTTGTCCACCTGGGTGAGCCGGCCCGCCCGGTCATACGCATACGACTGTACATATCCGTTGGAGATGGGCAGAGTCACCGAGGTGACGTTGCTCGCCGCGTCGTAGCCGTAAGTAGTGGTGGCTCCTCCGGAAGCCACGGTGCTCAGGCGCTCGGCGTTGTCGTACCCGTAGGTGATCACGGTTGAGTCCGGATAGGTCCGCTGGGTCAGGTTGCTGGCCGGGTCGTACTGATAGCTGAACACGTCGCTGCCCCGGGTCACCGAGGTGAGGCGGTTCAGGGTATCGTAGGCCGATGTCTCGGTCCCCGCCCCATCGGACATGGAGGTCCGGTTGCTGTTCGCGTCGTACGCGAAGCTGACATCGGGCGTGGTGTCACTGTAATCGATCGCAGCCAGTCGGTTCAGGACGTCGTAGGTGTAGGTAACAGTGCCGGCACTGGGCAGGGTCTTGGCGGTGACGTTCCCGTTACCGTCGTAGCCGTAGGACCAGACCTGGTTGATCGGTGAAGTCACCGAGGTCAGGCGATTCGCGTCGTCGTAGCCATAGCTCGTGATGTGGCCATTGGCGTCGGTTCGCGAAGCAAGGTTCCCGACGAAGTCGTAACTGTAGCTTGTGACCGTGTTGTCCGGAGCCGTGACCGAGGTCAAGCGGTTGTCGGCGTCGTAGCCGTAGCTCGTGGCGTGGCTGTTCGCATCGGTCGGGCCGGTCAGATTCCCGGCGGGATCGTAGACCCATGTGGTCAGGTTCCCGAGCGGGTCGGTCTGTGTGAGCACGTGATCTGCCGCGTCGTAGGTGTAGCTCCAGGTGTAGTCGGCGGGGTTCCCTCCCTGGACGTTGCCCCGAGCTTCGACCTTGCTGGTCATCCGACCCGAGGAGTCGTAGCCCATCGTGGTCTTGTTCCCCAGGGGGTCGGTGATGCTCGTGAGGTTGCCGCTGGAGTCGTACCCGAGCGTGGTCGTCCGGTTGTTGGGATCGGTGATGCTCGTCAGGAGCCCGGTTCCCCCAGGATCACGACCGTACTGGGTGAGGATGTTCCCTGATCGCGTCATCGAGGTCAGGTTGCCGGCACCGTCATAGCCGTAGGTCGTGGTGTTGCCTCGGCCGTCGGTGTAGCTGGTGGGGTCGTTCCTGGAGTTGTAGGCCCAGGACTCCTGGTAGGAGAGCGGGGCGGGGGCCTTCCGGGTGAGGAGGTTGCCCCTGGCGTCGTGGCTGAAGCTCGTGGCGTTCCCTCGAGGATCGGTCACGGTGGCGGTGTTGAGGCCCATGTCGTACCCGTAGGTGGTCGTATCGTTCAGGGGGTCGATCCTCTTGATCAGGACGTTGCTGGAGTAGATGTCCTTCCACACCTTGCCTCGGGCATCGGTGAACGTGGAGGTCTGGGTGTTGGCGTCCCAGGTGAACGTGCTGATCCGGCCCAGCCCGTCGGTCTGCTGGATGACCCGCCCCGATGAGGTGTCGTAGACGTTCTGCACGACCGTGTGGTTGTTCTGGTCGACGATGGTGGCCAGGCGCCCGCCGGAGTCGTAGGTGTAGCTGGTGACCCCGTTGCGCATGTCCGTGACCGAGGTGAGCCGTCCGCTCGTGTAGCCGTAGCTGACGCTTCGGCCGTCCGGAAGGGACAGACCGGTAAGCAGCCCAGACGTGTAGGTGAGGGTGATGACCCTCCCCACGCTGTCGGTGATCGAGGTGAGCACGCCTCCGCTGTAGGCGAGGGTCAGGCCCTTGTTGTTGCGGTCCTTGATGGAGGTCTCTCGGCCAGTCGAGTCGAAGGCATAGACCACCTGGTCGTGCCTGGTCAGGGTGTACGTCGAGCCGACCTTGACGAGCGCGTCTCTGACCCCAGGGGCCGGAGCATACGTCGCATCCGGCATGAGCAAGAAGAGTTCCTGTTGGCCGTCCTCGGTCCGCACCTGCACGTTGCTGCTGGACAGGACGGTCAGCGAGGCATTGAGAGCGTGGGTCCATCCCGGCCCCAGCGGCCCCGACGTCGCGTCGGGCGAGTTGTAGGTCCGGGTGAACGCAAACGGGACGCCGATCCCTGGCAGCGTTGCGTCCGTGGTTGTGTTCACGTAGTTCCCGATGGCGGTGTTCACCGGCTCGGCGATGGTTCCGCACGGGCTGATGGCGTGCGTTTCCACGCCCGCGCAGTAGGAGCCGAACTGCTGGGCCGGGAGCATCCCCAGCTCTGCCTTCCGTATGCGGTAGTTGTCCCGATCGGTGATCCACAGGTTGGTGCCGTCGACGACCAATCCGGCCACGTAGTTGAAGCGCGCGTCGGTGAAGATTGCGTCGATGTAACCGGAATTGTTGCGGAGACCGGCGATGACGTACCAGCTTGCGATGCCCTTGTCATAGCCCCACACGGCCTGCCCGGAGCTGTTGGCTCCTGCTCCGTAAAGAATCCCGCCGGCTGATGTCAGGCCTTGGACGTCGGCGGGGGTGCCGGTTAGGAAGGTTGACTGAGCGCCGGTGGCGAAGGCGACCTTGGAAATGGTCGGCGTATTGACGTTCTGCCACTTCACGTACAGGTCGGTCCCGTCGGCGGCAAGGGCGCTGGCGCTCCCTGTGAACGTGGTGAACGTGGAGAAGGTGCCGCTGACGGGATCGATCTTGTAGACAGTGGTGTTGGTGCCCCCCGCCCCGTACAGGTAGCCATCCGGCCCCATCACGATGTACGAGACACCCGACACGGAGACAATCGAGGAGGTGGCCCCGGTGGCGATGGAGGTCCGGCGAATCGGGCCCCAGGTGACGCACGAGTTCGTCGTATAGAGGTAATAGTCATCGGTGGTGATGTCCCCGATGGTGCAGAAGCGGACCTGGGTGGGGTCCGTGGAGTCCGTCATCGACGTCATCTGCGTGGCGCTCCCCGCCAGCGTGGTCACCACGGCGGTGGTGAGGTTCATCTTCCGGATCGATCCATCTGTGGCCACGTAACCGAAGCTACCGACCTTGGTTATGGCCCGGGGCCGGGCGAAGCTCGCCGAGGTGCCCGTGCCGTCCACCGTCGCGTTGGTGCCGTTGCCGGCAAAGGTGGTGACCTTCGCCTCGGGGAGCACCGTGAGCGTGGTTGCCTCGGGAGGCTGCACCGATGGCAACGGATCGGCCGTCACGCCCTTGCGGAAGCGGTGGTTGCCGCTGTCGGCGATCCACACGATCGACCCATCAGAGGCGATTCCCTGGATGTTGTTGAACCAGGAGTCGGCGCCCGTCCCATCCTGGTACCCCAACGCCGCCGTGCCTGCCACGGCCACCCAGCTCGCATCCGACTTCGCGTAGCGGCGAACGGTGCCACCAGTCGAGGTGGCCGCTCCGGAGTACAGATAGTCGCCCGAGGACATGAGGACGTTGATATCGGCGGGTGAGCCGGTGAGGAATGTCGTCTTCTGGCTCGGATCGGCCAGCAAGACCTTCGAGATCGTGGGCGTGGAGATGTTCTGCCACTTCACGTAGAGATACGTCGCGTCGGAGGTGATGGCGGCGGCTGTTCCGGACATCGTCGTGAACGTGCTGTAGCTACCGGTGCCGGGATTGACCTTGTAAACGGTAGTCCCATTGGTGGCGTAGAGATAGCCATCGGGCGCCAGAGTGAGGTGAGCGACAGCGAGCGGGGCCACCGTCGAGGTGGCACCCGTCGCGACCGCGGTGCGCCGGATCTTCGAGCAGCTGAAGTTCGCCGTGTATAGGTAGGTGCCGTCCGAGGCCATGTCGTTGATGACGGAGAACCGAACCTGGGCGGGGTCCGTACTGTCCACACACGTCGTCACCTGGGTGGCGCTTCCTGCCCGAGTGGTCACTGCTGCAGTGCTCAGGTCAACCTTCCGGATCGACCCCGTCGTCCCGACATAGCCGAATGCACCAATGATCGCCGCGCCTCCCATGTCGCGGAAACTCGCCGCACTACCGGTGCCATCAACTGTGGCGTTCGTGCCGTTGCCTGCCCACGTCGTGACGGCGAGTGGGTTCTTGAAGCTGTCGATGGCCCCCAGGGCCCGCCCGGTCTTGCGACTCTTCTGAACCGCGGTCGTACCGCTGTGCGGGCCCTTGCGAATTGTTAAGGGATCTGAATGACCGGATTGCCTCTCAATTGCCGTAGAAGGCGGCGCGGGCAAAGCAAGCGCCATCAGAAGCACAACGGACACGACGATGCCCAGATGCCCTTGACATGACTTAGGGTGCTCTCCGCGAGCCATAGGCTTCCCCCCTCGGCTCGAGCGGAGGCCTGGGACGCCTCCGTTTTCGGCTGAGCCGTTTCTACACGGACACAACCCCCGGGTCAAGGAGAGGGCCGTCCCCGTGAGTCCCCTCCGAAAGATGCTGACGTGAGCAGGCCTTCCCCTCGATGCCCGGAATGGAACTCTCGGACACCGCGCAGGTCACCAGTCCAGCGCGGGATGGAATGTGAGGAGGATGCCGCCAGGGGCCAGGAGTCCTCGCCGGCGCCTCGCCCAAAGCTCTCCAAAAACTCACCCGCCCGAAGTGACCATGTTCGAGCCCTCGGCGGCTCTTTGTACAGGTAGAGGAATGGCCACGTCTCGGCACTGGTTCGCCAGCAGGTTGCCGTGGGCGGCGGAGGCAGGTTCGCCGCCGCCGGTCGGTTGCGGAGACGCCGCAGGACCTTCAGGTCGCCCGATCAGGCGAGCAGGTCTGGAACCGGGAGCCGATGGGAACGCCGGAGCCCCGAACCCGGCCACCTCACGGACGAGGGAGGCCCGGAGATTCGGGAGGCTCAGCAGGACCAGCGGGCTCATGGGGAAAGACTCGAGCGCCTGGAGGGATGACTGCGGGGGTCGGGGGGCGCGACGCGGACGGCGGCGGGAGGGCGATTCCGGTCGACGCCGAACGGAGCACGCCGGCGGATAGAGGAGGTGAGTACAGGCACGAGCTGAACACCCCTGGTAAGGCGGTTTCGGAGCCGCGAGCTTCGGCGCGGGCCCGCCTCGTCCAAGGACACCGTGGCGTGATCCGCCACACGGCGCATGGGCGGCGCGACCGCACGGGGCGCGATGCGAAGAAATCGCAGGTCACGAGGGCCGTTTGGCCCAAGACCATCCACCGAAGGAGGGGAGGACTGTGCTCACCGTATGGGTCGAAGAGACGAAACCAACCGTAACGAGCGTGCTTGGAGACTCGATCAGCGAGACCACGCTCTTCTCCTCGCTCTTCTCGAGCACAAGGTCCTCACCACCGACCAGGTCAGGATCCTGCTCTTCTGCTCCTCGAGACGGTGCCAGCATCGGCTCAAGGAGCTCAAGGATCTCGGGCTGATCGGATCGTTCAGCCCAAGGCGGAACTTTGGCCAGGGACGCCCGCCTGACTGCCTTTTCCTCACCAAGCTCGGCCTGAGCGCGTGCGCGAAGGCGAAGGGCGTCCGGGGCCTCGGACCTTTCGTGGATTCCAGATGATGGCTACCGGGACAGCCAGAACCTGGCCCACCGGCTGGGGGTCAACGCGTTCTTCTGCGGCCTGATCGAGGCCTCCCGAACGCATCAGGGCCACTGCCTGGCCATGTGGCGGCCGGAGCACTGGGTCCGGACAAGATCAGCAGACGTCAAGCCCGACGGGTTCGGGCGGTACCTCCACCCGGGCGGAGCCTGCCAGTTCTACCTGGAGTACGACCGCGGGACCGAGGCGTTCGGAGCCCTGTCCACCAAGCTCGAAGGCTACCTGCGGCTCGCCGGCGGCTGGACGAGTGAGGGCGACCTGACAGGGTTTCCGAACCTCCTCCTCGTGGGGCCAGAGGGGGTGCGCGAGGGGGAGGTGGGGAGGGCACTCCGCCACGCCATCCAGCGACTCCACATCCGTGCCCCACTGGCCGCGTCGTTCCCGCTATACGTGGCAAGCGAAGACCGGCTTTCCAAGTGCGGCGTGCTCGCTCCGGTGTGGACACATTCGACCACCGATGGCGATCGCGTCTCGCTGCTCGACCTGCCGGCCCAACCCATCGATCTCTATCGGACCGCCCGGTGCCTCGGCCGGTACTTCACCGATGCCGACCGATTGCGCCGGATCGCTCCCGCCTCTACTCCTCCGCGCTTCTCCGTGCAGCCGCCCGTGCTGCCACCTTGAGGAGAGGGGGCGTAGACGAGGCGGGGACAACAGGTGAGACCTCCAGCTCGTATGCGACGCAGGGCAGAGGTCGCGATCAGTCGAGCGAACCGCTCAGCGACTCCCGCGCCGCCGATGAGCCGCAGGCTGTCGCGTCAGAGGACGATGGTAGCCTCAGGCCCCTGGCCAGGGCGCTCCTCGCCCTCGCCGAGCAGCTTCGGGAGGCATGAGCATGAAGGCGGTGATCTATCTCCGGGTCTCCACCAAGGAGCAGGCCGAGGAGGGCTACTCGATCCCGGCCCAGGCCGAGGCCTGCCGGCGCTTCCTCGCCGATCGGGAGTGGGAGCTCGCCGACGAGTACGTCGACCGGGGCGAGTCGGCGCGGAGCGCCGACCGGCCGCAGTTCCAGGCCATGCTGGCCCGCTTGGCCGAGGACCGGAGCATCGAGCATCTGGTGGTCCACAAGCTGGACCGGCTGGCCCGGAACCTCGAGGACCACGTTTCGGTCCGGGCTGCGCTCCGGAAGGCCGGGGTCCAGCTCCACTCGGTCACCGAGAGCCTGGAGGAGTCGGCCTCGGGGAAACTCGTGGAGGGGATCCTCGCCTCCATCGCCGAGTTCTACTCGGCCAACCTGTCCCAGGAGATCAGAAAGGGCATCGACCAGAAGGCCGCCCAGGGCGGGTGGCCCACCGTGGCCCCCATCGGGTACCGCAACGTCCGCCGGGAGGGGGGTGGCCGGAGGGGGGAGGCCCTTCTGGAGCCCGACGAGAAGGCTCCCCTGGTGGCGTGGGCGTTCGACCGCTACGCCACCGGCTCCTTCACCCTCGCCCGGCTCACCGAGGCCCTGGCGGAGAAGGGCCTGAGGAACCGTCGAGGGAGCCCGCCGTGGGTGAGCACCGTCCACGCCATGCTCAGAAACCCCGTCTACGCCGGCGTTGTCCGGTGGAAGGGGGTGGACCACCAGGGCCGGCACACCCCGCTCGTTGCCCGAGGAGTCTTCGATCGGGTGCAGCAGGTTCTCGACGCCCACTCCACCGGTGGGGAGCGAGGCTGGAAGCACGACCATTACCTCAAGGGAACGCTCTTCTGCGCCGGGTGCGGGTCGCGCCTCTACTACGTCGTTGCCAAGGGGCGATTCGGGTACTTCCGCTGCGTGGGGCGGAACACCCGCCGGAGGCGCTGTTCGCAAGGCGGGTACGTCCCCGCCCGCGAGCTAGAGCGCGCGGTCGAGGACCTCTACGCGGATATCCGGATCCCCCGCGCGTTGGAGCGCAGGCTCGAGCGGACCCTGCGAGCCGAGGTGGCCGAGCGGGAGCGGCACCGGGCGGAAGCGGCCGTCTTCCTCGGCCGCCGACTCCACCAGCTCGCCAACGAGCGCGACAAGCTCCTTCGTGCCTACTACCTCGACGCCATCGACGTCGAAACCCTCAAACGCGAGCAGTCCCGGATCAACGCTGACGTAGCGGACGCTGAGGCGCAGCTCTCCACCGACGGAGAGAAGCTGAAGCAGGCGAAAGAGGTCATCGACCTCGCCCTCGATCTGGCGAAGAACTGCGCGGCGAGTTACCGCAAGGCACGGCCCGAAGTGCGCAAGATGTGGAACCGGGCCTTCTTCCGCGAGATCTTCGCAGAGGGTGGCAGCATCATTCGATTCGAGTACGAGGAGCCCTTCGCGTCGCTCCTCGGTTCACACAAAGGGCAAATTGTGGAGATGACCGGATTCGAACCGGCGACCCCCTGCGTGCAAAGCAGGTGCTCTACCACTGAGCTACATCCCCACGCCAATGATAGGCTCGCTAGGGCTTGATCAGCGACGTCCGAACCGTGCACGCCTCCAGGCGGTCCGGTAGCGGTTCGACCCCGATCCCGGGGCCGCTGGGCACCGCCATGGTGCCGTCGGGATCCAGGACGAAGGGCTCCGTGAGGTCCTGCGGGAAATACCGGTCGCTGGCGCTGGTGTCGCCGGGCAGTGTCACCCCCGGCAGTGCAGCGAGCGCGAGGTTGGCGGCGCGGCCCACGCCGGTCTCCAGCATCCCCCCGATCCACACGGGGACGCTGGAACGCAAGGCCACATCGTGCACCCGTTTGGCCTCGAGGATCCCCCCCACCCGGCCGGGCTTGATGTTGATGACGCGGCAGGCTCCCAGGCGGATCGCCACCGCGGCATCCCGGGCCGAGCGGATCGATTCGTCGAGGCAGATCGGTGTCCGCAACCTCGCCTGGAGGGCGGCGTGGCCCGGGAGGTCCTCGGCGTCCAGGGGCTGCTCGATCATCATCAATCCCATCTCGTCCAGCGCCTCGAACAGCGGTGTGTCGGCCGGCGTGTAGGCGCCGTTCGCGTCCACCGACAAGGGAGTGTCGGGCAGCGCTTCGCGAACAGCCCCCACTACGGACAGATCACGCCCAGGCTCGATCTTCAGCTTGATGCGCCGGTAGCCCTTGGCGAGGTAGCCGCGAATCTCTTCGAGCATCTCTTCGACTGTCGGAGCGATGCCCACGCTCACTCCGCATGTGATGCGATCGCGGACGCCGCTCAGGTAGTCGGACAGACTGACCCCTGCTTTCCGAAGCCAGACGTCGAGGACCGCCGCCTCGATTGCGGCCTTGGCCATGCGGTGGCCGCGGATCCATCCAAGGGATTCGGTGACCCGTTCGGGCCGATTCGCCTGCCCCACCACCGCCGGCGCCATCCATCGTTCGAGCGCCGTCCACGCGCCGTCCAGCCATTCCTCGGAGTACCGAGGTTCCTCCGAGGCCACGCATTCCCCCCATCCTTCGACGTCGTCCCCGATCGTTCGCACCAGGATGGCCCGCTTCTCGCGCTCCTCGCCGAAGCTTGTCCGGAAGGGGCGGACGAGAGGGAGAGCCACCTCTCGAAGCTCGATGGCCCGAAGGGAGAGGGCTGGACCCTCGCTCACGACGCGACCTCACCGGCCGGCTGGAACACATACCGGCCGCTCCGATCGATCCACGAGGCAACCAGCCCTGCGTCGAAGCAGGACCGGAAAGCCGATGCGGAGGCCTCCCGCCATGCTCGCCCACGGTCCGGGTCCCGCAGCCGGAGCGCGAAATGATCGAGGGGGATCGCCACGACAGCTCCGGCTCGGGGCGACGCCTCGCCCGGCAACGGCTTGGGATCCTCGGGATCGCCTTCGGCCTCGAGCACGACCGGGCCCGGCGCAGGAGGTTCGGCCTGACCCGACAGGGCACGTTCGACCCGCTTCGACCTGAGCGGCCACCGGACCTCGAAGCGGTCGCTGCGGTCT
>WNFV01007765.1_pt1 | contig 31179 bp, 30 predicted proteins | sample 5400101 | NCBI WGS metagenome assembly WNFV01 (sample SAMN13153361, study PRJNA577476) | soil metagenome | isolation source: 115 cm soil or saprolite under grassland replicate 1 | place: USA:California | collected 2016-06-15 | reverse complement strand
CCCGGAACTTCGCCAGCGCCTCTTCCACCCGTCCCAGCCCGAGCGAGCGCCACGCGTCGGAGGTCGTCAGCGTTTCCCCGGTGGCGTCGTCCGTCGTCGTCGTCGCGCCCAGGCGGATCACGCCGTCGTACGCCTTGCGCCACCCCACCGCGAACGGCGCCAACCGGGTGGCGCGGCCGATTACGACGACCAGCAGGCCCGTGGCGCCGGGGTCGAGCGTTCCCAGATGTCCGACCCGGCCGGAGCCGAGCGCCCGGCGCACGCGATCCACCACGTCGTGCGACGTGGGTCCCGCCGGTTTCGCGACGAGCGCGAGCCCCGAGATCAGCCAGCGCCCTCCCTGAGCTGCTTCAGCACCTGATCGATGCGCTGCGCGTGCTCGAGGCCGCGGTCGAGCTCGAAGCGCAGCTCGGGGCTGGTGCGGAGCGGCAGCTCGCGCGACAGCTGGGCCCGCAGAAACCGCCCGGCGCTCGCCAGGCCCTCGAGGCTCCTGGCCCTTTCCTCGTCGCTCCCCATCACGCTCACGCGGATGCGCGCGTGCGCCAGGTCGCCGGACACCTCGACGGACGTGACCGTGACGAACCCGATGCGCGGGTCGCGCACGTCGGCCGTGAGAAACGCCGCCACGGTCTGGCGGATCAGCTCGGCCACGCGCTCGGGGCGGTGGCTCGGTCGTCGCGTCATTCTCATAAGAAGCTCGTACTGGCGTCCATGATGCGGGCACCCGCCGCCGCGTCCACCAAGCGGTCCGCCTCGCGCAGCACGTTTTCCGCGTGGCCGCGGTCGGTCGCGACCACGCAGACCGTCAGCTCCGCCCGCTGCCACAGGTCGTGGTGCGCCGTCTCGGCAGCCGAGACGTTGAAGCGGTTGTGCAGCCGGTCCTTGAGGCTCTTCAAGACGCGCCGCTTGTCCTTGAGGGAGTGGCACGCGTCGAGGTGCAGCTCCCAGGTCGTCAGACCCACCACCACGGCTCACCCGCTCCGGGGCCTAGTTCCCCACGTCACGGAGACGGAGCGAGGGTGCGCGCGATCTCCTCGATCTTATAGGCCTCGATCAGGTCGCCGACTTTCACGTCGTTGAAGTTCTCGACCCCGATGCCGCACTCGAAGCCCTCGCGGACCTCGCGCTGGTCGTCCTTGAAGCGCTTGAGCGAGGCGATCGCGCCTTCGTACACCTCGACGCCCTCGCGAATCACCCGGACCCGGGCGGTCCGCGGAATCACGCCCGAGCGGACGAAGCAGCCGGCGATCGTGCCCACCTTGGCGATCTTGAATATCTGCCGCACCTCCGCCTCGCCGAGGACCACTTCCTTCTTTTCGGGCGTGAGCAGCCCTTCCATCGCCCCCTTCACCTCTTCCACCGCCTCGTAGATGATGCGGTAGGTGCGGATTTCCACGCGCTCCCGCTCCGCCGTCGTGCGGGCGTTCGAGTCGGGCCGCACGTGGAAGCCGATCACGATGGCGCCGGACGCCTTGGCGAGCAGCACGTCGGACTCGGTGATCGCGCCCACACCGCGGTGCACGACCTCCACCTTGACCTCGGAGGTCGACAGCTGCGCGAGCGCGTCGGCCAGCGCCTCGGCGGGACCGCCCTGATCGGCCTTGATGATGATGCGGAGCGAGGCGGCGCCGCCGGCGGCGCGCTCGGCCATGAAGTCCTCGAGGGTCTTCACGCGCCCGGTGCGACGGTGCTGCGCCTCGCGCTCCAGCCGCTGCCGCTTCTGCGCGATGTCGCGCGCCTCGGCGGCGTCCTCCATCGCCTGGAAGGTGTCCCCGGCCGCCGGCACGCCCTCGAAGCCGAGGACCTGCACGGGGGTGGACGGCCCGGCGGCGGCGACCGCGTGGCCGCGCTCGTCGTACATCGCGCGCACCCGGCCGTAATAGGGCCCGCAGATGAAGTCGGCACCCACCTGCAGCGTGCCGTTCTGCACGAGCACCGTCGCCAGCGGCCCCTTGCCCGGGTCGAGGGTCGCCTCGAGCACCGTGCCGTGGGCGCGGCGGTCCGGGTTGCCTTTGAGGTCGAGCAGCTCCGCCTGCAGGAGGATCTGGTCGAGCAGCGTGTCGACGTTCGTCCCTTGCTTGGCCGAGATCGGCGTACACAGGGTCGTGCCGCCGAACTCCTCGAGCACGACGTCGTGGGCGAGCAGGTCCTGCTTGACCTTCTGCACGTTCGCGGTGGGCAGGTCGATCTTGTTGATTGCCACGACGATCGGAACGCCCGCGTTCTTGGCGTGCGAGATCGCCTCGATGGTCTGCGGCATGATCGCGTCGTCGGCGGCGACGACCAGGACGACGATGTCCGTCACCTGGGCGCCGCGCGCGCGCATCGCGGTGAACGCCTCGTGGCCGGGGGTGTCGAGGAACGTGATCGAGCGCCCGTCCTTGAGCGTCACCTGATAGGCGCCGATGTGTTGCGTGATGCCGCCGGCCTCGCCGGCCGCCACATGGGTCTTGCGCACGTAATCGAGCAGCGACGTCTTGCCGTGGTCGACGTGCCCCATGACGGTGACCACGGGAGGGCGTGGTTGCAGCGTCGCCGCGTCCTCGGGCGCCTCCGCGCCCTCGCCGACGACGTACTCCTCCTCCCGCACCGCTTGGAACCCGAAGGCGGACGCGATCAGCTCGATCATGTCGAAGTCGAGCCGCTGGTTGATCGTCACCATCTGCCCGAGCTCCTTGAAGGCGAAGGAGACGATCTGGGTCGGCGGGACCTTGAGGACCCCGGCGAGCTCGCTCACGGTGATGAACTCCGTGACGCGGACCAGCGTCTTCTCGCGCTCTTTCTCCTCGCGCCGCTTCTCCTCCTGGAGGTCGCGGAAGCTCGGGCCCTCCTCGCGGCGGTGCACGCCTTTCTTCGCGGCGGGGCCCTTGATCGAGGCGAGGGTGCGCGAGATGTTCTGGGCCACCGCCTCCTGGTCGACCAGCGACTTCTTCCCTTTCTTGCGCTTCTTCCCCTTCTCGCGGCGCCGTTCCTCGAGGGGGATCGCGCCGGGGGCGGCGGAGGCGACCGGCCGGGGTGGCGGCAGCACGGCACCGCCCGGCGCTGCGCTCGCCACCGGCTTGGGCCGCACGGGGGTGGGGATCACGGGGCGCGGCGGCGCGGCGAACGGCGCCGCGGAGGGCCCCGACGCCGCTGCCTGCGGCGCGGCGGGCGCCGCCGCTACGGCCGGATGCTCGACGCGCGGCTCGCCGGCGACCGCGAGATCCTTGAAGAGCGCGGCGGCGCGCTCCTGGAGCGACGGTTTCTCCTCCTCCTCTTCCGCCTTCGACGCTTCCAGCGCCTCCAGCGCTTCGCGCGCCTTCAGCTCGCGCTCGGCCTCGAGCGATGCCGCCTCGGCCTGGGCCTCCGCGTCGGCCGCGGCCACCTCAGCCGCCGTGCGGCGGCGCCGCGTGGGCCGCGCCTCGGCCAGCGCCGCGACCGGCTCCGCCGCCTTCGCGGCCCGGCGCCGCTTCGTGGCGGGGGGCGCTTCCTTCTGCTTGCGCTTCTCCCGCTCCCACCGCGCGCGCATCATGGCCACCTGCTCGGGCTTGAGCGGCGACAGGTGGCTGCGCACGAAGATGTCCAGCTCCTTGAGCATGCCCAGGAGCTGCTCCGAGGGAATCCCGAATTCAGCCGCTAGATCGTGAATCCGCGTCGTCGTCACTCACTCCTCCAATGCCGCCAACCCGCGGGCCAGCCCCGCGTCTTCGATCCCGACCGCCTGCACCGGCGTCCGGCCGAGCCCGGCTCCCAGCCGGAGAGCGTCGGGCCCGCGCACGATCGGCACGCCACGCGCCCGCGCGAGGCGTTCCACCTTGTCCCGGGTGCGCTGGCTGGCGTCCCCCGCCACCACGACGCACTGTAGCGCGTCGCGCCGCAGCTTCGCCCGCACCCCCGCCACTCCGATCACGACCCGCCCGGCCCTGAGCCCCAGGCCCAACAGCCGGACCATCCGCTCGCTCACGCCGGCTGAGGCGACGTGTCACCTCCGCCTCCGCCTCCCCCTCCTGGAGCCCCGTCGCGCTCGCCCGCCGGAGCGGGTGCTGCTTCCTCCTCCTCCTCACCGCCCTCCTCAGTCATCTCATTGAGGAAGGCCATGAGCTTGTCCGTGAGCTCCGGCGTCATCCCAGCGATCTTGTCCACGTCCTCGCGCTCCAGGTCGAGGACGTCCTGCAGCGTCTTGTGGCCCGCCCGCTCCAGCACGTCGACGAGCTCCACCGGCAGCCCCTCGAGCTCGCGCAAGGAGACCTTGGTGGCCGCTTCTTCCTCAGGCGGCAGCGGTGCGAACAGCGGGCCCTCGCCGCCCCGCTCCAGCCACTCCCGGCTCGAGTAGAGATCGATCTTCCAGCCGGTGAGCTCCGAAGCGAGCCGCACATTCTGGCCGTTGCGCCCGATGGCGAGCGACAACTGGTCCTCGTCGACGATCGCCTGGATCGTCTTCGAGTCGGGGTCCGAGAAGACCCGCGCGACGCGCGCCGGCGCGAGGGCGAGCTTGGCGAACCGCTCCGGGTCGGGGGACCACGGCACGATGTCGATGCGCTCGCCGCCCAACTCGTTGACCACGGCCTGGACCCGCGAGCCCTTGAGCCCGACGCACGCGCCCACCGGATCGATGGAGTCGTCCCGCGACGACACGGCGATCTTGGTGCGGCTCCCGGCCTCGCGCGCCGTGGCGCGGATCTCCACGATCGCCTGCTGGATCTCGGGCACTTCGAGCTTGAACAGCGCCTTGACGAACAGCGGGTCCGCGCGCGACAGAATGAGGCGCGGCCCCTTGGGGGTTTCCTCGATACGCTTCAGCACGGCCCGGATCGTGTCGCCCTGGTGGAAGTGCTCGCGGTGGTTCTGGTCGCGGTACGGGATGATCGCTTCGGCCTCGCGGAATTTGGCGAGCATCACGACGATCTTGCCGCGCTCGATCTGCTGCACCTCGCCCGAGAGCAGCTCGCCCACCTTATCCGTGAACTCCTCACGAATCCGGGCGCGCTCGCCCTCGCGCACCCGCTGGATGATGCGCTGCTTCGCCGCCTGGACGGCGGTGCGCCCGAAGGCATCGAACGGGATCTCTTCCTCCAGCACGTCGCCCGGCTGGAAGTCCGGATCCTCGAAGCGCGCCTCCTCCAGCGACACCTGCGAGCCGGGGTCCTCCACGGTCTCGACCACCGTGCGCAGCACCACGATCTTGATCGTGCCCTTCAGCTCGTCGATCCCGATCTCGGACCGCACATTCGGCCCGTAGCGCTTCACCAGCGCGGCATGCAGCCCATCCTTCAGGAGATCGAGCAGCTCGGAGCGCTCGAGCTGCTTAGTGTTGGTCAGCTCGCGCATCGCGGAGACCACATCGGTTGTATTGGCCATCACACCATCCAGTGAAACATAGGCTAAGAGGCTAAGAGGCTAAGACGCTCAGGCACCCGATCACCAGTCTGGCGCGAGCCGCGCGTCGCGTATCTCGCTCAGCCGGACGCTCCGAGAGCCGGGCGCACCGCCCTGCCCCATCGGCTCGAGCACCACGGTCTCCCGGTCCGGCACGGCGACGATCCGGACCCGCACGCGCCCCAGCCCGGCGACCGTCGCCTGCACCTCGCGCCCCACGAAGCGGACCCAGTCGCGGTGCGAGCGCATCGGACGCTCGATCCCCGGGCTCGAGACTTCGAGCACGTAGCGCCGACCCAGCGGCCCGCCCGCGTCGAGCCAGGACTCCAAGTGCCGGCTCGCCGTCGCGCAGTCATCCACGGTGACGCGTCGCGCGAGCTCCGCCGCTGGCCATTCGATGCGCACTTGAACCAACGGCCGGTTCGGCGTGCCGCCGATCCGGAGGTCGGCCAGATCGAGCCCTAACTCCGCCAGCCGGGCCCGAAACGCCTCGACGAGAGTCTCGGAGAGCATAAAAAAAAGCGCGGGCCCCACTTCGCCCGCTTCACCGGCCGGAATCTAGCCGCTGCGTGGCGCGTGTCAAGCGAACGGCACGCCGAGGTAGGCGACCATCCGGCCGTCCCGCCCCCCGGATGCCCGGTGCGAGTAGAACCGCTCGCGGTCGTGGGCGCTGCACCAGGGGGAGACGGACAGCCCCGTGAGTCCGAGCTCCCGCGCCTGGCGGGCGAGCTCGTCCCGCAGGTCCACCTGCCCCGACGCCTGCTCGGTGCGCCCCGTCAGGTGGGTCAGCACCTCAGAACCCACTTCATAGCATTGTCCACAAATACCAACGCCACAATGCATTACGATGTCCGAAGTACTGACCTGCGCTTCCCGCCGCACGAGCTCCACGCCGCGCTCGAGAATGCGCCCCGCCGTGCCGCGCCACCCGGCGTGCAGCAGCGCGACTACCTGCTTCCCGGGCGCAACCAGGTACACGGGGATACAGTCGGCGACGGTGATCGTGAGCAAGAGTCCGGGATCGCCGGTCGCGTGGCCGTCCACGTCTTCGCACAGCAGCCAGCCGTCCGTCGCCCCGGAGCGCCATTGTACCGTGGTCCCGTGGATCTGGTGGCTCAAGACCACGGCGTGGAAGGCCGGGCGGAACGCGGCGCAGAAGGCGCGCCACCGGCCCATGACCTGCCCCACGCGCTCCTCGCTCCACAGGCCGAGCGAGAATCCGCCTTGCCGGGTCGTGATGCCCGCCACGACGCCGAACTGTTCGGCCCACTCGCGCAGCTCCATCCGGGGGACTGTCGCGTCGCCGACCGGCTGCTCGCGGAGCACGGCCGGACTGGCGGACGGGCGGACAGGCGGACGGTCGCCGCCTTCACCGACCGCCCGACCGCCCGACCGCCTGACCGCCCTATCGGGCGTCATCGACTCTTTCAATGTGAGCGCCCAGCGCCCGCAGGCGCTCGTCGATCCGCTCGTAGCCGCGCTCGATCTGGCCGATGTTGTGGATCACGGAGTCGCCCTGGGCCGCGAGCGCCGCGAGCAGCATCGCCATCCCGGCTCGGATGTCCGGGCTTTCCACCTCCTGGGCGCGCAGCGGCGACGGCCCGGCGATCACCGCGCGGTGGGGATCGCACAGCACGATCCGCGCTCCCATGCCGATGAGCTTGTCGACGAAGAAGAGCCGCGACTCGAACAGCTTCTCGAACACGAGCAGCAGGCCCTCGCACTGCGAGGCGACCACGATCGCGATGGACATGAGGTCCGCGGGGAACGCGGGCCAGGGACCGTCCTCGAGCTTCGGCACGTGACCGCCGAGGTCCGGCCGGATGCGGCGCTCCTGATCGGCGTCGATGGTGAGCTTCGCGCCGTCCAGCCGGGGCCGGACGCCGAGCCGCTCGAACGCGATCAGGGTCGCCCGGAGGTCGTCGGGGCGCACGCCCTCGATCGTCACGGCGCCGTTCGTGACCGCCGCGAGCCCGATGAACGACCCGACCTCGATGTGGTCGGGCCCCACCGTGAACGGCGCGGCCTTGCGCGGCGCGCCGCCGTCGTGCACCGCCAGTGTGTTCGTGCCGATGCCCTCGATCTGGGCGCCCATCGCGGACAGGAAGCGGGCGAGGTCCTGCACGTGGGGCTCGCAGGCGGCGTTGCGCAGCACGGTCGTGCCCCGCGCCGTCACGGCCGCCATCAACGCGTTCTCGGTCGCCGTGACGCTCGGCTCGTCGAGGAAGATGTCCGTCCCGGCGAGCTGCTTCGCCTCGAACGTGTACGCCGCGCCCACCGTGATGTCGGCCCCCAGCTGCTCGAGCGCGAGGAAGTGCGTGTCCACGCGCCGGCGGCCGATGACGTCTCCGCCCGGGGGCGGGAGGCTCACTCGACCGAACCGCCCGAGCATAGGTCCGGCGAGGAGGATCGAGGCGCGGATCCGGGCGCACAGCTTCGGGTCGAGCTCGCGCGGCTCCGCGCGGGCGGCGTCCACCTCGACGGTATTCGGGCCGACCCACTCGACCCCCGCCCCCAGGTGGGCGAGCAGCGCCAGCATGGTTTCGACGTCGCGGATGTGCGGGATGTTGTCGATGCGGCAGGGTCCGTCGGCGAGCAGGGTGGCCGCGAGAATGGGAAGGGCCGCGTTCTTGTTGCCCGCGGGGCGGATGGCGCCTTTCAGGGGGCGCCCGCCGGTGACGCAGAAGGAGGCCGGCATGGAGACGCAAGCTATGACGCGGCTTGCGCGTCCGTCAAGCGTTCGCGAATGTTCGCGACGTGACTCCCGGCCCGGACCCTGCGGCGGACTCCGCGTCATGATTCCCACCTGGGTGGCGGTGGTGACGGGGATCTCTCTCGCGATCCTGGCGCTCGCGGCGATCGCGATCGCGCTGTCGTCCGCGGCCGCGGCGCTTGCGCTGCGGTCGTTCCTGCGGGTGCTCCGGCAGCTCGCCGGCCCCGCCTTGGACGACGTGCGGCAGCTCGTGGCGAGCATTCGCGCCGAGGCGGACGGGTTCGTGGGGACCTCGCGGGACCTGCGCAGTCGGATCGTCCGGGCGGCGGACGCCGCCGAGGCGCGTCTCGCCGACCTCGATGCGCTGTTCGAAGTCGTCCAGGACGAAGTGGAGACGACCGCGCTCGACGTAGCGGCGACGCTGCGGAACGTGCGGCACGGCCTGTCGGTGCTCGAGTGGGGGCGCCGCGCGCTGAAGCGCCGGAGGAAGCACTGACGCCGCGGCACGTCCTCGCGGCGAGCGCGGCGGCGCTCGCCGGGATCGCGATCCTGCCCGCCGTCGCGCACGCCTGGACGCCGGGCACGCACGTTTATCTCGGCGAGTCGGTGCTCGCGAACCTGCACCAGCTCCCCACCATCGTCGCGGACCTGTTACGCGCCTTCCCCTACGACTTCCTGTACGGCAACATCGCGGCCGACACGTCGATCGCGAAGAAGTACGCCCCCGTGGGCCGGCACTGCCACGCCTGGCACGTCGGCCAGGAGATTTTCGACCTCGCGCCGACGGAACCGCTGCGCGCCTTCGGGCTCGGGTACCTGTCGCACCTCGCCGCCGACAGCGTGGCCCACAACTTCTTCGTGCCGCGCCAGCTCGTGCTCACCTCGAGCACCGCGGCGCTCGGGCACAGCTACTGGGAGAGCCGGTTCGAGACCCATCTGGGGGACGCCTACGCGAAGGAGGCGAAGGAGCTCATCCTCCAGGACCATACGCCGAGCGACACGCACCTCGACACCATCATATCGCCCACGCTGTTCAGCGTCCGGACCAACCGACGGTTGTTCCGGGGGATGGTGCATCTGACCGAGAGCGAGAGCTGGCGCTGGGCGTTCCAGCTGATGCTCGAGAACACGCGCTGGGACCTCCCCGACGAGGACGTGGAGCGCCACATGGCGGTGGCGTTCGAGTACGTGATGGAGCTCTTGGGCGAGCAGGACGCCGCCGCCCGCCGGCTCGACCCGGCAGGCGACAAGGCGCTCAGGCTCGCGAAGCACATGCGGCGGCAGGCGCTGCGCGAAGGCGGCCGGGAGGACCCGGAGCGCATGGAGCAGACGGCGGAGGAGCACTTCGGGCTGCCCGCGCCGGCGCTCGCCTACTGGCAGGCGTCGCAGGCGCAGCGACCGTGGCGAGATAGGGCGGACGGAGAGACGGGCGGACAGCCGGACCGGTAGGCTGTCGCCGTCCGCCCGTCACGCCGCCAGCTTTTCCTCCAGCACTTTCTGCTCGGATCGGCCTTGCCGCGCGACGCCTTCATCACCTGCCCCAGGAAGAACTGCAACAACTTCGTCTCGCCGTTCTTGTAGCGAGCGACCTCGCCGGGGTGAGCGGCCAGCACCTCGCTCACCCACCCCGCCACGACCCCGCTGTCGGCCACCTGGATGAGCCCGAGCGCCTCGGCGACGTTGCGCGGCTCTCCGCCCCGCTCCGCGACCTCGGCGAACACGCGCTTCGCCGCCTGGCCCGAGAGCGTCCCACCCTTCACGAGCGCGATGAGCTGGGCGAGGGCCGGGGGCGGGACCCGCAGCTCCTCGTGGTGATCCTTGGCATCGGCCCGCGCTTCATTGACGACCCAGTTCGCCGCCGCCTTGAACTCGGCGCCGGCCCGCACGACCGCCTCGTAGTAGTCCGCGAGCGCGCGGTCGGCCGTGAGCACGGCGGCGTCGGTCACCGACAGGGCGTACTGGGCCTGGAACCGCTCGCGCTTCGCCGCCGGGAGCTCGGGCAGCGCCGCCCGCTGCTCCTCGACGAACTCCGGGGTGAGCGCCAGCGGCGGCAGGTCCGGGTCGGGGAAGTAGCGGTAGTCGTGGCTCGCTTCCTTCGTGCGCTGGGGGCGCACGCCGTTCGTCTTCGAGTCGTAGAGCAGCGTCTGCTGCTCGACCGCGCCCCCGGCCTCGAGGATCGCGATCTGGCGGTCGTGCTCCACGGCGAGCGCCTTCTCGACGTAGGCGAACGAGTTGATGTTCTTCACCTCGGTCTTCGTCCCGAGCGCGGCCTCGCCCGCCCGGCGCACCGAGACGTTGGCGTCCACCCGCAGGCTCCCCTTCTCCATGTCGCAGTCCGACGCTCCGGCGTACTCGAGCACCTGCTTGAGGGTGAGGAGGTAGGCGCGCGCCTCCTGCGGCGAGCGGAAGTCGGGCCCGGTCACGATCTCGATGAGCGGCACGCCGCAGCGGTTCAGGTCGATCGCCGTGTGCTTGGGGAAGCGGTCATGCAGCGACTTTCCCGCGTCCTCCTCGACGTGCAGGCGGACGATCGTGGCTGTCCTGACGGTCCCCTCCGGAGCCAGGTACGACAGCGACCCGTCGGTCGCGAGCGGCTGCTCGAACTGCGAGATCTGGTAGCCCTTCGGCAGGTCGGGATAGAAGTAGTTCTTGCGCGCGAAGACGCTCTTCGGGTGCACCGTGCAGCCGAGCGCCAGCGCCGCCCGCACCGCGAGCTTCAGCGCCAGCTCGTTCGGCACCGGCAGCGCGCCCGGGAGGCCGAGACAGACCGGGCAGACGTTCGTGTTCGGCGCAGCGCCGAACGCGGCGGAGCAGCCGCAGAACATCTTCGACGCCGTCCGCAGCTGGACGTGCGTCTCGAGCCCGATGACCGTCTCCCACCGGCCCCCGGTCGTCAGGCCTCCACCGCGGCGGGCGCCACGCGCTCGAGGGCGTACGCCGCCTCGATCATCTCGTCCTCGAGAAACGCCTGCCCGACGAGCTGCCCGCCGAGCGGCAGGCCCTTGCTCCGGCCGATCGGGAGGGACATGGCGGGAAGCCCCGCGAGGTTCGCCGTGACGGTGAAGCTGTCCGAGAGGTACATCGCCACCGGGTCGGCGAGCTTCTCGCCGGCCTTGAAGGCGGGGGTCGGCGTGGTGGGCGTGAACACCAGGTCCACCCCGCGGTCGAACACGTTGCGGAAGTCCTGGGCGATCAGCGCGCGCATCTGCTGCGCCCTGCGATAATACGCATCGTAATAGCCCGACGAGAGGACATAGGTGCCCACGAGGATGCGGCGCCGCACTTCCGGTCCGAACCCCGCACCCCGGGTGCTCTGGTACAGCGCGCGCACGTCGACCGCGCCGTCGAACCGCGGCCCGTAGCGGGCGCCGTCGTAGCGCGCCAGGTTGGACGAGGCCTCCGCGGGCGCGAGGATATAGTACGTGGCCACCGCGTACTGCGTGTGCGGGAGCGACACCTCACGCACCGCCGCGCCCAGCTCCTTCAAGAGCCGGATCGCGCGGTCGCAGGCGCGCCGCACGGCGGGGTCGAGATCGGGCGGGAAGTACTCCTTCGGGATCCCGATCACGAACCCCTGCAGCGACTCGGGCACGGTGGGAAGGCGGAGCGGATCGCGACCCTCGCAGGTCGAGTCCTTCGGGTCGCGCCCGCTGATCACCGACAGCACGCGCGCCGCGTCGTGCACGCTGCGCCCGACGACGCCGATCTGGTCGAGCGACGAGCCGAACGCGACGAGCCCGTACCGGGACACGCGCCCGTAGGTCGGCTTGATCCCGACGACGCCGCAGAACGACGCCGGCTGGCGCACCGAGCCGCCGGTCTCCGAGCCGAGCGCCGCGGGCACGGCGCCTGCGGCGACGAGCGCCGCCGAGCCGCCGGAGGAGCCCCCCGGCACCCGCGTCTTGTCGGACGGGTGCAGCGTGCGGCCGTACGCCGAGTGCTCGGTCGAGGACCCCATGGCGAACTCGTCGCAGTTCGCCTTCCCCGCGACGAGCGCCCCGGCCGCCTTGAGCTTCGCGATCGCCGTGGCCTCGTAGGGGGAGCGGTAGCCCTCAAGGATCTTCGAGCCGCACGTCGTCGTGAACTCGAGCGTGCAGATGTTGTCCTTCACGACGACCGGCATCCCATAGAGCACGCCCGAGGGGTGTGCGACCTTCGCCTGCCGCTCGAGCGACTTCCGGAGATCCTGCGGCGGCGTCAGGCAGGCGTTGAGCCGCTTGGCCCTGATGATGCGCTCGGCCGCTCCCTTCGCGGCGGCGAGCGCTTCGGTGGGTTCGCTCCCTTTCCCCGGGCTCACCGCGACTCCTCCTCAAACTGGCCCAACCTGGGCACGAGGAAGAATCCCTCCCGGAACGCGGGCGCGAGCTCGTCGGGGCCGAACGCGAGGGGCCACGGCTTCACCTCGTCGGGGCGGAACGGCGCCGCGTCAGGCCCTGGCACGAACGGTTTCATCCCCTCGCTCGCGGGGCCGGCGCTGATCTGGGCGACGTAATCGAGTATGCGCGACATCTGATCGGCGAGCAGCGGCAGCGTTTCCTGGTCCACGTCCAGCTCCGCCAGCCGCGCGATCTTCAACACGTCCTCATGCGTGACGCTCATGCACTCTCCCACTCGCGCTCGAGCCCCGCATAGACCACGAGCAGCTGCTTGGTCCCGATCGCTTGATCGTCGAACGCCACTGTGACTTTCAGATCACGCCCGGAGCCCGAGACGACCTGGATCACGCCGCTTCCGAACTTGCGGTGCCGCACGCGCTCGCCGGCCGCGTAGCGCGGCGCGTCCTGCGACGCCGCTTCCTCCCACACCACGTCCGCTTCGACCGGCGCCCGCGCGCCGCGACGCCCGCGCGCGCCCGCTCCGGAGCGCGGCGCCCGATCCCACTGCGGCGTGGTGCTCCGCTCCTCCACGACGCCCGCCGGCAACGCCTCGAGGAACCGCGACGGCTCCGACAGCTCGAGCCGGCCGTTCCGGTACCGCGTGCGGGCCCATGAGAGATACAATTTTTCGCGCGCCCGCGTGAGACCCACGTAACAGAGTCGGCGTTCCTCCTCGAGGCCCCCCGGCTGCCCCACCGCCCGCGCGAGCGGAAACAGACCGTCCTCGAGTCCGGTGAGCGCAACGACCGCCCACTCGAGCCCTTTCGCCATGTGGACCGTCATGAGCGTGACGCCGCTGGGCGCACCGGTCCCCTGGTCCGCCGGCGTCATGAGCGCCGCCTGGGTGAGGTAGCGCTCGAGCAGGGTGGCCGCCGGGCCGCCTTCCGCGTCGGCGTCCTGCTCGGCCACGGCCGCTTCGGCCCACTCCGCCGCGCCGGCGATCAGCTCCTGGACGTTCTCCAGCCGCTCGATGCCCTCCGGACCCTCCTCGGCGAGGTACCGCCCGTAGCCCACCGCGGCCAGCACCTGCTCGAGCACCGTGGCCGGGTCGGCCCGGCTGCAGCGCTCCCGGAGCTCGTCGATCAGGCGTGCGACCGCCCGGAATGCTTCCCGCACGTTCGGGCGGAGCTCGGGGACCCGCTCGGCCGCCCGCGCGACCTCGAGCAGCGGGGTCCCCCACTCGAGCGCGGTCCGGATGAGCTGGGCGAGCGAGGTGTCGCCCAGCCCGCGCCGGGGGACGTTCACGATCCGAACGAACGCCTCGTCGTCCGCCGGGTTGGCGATGAGCCGCAAGTAGGCGAGCACGTCCTTCACTTCGCGGCGCTCGTAGAAGCTCACCGCCCCGATCAGCCGGTAGGGGACGCCGCGGAACCGGAATGCCTCTTCCAACGGCCGAGACTGGGCGTTGGTCCGGTACAGGATCGCCATGCCCTCGTAGGGAACATCCGCCTGCGTCGCGCGACGCTCGAACTCCGCCGCGAGCCACTCCGCCTCGTCTCGCTCGTCGGCGGCGGTGAGCAGGGTGACGGGCTCGCCGCCCTCCCGGGCCGTGAACAGCTGTTTGCCGAGCCGGCGGGCGTTCTCGGCGATCACGCGGTTCGCCGCGTCGAGGACCACGTGGGTCGAGCGGTAGTTCTGTTCGAGCTTGATCAGCGTGGCCCCCGGCAGGTCTTGCTGGAACGACAGCATGTGGCGCACGTCGGCGCCGCGCCAGCCGTAGATCGCCTGATCGTCGTCGCCCACCACGCAGAGGTTGGCGTGCTGGGCGGCGAGCAGCTTCACCAGCTTGTATTGTGCGGCGTTCGTGTCCTGGAACTCGTCCACGAGGACGTGGTCGAACTTCCGCTGCCAGTAGGCGAGCCGCTCGGGGTGCTCCTGAAACAGCGTGAGCGGATGCAGCAGCAGGTCGTCGAAGTCCATCGCGTTCGCGTGGCGCAGCGCGGCGCCGAGGGCGGCGTAGATCTCCGCCGCCGCGCGCTCGAGGGGACCATCCGCCTGCGCCCCCAGCTCCTCCGGCAGGAGCATCCGGTTCTTGGCGCCCGAGATGATGGCATGGATGACGCGCGGGGGGTTCGCTTTGGGCGAGATCCCCCGCTGCTCGAGCAGGCGCTTGATGAATGACTCCGAGTCGTCCTGGTCGTAGATCGTGAAGTTCGGGCCGAACCCGAGATGGGCGGCCTCGCGCCGCAGCAAGCGCGCCGCCAGCGCGTGAAACGTCCCAATCCACAGGCCCCTGGGATCGGCGCCGAGCAGCAGCGCCACCCGGGAGCGCATCTCGCCCGCGGCCTTGTTGGTGAAGGTGACCGCGAAGATCCGCTGTGGCGCCAGCCCCCGCTCCGTGATGAGGTGCGCGATGCGCGCGGTCAGGACCCGGGTCTTTCCGGAGCCTGCGCCGGCGAGGACAAGCAGCGGTCCGCCCGGGTGCCGGACGGCGGCTTCCTGCTGGGGGTTGAGCGGGAGGGTCATGCCTTTCGCACGCTCACGTGAGGCTTTCGGCTGCGGTGGCCAGCGGGAATTCGAGCACGAACACGGTTCCTTCTCCTGCCGGCGCGGCATGGTACGTGAGTCGCCCGCCGTGCTGCTGCTCCACGATGCGGCGCGCCAGCGCGAGGCCGATCCCCCACCCGCCCGGCTTGGTCGAGATGCCCGGCTCGAACAGCTGCTCCCGTACCTCGGATGGCACGCCGGGTCCGTCGTCCCGCACGCTCACGCGGGCGGTTGCTCCGGCGGCTTCCACGGTGACGTCGATCCGGCCGCCGCGGCCGGAGAGCGCGTCGATCGCGTTTTTCAGCACCGCCTCCAGCGCCCATTCGACGAGCACCGGGTCGCCCAGCGCGGTTGGGCCGGGCCCCGTTGCGGCGAGCGACAGCACGACCGGGCTCGCGAGCGTGGGGAGGCGCGGGCGGAAGTAGCCCACCACCCGCTCGGCGACCGCCCCGAGGCCAATGGGCTCACGGCGCGCGGGGCGGCCCATCCGCTCGAACCGCCTGGCGACCCGCTCGAGGCGCTCTTCATCGGCTCGAAGATGGTCCACGAGCTCCGCGGCAGCGGTACCCGGGTTTTCCTGCATGTAGTCAATCCATCCCATGAGGCTCATCAGCGGCGTACCGAGTTGATGCGCCGATTCGCGGGCCATCGCCACCCACAGCCGGTCCCGCGCCGCCGCGACCTGCGCCTGATACGCCCAGAGCGTGAGCAGCGCGAGGCACAGGAACACGGCGGTCTGGAGCGCAGCGAGGAGCACGAACCGCCGCGCCCCGGGCAGCCGGCCGTAGTGGATGGTGCCGACCCCCGGCTGGACGATCGGCGCGTTCACGGCGTCGAGCTCGGCGATCCACTGCCGCAGCGCCGCGGAGTCCGCGTCGTGCGGGAAGGGACGGGGCGCGTTGTCCAGTGCGGTCACCCGCCCGGCCGTGTCGGTGACCGCGATCGGGATGCCCAGCGCGCGCACCTGCGCGGCGAGGTCGAGCAGCGCGTCGGTGGCGGCGTCCGCCCGGGGGTCGTTCAGCGCCGCGAACACGCGGCCGAGCAGGCGACTCGTGCCGCGGGCGTCGTCGCGCAGGTGGCGCGCCACCACCCACGCGTAGCCGAAGGTGATCCCGCCCAAGAGCAGCGCCAGCCCGACCACCGCGGGAGCCCCCGCCCGGCGCAGTCGGTCGCTACGCGCCACCGGGCGGAACCAGCCGGTCGATCCCCGCATAGGGAGCGAGCGCCGCCGGGAGGACGACGGACCCGTCCGGCTGCTGGTGGGTCTCGAGCAGCGCGGCGATGGTACGCGGCAGCGCCACGCCCGAGGCGTTCAGGGTGTGCACGAGCTCGGGCTTGTCGCCGGGCTTCGGGCGGCAGCGAATGGCGGCGCGCCGCGCCTGAAAGTCGGTGAACGTGCTGGAGCTCGAGCACTCGAGCCAGGCGCCGACGGCGGGGGCCCAGACTTCGAGGTCGTAGGTCTTCGCGCTCGCAAACCCGACGTCGCCGGCAGCGAGCAGGACCACGCGATAGGGCAGCTCGAGCCGCCGCAACACCTCCTCGGCGTGGCCCGTGAGCCGCTCGTGCTCGGCCGGCGAGTCCACCGCGCAGCAGAAGCGTACCAGCTCCACCTTGTCGAACTGGTGCACGCGCAGCAGCCCGCGCGTGTCCTTGCCCGCGGCGCCCGCCTCCCGCCGGAAGCACGGCGTGTAGGCGACGTACGCGCGCGGCAGGATGGCGCCGTCCACGATCTCCTCGCGGTGCAGGTTCGTCACGGGCACTTCCGCCGTCGGAATGAGGAACAGGTCGTCCGGCTCGGTGCGGTACGCGTCCTCCTCGAAAACGGCGGCTCCACTTCCACGTAGCCATGCTCGCGCGTGTGCAGGTCGATCATGAAGTTGACGAGCGCGCGCGCGAGCCGCGCGCCGCTCCCGATGAACACCGGGAAGCCCGACCCGGCGAGCTTCGCACCCCGCGCGAAGTCCACGATCCCGAGACGCTCGGCGATCTCCCAGTGCGGCTTCCCACCCAGCGGCGCGGGCTCGCCCCAGGTCCGCACGATCGCGTTGTGGGATGCGTCGCCGTCCGGCAGCTCGGGCAGCGGCACGTTGGGGACGAACAACGCTTTCTGCTCGAGCTCCGCCTCGACGGCACGCAGCTCGCCCTCGAGCCCGCTGATGCGCTCACCGAGCTGCTGGCGCTGCCCGCGCACCTCGACCGGCAGCGCGCCCTGCTCTTTCATCAGGCGCGCGTCCGCCTTCGCGGCTTCGTTGCGCTCCGCCTTCAGCTGGTCCAGCCGTCCCGTGAGCGCGCGGCGCCGCATGTCCAGCGCTTCGAGCTCGTCGAGCAGCTTCGTCACGCTCGCATCGCCCCGGCGGGCGAGCGCGGCCCGCACCTGCTGAGGCGAGGCGCGCAGCAGCTTCAGGTCGATCACCGGCTTACTGCTTCGGGATGCCCGGCTCGAGACCGCGGTAGCCGCAGTTCTCGTCGACCAGGATCTTGAAATCGATGCGGCGCGCGGTCGTGTCGATCGCCAGCACTTCCAGCTTGGCGAACAGCGACACGGTTGCGCCGAACAGGCAGTTCGTGATGGGCCGCGAGCGCACCAGCGCCACCGTCCCCGAGTCCAGGCGGAACGGTTGGTCGAGCAGGTAGCCGCCGGTGGGCGCGAGCTTCACCCCATCAAACGGGCCGGACGCCTGCTGCAACCCCGACGCCTTGCCCAGCCCCACGGTGCCGGTCGGGAGTAAGACCGCCCGCTCGAGCGAATCGAGGTTGAACGCGAAGTCGAAGCTCGCCGATAGATCGGTGCGCACCGCCTGCCGCCCGCTGAGCACGTACGCCGACGGCGTCGAGATGGGCGTGCCGTTGAGCGCGTACAGCGACACGGTGTCCACCACGTTCGACAACTGCGCCTGCGGCAGGCCACTGGTGTCGCCGCACGCGGCGGCGAGCAGGCTGAGGCCGGAGACGGCGAGGATCGGCGCGGCGCGACGCAGACGGGCAGACATCCAGTGCCGGAGAAGATACAGGACGCCGTCAGTGGGTCAACCCACGGTGGCTGCTTGACTTCACCATCGCCCAATCCTAGGTTGGCCGCCGTATGGCGACGATCCGGGAAGTGGTCGAGGCGTTCGGCCGGCACGGCGGCGTCGACGCCGTGGTGGTGGTCGGCCGCGACGGGTTGCCGATCGATTCCCGCACCGGGAACGGCGTCGACGCCGACAACGTCGCCGCCCTACTGCCCTCGGTCATCAACGGAATGGCGCAGCTCGGCCAGGCGGCGGGCCGGGGGGAGTTCGGGACCGGCGTGCTCGAGTTCGACGACGGACTGGCCGTGGTGGCCGTGCTGAGCGACGACGCGCTGCTCGTCGTACTGGTCCAGCCATCCACCAACGTGGGCCCGCTGCTCTACGACCTCCGCCGCCACCGCTCGGCGATCGCCGGCCTGCTGTGAGCCGGGGCCGGCGTGCTACGCCGCGGCCCCGTCGTACCGCCGGCGCGTAGTCCCTGTGCCTCAATCCAGCCGCCACCTCCTCGTCGTGGACGACGAGCCGCACATCGGGCTGCTGCTGCGCCCCCATCTGGAGCGGCTGGGTTATCGCGTGAGCCTGGTGCGCACGCTGACGCAGGCGCGCGGCGTGCTGGCCGACGCCCGCGCCCCGGTGGACGCGCTGCTCCTCGACCTGCATCTCCCCGACGGGTCCGGGCTCGAGCTGCTGCGCGAGCTGCGGCACGCCGCCACGACCCGCGACCTGCCCGTGATCGTGCTCACCGCCGAAGGCGAGGACCGCATCCTGAACGAGGCGGAAGGGCTAGGCGCCACGCTGCTCACCAAGCCGTTCAGCCCCACCAAGCTCACCGCGCGGATCGCCGGGATGCTGGGCGACGCACCGGAGAGCCTGGACGGCCCGGCGTGAGCGTCTGGGCCGCGATTCTGGCCGGGGGTTCGGGCACCCGCTTCTGGCCGCTCTCGACGCCGCAACGCCCCAAACAGCTGCTCCCGCTCGCAGGCGACCGCCCGCTGCTCGTGCAGGCGGTCGAGCGGCTCGACGGGCTGGTGCCGCCCGACCGGATTCTCATCCTCACGGGCCCGTTTCTCACGGACCAGGTCGCGGCGCAGGTGCCGCAGGTCCCGCGCGCCCAGATCCTCGCCGAGCCGCGCGCGGCGTCCACCGCCCCGGCGCTCGCGTGGGCGGCGCAATGGATTTCGCAGCGCGACGCCGGTGCCCAGATGCTCTCCCTGCACGCTGACTGGGCGGTCGGCGACGACCGCGCGTTTCGCGCGGCTGCGCGGAACGCGCTGGGCGTCGCTCACGAATACGACGTGCTGGTCACCGTGGGCGTGAAGCCGGCGCGCAACGAGACCGCCTACGGCTACATCGTGCCGGGCAAGCCGCTCGGCGGCGCCCGTGCGGTGCGCCGCTTCGTCGAAAAGCCGAGCGCGGCGCGGGCGGCGCTGCTGCGGCGGCGTGGGGCGCTCTGGAACACGGGCCTCTTCGCCTGGGGCGCCGCGCGCTTCCTCGGCGAGGCCGGCGCCTACGCGCGCGAGCTCCGGGCCGGGTGGCCGAAGCTCGGCGCCGGGGACGTCGCGGGCTTCTTCGCCGCGGTGACGCCGGCACCGGTGGACATCGCGGTGCTCGAGCGCACCAAGCGGCTCGCCGTCGTCACCGGGACGTTTCGCTGGGACGACATCGGGTCCTGGGACGCGCTGCTGCGGATCCGCCCGACCGACTCGCGCGGCAACGTGGTCGTCGGCAACGTGACCCTGGGCGACGACGTGCGGCGCTCGGTGATCTGGTGGGACAGCGGGCACGTGGCGCTGGTGGGCGTGGAGGACCTGGTCGTCGTGCGCGCGAACGGCCACACGCTCGTCATGCCCACCGGTCGACCGGAGCACCTGAAGCAGCTGGTGCAGCGGCTGTGACGCCGGGCGCGCCGGCCCTGTACTTGCTGGACCCGGAGCCCGCCCCCGCGTGGGCGCCGTTCGCCGGCGTGCGGCCCCTCTGCGAGCTGCGCGCGGGGGCGCACCTCGTCCGGGAGCGGTGGGAAGCGTTCGTCGGTGCGGAGGCCGCGGCGATCTTCGCTCTCCCCCACCTCTCCGGGTTCGTCGAGCCCGGGGTGCCAGCGGTGCGCGCCCGGCACGCCGTGACGGGACCGGCCGTGATCGGGTCCTCGACCTTCGCCCCGCGCGGCCGCGCGCCCGCGTGGCCCGCGGGCGCGTTCCGGCTCAGCTGTCAGGGCGTGACGGTGGGTTGGGGCGTCGGCCCCGGGGCTGGCTGGGACGGCCCGCAGGCGCACGCCGCGACCGTCGAGGTCGCCGGCGTCGTGCTGCACGGGGTGTACGATCTCATCCCGGCGCTCGAGCGGCTGCTGGCCGACGACCTGGCGGCATCGCTCGGTGAGACCGCCCCTATCCCCCGCGGCAGCACCGTGATCGGCGACCCGAGCCTGCTCGCGCTGCGCGGCGCCGCCGTCGAGCCGGGTGTGGTGTTCGACACGACCGCGGGTCCGGTCGTGCTCGAGAGCGGCGTCGCGGTGCGCGCGGGCACGCGGCTCGAAGGGCCGCTCTGGGTGGGCGCGCACACGCAGCTGCTCGGCGGGCCGATCAAGGGCTCGGCGCTCGGCCCGCACTGCAGGGTCCGGGGCGAGCTCGCGTCGTGCGTGTTTCTGGGCTTCGCCAACAAGGCCCACGACGGGTTCGTGGGGCACTCGGTGATCGGCCGCTGGGCGAATCTCGGCGCCGGCACCATCACGTCGAACCTGAAGAACACCTACGGCCCGGTCCGGCTCGACGTCGCCGGGGCGCCGATCGAGACCGGCCTGCAGCTGTTGGGCAGCCTGATCGGCGACCACGCCAAAACGGCGATCGGCACATTGCTGGGCACGGGCAGCGTGATCGGCGCCGGCGCGAACGTGTTCGACGCCGTGCGTCCGCCCAAGTACGTGCCGCCCTTCGCCTGGGGGGCGGGCCCGGGCGGCGGGCGGGTCACCCGAGAGGGCTTCCTCAAGACCGCCGAGCGCGTGCTGCAGCGGCGCCAGGTCGCGGTGGACGAGGCGACGCAGGCGATGCTCGGGCGCATCTACGACTGGGCCACGCGCTGAGCGCCGGTCCGGCCCCGGCGGTTGCCCGACCCGCCCGCCCCGCGCACATTGTTGAGTTCGGCGTGACGACCAGCATGGCCCACAAGACCGATCAGTACCGCACAGTCGGCAAGTTCGAGCTGCACGAGCTCATCGGCGAAGGGGCGATGGGCGCCGTGTGGAAGGCCTACGATTCCGTCATCCGCCGTTACGTCGCGCTCAAGATCCTGAGCGGCGCGGTGGGGCGGTCGCCGGACGCGCGCGACCGGTTCCTCCGGGAGGCCCGCGCCGCCGGCGCGCTGCAGCACCCCAACCTCATCACGATTTACGATCTCGGCGAAGCCGACGGCCAGCTCTTCATCGCGATGGAGCTGGTGGACGGACGCGACCTGAGCACGCTGGTCGCGATGCACGAGCCGCTCGCGCTCGAGCGCAAGCTCGACATCGCGATCGAGGTGTTGCAGGGGCTCGCGTACGCGCACGAGCGCGGCGTGATCCACCGCGACGTGAAGCCGTCGAACGTCCGGATCGCGTCCGACGGGGCGGTGAAGATCATGGACTTCGGCATCGCGCGGCTGCAGTGGGCCGACGTCACCGGCTCGGGCTCGATCGTCGGCACACCGACCTACATGGCGCCGGAGCAAATCACCAACGGCCCGATCACACCCGCCACCGACTTGTTCGCGGTGGGGTGCCTCCTGTACGAGCTGCTCTCGTACCGGAAGCCGTTCGAGGGAGAGACGGTGCACGGCGTGCTGTACCAGGTCCTCACCACCGATCCGAAGCCGCTCCGCACCATGGCGCCGTCGATCCCCGCCGCGCTCGAGCGGGTCGTGGCCAAGGCGCTCAACAAGATCCCGGAGGACCGCTACGAGACCGCCCGGCAGATGCAGTCGGCGCTGTTCGGCATCCGGGCGGCCCTCTCGGGGGCCTCCGACGCCACCGCGCGTATGACCCTGCGGTGGACGCCCATCCCGGGCGCCGCCCTGCGGCTGGTCACCCGGGCACCGCTCAAGTGGCGCCTGGCGGCGCTCGCCGCCCTGGGCATCGTGGTGACGATGCTCTACTACGTGGCGCGCCAGCCGTCGTCGGCGGCCGCGCCGCCCCCGCCGGACGAGGGCGGGCTCACCACCGTCGCTCTGAACCAGGTCGTCGCCGCTCCGCTGCCGGGCGGGCTCAACCCCGCCCTCGTCGCGCAGCGCGACTCGGCGCTCGCCGCGCGCGACCGGGCGCAGCGCGCGGGCGCGATGAAGAACAACGTGCCCTCGCTGCTCCTGGCGGAGACGATGCTGCACGCCGCCGAGCACGCCGTGCGGAGCGGCGACCTGGCGCACGCGGCGACGGGCTACCTCAGCGCGGTGGCGCAGTACCGCACGGCGCTGGGGGAGGCAGAGGCGTTGCGGCAGGAAGCGGAGCACGCGATCGGGCGGGCCACCCCGGTCGTGCGCGCGCTGGCGACGCGCCCCGAGGCGGGACGCGCCGCCACGTCGCTGCAGCGCGCCGAGTCGCTCCACGACGCGATGGACTTCACGCTGGCGAAGCTGGCCGCCCTCGACGCCGAGCAGGTCGGCGTGGCGGCGGGCGTGGCGCCGGCGTCGCCGCAGCCCCTCGAGGCGCGGGCCGCGATCGAGGTCCTGCTCGAAGATCTCGCCCGCGCGATGGCGAGCGAGCGCGTGGCGAACGTGCGCGTGCTCTACCCGGGGATGACCGATGCGGAGCGCACGAGCTGGGAGGCGTTCTTTCGGAGCGCGACTGGGCTCACCGCACGCTACACCGTGAAGAGCCTCTCCGTCAGCGGCAACGAGGCGACCGCCGTGGTCGACGCGGTGTACGGGTTCGCGCCCGCCGGCGGCGGCGCGCAGCGCGAGGAGCGGCCGCACTTCAGCATGCGGTTCGCCAATACCCCGAACGGCTGGCGGCTCACCACCGTCAGCGAGGTCCGCTGAACGCCTACACGCCTAGGCGTCTGGGCGTCTAGGTTTTAGTCCCAGGCGCGCTCGGTTGGGGGCGGCGGCGGCGGAATGGGAAGGGAGTCCGCCCGAGGCGTCGGCGGCCCGACGCGCCGCAGCGTCACCGGTCGCTCGAGGTCGCCCCCCGAGAGCGTGAGCTTCTCCCCGTCGAGCCGCATCCCGTAGACCTGCCAGACGCCGTCGCCGAGCGCGATCCACAGGCTGTCCCCCACCACCCGCCACCGCGCCACCTGGTCGCCGAACTGAGCGGAGCTGTCGCGCCGCACCATGATGTGCCGGATCTCGTCCTCGGTCTTCGCCTGCCACTTCCCTTCAATGTGGACGCGCGGCGACGGGGCGGCGCGTTGTGCCGCGAGCGGGAACGCCGCGGCGCACGCGCAGGCGGTGACGACGAGCCTCAGGGCCGTCATCACGCCGACCCGCTCATGCGCCCGGGAGCACGATCGGGGAGTCCTCGCTGTAGGAGACGGCGAGCTGCGGCTCCCACTTGTGCATCATGGTCACGAAGGACGTCACCAGCTCAGGGTCGAACTCCGAGCCCCCTCGCCCCTCCAGGTAGCCGAGCGCGCGCTCCTGCGGCCAGGCGTCGCGGTAGGGCCGGTGGGTGCGCAGCGCGTCGTAGACGTCGCAGACATGCACCAGCTTGCTGGCGTAATGGCAGTCGCGGCGGAACGTGAGCGTGGGGTAGCCGCCGCCGTTGAGCATGATGTGGTGCTCGTAGGCGACGACGGCGGGGACGTCGAACTCCTCCCCGGACTCCAGAATGATCTGCGCCCCGTCGATCGGGTGCCGGTTCATCATCGCCCGCTCTTCGTCGGTGAAGCGTCCGGGCTTGGTCAGGATCTCGAGCGGAATGCGCACCTTGCCGAGGTCGTGCAGCAATCCGGCGACCCCGAACGTCCGCACGTCGCGCCCGCCCAGCCCCAGGTACTCGGCGAGCGCCATGGCGAGCACGGACACGTTCATCGAGTGGGTCGTGGTGTACTGGTCGAACTCCTTCAACTGGAGCAGCGGGATCATGACGTGCCGGCCGCCATGCATCGCGAGCGCAAGCGAGCGCACCACCGCCTCCGCCTCGGCGAGGGGCACGGCGCCGCCCGCCTTCACTTCGTTCTGCAGCCAGCGCACCGTGTCCGCCTCCTCGCCCAGGGAGTAGCTGATGGTCGCCGTCTGGAGCGGCTCCTCGCCCGCCTCCGGGGCGGCGTCCGCGTCGCCCCGGATCCCGACCGTCCCGTAGCGGATGCTCGAGCGGCGCATCTGCCGCGCCTCCGACGTGTCGATGGCGGACAGGGTCAGGCGCGCCAGCACCTCGTCCAGGAACCCCTCGAAGTCGTCGCGGCTCACGTGGTCCTGGAACTCGAGCCGCTGGACGCCCGCCTGCGCGAGCCGGTGGGCCCAGTCCCAGTCCTTGAGCTCGCGCAGCGGCAGCCGGCCGCACACGATCTCGTCGCCGAGGAACGTGAAGAGCGGGCGCGGCGTGTCGGCCTGGAGATCCTGCAGCTCGCGGTACGCCGCGTCGATCCCGCGCGCCCGGGCCGGATGGCCGTCCGCGTACAGCGTCATCGTGGCGAGCGCCTGCGCGAACGCGGTCAGGAAGGTGACGGGATCGCTCATGGGCGGGGCCACGTCCGGGCGGCGGCGGCGCGGACCTCCGGGTCTCGCGATGCGGCCGCGCGGGCCAGCCGCTCCTGCGCCCGCGGGTCGGCGGACCAGCCCGTGGCGAGGGCCGTCAGCGCGACGAGCAACTGCGGCGACTTGAACGGCAGCCGCCGCTTGCCGAACAACGTCCGGCCGCCGGTCGTGAGTCGCAGCAGCGCTTCCAGCGCGGCCGGGGCGGCGGTGTACCCGAGCGCGCGAATGGCGAGCACGCGCAGGTCGGTCGTGTGCGAGCGGTCGGTCGCGTGGCCCACCAGGAGGGGCACGGCCGCGTCGGGGCACTGCTGCAGCGCCACCCCGAGACCGAGCGCGAGCCGCACCGTGCGCGGATCCCGGTCCTTCAGCGCCGCGAGCAGCGCCGCGTCGCGCTCGACGGGCAGTTTGAGCTGCAGCTTGATCGCCTGCCAGCGCACGCGCGCATCGGGATGGAGCGTGAAGCGCGCCGGCGAGAAGCCCTCCGGGAGCGACCGGAGCTCGTCCAGCAGCGCGATCAGGTTGCGGACCACGTACCAGCGCTCGTCGTCCAGCCGCCCCACGATGATCGGCCCGATCGCGGAGCCCATCCGGGCGAGCTGTCCGAGCAGCCCGCGGCGCGTGCCGCGCGACTCGGCCGCCGCGAGCGCCTCGAGCAACGGGACCGAGAGGGCCGGTGGCAGCCGCGGCACGAGCCGCTCGAGGACCTTGAAGTCCACCGGCTCAGCGGTGACGACGCGGCGCACGATGTCCTCCGTGACGATCCGCTCCCACACCACGCCGGCGGCCGCGTGCGTCGTCGGCAGCTGGTCGAGCGCGTCGAGCACCTGACCGAGCCGCCCGTCCTCGACCATCCGGTCGACCGCCAGGAGCGCCCGCGGCCCGACGCTCTCCACCTCGAGCGCCATCGCCACGACGCGGTCCGGCTCCGCCGAGTATCCGGCGTCCTGGGCGACCGCGAAGATGGGGGCGGCCCGCGCCATCCGGTCGAGCGCCGCACCGTAGGCGCCGGGGTTCGGATCAGGGAGGGACCACCCCGCGAGCAGCCCCCGGACCTGCTCCCGCAGCGCACTGTCGGCCTGCGCCCGGACCTCCGGAGCCCCCGTCTCGGCGTGGGCGGCGAGCTTGGAGAGCATGCGCACCAGCGAGTGGGACAGCTCCTGCTGCGACGCCTCGGCGGCCGCCTTGAGAATTTCGAGCACCGAGTCCACCGTCATGCCGTCCGTCGCGTCGAGGGCAAACCGGCGCCGCTGCATGAAATCGCCGCCCATCTCCACGAGCCGCCGCAGCGTATCGGGCTTGAGGGACCGGAGCAGCCGCGACGTGCGGCGCCGCAGCCCCAGCGCCTCCGGGCCGCCGGTCTTCTTCAACTGCTCCGCGATCTGGAGCAGGTAGCCCACAATCACCTGGTCGTAGCCCGCGGCGGCGTCGCCCTGCGAATGCTCGTCAATCGCGTGGGCGATGACCACGGGCTCGGTGGGCGGCGCTTCCTCGCTGTCGGGCCCCATGGCCATCGCCGCCCGCGCCAGACCCACCCAGAGCCCCGCCACGCGCGCATCGCCCGGCGCGCCCGCCGGAGCGCCCTCGTCGACCAGCTCGAGGCGCTCGTACGTCAGCGGGTGCAGTTGCACGTGCTCCCAGGCTCGCAGTCGCTCGGGCGGCCCCAGCCCGAGCGGCTCGCCCACGCGCTCCGCCTCGACCGCGAGCATCTCGAGAACCGCCACCACCTCGCCCGCCTGCACACCCCGCCGGAAGGTGATCGCCCCGAGGTGGTGCCGGTGCAGCCGCCCGGCGAGCTCGCGCACCACCGGGTGCTTGGGGTCAGAGGCTACCCCCTCGATGACCAGCTGGTGGCGCGCCACGCCGAGCGAGATGGTGTTGCGACTTTCGAGCAGCAGCCCCGCCCGGCGGGCCACCGACTCGGCGGCGGGCGCGAGCGAGGGATGCCCATCGGGGTACAGGGAGTGCTTGTGCAGGGCGATGGAGAGATCGATCAGGAAATCCCCGAGGTCGCGCGACAGCATCGCACGGTGCCGGGGGCCTGACCCTGGGGGCAACGGCACCTGAGGCGTCGGGGAAGCTGGAGGAGGCCGCGGATCCGGCGGAGGCACACCGACAAGATACGCCAAACGAGAGCGCCCCGGAAAGTCTCCCCCCGGGGCGCCCCTGCGTCTGTGCCGCTGCGCTTCTGTGCCTCTGTGCCTCTGTGCCTCTAGTACATCCCTCCCATGCCGCCGCCACCGGGCATCGGCGGCGACTTGTCCTTCTCCTTCTTCTCCACGATGACGCATTCGGTCGTCAGCAGGAGGCCGGCGATGGACGCGGCGTTCTGCAGCGCGGTGCGCGTGACCTTGGTCGGATCGATGACCCCCGCGGCCACGAGATCCTCGAAGGCGTCGGTCTGGGCGTTGTAGCCGAAATTCTTGTTCTTGGCCTCACGCACCCGCTCGACCACGATCGAGCCCTCCTGGCCGGCGTTCTGCGCGATCCAGCGGACCGGCTCCTCCAGCGCGCGGCGCACGATATCGACGCCGATCTTCTGGTCGTCCTCGGCGGCGGTCTTCGTCTTCTCGAGCGCCTTCTGGCACCACAGCAGGGACACGCCACCGCCCGGCACGATGCCCTCTTCGACGGCCGCCCGGGTCGCGTGCAGCGCGTCCTCCACGCGGGCCTTCTTCTCCTTCATCTCGGTTTCGGTGGCGGCACCGACGTTGATCACCGCGACGCCGCCTGCGAGCTTCGCGAGCCGCTCCTGCAGCTTCTCCTTGTCGTAGTCCGAGGTGGACTTTTCGATCGCGGCCTTGATCTCCTTGATGCGGCCCTGGATCGCGTCGTGTTTGCCCTTGCCGCCCACGATCGTCGTGTTGTCCTTGTCGATCACGATCCGCTTCGCCGAGCCGAGATCGTTGAGCGTCGCGTTCTCGAGCTTCAGGCCCATCTCCTCGGAGATCACCTGCGGCGCGCCCGTCAGCTTCGAAATGTCGATCAGCATCTCCTTGCGGCGATCACCGAAGCCCGGCGCCTTGACCGCGCACACCTTCAAGGTGCCGCGCAGTTTGTTGACGACCAGCGTCGCCAGCGCCTCGCCCTCCACGTCCTCCGCGATGAGCAAGAGCGGCCGGCCGGCCTGCGCCACCTTCTCGAGGATCGGGAGCAGATCTTTCATCGACGAGATCTTCTTGTCGTGGATCAGGATGTAGGCGTCCTCGAGGACGGCCTCCATCTTCTCCGGATCGGTGATGAAGTAGGGCGAGAGGTAGCCGCGGTCGAACTGCATCCCGTCCACGGTCTCCAGTGTGGTCTCGAGGCCCTTCGCCTCCTCGACCGTGATCACCCCGTCCTTGCCGACCTTCTCCATCGCGTCGGCGATCTTCGCGCCGATCTCCTGGTCGCCGTTGGCCGAGATCGTGCCTACCTGGGCGATCTCCTTTCGGCCGGCGGTCGGCACCGAGATCTTCTTCAGCTCCTCCACCACCGCCTCGACCGCCTTGTCGATGCCGCGCTTCAGCGACATCGGGTTGACGCCGGCGGTGACGGACTTCAGGCCCTCGCGGAAGATCGCCTGGGCCAGCACCGTCGCGGTCGTCGTTCCGTCGCCCGCCACGTCCGAGGTCTTGGTCGCCACCTCCTTGACCATCTGGGCGCCCATGTTCTCGACCGGGTCCTCGAGCTCGATCTCCTTGGCGACGGTGACGCCGTCCTTGGTGATCGTCGGGTTGCCGAACTTCTTCTCGATCACGACGTTGCGGCCCTTCGGACCGAGCGTCACCTTCACCGCATCGGCCAGCTGGTCCATGCCCCGCTTGAGCCGGGCGCGAGCCTCAACATCGAACTCCAGCAGCTTGGCAGCCATTTCTCTATCCCTCCTCGTGCCTTAGCCGAGCTTCGCAATGACGTCGGATTCCTTGATGAGGATGATCTCCTCACCTCCAAGCTCCACCTGCGTGCCGCTGTACTTCCCGTACACCACCCGATCCCCCACCTTGAGCTCGGGCTGGATGAGCTCCCCCTTCTCGCGCCGGCCCGGGCCGACCGCGATCACCTCGCCCTGGATCGGCTTCTCCTTCGCCGTGTCCGGGATGTACAGCCCGCCTTTCATCGTTTCCGTCTCCTCGATGGGCCTGATCGCCACCCGGTCGGCGAGGGGGAAGACCTTGAACTTGTGCGCAGTCTTCGCAGCTGTTGCGGTTGCCATGGGTACCAGACCTCCGACTGTGCTTGACGTAAGTGACTGTCGAATCAGGCGATTAGCACTCTGGTCAGATGAGTGCTAAGAAGCCGCCGGAATCTCTACCGCCGGGCGACGGGTGTCAAGGGGTGGTGAGGCGGACGGACAGCCAGAGGGGCGATCCAGGCTCCGCCTCGCGCCGGGTGAAGGAAAAAAGGTAAGCCGTCGGTGAAGCCCCCCTCTTCCCCTCCTTCCGGACCGTGAACCCGCGCCGCGTCAGGCGTTTCCCGATGGCTCGGCTGAGCGAGTCCTGACGGGTGATGAGAATTTGGTAGGCACGGGGGCTGGCAGGCGGCCGGTAACCGGTGGGGGGGGCGCATGAGACGACCCACGACGCCACGATGCCAAGTGAACGCCTCACGGAATGACCCGCCGAGCGCCTACCCACCGGTCCAACCAGTAACCGGCCTCCGGATCATGTGGCTCCAGCCGCGACAGCTTCACCCCGCGGCTCGAGCTGTGGATGAACCTTAGCTCGCCGACATAGAGACCGACATGGGTGACGCCCGCCCCAGGCCGCGATGAAAACAGCAGGATGTCGCCGGGGCGTAACGCCTCCGCCAGCGGCGGGACCTCCGCGCCTGCCCTCGCCTGGTCGCGGCTCATCCGCGGCAGGCGGATGCCGTGCTGGCCGTAGGCGTATTGGACCAGTCCGGAGCAATCGAACCCGTTGTCGGCGGTCCCCCCCCAGATGTAGGGCGTGCCGAGGGCCTCGATCGCCGTCTGCGCAACGTCCGCGGCATTGCCGGTGATGTTAGCGGGAGGCGCCAGCGCCACGGGCGGGAAGCGCGCTTCGTCCGCTCCGCTCGTTGCCCCCCTTCCCCCTCTTGCCTCCTCCCCCTTCCCCAACCCGACCCAGATGCCGGCCGCGGCACTGATGCCTGTGAACGAGTCGCGCCGCGGATTCCAGAACCCGCGGGGGCCGCGGTCCTCGAGCCGGTAGCGAACCTCGCTGCCGAGCCCGAGCCAGGGCAGCGGCCGCCATTCGAGCCCGCCGCCGATGCTCCATTGGGCCGCGAGCTGGTGGGTCGAGGTATCGGTCGACAGGCCGAGGGCGACGCCGGCCAGCGCGTAGGGCGCCAGGGTCGAGCGGCCGCGCCAGCCCTGCAGTTCCCAGCCCAGGCCGTAGAAGGCCCGGCGGCGGCCGAGGCTGTCGTTGACCAGCACCGCGCCCCCGAACCCGTGGGTCAGGGGGCCGCCGAGGCGGGACGTGGTGCGGACCTCGTAGGTCTTGGCGCGGTTGCCGTTGTACCAGCGACCCACGTGGAATTCAAAGCCGCGCCCCTGCGCAGCGAGCGCGGCGGGGAGCAGCGTGAGCAGGGGAACGGCGTAGCGTTCAGTCCGCCGCGGCAACGGCGGTTTGCTCCTGCGAAGCGCGCGGCGCCATGTGATGCGACAGGAGGTGCGGGAGCCGGTGCATGAACGCGACCCACAGGGCGAGCGCCGCGAACCCGAACAGCGCCGCGCCGAGTCCCGCTACCGCGAGCATGACGACGGGCCGGGAGAAGTGTAGCGCCGCGAGCGCCCCGACCCAGAGCCCGAGGTACGACGCGGCCCACGCGAGCAGCGGCGTGAGAAGCCAGCCCAGCACGACGAGGAGGTGAGCGAGCCAGCGGGGCACTGGCGAAGCCCTAGGGCTTGCGGGCGAGTGCGGCGACGGCGAGCACCGCCAGTGCAAGGGTGAACCCGGCCCCCGTTGCGACCGGCAATGCGACCTGGAGCCCCGCGAGCCGCGCTGCCGTCACGAGCACGACCGTGGCGACGAGCGTCGGGGTCGCGGCGCGGGCGAGGGTGGCCTCGCCGCGGGCGGCCAGCCCCGCAGTGACGATCCCGCCCGTCCAGGCGAGGAAGGTCCCGAGCATCCACCAGATCGGGAGGTACCACCAGCTGCTGTTCCCGCCGAGCGCGTCCCAGGTCCAGGGGTAGGCCTTGAACGGCCGCAGCAGGACGATGTCGATCGCCATGAAGACGATCGTGCCGACGAGGCCCATCGCCGCGCACCCGGCGATGCCTTCGGTGCTCCGGGCCGCGGCCCACACCGCCGGGAGAAAGCTCACGGCCACACCGGCGGCCAGCACGATCAGCGTTTCCAGGAGGCTCTGCGGCAGGGGCGCGGGGACGTACCGGGACGTGAGCACGAACGCCACCGTCGCGGCGGCGGTGAGCAGCCCGATCCTGGCGCCGCCGACGGTGACGGTGCGGAAGTCCGACCGGTCCGTTGCTACGGGTGCCGCCGCGCCAACCATGTCTCCACTCTCCTCGTTGCGAGCCGTGGCTCCGGCAAATCTAAGCCGGTGGTCTCACCGGGCAAACACCGCGAGCACCGTGAGATCGGTCACGGCCCAGGCGGTGAGCGCC
>WNFV01007058.1_pt1 | contig 31187 bp, 20 predicted proteins | sample 5400101 | NCBI WGS metagenome assembly WNFV01 (sample SAMN13153361, study PRJNA577476) | soil metagenome | isolation source: 115 cm soil or saprolite under grassland replicate 1 | place: USA:California | collected 2016-06-15 | reverse complement strand
GCCGGCTGGCTGATCGGCGGGCAGATAGCGAACCTCACTGGCGGTATGGCTGCGGATTGTGAGCAGCATATACTCGCCGCTCCTGGTGCGGTTGACAATCAGGAAGAACGTCTCATCCGGCTCGTGGTAGATCAGCGCATCGGCGGCAGGCTCGCCGCCGAGCGTGTGGCGCAGCAGACGGTCGGCGCGGTGGGCTTTGTCAAAGGTGGTGTAGAACAGCGTGCGATTGTCGCTTGCCCACGCGGCGCTCCAGGCCGCCTGAGGGATCGGGCCGGCTAGCAGCGCGCCGGTGCTCAGATCCTTGACGTACAAGTCGAACACCCGCGCGCCGGTGGTGTCCACCGAGTAGGCCAGCAGATTCTGGTCGGGGCTGAGCTCGAAGAGAAAGACACGGCAGTAGGCATGCCCCTCGGCGAGCGCGTTCTCATCCAGCAGCACCTGCTCGGGCGCGTCGAGTGAGCCGCGTTTGCGGCAGAAGATGCGGTACTGCTTGCCGGCCTCGACCCGCGAGTAGTAGTAGTATTCGCCGCAGCGTTGCGGCGCGCTGCTGTCGTCCTCGGCGATCCGGCCGCGCATCTCCTGGAACAGCCGCTCCTGGAGCGCCTCAGTGTGGCGCAGCGCGTTGCGTGCATAGGCGTTCTCAGCTTCCAGGTAGGCCAGCACGTCCGGGTCATCTTTCTGCTGTAGCCATACGTAGTCGTCGATGAGCGTCCGGCCGTGGTGGATGCTCGGCCGCGGCGCCACTTTGGCCGCCGGCGGAGGTGCTGTAGTCTTAGTCATCGTTCGCTCCTTGCTGTCCATTCTCCGCGCGCACGATCTCGCGCAGCCGGTCGATCGCGCGGCGCTCGTCGGCGCCGCCGTCGAGGTAGTACCAGTGTTCCCAGCCGTTGCACGGTGCGCCCTGGATGGCTCGGCCAACCTCGTGGATCGAGCCGCTGAGCTGCCCATGCCGAATCTGGCCGTTCGCGAGCACCACTGCGGCGATGTCGTCGCGGTTGCGGAAGTACAGCTCCTGGCCCGGCTGGAGCAGCCCGCGCTCCAGCAGCGCGCCGAAGGGCACGCGCGCCCGATCGCGCTTGCTCTTGAAGATGAAGACGCCGTCGAGCGGCGCGGGCTGGATGCCGTCGATGCGCGCCTGGGCGACCTCGATGTAGCGCTCGTCGCGCTCGATGCCGATCCAGCGGCGATGCAGCTTCTTGGCGACCGCGCCAGTGGTGCCGCTGCCGAAAAACGGGTCGAGCACGATATCGCCAGGGTTGGATGCCGACAAGATCGCGCGGTACAGCAGCGCCTCGGGCTTCTGGGTGGCGTGTGCCTTTTCGCCATTGACCTTGATGCGCTCGGCGCCGGTGCAGAGCGGCAGCTCCCAGTCGCTGCGCATCTGGATGCCGTCGTTGAGCGCCTTCACAGCCTCGTAGTTAAAGGTGTAGCGCGCGCCTTTACACTTCTGTGCCCAGATCAGCGTCTCGTGGGCGTTGGTGAAGCGCACGCCGCGAAAGTTGGGCATAGGGTTGATCTTGACCCAGACCAGGTCGTTCAGAATCCAGTAGCCCAGATCCATCAGCGTGGCGCCAACCCGATAGATATTATGATACGAGCCAATCACCCACAGCGTGCCGGTATCTTTCAGCACCCGCCGGCAGGCCGCCAGCCAGGCGCGCGTGAAACGATCGTACTCGGCGAAGCCGGCGAACTGATCCCACTCGTCGTCCACCGCATCGACGCGGGTCATGTTCGGGCGCCATAGCTCTTGCTGAAGCTGCAAGTTATATGGTGGGTCGGCGAAGACCATGTCGACTGAGCGCTCCGGCAGGCTATTCAGCAGCTCGATCGAGTCGCCCTCGTAGATATGGTCCAGCAGCACAGCGCACCTCGTGTTAGGGTGGTTTGCAGAAGGACGAAGGACGAACGACGAAGGTCGGCAGCGCTGGCGTTCGTCGTTCGTCCTTCGTCTTTCGTCCCGTCAATGTTGCCCGGACGGAGTATTAGATCTTCCGCGCGATGCTCTTGCCCTGCATATACAGCAGCAGGTAATCCGGCCCGCCGGTCTTCGAGTCGGTGCCCGACATATTGAAGCCGCCGAAGGGATGCACACCGACCATGGCCCCGGTGATCTTGCGGTTCAGGTACAGGTTGCCGACATGGAAATCTTCCTCGGCGCGCGCCAGCCGCCCTTCGTCCTGCGAGAACAGGCCGCCGGTCAGGCCGTACTCGGTGTTGTTGGCGATCGCCATGGCATGCTCGAAATCGTCGGCCTTGACAAACGTCAGCACCGGGCCGAAGACCTCCTCCTGCGCCAGCCGCGCATCCGGCGCAACATCGGCGAAGATCGTCGGCTGTACAAAATACCCACCCTCGGCCTGCGCCTCGCCGCCCAGCACCAGCCGGCCCTCGCGCTGGCCCACCTCGATGTACGACTTGATCTTATCGCGCGACTTGTCGTCGATCACCGCGCCCATAAACGTGCCGCGCTCGGTGGGATCGCCGACCGTCAGCCTGCGTGCGCGCGCGATCACCTTCTCCAGCAGCGGCTCGTAGATGGCTTCGACGGCCACAACGCGCGAGCAGGCCGAGCATTTCTGGCCCTGGAAGCCGAACGCCGAGGCCGCCACGCCGTCGGCCGCCGCGTCGAGATCGGCCGTCTCATCCACCACAATCGTATCCTTGCCGCCCATCTCCAGCACGGTGCGCTTGAGCCACTTCTGGCCGGGCTGCAGCTTAGCGGCGCGCTCGAAGATCCGCAGGCCGATCTCCTTCGAGCCGGTGAACGAGATAAAGCGCGTCTTCGGGTGATCGACCAGCGCGTCGCCGACCGAGCCGCCCGGACCCGGCAGGAAGTTGACCACGCCGTTCGGCAGGCCAACCGTCTCCAGCACCTCCATGAACTTGGCCGCGATGATCGGTGAGGTCGAGGCCGGCTTGAGCACCACAGTGTTGCCGGCCACCACCGGCGCCACAGTCAGGCCGATCATGATCGCGCCGGCGAAGTTCCACGGCGGGATGGCGATGCCGACGCCCAGCGGGATGTAGCTGAACTGGTCGTCTTCGCCGGGCATCGAGTGGATCTTCTGGGGGGCTGCCAGGCGCAGCATCTCACGGCCGTAGTACTCGCAGAAATCGATCGACTCGGCGACGTCGGCGTCGGCCTCGGCCCAGCTCTTGCTGACCTCGTAGATCAGCCAGGCCGATAGCTCGGCCTTGCGCCGCCGCAGCTCGGCCGCCGCCTTGAAGAGGTAATCGGCGCGCTCGGCGGCCGGCACTTTGCGCCAGGTCTCGAAGGCCTGGCTGGCCGCCTCGATCGCGCGGTTCGCCAGATCGGGCGTGGCGCTGGCCGCGTAGCCCACAACCTCGGATGGGTTGGCCGGGTTGATCGAGGCGATCGTCTTTTCGGTGCTGATCTTCTTGCCGCCGATGATCAGCGGATACGTGCGGCCAAGCTGAGCCTTGACCTCGGCCAGCGCATGCTCCAGCGCGGCGGCGTTCTCGGGCTTAGAAAAATCGGTAAATGGCTCGTTGCGAAAATCGGCGAGCGACATCGCGTTCCTCCTAAAAATAATGGTACTTTGTCTTCCTTTTGTGCTTTGTTTTGCGCTCTACGAGCGCAAAACAAAGCACAGCAGAGATCAAGAAGTACCTTGCTGCCGTACATCCTGAGCCTGTCGAAGGGCAGGCTATAAAGGGCATCGTGCGGCTACAACGCAAGTTGGGTAGCTATTAATCCTAGCTGCGCATCTATTATAGCACGGCCGGCATGGCCGAAATGTGCGACGGGGAAGGACGATCAATCCGCGCCACGTAAGATCTCCGCCAGCGCGCTATGCAGATCGCGATAGGTGGTGATCGCGTGAAGTCCCAGATCGAGCGCGGCGGCGGTGCTCGCCAGCGCGGCGCTGATGCCCACGATGCTGCTGCGCGCGCCCAGCAGCGCCGCCGCGCGGACGATCTTCAGCAGCTGGGCGATCACTTGGGCATCCCCCCCCGCCAATCCGGTCACATCGATCACCAGCTGATCGGCCTGGCGTGATATCACAGCAGCGAGCACCTGCTCTAGCACGCGCTCGGCCCGCTCGGCGTCGATCCGGCCGACCAGCGGCAGCACCAACACACCCTCGGCCACCGGCAGCAGCGGCGCGGCTAGCTCGGCGATCGTTCCGCGCAGCTGCTGAAATAGCCGCGCATTCTCGACGGCAACGCCCACCTGCGAGGCTAGTAGCAGCAGCAGGTCGGCGTCGGCTTGTTTGAAGGCGGCAGGCTGGTAGCTCTGGATCGACAGCACGCCCTGCACAGTATCGCCAGTGATCATCGGCGCGCCCAGCCATGATCGTGAGCGTTTGTCGGTTTGGCCGAAGGCGATTAGCCCGCCCTGGAGCTGCTGGCGGTCGCGATCCATGTCGTCGATCTGTACGACTCTGCGCTCACGGATGATCTGGGCACTCAGCGGGGCTTGGTCGAGCAGCCGCTCGTCGTCCTCACGATCATCGATCATACCCTCGTCGACGCTGTAGACAAAGCGCACACTGTCGATCTCCGGCAGATACAGCGCGATGAACAGCGAGTCGCAGCGCACTACACCCTCGAGCTGTGCGGCCACCGCGCGGTACAGCGACGCAAGATCGCGCGAGGCCCGCATGGTCTGGTTGACCGCCAGCAGGGCCAGCATCTCGCCGCGCATGCGCGCCAGCTCGGCGTGCAGTTCGTCCTCGTGACTCATGGCGATGTCACTCGATACTCAGCACCCACGCAATTTGTTGGGATGAGCGCTGGGGTGGGGTGCAGCCGTGCCCCAGCCCTTTTCTAAAACCTTATCGCCAGCATGTTTCAAATAAAGAGCATTTGGGTTGCCAATTTGGAGTCGCGGCTTTAGCCGGTTCACTGGCACTGGACCCGGCTAAAGCCGCGACTCTGAGATCGCCCAAACTGTAAAGTGACCATGACACATTCCTTAGGCTGTGACGGTAATCCCGACCTCCTGGCACAGCGCGCTCAGGTAGTCTTTGGCGAGCAGGACTTCCCGATCGAAGGCCGCGGTCGATGCCTGTCCCGCATGCGCGACGCCGGGCACATCCTCTAGCTCGATCGAGAGCACATAATCATAGCCGACCGCCTGGAGCGCCTGCAGCACTGCGCGCCAGTCGATCTGCCCTTTGCCGGGCCGCCAGTGGACATTGCTGGTGCCATCGTTATCCGAAAGATGGGTATGAAAGATCCGATCGCCCACTTCGTAGATGACCATCTCGGACAGTTCGCCCATTGGGAAGAGGTGGCTCGGGTCGAAGTTCATGCCCAGCGCCGGCGAATCGACCTGCTCGATCAGGCGCAGCATAGAGGCGGCGTTGCGCATCAAGCGGTACGGGTGCGGCTCCAGGGCGTAGCGGATGCCAGCATCTTCACAAATCGTGCAGCAGCGCCGCACAACCTGCACATAGTCGGCCCAATTCTGCCGCCAATCCAGGTTAGGAGCAAAGTCCATCCCCCATTCCTGGCGCAGATGTTTGTCGGTGATACGTGGGACGGCGAGCTCGAACGGGGTTGGAGCCACAGTATTGACCATCCTGGCGCCCAATTCCACCGCCACCTCGACCATGCGCTTGAAATGGTCGATCGCCTGCGCACGGGTTCCGGGATCAGGGCTGGCCATCCCGCGTGGCGTCGACACAAACTCCGAAAGCTCCAGCCCTTCGTCGGCCAGCAGCCGGCGCAGCGCCGGGATGCGCTGCGGCGTATAGTAGTCGTCCAGCGCCTGCCGATCCCAGGCGATCAGCTCTACGGCGCGAAAGCCGAGGCCCGCGATCCGGCGAATGGTAGTTTCATAAGGCGGTTCCCACTGGAACGGCCAAACACACGCGCCAAACTTCATCGGTCCCTCCTATCTATCGTTGCGCCAATGCCCGTGTGGCATCGGCCTTGCCCATTGCGAACAGTGTCTGGTGGTTGGCCTGCTCGTAGTCGATGATCCAATCCCTCGGCATCAGGTTAGCCGGCGCGATCACCGTCGGCGGCGCGATTGGCCATGGGATCATGCCCACTAGTTCCAGGCTGGAATCGCCGGTTTGCTGGGCCGCGCGGGCCAGTTTCGCCGCCGCATCGGCCAACTGGTTGCGGTGCCCGATCGCCTCGAAGGCGACGCGATAGGATGCCAGCAGCGCCCAGTCGAGCGTTAGCGAAAGCGCCTGCCCCCACCATGCCACTTATTTGGTGCAAACCCCGCCAAAACAGGGCCGGAGTGCCATATAAGTGGTACGTATACGACAATTCCACTTTACCAAAGAAACAAGAGAGAAGTCAAGTAAGAAAATGGTACGGTGCGCGTGCGTTTCCTATTGACGCCTAGAGTATAATACGAGTGGAAGGGCCTTGCTCTCCGACCTTCTGCCTTTTCCGCTCTCGCGCTTCAGCCCGCCCCCCATGCTGCCTGTCCGCAGCCGAACAACCTACTCGCTCGTCATGCGTTGGCAGCTGCTTGCGCGGTGCATTGCGTCGTGCTCTGCTCTCCCAAACAGGAGATACTGCCAGCTTCTGGTGCGCACCGCTCCCTGTGCGCTGGCGTATCAGCTACGATACGCGTTCAGGCTATGCGAGGTTGAATAGGTACAACGCCCGTCAGCGTCGTGCGCCGCCGCTCCTATGCGCGGGGGTACGGACGGACGGGGAAAGGAGGAGGATCATGCCAACCTATGTGGTGCTCTACAAGTTCACGGATGAAGGGGCGAAGAACAGCAAGGCCACCGTCCAGCGGGCGCGCGAGAGTCGCGCCGAAAATGAGCGGCGCGGCTTTACGATCCACGGCCTCTACTGGACCCAAGGCCAGTATGATATGGTGGCGGTGGTCGAGGCGCCCGATGAGCAGGCCATGCTCGCCGGTTTGTTCAATATCGCCAGCGCGGGCAATGTCCGCAGCGAAACGTTGCGGGCGTTTACGGAGACCGAGATGGAAGCGGTGATCCAGAAGATGTGACGCACGGCATGCGCCATGGATTGGGTATGCTCTGGTATAGGAACGCGGCGCATAGGGTTGCTCGACAACACGGCGGCGTGGCGAACTGATGCTCCAATGCCCTGGTCCTTGACCGGGGCATTGGTCTGTTCAGTGCAGGGCTATGCAGGAACGCCGTGATAGCGCCCACGTCACGTGCGGGGAAGGGGAGACGCCAACACCATGCGAGAAACATCTGGTTCCTGGAACGGGTCTTCTTAATTGAAGTGCTGACTTTACAAGTAAGGGAGTGAGTGTCAATTTTGGGCATTCCAAAGCAACATTATAACGTTAACTAACGTTGCATTCAAAGCGTAGAGCTTACAACGTGCTTCGGAAAGATGACAATTTTGTAATTCGTACGTCCCAAGCACATGCCATGCATTTTTCTCTCATATCAAGTTCTCTATAATAGTGTATAGCGGCTGTATAAATAAAGACCCTCGATCCGGTCAAAATCGCTACGTAAAGATGAAATCGTTCACGCAAGTTGCCGTTTTTATCGATAAACGAAACGTGCGTTCTGATATTTGAGCCTTACAGACCCATTGGCGGTCCAACAGTTTATTTATACAGCCTCTATACTGCGGCCGGCGCCATGCTCGGTGATGCCCATCCCGCTAGCACAATGCACACTATATTTCCCATTGTGACATCACAGGACGATCTACCTCTACCTCAGAAAGGGGGTGATTACTCAAAACCCTAATCGGTTACACGAAGCGGATGTACGGGAGGTATCAAGTGAAAAGACTCGCACTCTTCGTGGCACTGACGCTTATGACGGCGCTCACGCTGTCGCCCCTGTCGGTGGCCGCTCAGGGAACCACGCGGGTGACCGGTGGCGGCGCCACCGCGATCACGACGTTGGTGCTGACTGATGGATCGACAATGGCAACGCAGTTGCCAACCCATCTCGGCTTTGCCGCGGTCCAGCACGCTGACGGGCAGGTTAGCGGCCAATTTCAGTGTCTCATCAACGGCCCAGGCTTCACCGGTCACTTCATGAACCTCCATGGCGACATCACCCAGCTCGAAGTAACCGGGAACATCGCCCGCTTCAGTGGTGAATCGAACTTCGGATCGTACAGTGTGGTCGTGACGGACGGGCCACAACCGACGCTGAGTCTGCGCTGGACGGCGCCCTTCGGTCCAGGTGTCGTGGGCACCGAAGAAGTGCTCACGCACGGCAGTGTTCAGATCGAAGGGTAACCCGTCGTCAGAGTGTACGGCAGCGGGTCCAGCGACCTACTGCACACAAGGAGCTACACAATGAACAGGCGAAAATTTCTGACCAAGGCGGGAGTTGGATCGCTTGCCCTAGCAGCGCTGCCAGCGCTGGCCACGCCCGCTTTAGCAGCTGGGCACATGGGGTTCCACTTCATGTCAGTGAGCCGCGCAGCCACCGTTGGTGGTGTGGCACACGCGCTCGTCATGGCCGGGGACGGCCATTTCAGCTCGTCGCAAGTCGTGGGTGGTGGCATTTTTAACCACGTAAACGATGCGGCGCCAGGATTGCCGAAGCCCCTCCTGGCCTTCGGCTCGTGGAAGGCCAAGCGGCTGATCAGCTTTGAACTGGTTGACACGTACGGAGCACAGGCGTCTGGCATCCTTGAAATGGAGATACACCTTGTCCCGGAAGGAGGACCCGTGACCCCAGCGACACTTGAGGTCATCTGCAATATCGGTTTCGCGGGCCTGTTCACCGGTGAAGAGGAGGGGGTCATACTCACCATTCCTGGCGCCCCGTTTGGACCATTCATGCCGATGGTTCCGGCGCTTGGACTGACCACCTTCACCACCGTGAACGAGCAGCGCGACTGAGCTTGCGACTTCACGGATGGGCAGCGCCCTGACTAACGGCAGTGCGATCACCAGCGCGCAACTGCGGCCCCATGCCGCCCGGCGAGTGCCATGCTACCGACGCATGGGCCGTATCCTTCATCGGATGCGGCCCATGCATGTATCCTCCGAACATGCGGGGCTTATCAGGTTTTGTCTTAACAGAAGATAAGCCATAGAGCGGCTTGAGCATATGTGATCTTTCAGTCGTGGCCGTAGAAGGAGTGTAAGACTCATGAAACGCGGCACTGATCCTCACGACACGTCATCTTCTGAACCGCCCGCGCTGCACCGCCGAGATTTCCTACGCCTGCTGGCGTTGAGCTCCCTGGGCCTGGCGCTCCCGCGTGAGAGCGTCGCCGCCCTGCACCAGGCGGGCGGGCGCGGACCTGGGCGCGGTCCTGCCGCCATTGAGGTGAACGCGGGACATTGGCAGACGTGGCTGGTGGCCGCACCGCGCGACCTGCTACCCCCGCCGCCGCCCCCTGGCGATTCCCCCGGCACCCGTGCTGAGATCCAGGAACTCCTGCAGCTTCAGTCGCAGCGGAGTGATGCGGTGCGCGCGCTGGTGCAGTTCTGGGACGCGCAGGGCGGCCTGCCGGTGTGGACTCAGCTCCTCCTGAACAAGATCCAGCAGACAAACACCAACCCGGTTCTAGCGTCCCGGGCGCTGGCGCTCTTCTACGCTGCCATTGCGGACGCCGTCATTTGCGCCTGGCACGCCAAGTTTGCTTACCACCGGCGCCAACCGACAACCTTTGAGCGGCGGCTGACCGCACTGGTGGAGGTGGATCAGCGCCTGCCCGCGTACCCCTCCGAACATGCGGCTGTCGCTGCCGCCGCCGCCACCGTGCTCGGATACCTGTATCCAGAGGGGACGGTGCAGATCCACGGTCAGACGATGACCTATGCGAACGCAGCTGACGAGGCTGCGCGCTCGCGCCTCTGGGCTGGGGCGAACTACCGCTCCGACATGGTGGCCGGCCTCCAGATCGGTTCGGCGGTAGGCCAACTGGCCGTGCTGCGTGGCCAGACAGATGGCTCAAACGCCGCCTGGGATCCAATTCAGCAACCGGGCCGCCCCTTCGGTCCGCAGTATTGGGTTCCCACGCCGCCGGCCTTCGCCTTCCCACCGCTCCTGCCGCTGGCTGGCACGTGGCGGCCGTGGCTGTTGATCGCCGGCAGCCAGTTCCGGGGACCGGTGCCACCTGCGCTTCAGGGCCCGTTCCCCTCGACGCGCTTCTTGCAGGAAGCGACCGAGGTGAAGCAGACCGTAGACAACCTCACCACCGAGCAGTTGGCGATCACCCAGTTCTGGGCGGATGGTGCGGGGACGGTGACGCCGCCCGGCCACTGGGCGCAGATCGCTGCCCAGCACGTGGCAGAGGCGAACCTCAGCACGCCGCGCGCCGCGCGCGCGATGGCGATGGTGGGCGTGGGCGTGGCGGACAGTGCCATCGCGTGCTGGGACACCAAGTATACGTACTGGATCGTGCGGCCGGTTACGGCAATCCGGACGCTGGTGGGGCAGCCGTTCCACAACCCGAACTTCAGCACGCCGATCCCAACCCCGCCGTTTCCCGCGTACGCCTCGGGGCATTCGACGTTCTCCGGGTGCAGCGCGGACGTGCTGGAGTTCCTGTTCCCGGGCGGCATGGTCGAGGACGCCTTCGGACACAGGATCTCGTTCCGCGACGCGGCCGATCAGGCTGCGGTCTCCCGGCTCTACGGCGGCATCCACTACCGCAGCGATAATGAGGCCGGGCTGAATTGCGGCCGCACCATTGCGAGACTGGTCATTCTGCGGGCGCAAAGCGACGGTGCATAGCCGGGCTTTCGACATCATCGGAACAGAAAGTGACGCTATCACTCTTTTTCACAAAGTCTAGAGACAGTGCGGCGCATTAGAATGCGAAATGCGCGTCCTTCGTCACAGCGTGGATCGGCATAGCAGCAGCTAGATCTGGTTAGCGGTTCTCCCAGGCACTGAGGTCGGTTGCCGCACCAGCCCATGTGCTAGACGGCGTTGCAATGCGAAAAATCGCCAGATGGCGTCCTCTGCCACATCTTCCGTGTCCAGCTCGCCCCAATCGCCGCACCAATGTCGGCGCAAATAGGCGGTCGGGAGCTCGCCTGTTGCGTCAAGAGCAGCCGCTGCGCCAGGCGTGGCTGCAAGCTGACTGAGGGAAAACGTACGGTCGCCTCGCTCCTGTGCCATGACCGCTGACAGGCGGCACGGTGTAAAGGTCGCATCCTGTGTCACCGTGCCCGGCGGGATCTCCATGTCAGACATGGTGAAGTATTTCAGTTCTTCTTCCCAGAAGACGACCCAGCCGAAAAAAGCGATGTCATCCGCGCGCCATAATGAAGCGACCGGCTGAGACATCTCAATGACGTACCACGTCCAACCGATGCCCGGCGCCGTCACCTTGACCCACACCATCGGGTCTTCCCGCTCGGATGCCTCGCCGAGCTGCGGGATATTCGCCCACAGTTCCTCAGGTAGAAGCTGGCCCATCGCATTCCTCCTCCGCGTTTGACGCGGCAGCTACATACTGCGCCCGTAAGCGGCGCATTGCATTCCGATATATCGGAATCAACACGCCGCCTCTGGAAAAGGAGGAAATGAATCTGCGCAAGAACCTGCAAGCAAAATGATTAGGTAGGCGCACGCAGCTCGTGTCATACCGATGAGCCTGATTCCGTACTGGTGCCGTGGGACAGGATGGCACCTGCCCCACAGCACCACTGTGCCTTCAGGCGAACTTCCTCTCATGATAGGTCAGGTGCATGAGCAGGCATGTCCCACGCCTAAGGATCACTTCGATACTGAGGCGGGTACGCGTTGTCCAAGTGCGCGTTGGGCATCAGCACGCCCCATCTCGAACAATGTGTGGTGATTCGCGTCTTCGTAATCGACGATCCAGTCAAGCGGCATCAAGTGCTCGGGTGCAATCACCGTGGGTTCAGTGATATAGCGCGGCATTCGTTCCATCAATAAGCTGCTGTCCCCTGTTGCCTCCGCTGCCCGCTTCAGTTGCAGCTCTGCCTGAGCCAGCCGATTGTAGGTCTTCAACTGCTTCAAAGCGGCCCGGTACGAAGCCAGCAGCGCCCAGTCGAGTGTCAGTGTAAGGGCTTGGACAAGGTCTTTCGGCATGCCTTGCAGCTGTTCTTGAAAAGCTGTGGCATCCTCGTTCCAAGGTGTCATGAGAATAACCACGATATCAAGCTCGTCATCACCAGCAAGATCGATTACCGGTCCCAGTGGCGTATTTGCCAGCACAGCACCGTCCCAATACTTCCCATCGCCAATATCCGTCCACGGGTACATCATCGGGATGCTGGACGATGCCATCAGATGATCCAGCGTAATGACATCTCGTGGCTGCCCTTTTCGTTCTCGATTGCAGAACAGCCGGAGTGTTCCGCTTTGCAGTTCGGTCGCCGCCAACAGGAGCGCCGGTGCATCGGGGCCATTGATGCGCTCAAAGTCCATCCAGCCCTTTAGAGTATGCCGCCAGGGCGCCGTATCGAGCAAACTGCGAAACGGTGTGGCGTGGAAAAGGGTGGTCAAGCGGCTCAACAAGCCTTGCGTACTCATGTTCCGCTCCTCCTCGGGCAGCGTCTCATGAGATCCACCGTGCGCTTCAGACGTCAGGACACTACGCATGAGAAACCGCATCAAGGGGCGCGTAACGGCCGGCAAGTCATTCGAGAGCCGATGCACTTCTTCGGTATGCATCGCCAGCCAACGCTGCTTCAGTTGCGCGATAGTAAGCCCGGAGGCGAGCGCTGCCGCATTAATTGCGCCAATTGACGTACCTGCAATGATATCGGGCCCTTTTCCGTCTTCCATCCAGCCGTGCTGTATCAAGGCTTCAATAGCGCCAATATGGTAGGCGCCGCGTGCGCCGCCGCCCGAGAGCACGAGAGCTTTTTTGGGTTGTGCCATGACGAGTCTCCTTGGGTCGATCGGCAAACTGCGCATGAAGTTGGGCAGTTTACAATATGAAATTTGGATTTTCTGAGCAGCGCATGCGGGCCGGTGGTCGTCGCGGGAGGCTAATCCATCGGCCGTGCTGATTATATGCCGCCGAAACGAGCTATGCAAGTGCTTTCTCTTTACGAAGGTCGGGAGTGGAGCACAACTAGAGGGAGGTTTGGAGGGACTGTGTTCATACAGGCGATGGAACCGCTTGATCCTACGACGGGGTCGGGTGTAGTATTAGAAAGCAGGCGAGGAGGCTCTTTGAGTTGGCCGCGCCATTCGCAGAGCCATTGACGCTCTATCGTCACAAGGGGGCACAATAATGCCTACACAAACTTCCGATGTTGTGCAGGGCTACCGCCCGCTATCGGAGCTTGTACCGGCTCAGTGGCAGACAGGATCGATCGAAACCGTAGACGGCGCGCGCATCCATTATACCCGAACAGGTAGGCAAAAACCGCCAGTATTGCTGCTGCACGGCGTTCAAGCGAGTGGCTTGACCTGGCTGCGCACGGCCAAAGCGCTCGAGGCGACGTACGATGTCGTGATGCCGGATTTCCGGGGTCATGGTCAGTCCAGCCGGGTCAGCAATAGTCTGTCGCCCGATACCCTAGTGAATGATACGATCGGCGTGCTGCGCGCGCTCGAGCTGGCTACGCCCTTCGTGGCCGGCCACTCGATGGGGGCCGACATCGCCGGTCGCCTGGCGGCGGCCTATCCCGCGCGCGCCGTCGCCCTGGTCGACCCTGCGCTGCGCAATTTCGCGGCGACTATGCCCACGGGCGATGACGCCCTGCCGCCCTGGATGCAGCCGATCATCGAGGCGATGCAGGCGCTCAGAACCCAGCCGCATGCTGAGCGTATGACCACCGGGCTGCGCCTTCTTCCGCCAGGAACCCCAGTATTCGAAGAGGCCGATTACGTGAGCTTTGTCGATGCGCAAGCACAGTTCGATCTGGCGTTTTTTCGCTCGGCCACAACCATGGGCTACCTGTTCGAAGCGCCAGAGGTGATCGCGCAGATCGCATGCCCACTGCTGCTGCTCACGGCCCGCCCCATGATGCCGGGTATGGACAACGCAGCAGGCCTAGCGGCATTCGAGAACAACTGGCGCATCGGCCAGCATGTACACTTCGCGGACAGCGGGCACTTCATTCAGTTCGAGCAGTTCGACCGCTTTGTGGAGATCCTGATGCGCTTCTTGCGTGAGCATTAATGGTACTCTTTCTTTTTGTCTGGTGATTTTCGCCCGGCCGGGCGAAAAATCACCAGACAAAAAGTGAAAACTGTGTGGTGCGTAAGTCCTACTATTGTCGATAACGTCAAACAATCTGCAATCTGCAATCTGCAATCTGCAATGTTCAGGGCAGCGTGATCGTATCCAGCAGCAGCGCGTTCGGGCCGGCGCGCGCGGCGTCGGCGGCGGTGGCGCCTGTAAATGGCAGCCGCTGGCCAGTTTGCAGATCGTATATGCCCAGTGTGACCTGGTAGGCGCCCGCCGGCAGATCATCCGGCAGCGGCACAGGCAGCGGCACAGCGATCTGCTGGCCCGGCTCCCAGGCGCTAGTTGGCGGCGCATCGCCGCCGCCCGGCGCCACATCGACCTGTGCGACGGTGTGGCCGGCGCTGTCGATCACATGCACGAACACCTGATAATCGGCGCTCGGCCGGCCACGCACATCCCACGAAGGTGTCACAATCAGCTGGCCCGGCAGGAGCTTCAGCGTCATGCCGCGCAGCACAAGCTCATTGGTTGCCCCGCGCCGATGTCGGGCCGGGTGCTGAGATACGCGCCGGCCTGATCCATCCCCTCGCCCCAGCCGATTAGCAGCGCCTGCTGGGCCGCCGCCCCGCCGCCCAGCAGTGGGTTGTAATAGCTAAGATAGTACGGATGGTAGCGCGCCAGTGGGATCAGTTCCAGCGCCAGCAGCCCGACCATCAGAACGCTGCGCACGCTTGCCAACCCAGCTGGAGTGAGCCTGCCCCAGCGTAAACGTAGCCAACCGCCAACATCCCAGAGCATCCACTTCCAGCCAGCGGCCGCCAGTATCAGCAGCGCCGGCCAGGTCGGCAGCGTATAGCGATCGAACTTCTTCGGCCCCAGAGTCATCACCAATGTCCAGAATAGCGCGAAGGCTGCCAGCGCGAGCAAGGTTCGCTGTTCATCCGACCATCGACCAAAGACGAAAGACCAACGACTCATGAGCTGGATTGAACTTCGTCCTTCGTCGTTCGTCCTTCGCCTGCCCTGAGCGGCGTCGAAGGGTCGTTCGTCCTTCGTCCGTGGCCACAGCGCCAGCGGCGCCGCCAGCAGACCGATCAGCATGACCGGCGTCATGCGGAACAGATCGGAGACGATATAGAACAGTGGGCCGGGGTCGCCGATCGCGCGGCCGAGGAAGAACTGACCATCGCCGTTAGGCCGGCCGCCGTTCTGTATAATCAGGCCGAAGAAGGCCCGCAGCGCATGGGCCGGATCGGTCCACATCGCCGGCCAGACCAGCGTAAAGGTCAGCGACGCCACCGCAAGCCACAGCGCGTACAGCGGCACAGCCACACGTAGCCGCCCAAGAGAGAAGGCGAACCAGGCTTGTTCGTCTTCCGTCCTTCGTCCTTCGCTTGCCCTGAGCGGTGTCGAAGGGTCCTTCGCCAGCGCGAACAGCAGCAGGCCGATAAACGGCAGCAAGATCAGCGCTGGCCCTTTGGTCAGCAGCCCCAGGCCCGCGCAGCAGCCCGACGCCACGACCCAGCGTCGCGGGCTCGCGTCGCGGCAGGCGACCAGCATGCAGAGCAGACTGAAGGTCGCGAATGTCGTCAGCAGCGCATCCAGGTGCAGCAGGCGCGCGTGCGCCACCAGGAACGGCGACAGCGCCCACAGCAGCGCCGCGATCAGCGCGGTTGCCGGCGCGACCAGGCGGCGCAGCAGCAGGTACGCGCCGGGGATCGCCAGCGCCTCCAGCGTGGCCATCGGCAGCCGCAGCCAGCGCAGATACTCGCCCTGCGACACCACGCTGGCCCAGCCCTGCGCTATCACGTAGCGCTCGACCGCCAGCCCCAGGCTGGCGAGCCAGCAGAGCGTGACACCAGGGTGGCCGACCAGCACCGTCGCCGACCACTGGCGGCTCGCGATCGCACCGCTGAAGCGCTCGACGCGACTGATCCAGTTATAGACCTCATCGGTGGTGAGAAAATCGACCAGGCCAAGCACGCGCGGCGGCAGCGCAACGACACCCAACAGCAGCACAATTGCTGCTATCCACCAGGCGGTGCGCGACTGGGAGATCTGGCCAGCCACAGCGATTTTCTGGGCGCGTTCCATTGCAATCTTTCCACATCCATCGATCGTCGGCGAGGGCGGCTAACCTGATGCGCGCTGGGGATTGTACCATAAGATAAGCGCCTCAAGGCTTGCCTAATGCAGGTTACCCAGCCACTTTCGCGCGCTACGCAGGCAAATGACAGCTTTCGCATTGCGGCGCGCTGGTTATGGATGCGGGCGGGCGCCGCCCCTTGCCGCCGCCCGCGCAGGGCACCTGCACCTCGAAGGCAAGCAGCTGTAATCGGGGTTCCCAGGGGCAACGCCCCGGGCCGGGGTGCCCCTTCCCGCCGCGCCGCGTAGGCGAACTGCTACGTGCAGCGATAGACTGTGCAGCGCTCAATCGCAATGCCCTGGTTCGAAAAACGCCAGCAGCGGCCCTGATCGTTCTCGTCGCCATTCAAGCGCCGGCGCGCGATCCATTGTCCGTCGCGGTACCCGCCCTCGTCCACCGCGCCGATGCCAACCAGCGCCGAGCCGGGCGTGGCGGCGCGAAAGGCCACGCGAAAGCCGCTGCCGGCGCCGATGAACATATTTAGCCCGGCCGCGACGAGCAGGCCATACCCAATATCGGCCTTGTAGCCGAAGATCTCATCCAGGCTGATCTCCAGCTCGTAGCCGCCCAGCTGGTATGTGACCGCCGGTTGCTCGCTGTCGAGCAGGAAGCCGATCGTCGCTCCGGTTCCCTGGTGCGCAAGAATGACGGGAGCGGGCTGTTGCAGCACCGCGTAGCTTTTACTGAGCGGCGTTTGCTCGGGATGCTCGAGCGAGTCGACCGCGAACGGCGAGGTGCCAATCGCGTCGTGCTGCCCGATCGCGTAGAAGACATTGCGCGCACCACCCTCGTCGCGGTGCATCTCGGGGATGAACAGCGGGTTGCCGCGCCGGCTGTACTGCTTGCACCAGGCGGCGAAATTGGGCTGGTAGATGTCAGGCGTCAGCATGTCGATCCGCTATGCGAAAGTGGAAATTAAGTTGGAATCTTGGAATGCAGGCGATAGGTATTAAGTTTTACACGCGCTTCGGCCACTGAAGGAACGCGCTGCCTATTTAAGCATACCTTTTGACATATCAGATAACCTCTGCTAGGATCGCCATGCGATTTCTCACCTTTGCCCAACGGGATCTGCATGCAGGCATCGATCAGCGCCTCCCGCACCGATCGCACCGAGATTGATCAATGCCTACACCACTGTTAGCCACGAAACTGTATATCCCCCCACCGCGCCCCAAAGTTGTCCGCCGCCACCGCCTGATCGCGCGGCTGAACGACGGGCTGCACCGCAACCTGACCCTGATCGCTGCCCCGGCCGGCTTTGGGAAAACCACGCTGCTCAGCGATTGGATCGCCGCCAGGACTGCGGACCGAGGACGGCGGACTGCGACCATCACCTCGTCACTCAGTCCGCAGTCCTCAGCACGCAGCACGCGGGTGGCCTGGCTCTCGCTCGACGACGGCGAGAACGACCCCACCCGCTTTCTGGCGTACCTCGTCGCGGCGTTGCAGACCGTTGCGCCAAGGATCGGAGCAGGTCTGTCGGCTGTGCTCCGATCCCCGCAGCCACCGCCAACCACATCGATCCTGACCGCCCTGCTCAATGACATCGCCACTGTCCCGGATCCATTCGTCCTTGTCCTTGACGACTACCACAGTATTGATTCCAGACCGGTTGATCAGGCCCTCACCTTTCTGCTCGAGCACCTGCCACCCCAGCTGCACCTGGTGATCGCCACCCGTGAGGATCCCCAACTCCCCCTGGCCCGCTTACGCGCCCGGGACCAATTAACCGAACTGCGCGCCGCAGATTTGCGGTTTACTCCCGCCGAGGCCGCCGGATTTCTCACCCAGGTGATGGGCCTCAACCTCGCGGCAGAAAACATCGCCGCATTGGAGCGACGCACCGAAGGCTGGATTGCCGGCCTGCAATTAGCCGCGCTTTCCATGCAGGGCAAACAGGACACCACGAGCTTCATCCGATCGTTCACCGGCAGCCACCATTTCGTGCTGGACTATCTGGTTGAAGAAGTCCTGCACCAGCAGTCCGCACGCGTCCAGACATTCTTGCTGCGCACCTCGATCCTCGACCGCATGTGCGGCCCGCTGTGTGATGCCCTGCTGCGCGCCCCCGCTGCGTCCGGGCAAGCAATCCTGGAAGCTATCGAACGCGCCAACCTGTTCATCGTTCCCCTGGACAACGAGCGGCGCTGGTACCGCTATCACCAGCTGTTTGCCGATTTGCTGCGACAGCGCCTGCACCAGAGCAGCGCCTCATCTACAGGGGGGGCGCTGGGGGATGTGACCGAACTCCATCATCGTGCCAGCGTATGGTATGAAGAGAATGGGCTGGAGATTGAAGCCTTTCATCATGCTGCTGCCGCCAATGATGTCGAGCGTGCCGAGCACCTGATTGAGGGAGGTGGGATGCCCCTGCAATTTCGTGGTGCGGGTGCCCCAGTACTAAACTGGCTAGAGTCGCTGCCCAAGACAGCATTGGATGCCAGACCCTCGTTGTGGGTGACGTATGCCTCGACGTTATTGTTTGGCGGGCAACACACCGCCGTCGAACAGAAACTCCAAGCTGCTGAAGCAGCCCTGCACGGCGCCGAGCCAGACGACAGAACCACAGACCTTCTGGGACGTATTGCCTCCATGCGGGCGACGTTGGCTGTTATTCAGCACGATGCAGAAACCATCATTGCCCAGTCGCGCCGCGCCCTGGAGTATCTGCACCCCGATAACCTGCCGGTCCGCACTGCCACTACTTATACGCTGGGGTATGCTTATCAGCTTCAGGGAGATCGTGCCGCGGCCAGCCAAGCCTTTACCGAAGTTATAGCTACTGGTAAGTCGTTTGGGGATTCCATCTACACCATAGCGGCTACAATCAGTCTCGGTCAATTACAGGAAGCAGACAACCAGCTGTCTCTGGCGACAAGGACATACAAGCGCGTCCTGCAATTAGCAGGTGATCCGCCGGATCCGATTGCCTGTGAAGCGTATCTTGGCTTAGCCCGTATAACCTACCAATGGAATGATCTGGATACTGCCCAACAGCATGGGCAACAATGCCTCCAACTGACGCGACAGATGGAAAGCGTCGACACCTTCGCTTCGTATGGGGTGTTGCTCGCCCGCCTGAGGCTTGCCCAGGGCGATGTGCCCGGCGCGGTCGCTGTTTTGGATGAGGCCGAAGCGTTCGTGCGCCAGTATAACTTCGTGTTTCGGATGCCTGAGGTTGCTGCCGCACGGGTGCTTGTGTTGCTTCACCAGGGCCATCTGGCGGCGGCCGCTCATCTGGCTGAGACCCACGAACTCTCCATCAGCCAGGCCCGGGTTCACCTGGCCCAGGGAGACCCGGCCACGGCACTGGCGGTGCTGGGGCCATTGCGCCAGAAGATGGAGGCCAAGGGTTGGGCAGATGAACAGCTCAAGGTTATAGTGCTACAGGCGGTGGCGCACCATGCCCATGGCGAAAAGGACAAGGCTGTGCACCTGCTAGGTGAGGCGCTGTCGCTGGCAGAATCGGGCGGCTTCATCCGTATCTTTGTCGACGAAGGGTTGCCGATGGCTCGTCTACTCTACGAAGCCCTTGCTCACGGGGTTGAACCAGCGTATATTCGTCGGTTGTTGGCAGCATTCCCGGTTGCCGAATCTGAGCAAACGACATCATCGCCATTGAGAGGCCCTGAATCCGAATTGGTTGAGCCGCTCAGCGAACGTGAACGTGACGTGCTTAGGCTGCTCGGAACCGACTTGAACGGCCCAGAAATTGCCCGCGAACTAACGGTCTCCCTGAACACCATGCGTACTCACACCAAAAACATTTACAACAAGCTCGGGGTGAACAACCGTCGGGCGGCCGTCCGCCGGGCCGAGGAACTCGATTTGTTATAACGAACCCGCAAACACCACCCCCAACCCTGGCAGATTTGTCGAACCACCCACCGGGGCTTTTTATTTCCCTCCCAGCATCCCAATGAATTAGGACTTACGCAAACCATGGATTTCTATCCCTTTGTAGGTCTTTTTTCGCCCGGCCGGGCGAAAAAAGACCTACAAAAGAAGAAAAGTACCATGCTGCCGTTCGTCCTGAGCCTGTCGAAGGGCAGGCTATAGGCATTCCTGCATAAGTCTTATTAATGAATCACCACATCAATCACCACCTGTGGTGATGACGCCTCACCACATTCATTGGTATGCTCTGGTCAAGAAAAGAACGAATGCAACGACGTGGAAACTCATCCATAGGAGGAAAATGCACGAGGCGCAGAATGAGTGAAACAGACACATCAACTGAGGCTCATGACGAGGCTGGACTTACCGAAATTCGCATCAAGGGACACCTTACTGATCGGTGGGCCAACTGGTTTGGCGGGCTGACCATCACGCTGGAAGACAACGGCGATACGCTCTTAACCGGCCCGGTGGTCGATCAGGCCGCGTTGCATGGATTGCTAAGAAAAGTGCGTGATTTAGGAATGCCATTGATCTCGGTCATTCTCGTTGAACCCGGGCAGGCAGATGCGTCAGATGTCAAACAGTCGAATAGTCAAAAAGGAGAAAAACGATGACTACCAAAGAAGCAATGAATACATACAGAACGACTGCACGAGTCGTGGGGGATTCTTGGCGCGCCCAATCACCTTTCCACGCTTTCCGCCAACAGCATGCTGCTGGCATTCGGCGCGATCCTCTGGTTGATGGCCGTCGTTGGCGACGCCGCTCACGGGGTTCTGATGTTCCCGATCCTGAAGCAACACAACGAGCGCATAGCCATCGGCTACCTCGCTGCCAGGATCGTCGACGCCATCTTCATTGCCGTCATGGTGCTCTTCATACTGATTCAAATACCGCTGGGCGGCGAGTACGTGAAAGCAGCGGCCCCCGACGCTTCCACTCTTCAAGCCCTGGGCACGCTGTTCACACAGGCGCAGCTTTATGCCTACGAGATCGGCATGAGCGCTCTTGGGCTGTCTGGTTTGATGCTTTGCTCCACGTTGTACAGGGCAAAGTTGGTTCCGCGGTGGCTGGCCGTTTGGGGCCTCCTTGGCTACGCGATCATTTTGTGCGGGATGGTCTCGGCAGTCATGGGATCTGGTCTGGGTGATCTTTCCTCGATTCCAGGCGGCCTGTGGGAGGTGTTCATCGGGGTGTGGCTGATCGCTAAGGGATTCAACGCATCTGCATTCGTTCCCTGGGCTCCAAGAACCAGCACCCTGGCAGAACCACTTGTAGCATAGCCGGCTCCCGCACATTCGTGAATAGCGCCCAAGACAAAGTATTACTCAAGGCGGATAGCGGCTGGGGTCTCGGAGAACGTGGGGCAGCCTGGGCAGGGGCTGCCCTGGCCGCCGCAGGCAATAGAAATTGACAAATTGCCTCTGATTGCTACACATAATGGATCAAATAAGGAAGGAATACTCATGAAAGCAATTGTCTATACAACATACGGATCACCGGATGTGCTGAAGCTCAAAGAGGTAGAAAAACCTACTCCCAAAGACGATGAAGTCTTGATAAACGTTCATGCGGCATCCGTAAATGCAGCTGACCTCCATTACCTGAGAGCTGACCCGTTCTTGCTCCGCCTAGACTCTGGACTTCTAAAACCAAAAAACACAATACTCGGAGCGGACATCGCGGGGCGGGTTGAAGCGGCCGGCAGAAACGTCAAGCAGTTGCAGTCAGGTGATGAGGTATTTGGTGATATATCCGGGTGTGGTTGGGGCGGTTTTGCCGAGTATGTATGTGCTCGCGAAGATGCATTGGCGTTGAAACCGGCCAATATATCGTTCGAGGAAGCAGCGGCGGTACCTATGGCGGCAGTCACCGCACTACAGGGTCTGCGCAATAAAGGACAGATTCAGCCAGGACAAAAGGTTCTGATTAATGGTGCGTCTGGTGGTGTGGGCACGTTTGCAGTGCAGATTGCCAAAGCATTTGGAGCTGAAGTCACGGCCGTGTGTAGCACCAGGAACTTGGACATGGTGCGCTCGATTGGTGCAGACCATGTCATCGATTACACGCAAGCAGATTTCACCAAAAATGGGCAGCATTATGACCTGATTCTTGCCGCGAACGGATATCATCCGATTTTAGCGTACAAGCGTGCATTAAGCCCCAGGGGAATGTATGTCATGAGCGGAGGTTCCACGGCTCAAATGTTCCAGGCTATGCTCCTGGGACCCTGGATTTCAATGACCGGGAGTAAGAAAATGGGTAACTTGCTGGCGAAACCAAACCAAAAGGATCTGGCTTTCATGAAAGAACTTCTTGAAGCCGGCAAAGTAACCCCTGTGATAGATAGATGTTATCCGTTGAGTGAGGTTGCTGAAGCTATCCGGTATTTTGAAGAAGGACACGCCAAAGGAAAAGTAGTCATAACTTTGGAAGATAACAACAAAACGCTCTGAAGAAGTGTAAAGAGTTTTCAAGCAACTGGGTGAGCGACCACCAAAATTGGCCGCTCACCCAGTTACTAACTTAATTCTCACTCCACAGTGGCTGTGGACAGAAAATTAAGTTAGTAACTGACGCCCGCGTCCTAACGCCATCCGGTGAGGTGCGCGGGCGAAATCATGTTGGTAACTGAGAACCCTTGGCAAGGGATCGCTCAGAGGGGCCTTGACAATTAAGATTGTAACTGGAACAGGCCGAGAAGCTGGCGCTGCCTGGGAAGGGTTTACAGCTATATCAGCCCAGACTCAAGTGTGGCCAGCGAGCCGCTCAAGGGCCTGGTAGTGTAGGAGACCGCTGTTTGCAGCACACGCATCACACGCGTGTGACGATCTTCCAAATGAGCCAGAGGTAGCCGATAAAGACGCTTGTCTTCAGCCAGTCGGCCCATCTCTGTCGCAGAATCCCATAGCCACCTGCGCCAGCAAGAGCGAATAGGCTGACCCATACCGCTGGTGCCACGCGTCCAGGCGCAACCACCAAGGGGGAACGCTGGGCGGCAAGGGGTTGACCCGGCGGCTCAGCGGGCACTCCATGCACGACGAAGTGCGCGATAGCCTCCCAATTGTCCTCGTTGAGTGCAGCGCCGTGCCCGCCTCGCACATACCGCACTTGGTGCAGCCGCTCTGGTAGACGCTCCGACCTGTTCTTCGCAATAAAGCCATCGTGGCCGGCGCTACCGAGATCTTGCAATCTCATGATCTGTAAGGCCTTGGGAAAGAAGGCTACCACCCAGTCCGCAGTGGCCACGTAATTTAAGACTGCCTTGACCCGAGGATCAGGATCGCTTTGCAGAAGCTCGGCCCAGTTATATTGCCAGTGCACCACGCTGCCTGCGAGAACGACGTGTTTAAAGCGGCAGCACGGGTATTCGTGCAAGGCCTTTGTCAGCAGATAGGTGCCATTGCTGTGGCCCACGAAGGAGAATTCGGCGTTTGGATAGAGTGCCTTCGATTCCACAAACTGATCCATCAACCATTCCATCTTCGCGCGACGATAGGCGGGGAGTATAAAGGGAAGCATGGCAAAATAGCCATAGGTCGAGGTCTCGGTCGCAAATGTCTTTCCCACCTCGCGACCAAGCTCTGTGACGCGTCGAGCAATTTTATGCGTCCAGTGGCCTTCATCTCGAATACCGTGGATCACGGGTGCAACATCATCCGGCTGCACTTGCTCGCTCCGAAGCTCGCCCGGTGCTGTTGTCAGTGCCTGCTTGAAGATCGTCGCTCGTTCGATGCCCTCCTTGGATTGATCCATCACAATGACGTTTCCGTGATTTGACTCCGCCACATCAAGATAGATGAAGTCGCCACCTGTCATCAAATCGACGTTGTCTTCCGGAGAGACAACATCGTCGACCGAGCCAAGGAGTTGGATCGTTGTCGCGCTACCAACCTGCTTCCTTGGAGCGTGTAAGCGCATGGCGAGCCACTGCACTCGCAGTTGGGTGATGAACGGGGCCCCCCGAATGACTGCGAGGATGAGCGGGCGACGACCACGAGCAAGCCGCACGAACTCGCTCCAGATGCTCCCCAACCACCAGCCGATCTGATGGACTGGAGATTGGTGGTGCGACACCGACCAGCCGCGGTTCATGCCCGCGAGCAGGATGATCCTCTCAACAGTTTCGGCCCATTCACGGGGTTGACTGCCCGAAAACTCTGGTTCAAACGGCGCGTCAGCATTCTCGCCACAAGCAACAATGTAGGCTTTCCTAGCCACGAGTGCTCCGATACTGTGGCCAACGAAAACGATATGCTCGTAGGCTTTGCCGTCCTCGCGCCCCTGCCGTTCTCGCCAGTAGCGGTCAAGTTTCGCGAGAACCGTCTGAACAAGGGCATTGGGATCTTCCATTGACAGAGTCGAGGTCGGCAGGCTGGGAATGAGAATGTCTGCGTCGGGGAGCGCCTCGTGTACAGCTTTGCGGGCAAAGCGCAGGCTTTCTGGATCTAACCTGTAGGCGTGTAGCAGAACGACAAGCTGCCTTGAAGGCTCGTGAGCGTGAAATTCAGAAACGCCAGATAGAGGCATGAGAATCTCCTGTAATTACTGCCGGCCGTTCAACACTCCTACTTACATAGGCCACTCCGGCGTGCGCCCGTTGTAGGTGATGATCAGCAGGATGTCTTCTATCGCATCGGTCTCCAGCCAGTCTCGTACCTGCGGATCGGTCAGAGCCAGTTCCCAGGTACCCACCGGCGACTTGCCGATCATTGCGGTCCAGCTTCCCGCGTTACCACGTCGCGTGCTAATGATCCCGTCCACCGATGCCGCAGCCCCACCAACCTTGCCAGCGCTGCCCTGCTCGGCGAAGCGGAGGTATTCGACCGGCACTTCAAGCGAGGAGCCTTCGGCCCGGACAAAGGCGAGCAGCATCTGTTGTATCTTCAGATTGTCAATATTGGAAGGGAAGTCGGCGCGCTCGGTGGTGAAGCGGACAATCATCGGGCTGTCGGTCTGATCGGGGTTGTGGAGATCGTACCACGGGTCGGCGAACTGGTTGCGGAAGCTGAACAGACGGTCGGCGCTGATTGTTGGCCGCATTGATTGGATGACCTGCTGGTAGTAGTCGAAGCTGTTGAGCGCCGTGTATTCAATCGTGATCAGTACATCGGCGATGCTGTGGTAGTCGAACTGATTAGCTGCCCTTGGCATCCGAAACTCCCACGACGTATCGACGCCCAGGCCTTCGAAGGGCAGCAACATCTCCGATTGCGGGTCGAGTTCAAACAGGCCGGTCGCGTTCACGGGCGAGGCCAGCGCGACAAGCTCTGGGCTCCGGCGCACCACCACCGTCTGGAAGATATCGCCGCCGATCACCACGCGCGATGTGCCAGCGCTGACCAGTGTGGCGCGGATGCCCTGGCTAGGTGGGATGAGCGCGACGACGGAGGTGCGCACCCGCTTTATCAGGCGCAGGTAGTGGCCGGGGAAGTCGCGGTCGAACATGTCGAGCGTGGTTCTGAAGGGCAGGACGCCAGTCTGGGTGAAGCGCTGGAAGGCATACGGGTCGAGCCGCGCCAGGGAGATCGTTTTGGTCAGCTGCAACTTGCGCTTGTCGGTGTCGAAGGCGTATAGGTCAAGTTGGTAGATGTCCTGGAGCAGACGCGCCGAGCCGGTGAGGCCACGCCGGTCGGGCGCTTTGCCGCTCGTGTCACCGCTCATGCCATCGGTGGGCGCTTCCCAGTAGTCCGCCAGAATAAACGGCGGTGGGGCCTCCTGGCGCTCGAAGGACAACTGGTTCGCGGCGAGTTGGGCCATCGCAGTGGCCTGCTGGAGGAAGAATCGGTAGACTCGCTCGAGCACATCGCTCATCCAGTCATAGAGCTCGACGTTGGTGAACTTGGTTCCTAGAAACTCGACGATGTCCTTGGTGTGTTCGGCTTGTAACGCGGCGATCGTTTGTTCTTGCTCTGCTATATCGACGTGCGTTTCTGCGATCTCTACCTGCTGTTGCGTGATCAGAATATCTTGATTAGCTAGATTCTTTTGAAGCTCCCATTCTCGCTGTTTAAGCTCAAAGCTTGCCTTTGCTTCAATAATCTTTGCTTCTGTTTCCGCTTGAATGCCGGAGATAGTTGCAAAGGACTGGCCTTGCGCTGCCGCTGTCACTAACAATGACGCTGCTGCCGCTGCTCCTGCAGATGTGCCAGATCCTGCAACTATAGTCTTCCCTTGCGCGATTTGCGTGGTCACTTCGAGCGATGCAGCTAAGATACGATTTCGGCCTGCTTGTTCGTATGCTGCTATCTGTGCCTGCTCGTATCGATCAGCTCCGGCAGCAAGCCACTGCTGGTAAGTGGCAGATAGTATCTGGGCACGTTGCTGTTGGAGGTTCGCTAAATCAACGCCGCTATTTGCTTCACGAACGCGCAACGCCTGAAGGTGTACCTGTGCCCGCGCGGTTCGCACATCCTGGCGCGCTTTGAGGAGATTGTAGCGTTCCACATCGCGCTTCTCCAGCGCTGATAGCATCGCCGTCTCAACCTGGCTTGCCAGTTGCACCAACTGCTTTGCCCGCTCGATGATCACCGCGTAGCGATACGGCGTCGGGCGCAAGCGCAGTGTTCCTGGTAGGATCAATTGACCACCGGCGCCGATCGTCGGCAGACCGCTCTCAGCGTCGGTTGGAGCCGCATATGGCTCTATCTGGCGCTCCATTCCGGCGATATTGCGGCAGGTGCGGATTTTGTAGAGGTTTGCCTCAGCCCGCATGCGGAGCGCTTTCAGCACGGGGTTTGGTGGAATACAAAAGGCTGTGGATGGCGCGAACAGTAAGAATGGTACAAACATGGAGAGCAACTGCAAGGGTGCTGCACCAGACAGCAGGGTAGAAGTACTGCGTGCAACGAGTGGCCCTGTGCCCCCAAGACTAAGTGCATTCGTATGAACCAATGTCCCATTCTGGATATCCGTTATCGGCAACTCAGCCAGCCAAGCCAATGTAATCGGCTCTAGTTCGAGCCTTTCAGCGCTGGCACCCGATATCAGTGAGATCGCTCGGCGAAAATCGTGTTTCGCTGCGGTCGCAGCTGCGAGCGCTCCTTCGGTAAATGTTGGTTGTGCCACCAACGCCCGCTGGGCAGTTTCTTGCTTCGGAATCGATTGATCGAGGAGTGCTACCATTGTTTTAGGTGATGGTTTCGGCGGCAAATGTTGGCGGAGGCGCTCACGTGCGACAGCCAGGCGATCGGCCACAGGAATATCTAGCCCCAGAGCGCTCTCCACGACACTGATTGCCGTTGCCCGCTCCGCGAGGCCCCTGTAGGCTTTCACGCTCCGCTTCACTTCATCCACGAGTAACAACAGTTCTGGGTCGCCGACATCGATGCGGAACTTGAGATCGTCGCAACTCGCGACTCGTCGCTTTAGCTCGGGACTATCCAGCAGTTCCAAAGCAGTCAGATAGAGTGTACGAGCGCGCGGGACGGACTCTGCAGTGTCCAAGGTGAATTCGGCGTCAGCGTATTCCAGCAGGCATCGGATGAGGGACAGCAGCGTAAAGCGCGTGTAGGTGTTCGGGCGCGTCTCGGCGATGGCGTGGGGATTGAGCGGGTCGAGCAGCCAATTTGCATTTCTATTGTAGAGCTTCGTGGCCTCCTGATCCCCTGCTTCGAGGAGGCTCAGCGTGCGCTGCTCAACCGGATCAGTATAGTCATAGACGAGGCGGAACAAGTCCAGCGCCGCTATATACTGCTCGCTGGCCTGGAGTTGCAGTGCGAGATGCATTGGCAAGAAGTAGAAGGCTTCTTCGAGATATGTAAGGGTGAATTGCGGACTGTCTTTGTTCGCATCATAGGTGTTATTAACATCTGTATGCCAGAGCTGTAGAACTTCACTCGAAGAATGTACAGGTATTTTTACAGGTTTATCTATCTTTGGCACTAGACGGGCGGTCTGATCTGCTGTTATACCTTGTTGTATACCTTGCGGTGTTAAACGCGAAAATCGTGAACGATAAGTCTCACCATCCTCCGTTCCTTTCTGGTAAGCAACGATCTTTGCAAACAGCGCAGACTGCGCTATATCTTCTCCCGTATGCACCGCTAGCTTGTTAAGGACATCTATCCCGGATGTTTGAGTGACATCAATTCCTGCGAGCAGCGATGCATGGTGCGTCGTATTGTTCTCTTGCCAGAAAGCGGAAGCTTCATCTTTCCATGATAAGCCACCACTCCAGTTACCTTGGCCCAAATCCTGCCAGTCTGATGATAATGCAGTCGCTCCTGAAACAGTAGAAATAATATTGCCAAGTGGATGCCATTTCGTCTTCAGCTTAGGATTTGCCTTTTGAGTATGAGTATAAAGCAGTGCTTTTGGCTGGTTAGCACCTACTGCGTAAACATCAGTACCGTCGCTTGTTGGTATAACCGCTACGCCAGGCAGCTCGGAGGCTAACTTTACCTCGTCATTATTCAGTGCTCCTTCAAGTAAGTCATCACTCCATGTCCACCCTCCTTCTATCTTCTGCTGCCACTCGAACCATAACATACCGGCAAAAATATCGATATGGTCGCTACTCGAAGAAAAGGCCTGCGGTTGTGCATACCATTGCACCTGAGACGTTGAAATAGTTTTTTCATTGTCCAAAAATTCCCATATCTCCTTCAGGACTGGATATTGCAGTTTTCCAATGAATTTAACAGGCCACCATGCTCCAGATGCTTTCTTTTCGAGTGTATATGAAGTTTGGTACAGTATTACTGTATCAGCTTCAGAAAGTATGGCAAAGATATCAATTATGCCGTAATTCCGTGACACTGCCGTAACAGCAGACGTTGTATGATCGGCATACTTTTCTCCCATAGATGTCCATGGTGACCACTCTTCCATCTCAAGCGATGAATGCCAGAGTACGCCATCGGTTGCAAAGGCAAAAAGGTGCAGGTGATCATCTCCCCAGGAGCATGCAGCCGGGCTTACTGGCGCGATTGTGCCCTGTGGCAGCGGTTTGAGTGCAGTCCACCCCGATCCTGTGGGATGTGTACCATCAATCCAAGTATGCTGTATCTCGTTCAACCCATTTTGATTCGTGACTATAATCAAAACATCAATTCGGTCTTTCTTCTGGGCGATAGGCCACGTTACCGCAGTTGGCGCAGGACTGCTGGTATTATTCATATTCGTAGATTGTGGATTGTCTCTATTCAACGGTTCCCAGGTAGCCCAACTGTCACTTCCTCCAGAGCTTGTATGCCAGACATATCCATCAGAGCCATGAATGAATATATCTGTCTGTCCTCCGCTTCGAGAGCAAGCACCAGGAGCTGAACTAATTTGTACCGTCTGTTTATTAGAGGGTGGTGGCACTGTGTTATCAGGATCAAAGAACCTGTAGCGTAGATGGTTATTCGTATCTAAGACAAAGACGTAGAAACTGTCGGCTGTTTCAGACCAATACCGATTCATTACTGCAATCATCGCATGCAACGTCTGAAACTGCGCTCCCTCGTCGCCATTGACCAGTTCGTGCCACTCTTCATCAGTCCAGTCTGTCGCGTCATCATTGAGCTTGCGGTCGTAAATCGCGCCACTTTCGATTCTAACAGCGACATGTGGCGGAATAGTCGAGATCATCGCCTGTTTGATAACCGCTGTGAACCGCGGTGCTTGCTTACCTTGTGATTGGCTGCCACCATTCTGATCGATGTCAATAGTTTTTCCGGTTTTCGACGGCAGCTCAAGCTCGCTCGGTTCGGAATCCCAAAGATGGGTTTCTCGATCGTACTTGATACAGGCCAGTCGACGTAAGCCTTGCTTCAATATTTGTACGAACAAGCAGATATATGAGCGGCCAGTCGTCGTAGTTGTATAGGGCACCGCGCCGATAATCTTTAGAACATTAGATCCTACTTCCGGCAACGCTCGCCAGAATGACTGAGCATAATCCTGGTTCTCTTCCAAAGGATCATACGCTGACCAGTACACAGAGCCTGTTTCCTGTTTCGACGTCGCCACAGAGTCTGTTTCCTGTTTCGATGACGTAGTGCGCCCGAACATATAGAACAAGGGGCCATAGTGGGTAGCTTGCTGGTTTAGGCAGGACGTTTCACCTTTGATGATCAACGTCTCAGCTGTGCATGTTGCTTCCACCTGCAGCGTACCAACATCTTCCAAATACTGGGCATACTTCTTCGCGGCCTCGCACACTCGCTCCGTCGTCAACTGGCGGTTGCCGCGCAGCTCATCCGCGATCTCGCGGAACACCGGCGTCTGCTGCTCGGGGCGGCGCAGGCTGGGGATGATGATATTCTCCGGGTACAGGAACACAAACATCGCGGCACGCCAGGTCGCATATGAGCCGATCCATTGCCACTCCTGGTCGAACTCCGCCCGACGCAGCTGCAAGTCGGGGTAGGTGTCGCTCAGCAGGCCGGTGCGCACCGACCACAACAGCCCCTGGATGGTCTCGATCGCCTGGGAGATGCGCGTGGTGATCTGGCAGCCGCTCTCGCTGGCGTCGATGAGCAGATGGTCGGTGACCCATTTGGCCTGTACGTCGAGCGACGCCGATAGCGTAGAAAGAGCGCTGACCAGGGCATCGCGCAGCTGCGGCAAGGTTGCTTCTTCCGTCGCGCTGACCGCCTCATGCACCGAGTCGATCACCGTCTGCTGCTGGTCGATACGCATCTGCAGCGTGTCCTGCCAGTCCTGGAAGTCGCGCCGCGTCGCGCGCCAGGCCGGGTACTCGCGCGGCTGCGGCGGCGGGAAGCTGATCTCGGGCGGCTCGGGGATGCGAAAATAGTCGGGGCCGAGCGTGACGCCTTCCTGCCGCTCGCGCTCGCGCCAGGCGGCAGCGGCCCGCCGCTTGCGCACCTGCACCAGAATGGCCGCGACATCGCCCCACTCGTCAGCACTCACCGTTTCCCCAGCCAGCAGCAGCCGGCGCATGCCCACCAGGGTGGCAAACGCATCGAATGGTAGTCCGAGTTGGTCGAGTTGCACGGCAATATCCATGCCCGTGCTGCGATTCCAATAGAGGCCGATGGCGCGGCGCAGCAGCCCTATGCGAGTCAAGAGGTTTGTCTCGTCAGGCGCGGTTGCTGCATCGAGATCGGTTGGGATCTGCGCAATGGTGATGAACTCATCGGGCGTCAGTAGGAGCGACTCG
>WNFV01002383.1_pt1 | contig 31204 bp, 30 predicted proteins | sample 5400101 | NCBI WGS metagenome assembly WNFV01 (sample SAMN13153361, study PRJNA577476) | soil metagenome | isolation source: 115 cm soil or saprolite under grassland replicate 1 | place: USA:California | collected 2016-06-15 | reverse complement strand
GCCGATATGAAAACGGACTGGAGCGATGCATCGGCTGCGAGCTGTGCGCGGCCGCTTGCCCGGTGGGCTGCATCCTGGTCATCGCCGCCGAGAACACGGACGAGAACCGGGTCTCTCCTGGGGAGCGCTACGCCAAGACCTACGAGATCAACATGCTGCGGTGCATCTTCTGCGGCTACTGCGAGGAGGCCTGCCCGGTGCAGGCGATCGTGCTCGGGCCGGAGTACGAGCTCTCGGACACCAGCCGGGAGAAGTTCATCTACACGAAGGAGACGCTGCTCGAGCCCCTTCCTCCGGACGTACAGGCTCGCCTGGACGCAAAGGGTCCCCATCCTGACCCTCCCCAGCAAGTGGGGAGGGAAAAAACTTAGTGGCGCTCGCCGTCTTCTTCGTCGCTGCTGCGCTTGCGGTGCTGGGCGGTATCGGCGTCGTCGCGTTTCACCAGCCGATCCGCTCGGTCCTCAGCCTGGTGGTCGTGATGCTCGCGCTGTCGGTTATCTTCCTCCTGCTCAGCGCGCAGTTCGTCTTCGCGGTCCAGATCATCGTCTACGCCGGGGCGGTCATGGTCCTGTTCCTGTTCGTGATCGCGCTGCTGGGTCCTGCGCGTGAGCTGGGTCGAGGACGGCTCCGCTTCCAGACCTGGCTGTCGGCCCTCTTCCTGCTCGTGCTGCTCGGCCTCATGTGGAGCCTGCTCCAGGGCATCCAGTACCGACAGCCCGACAAGGCCGACCTGTCCTTCTTCGGCACCGTGCAGTCGGTGGGGGCTGGGCTGTTCACGACCTATCTCTATCCCTTCGAGCTGACCTCGATCCTGCTCCTGGTCGCCGCGATCGGCGCCATCTACCTCAGTCGCAAGCGCATCGACGATTTGTGAGCGCCCTCAACATCGGCGGCTCGCAGCTCGACACGTCCTGGTTCTTGCTCCTCAGCGCGGTCCTGTTCGTGCTCGGCTCGATCGGCGTGCTGGTTCGGCGGAACCCGCTGGTGATCCTGATCTCGATCGAGCTGATGCTCAACTCCGCCAACCTGGCCCTGGTCGCGTTCTCGCGCCAGCTGCTGAACATGGAGGGTCAGCTCTTCGCCTTGATGTCGATGACCGTCGCCGCGGCTGAGGCTGTGGTGGGGCTGGCGATCCTGGTGGACATCTTCCGCGTACGCGACGCCGAAGACATCGACGACCTCAGCGAGCTTCGGGGATGAGCACCGGCCTCCTGATTCTCCTGCTGCTGCTCTTCCCCGCCTTCGGCGCGATCCTGCTGGCCGGCCGCGGCTGGCGGCTGCCCCGGATCTTCACAGTCATCGTTGGGCCGGGCGCCGTGTGGGCGTCTTTCCTGTGCACGGTCGCGCTCTGGTTCGGCAAGACGAACGGCGACTTCACGTACTACACGTGGATCAAGAGCGGCTCGTTCGACGTGCCGTTCGGGATCCTGATCGACAACCTGTCGATCTTCATGTGCTTCGTGATCACCGGTGTCGGCGGGCTGATCATCACCTACGCGGTCGGCTACATGGAGCGCGAGGACGACCCGAGCTACGCCCGGTTCTTCTGCTACATGGACGTCTTCGTCTTCTCGATGCTGCTGCTCGTCCTGGCCGACAACTTCATCTTCCTGATCGTCGGCTGGGCGATGGTCGGTCTCAGCTCGTATCTCTTGATCGGCTTCTGGTACCAGCGCCACTCCGCCGTGGTCGCGGCGCGCAAAGCGTTCGTGATGAACGTGATCGGCGATGTCGGCATGATCCTGGGCACCTTCGTCCTCTTCATGAACCTTCATTCGGTGACGTACTCGGATGTGTTCAATGCCCTTTCGCATGGTGACAACGGCAACCTCGAGCTGGCTGCGTTCCTACTCCTCGTCGGGGCGATCGCCAAGTCGGCGCAGCTGCCACTCCACACCTGGCTCCCCGACGCCATGGAGGGCCCGACGCCGGTCAGCGCCCTGATCCATGCCGCGACCATGGTCACCGCCGGCGTCTACCTGGTGGGGCGCATGCACCCCATCTACGACGTCGCCACGTACGCGCACGCCGCGGTCGCGATCGTCGGCGCGGTCACCGCGCTGTTCGCGGCCACGATCGCCATCGTCCAGGTCGACATCAAGCGCGTGCTCGCCTACTCGACGATGAGCCAGATCGGCTACATGTTCCTGGCGGTCGGCATCGGAGCCTACGCCGCGGGCTTCTTCCACCTCCTCTCGCACGCGTTCTTCAAGGCGCTGCTCTTCATGGCTGCGGGCAACGTGATCCACGCCATGAAGGACGAGCAGGACATGCGCAAGTACGGCGGCCTGTGGGGTCAGATGCGACCGACCGCGATCACCTTCCTGGTCGGCTCGCTCTCACTCGTCGGCGTCATCCCGTTCGTCGGCTTCTTCTCCAAGGAGCAGGTCCTCGGCCTCGCCTTCTCCAAACCAGACGACGCGATGGTCCAGGTCCTCTGGGCCGTCGGTTTCGCCACCGCCCTGATCACCGGCTTCTACACCGGCCGCATGTGGTGGCTGTCGTTCTGGGGCAAGCCCTCGCCGCAGCGTCGGGTCGAACATCCGCACGCTCCACCCCCGGTGATGATGATCCCGGTTGCGATCCTGGCGATCCTCGCCACGATCGGCGGCTTCATCCAGACCCGGGCTCTCGGCTTCGGACCGGCCACCGTCGACGATTTCCTGTCCTCGGTGGTGGGAAATCCGGCGTGGGAAGGCGGCGGCGCCGAGATCGCGGTGACCTTCCTGACCATGATCCTCGCCGCGGCGCTGTTCGTCTGGGCGCTCTACAGCCGCCCCTGGTCGGCGGTCGTCCCGTGGGCGCAGCGCCTGCTCGAGCGCAAGTACTACTTCGACGAGGCCTACCACTGGGCCTTCGTGCGTCCCACCGACTGGGTCGCGGGCTTTGCGCTTCGCGACATCGAGCAACCTGTCATCGACGCCGCGGTGGTGGACACCGGGATCGTCGCCCGCGCGGGTGCCGGCGGCCTGAGCCTCACCCAGAACGGCTACTTCCGCAACTACGTGCTCGTGTTCGTGGGAGGCGCCGTGGTCGCCGCGGTGATCCTGATCGTGAGGGCGAACTCGTGACGTTGACCACGTTGTGGCTGATACCGCTGGTCGGCGGCGGCCTGGTCGCCTTCCTTCCATCCCGCCTCGCCAAGTGGTTCGGCGCGTTGGTGGCAGTGGTCGCGCTCGTCGTCGCCGGCTTCGTGGCGGTCGACTTTGCGCCCGACTACAACGGCTTTCAGTTCACCGAGAAGGTCGCCTGGATCCCGCAGTTCAGCATCTTCTACCGTCTCGGCGTCGACGGCATCAGCCTCTGGCTGCTCGTCCTCAACGCGTTCCTGACGCTCATCGCGATCCTCGCGACGCCGGTCACCGCGCGCACAGGTGGATTCGTGGGCCTGATGCTGGCCATGTCGGCCGGCCTGGCCGGGGTCTTCATGGCCACCGACCTCGTCCTCTTCTATGTCTTCTGGGAGGCGATGCTCATCCCCGCCTACTTCCTGCTGTGGCTCTACGGCGAGGGTCCTCGGCCGGGCTGGGCGGCGTTGAAGTTCGTGCTGTACACCCTGGTCGGATCCCTGCTGATGCTAGTCGGCGTCATTGGCGAGTACATCTCGACCGGCCACCAGACGTTCGATCTCGCCGAGCTGGCGAAGCTGGCTCCCTCGCCCTCGGTGCAGTTCGCGCTGTTCTTCGTGTTCGCGCTCGCCTTCGCCATCAAAACGCCCCTGTTCCCATTCCACAGCTGGCTGCCCGACGCATACAACGCCGCGCCGGTGCCGATGCTGGTCACGTTCGCCGGTGTCATGGGCAAGGCCGGCGCCTACGGCTTCCTGCGCATCGCGGTGCCGCTGTTCCCGCAGCCGGTCGACTGGTGGGACTGGCGCTGGGTCATCCCGGTGCTCGCAGTCGCGGCCATCATCTGGGGCGCGCTCATGGCGATCGTGCAGAGCGACATGAAGCTGCTGGTGTCGTACTCGAGCATCAGCCACATGGGCTTCATCGTGCTGGGCATCTTCGCTTTCAACGTCCAGGGCCAGCAGGGTGCGGTGCTGCAGATGGTGAACCACGGGATCATCATCGCCGCGCTCTTTTTGATCGTCGGCTGGATCACCGACCTCACTGGCATTCGCGACCGGAATGCGCTGGCCGGTCTCGCCCGTCGCATGCCGGTCATGGCGGGCGTCTTTGCCGTGGTGACCTTCGCCGCCCTCGGCCTGCCAGGGCTGAACAGCTTCGTCGGCGAGTTCATGACGCTGCTCGGCGCCTGGCAGCGAGCGCCGGTGCTGGCGGTGTTTGCCGCGATCGGCCTTGTCCTGACGCCCGTCTACATGCTGCGACTGTTCCAGGGGGTCATGCAGGGGAGGCCGGTCGGACCCGTGCCTCGGTCCGACCTCTACGCGGGCCAGGTCTCGCTGCTGGCGCCGCTCATCATCCTCATGTTCATCCTCGGGCTCGACCCCGCGCTGCTGACCAGCCTCATGACCTCGCTCGGCCAGGCCGGGCTGGCCCGCTGACATGTGGGGATCCCGGTCGGCCGCCCCCGACGGATCTTCGGCGCTCATGCAGCCGATCTCCGGTGTTGCGGCCTCCGCTCCTCGTCACCCCCGCGCAACCACGGCGCGGGGACCCCGTGAGGTAGGCGCCCGCTGCGGTGCTCGGCCGCGCCTAGGATCTCAGCCGCCTGGTCACCGAATCTCTCGTCGCGGGGACCGCCCGTGATCCCTCCCGGCACGGATCTGACCTACTCCTGGTCGCAAGCCCTGGGCGACCTGGGACAGATCGCGCCCATCGTCTCCCTGACGCTCTTTTTCCTGCTCGCGGTCATCGTCGACATCGTCCTGCCTCGCCCGCGACGCGGCGGCGTCGTGGCGATGGTCGCCGTGGTCGGCTTGGCCTACTCGCTGGGGACCGCGATCTTCCGATGGCGCTACGCCGAGGGCGGCTACGCGTACCACAAGTTCGCCACCGGCGATCAGTTCGCGCTGTTCTTCGAGATCCTGTTCGCGAGCCTGGGCATCCTGACCGTCTCGCTCTCGCACTCCTACCTGCGGCGGCGGGGTCTCAACGAGTCCGAGTTCCACATCCTGATCATGGCCGCGGTGATCGGCATGATGGTGTTGGGCTCAGCCACCTCGCTCGTGACTGTCTTTCTCGGCCTCGAGCTGCTGTCGATCGCGCTCTACATCGTGTGCGGGTTCGCGCGGTCCGACTTTCGCTCCCAGGAGGCGGCCGCGAAGTATCTCCTCGTCGGTGGCTTTGCAAGCGCCTTCGTGCTCTACGGCATGGCGCTGGTCTATGGAGGCGCAGGCACGACTGTGATCCCCGACATCGCCCAGCGTCTCACCTCCCAGGCCGGCACCAACCCGTTGATCCTGCTCGGCATCCTCCTGATGGGGGTCGGGTTTGCCTTCAAAGTCTCCGCGGCACCGTTCCACATGTGGACGCCGGACGTGTACCAGGGCGCGCCGATCCCGGTCACCGCTTTCATGTCGGTGGGAACCAAAGCGGCGGCTTTCGCGATGATCGTCCGCGTTTTCGCGGGCGGCCTGCCCGACCTCGCCCCCGAGTGGCAGACCCTGCTCGCCTTCGTGGCCGCCACGAGCATGGTCGTCGGCAACCTGATGGCGATCGTCCAGACCAGTCTCAAGCGGCTGCTTGCCTATTCGGGTGTCGCGCAGGCCGGCTACATCCTGATCGGCGTGATCGCCGGCGGCCAGAACGGACTGGCGGCCGTCCTTTACTACCTCTTCGTGTACATGTTCATGAACTTCGGAGCCTTCGCCGTGGTCACGCTGCTCAGCGCACCCGACGGCGACCGCGACAGCTTCGCCGACCTCGAAGGGCTGGGAAGGCGCAACCCTGTGCTCGCGGTGGCGATGACCATCTTCATGCTCTCGCTCGCCGGGTTTCCGCCGACCGTCGGATTCTTCGGCAAGCTGTTCCTCTTCACCGCCGGCGTGGGCGCGGGCTACACCTGGCTCGTGGTGCTCGCGGTGTTGATGAGCGTCGTCTCCGTCTTCTACTACGTACGAGTTTTGGTTCCTGTCTGGTCGCCGTCAGGGCGACTCGAGCGTGTGCCGGCTTCCATCAGCAGCCGCGCGGCCGTGATCCTGCGTAATCTCTCCACCGCGGCCGCCAGCCGGCGCTCACGGGTCTCCGGCTTCTTGGACTCCTCCAGGCTGCGCGCGATCTCTTTCCTGTTGGTGAAGGAGAGCTTGTCCCACGCCGTGGCCGCCTTCTTGTCGCGTGCAAATGCCCTGGCGAGATCCTCAGGAGGCTCGACGACCCGTGGCGCGGTGTCGAGCTCCAGCTCGACGGTGACCGTGTCGCCATGCTTGACGCCCGCAGCCTGCTGGATCGACCTCAGGACGCCCAGGCAGTACGTCCCGTCGCCCATCGGCATCAGCGATCCCCGGTAGGGCTGGCCTGCGATCACGGCCTGGACCTTCGGCATGCCCTTCAAGCCCATCCGCGAGGCAACCGCCTTCGGCACGACGACGAGCGTCCCTCCTCCGCCGCGGGGCGTGGCCTTGAGCACGCCTTTGAAGACCGGCATCTAGGCCTCGACCGGCGAGCGCTCGGCCGCCGCAAGTGGCTGCCGGCCGACGATGAGGTCCGCCGCGCGCTCGGCGATCATGATCACCGGCGCGTTGGTGTTACCGCGTACTGGCGTCGGCATCACGGAAGCGTCTACGACTCGTAGCCCGTCTACACCTCGCACGCGCAGTTCCGCGTCGACGACGGCGCCCATGGCGCACGTGCCCGCGGCGTGATAGATCGTCTGGGTCTGGGCGACCACGTGCTCGAGCAACGTGTCACGGTCGAGCGCCGCGGGTGCCTCATGACCGCGCGCGATGTGGCGGGCAAGCGCTGGTTGACGCGCGAGCTCCGCCGCCATGCCTACGCCCTCAAGCATCGTGTCGAGATCGGCGGGATCCGAGTAGTAACCGAGCTCGATCCGGGGCGGCGCCAGGGCATCCCGGGACTGCAGGCCGACCCGCCCACGAGCCCGCGGCTTCAGGAGCGTGGGAAAGATGCTCAGCCCAGGCTGCTGCGCCCGCCGCCGCTTGTCCACGTATGTGATCCCAGGCATGACGTGAAACTCGATCTCCGCCTCGGTCGACCCGGCGATGCGCGCGAACGCGCCCACCTCGACGTAGTTCGTGGTCATCGGACCTCGCCTCTCGCGGTCGAAGCGCTCGCGGTTCACCTCGCTGATGACGTTCCACAACCCGATCGCCTCGTGCGTCTCCCAAGACGTCAGCACACCCTGGTGGTCGTGCAGGTTGGCCCCCACGCCTGGCAGCTCGAGAGTGATCGGGATGCCGTGGCGTCGGAGCTCGTCCGCGGGACCGATGCCCGAAAGCAGGAGAAGCTGCGGCGAGTTGAACGCGCCCGCGGCGAGGATCACCTCGCGGCCGGCCGTCACGACCCGACCACCGTCGTCGGTCGCGACCTCGACGCCGGTGGCGCGGCCGTGCTCGACGACGACTCGGACAGCCCTGGCGTCGGTGAGCACGGTGAGGTTGGGCCGGCCGATGATGGGATGCAAGTAGGCCGCCGCGGCGCTGCAGCGCTCGCCCTGCCGCTGCGTTACCTGGAAGAAGCCGGCTCCCACCTGCCGCTCGGCGTTGAAGTCGTCGTTTGCGGGCAGTCCATACTCGACAGCGGCTTCCACAAAAGCCGCCGCCAGCGGGTTGCGCGACCGTGAGTCGGACACCGCGAGCGGGCCGCCGGAGCCGTGAAAACGCGACTCCCCGCGCTCGTTGTCCTCTGCCTTCTTGAAGTAGGGCAGCACCGACGCGTAGTCCCAACCCACGTTCCCGAGCGCCGCCCACTCGTCGTAGTCGGCGGCGCTGCCGCGCATGTAGACCATCATGTTGATCGCCGAGCTCCCGCCCAGGACCCGGCCGCGTGGCTGGTAGACGCGGCGCCCCTCCAGCATCGGCTCGGGCTCGCTGAAGAAGGCCCAGTCGTAATCGCTCAGGAAGAGGTTGCGCGCGAGGCCGGGAATGCGGATATCGTCGCTCTCGCCGGGACCGCCCGCCTCCACAACCACGACCTCGACGCCGGGCTCCTCGCTCAAGCGTGCGGCGAGAACGCAACCCGCCGATCCTCCGCCCACGATGACGAAGTCGGCGCGGCGCGAATCCACCGTCCGATTCTAGGCGGGGATCGGTGCGCCCTTGAGGTGCGGTCGCGGATACGGCGGCGGCGTGAAGTCGGCGAAGGAAGGCTGAAGCGTGACGCCGAAGACCTGGCTGGCGCTCGCTCCCTGTCTGGTGGCGTTGGCGTTCAAGGCGGATGGTTGCAGCGCGCCTTCATCCCACGAGCCGGAGTCGAGGCGCTTCAGCTGCACCTGGATCGCGGCGATGGTCTCGGCAGGCGTGAACGCGCAGTGCCCGGCCCGGTGCACGAACAGTTGGCGCAGCATCTCGCTCTTCCCCTGCGCCGCCACGGCCTGAGCGTATGCGCCTTCGTTGCCTGGGATGACCAGGCCGTCATCCGTGGTGTGCATGGAAACGACGGGAACCTGAAGGAGGCCGTCGAAGCTGATGTTGCGATCGAGGTAGGCGGCCGCGCCTGGATCGGCCTTGATCCGCTTCCCGGCATTGAGACGCGTCAGGTCCGCCTGCAGGTCCAGGCCCGCCGCCGCATACAGCGCCTTGACCTCGTCCAGGCTGGGGGACGGGGCCAGGAGGCGGCCATAGTCGACGCCCACATTCCAGGACGGGTTGCCGCCGGCGCGCTGCTCCAGCTCGAGCCGAAAGCCGAAGGCGAACGCGAAGTCCACCCGTGACTCCCAGGCTGCCTGGGCGCGAGCCCTTGCGACGTAGTCGGTCGGCGCCGGTTCCGGCTCCAGGGGATTGAACCAGCCAGGAAGGTCGATCAGTGCGGCGACCAGGGCCAGCCGAGCCTCACCCTTTGCCGTCGTCTGCGCCTCGATGTAGATCTGCTGGGCAAGCAGCCGGTTGGCCTCCGAGTCGACGATGTGCACCAGCTGCAGGTCTGAATTCGGGGCGAGCAGGGTCTTGAACGCGTACGCGGCGTCGAGCTCCGCGTTCCACGTCGCCACGCCTCCCGCCAGGACTCCGCACTGCGGCATAGCGGCCGTGAAGCGCTCGGGATGGAGCTGGACCAGGCCCGCCGTCACGAGCCCACCCAAAGACGCGCCCCAGGCGATGACCCGTTCTGGCGCGCCGATCTGTTGAGTGAACAGGTCCAGCAGGGCCATCTGGTCCTTCAGCGCGTCCTCGACCGCCCAACCAGTCGACGAGTAAGCGGACCCGGCCGCAGCGAAATGGTGATCCAGGAGCCACGCGCGCAGGACGGGCAGCGAGGCGGATTGGGCTGGGTTGGGGGCGCCGGTGGGAGCCACGTAACCGTGGCTGTAGAGAAAGAGAGTCCGGTTCCACTGCCGCGGGACGTCGATCTCATAGGGCGCGGCGCCGATGACGCCGGTGCGATTCCCGGGCGTCGGATACGCCTGCTGCGGCGCGGGTTGCGATGGCTGGCAGCCCGCGGTCAGGACCAGCAGAACGACCAGTGCTAGGTGGCGCACCCGCCTAGATGTTGGACCGTCCCTGACCACCATCGACTGCGATACACGCGCCGGTGACGAGGCTCGCCTGCCGCGAGCACAGGAACGCGACCACGCTCGCGACTTCGTCCGCCGTTCCGAACCGGCCGAGCGGCATCTCGCGGTGTACGAAGTCGGCGATGCCGTCAGGGTCGGCCTGCTGGCGGCGGTGCCAGCCGCCGCCCTCCCACAGGATCGAGCCCGGAGCGACTGAGTTGACGGTCACGCCCTTGGCTGCGACCTCACGCGCGAGGGATTTCGCGAAGCTGATCTCCGCGGCCTTGGCCGCGTTGTAGGCAGGCGCGCCCCCCGACTCGCGTCCCCAGACGGACGCAATGACGACGATGCGGCCCCAGCCGCGTTCGGTCATCCCAGGCAGGACGAGCTGCGACATGCGCGCGCTCACGGTGACGTTGCCTCGGAACGCGTCCTCGAACTGCTGCAGGCCGGTGTCCTCCCATGTGATCCCGGCCCGCGCGCCGAAGTTGTTGACGAGGATCTCGACCGGGCCGAGGTCTTGCTGCGTCTGTGCAACCGCTCGGACGCAGCCTTCCTCGGTGACGACATCGGCCACCACGCCAACCCCGCCCAGCTCTTGGGCCACGCGTCGCACGTCGGATTCAGTCCGCGCCACTACCGCCACGCGCGCGCCTTCCTTCGCGAGCGACTGTGCGATGGCGAGGCCGATCCCGCGGGTGGCGGCGGTGACGAGCGCGACCTTGCCCTCGATGCCGAAGTCCACCCGCGAATCCTAGATACAGTCGATGCGTGGCGCTGCCTCCCGACATCGCCCGGCACCTCAACCTCGATGGGTCGCCGGTCACGCCCCGACCGTCGGCCACGGTGCTCCTGGTGCGGGGCCGTGACCCGTGGGAGCTGCTGCTCGTCCACCGTCCGGGTGGCGCGGACTTCGCGCCGGGGGCGTACGTGTTCCCGGGCGGTGCAGTGCACGACGAAGACCACCTGTGGGGCGACCAGATCGCGGCCGCCGCGGTGCGCGAGACGTTTGAGGAGACGGGCATTCTCCTGGCGCGCAAGGGGCGGCGCATGGCGCGCGACGCCGAGACCGCGGCGTTGCGATCCGGGATCGCCCGGGGTGCTTCGTTTGCCGAGGCGATGCGGTCCCTCGGCCTTGTCCCCGCCTTCGATCGCCTGGCCTTGTTCGCGCGGTGGGTGACTCCCGCGCAGCTCCGTCGCCGCTTCGACGCGCGCTTCTACCTCGCCCGGCTGCCGGCCGGCCAGACGGTGCAGCCGCAGGAGGGCGAGGTCACGGACTGGCTGTGGGCCTCACCGGGTGAGGCGCTGCGAAACCCCGACATCACGCTTGTCTACGCGACGCACGCGGTGCTGGAGTCAGTCGCCGGCGAGCCTGACGTTGACAGGCTGTTCGCGCGGGCGCGCCGACTCCAGGACGTGCCCATCGTGGAGCCGCGAATCGTGCGGACCGAGGACGGCTGGACGGTCGTGCGCGACTAGCGCCAGAGGTCGCGCCAGCGGTCGTAGTGGATGACCTCCACCCCACCCTGGCGCAGGACGTCGAGCCCCACGGGGTCGCGGTAAGCCTCGCGATAGTAGACGCGCGCGACGTTGGCGTTGATCGCCATCTTGGCGCACATCACGCACGGCGAGGCGCTGACGAACATCACCTTGCCTGCCAGCTGTGCGCCTGCCTTGATGAGGGCGTTCTGCTCCGAATGAAGGCAGCCGCAGGCTCCGGGAGTCGTCGAGTCGCAACGGTTGGGCAGGCCGCGGGCGTTGCCGTTGTAGCCGATGCCCAGGACCTGGGTCAGGTCCGGGGTCGTGATCACCGTGCCGACCTGCAACCGCGCGCACGTCGACCGCTTCGCCAGCTCCTCGGCCATGCGCATGTAGACCTCCTCCAGCGGGATGCGGTCGGGTGCCTGCTCGGACTCGGGAAGCGGGTGAAGCTCGGCCACGTGGCTCATGTTAACGGCCTTGTTTATACCCCGATCCAGGGCTACAATTCCCAACATGTCGGTGCTCGAACTGTTGTTCGCGCTGCTTCTGGTATGCCTCATGGCTTTGGTCGCGGGAGTAGCGTTCCTCGTTTGGAACCTGGTTCGTCGCTCTGAGGTTCACGCGCGCGACGTCGCCGAGCTCAAGATGCGCGTCCAGGCCGGCGGCCAGTCGCAGGAGGTCCAGGCGGCCGAGCTGCGGGAGCGGCTCACCCAGACGCAGTCGGCGCTCGAAGGCCTTCGCTCCGCGGTCTCCGCCCGGCAACCCATCGAGGAGGAGGCGCGGGCGAGCCTGAAGCGACTGGAGAGCGTGATCGCGGGCAGCTCGAGCCGCGGGGCCGCCGGCGAGCGGATTCTGGAGGAGGCCCTGCGCCACCTGCCGCCCGAGATGCTGCAGCGAAACGTTTGGGTGGGTGGCAAGGTGGTCGAGCTGGCGCTGCGGCTCCCCGGCGGCAAGCTCCTGCCCATGGATTCCAAGTGGGTCTCCAGCCCCGCCCTCGAGCAGCTCGCCGAGCCCGGCCTGGACGCCAACCGCCGCGCGCAGCTGCTCGCCCAGGTCGAGCGCGAGGTCGAGCGTCGGGTGCGTGAGGTCGGCCAGTACATCGACCCCGCGATGACCACCCCGTTCGCGCTGGCCGTGGTCCCGGACGCTGCCTACGACGTATGCCGCGGCGCCATCGTCAACGCGCACCGGCGCCACGTCATGGTCGTCGGCTACGCCATGGCCTTGCCGTACCTGCTGACGCTCTACCAGCTCCACCTCCAGTTCGCCCGCACAGTCGACATGGAGAAGCTGCAGTCCGCGCTCATCGACATCGAGCGCCAGGTGGACGTCCTCGAAGGCATCCTCGAGAACAAGGTCCAGCGCTCGCTCACGGTGCTCCAGAACGCCTACAGCGAGGGAAGGCAGGCCACGGCGAAGATCCGCGCCTCGGCCCAGGCAGCGCAGGTGAGTGAAGTTCCTGCGGAAACCCTTTCCACAGATTCCCCCGGTACGGAAAAGGACCTTTCCACAGAAACCCTCCGGCTCGCCCTCCTCGACTCGGTCCAGTAGGCCTCGTTTTGCCCGCTTTCCCCCAGGCCTTGCCCACCCTGTGCCCAAGTCCTCACCAGGGATATCCACAGGTAATCCACCAACATGTTGGGGGTAAAAGGCATGGGAGGCCAAATATCTTGTGCTTTAGGCTTGACAAGCCCAAAAGCCGGTCGTATAGTCCACACCGTTACATCGAGGCCCTGGGGCATAAGTGGCGGGCATGCTCTGGGGCCTCTTGCATCCCCAAACGAATAATCCCAACGACCCTGCATACGTCACAGCAACGCGGTTCAAAAACACCCTCTCCGGGGATGATTTAAGGAGGCGTATCTCTCAGATGGCCAAGAACATCGCCGACCTCACCGGCGCCCGCTCCAAGCACACGAACGGGAACGGGCATGGCAAAGCCAAAGGCCTGCGCTTTGGTCGTTTCTTCACACCTCCAGGCAGTCACGCCTACGACCTGGTGGAGTGGGAGCGGCGGACGGCGGCCATCACCGGTGAGAAGGGCCAGGTCATCTTCGAGCAGAAGGACGTCGAGGTCCCGCGCTCCTGGTCACAGCTGGCGATCAACGTCGTCGCCCAGAAGTACTTCCGGGGCAGCCCCGGCAGCCCCGAGCGGGAGACCAGCGTCCGCCAGATCATCGACCGCGTGGTCGAGACGCTCGCGAGATGGGGCCGCGAAGGCGGTTATTTCGCGACCGAGGAGGACGCGCAGAACTGGAGTGAAGAGCTGCGCTACCTGCTCGTCACGCAGCACGCCTCCTTCAACAGCCCCGTGTGGTTCAACATCGGCGTCCCCGGCCGGCAGCAGCAGGCATCGGCCTGCTTCATCAACTCGATCCAGGACTCGATGGAGTCGATCCTCGACCTGGCCAAGACCGAGGGCATGCTGTTCAAGTTCGGCAGCGGCACGGGCACCAACCTGTCCGTTCTGCGCTCGTCGAAGGAGCAGCTCTCGGGCGGCGGCACCGCGTCCGGCCCCGTCTCTTTCATGAAGGGCTACGACTCGTTCGCCGGCTCCATCAAGTCGGGCGGCACGACCCGGCGCGCGGCCAAGATGGTCATCCTCAACGCCGACCACCCCGACGTCATGGACTTCATCCACTCCAAGGCGGATGAGGAGAAGAAGGCGTGGGCGCTGATCGAGGCTGGCTACAACGCCGGCTTCAACGTCCCCGGCGGCGCGTACGACTCGGTTCAGTTCCAGAACGCCAACCACTCGGTGCGCGTCACCGACGACTTCATGCGCGCGGTGATCGACGACAAGGAATGGAACACGAAGGCCGTCGTCGATGGACGCACGGTCGACACCTACAAGGCTCGCGACCTATGGAAGGAGATCGCCGACGCCGCCTGGATCTGCGGCGACCCCGGCCTGCAGTTCGACAGCACGATCCAGGACTGGAACGTGGTCCCGAACACCGGCCGCATCAACGCGACAAACCCGTGCTCCGAGTTCGTCTTCGTCGACGACACCGCCTGCAACCTGCTGTCCCTGAACCTCATGAAGTTCCAGAGTGAGCAGGGCACGTTCGACGTCGAGCGTTTCCAGCGCGCCGTTGACATCACGTTCACAGGCCAGGAGATCCTCGTCTCCAACGCGTCCTACCCCACTCCCCAGATCGCCAAGAACTCGGACGCGCTGCGGCCGCTCGGCCTGGGCTACGCGAACATCGGCGCCCTGTTGATGTCGATGGGCCTCGCCTACGACTCCGACGAGGGACGCCGCTTCGCCGGCGCGATCACCGCGATCATGACCGGCCGGGCCTTCGCGCAGTCGGCTCGCATGGCGCAGGTCAAGGGACCGTTCAGCGAGTACTCCAGGAACCGGGAGCCCATGCTGCGGGTCATGGAGAAGCACCGAGCCGCCGCCTACCAGCTCTCGACCTCGCCCGAGTCCGTGGACGTCGTCAACACTTCACGTTCGACGTGGGACGAGGCGGTCAAGCTCGGCCGGGCGCACGGCTACCGCAACGCCCAGGCGACGGTGCTTGCGCCGACGGGGACCATCGGGCTGATGATGGACTGCGACACCACAGGCATCGAGCCCGACCTTGCCCTGGTCAAGTACAAGAAGCTCGTCGGCGGCGGGCTGCTGAAGATCGTCAACACGACCGTGCCGGCGGCCCTACGCAAGCTCGGCTACGACGAGACGAAGGTCAAGGAGATAGTCGAGTACATCGACGAGAACGACACCATCGAGGGCGCCCCCCACCTGCAGGACGAGCACCTGAAGGTCTTCGACTGCGCGTTCAAGCCGGTCAAAGGCTCACGCTCGATCGCGTCGATGGGCCACGTGCGGATGATGGCGGCGGTCCAGCCGTTCATCTCCGGCTCGATGTCGAAGACGGTGAACCTTCCCACCGAAGCCACTATCGAGGACATCCAGCAGACCTACATGGAGTCGTGGAAGCTCGGCCTCAAGTGCATCGCGATCTACCGCGACGGCTGCAAGCGCTCTCAGCCCCTATCCACGTCGCTCGACAAAGAGAAGAAGAAGGACGCCGACGTCGAGTACCGCGTGGTCCGGCGCAAGCTGCCCGACGAGCGCAAAGCGGTTACTCACAAGTTCGACGTCGCAGGCCACGAGGGCTATCTGACCGTCGGCCTCTACGAAGACGGGACTCCAGGCGAGCTGTTCGTGACGATGGCCAAGGAAGGCTCGACGATCTCGGGTCTCATGGACGCCTTCGCCACGCAGACCTCATACGCTCTGCAGTTTGGCGTTCCGCTGAAGTTCATGGTCGACAAGTTCAGCCACATGCGGTTCGAACCGTCCGGCTTCACCAAGAACAAAGAGATCCCGATTGCCAAGTCGCTCGTCGACTACATCTTCCGGTGGATGGCAAGCCACTTCCTGCCGGAAGAGGACCAGGACGAGGTCGGTGTCATTCGACGCGAGGGCGCGCCGCGCCGCGAGGATGCATCGGCATCGGTCGAGGTGGCCGACCCGAAGCCAACCGACCCCGACTTCAAGGTCATCGCTACACCCAAAACCACCAACGGCGTCTCCACGCAGAAGATCGCCTTCGTGAACACGGACGCGCCTTCCTGCCCAGACTGCGGATCCATCACCGTCCGCTCCGGCTCTTGCTACAAGTGCCTGAACTGCGGGGCGACCACCGGCTGTAGCTGAAACACCCCTCCCCAAAAAAGCGCCGTCCTGGGCGACCAGGCGGCGCTTTTGCCTACTGGGGAAAGGCGACCTCGATCAGCGGGCTGTAGCGAACCATCTGCTCCAGGTCGTTGCGCCGCCAGTTGCGCGCGACGTGAGGCAAGACGTCGCGCCGCTCGGCCTCGTCGTCGATGACACGCGCGACGGCGGGCAGATCGGCCCGCGTCCTGCCCTTCAGATGAAAGGTGAAGTGCGGATCGGCCTCCAGGTTTAGCAGCCAGTCCCGCTTCTGGGTGCGCGGAAGGCCGCTGATGTAGATCCGGCCGCCGATGTTGTGAAACACGATCTCGATCCGGCGCGCCTTGCCGGTGCGGCGGCCGGTGGTCGTGATGTCGATCGTGTGACCACGCTCGAGCCCAGCGTCGATCGCATCCTTTGTGATTGCCATCTGCTGATGGTTATCGGGGGGCCTTCGCGTCTATTCCGTCGCGGATCTCCGACAGCGAGCGCAGCTGCCGCCCGGCCGCATCGAAGTTGGATGGTGTGAGCCATGCTTCAAACGCCGCCCTGACAGCGGGCCACTCGCCGTCGGTGATCGAGTACCACGCCGTGTCCCGGTTACGACCTTTGATAACCCGGTGCTGGCGGAACACACCTTCAAAGGTGAAACCGAATCGTTCGGCGGCGCGCCGTGACGGCGCGTTGGCCGCGTCGCACTTCCACTCCAGGCGGCGGTTGCCAAGCTCGTCGAACGCGTATCGAGCGAGCAGGTAGATCGCCTCGGTCGCCTGGCGCGTCCGCTGCAGCTGCGGAGAGAGCCATATGTGGCCGATCTCGATCGACCCGTGCTCGGGCTCGATGCTCATCAGGGTCGCGATGCCACGGGCAGATTGCGCCGCGCGGTCGATGATGGTGAATGCGAGGGGATCGTCCAGCTTCGCCCTGTCTTCCAGCCACGTGATGAATTCGTCCCTACCGGCAAATGGCCCGTAGGGCAGGTAGAACCACGTCTCGTCGGCGCCCGCGGTCGCCTCGAACAGCTCTTCGCCATGCCGCTCCGGGCGCAGTGGCTCCAGGCGCACTGAAGCCCCTTCGAGGGCCTTCCGCTCGGGCCGCCGCGCAGGTCGCCAGCTGAATTCGCCCATCGCTTGCACCTTATTCTCCCGGCAGTGGACCGCACGGCACCCGCCATCCTCGACCTCGGCCTGCTCCTCTTTCTGGCCGCGCTGGCTGGAAAAGGTGCACGCGCGATCGGCCTGCCCGCCGTCGTCGGCTACCTCCTGGTCGGGATCCTCGTCTCTCCGTTCACGCCGGGCTACGTCGCCAACCGCGAGCAGATCTCCATCCTCGCCGACGTCGGCGTCGTGCTGCTGCTCTTCGAGGTCGGCATCGAGATCAATCCCCTGCGGCTTGCACGCGAGGGCCGGCGGCTCCTGCTCTTGTCGCCCATCCAGGTGTTCGTGACCTGGATCCTCAGCGCCGCGGCTTGTTTCGCGTTGGGCATGGCACCCGCCGGCGCCGCGATGATCGGGCTGTCGGTCGCGATGTCGTCGAGTGTGGTGGTCGTGAACATCACGCGGAGCCGGCGCCGGACCACCGACCGGCGCACGGACGAGGTGCTGCTGGGATGGAGCCTGATCCAGGACCTCGTCGGCGTCAGCGCGGCGCTGATACTTGTGGTCGTCCTGGGGATCGGCGGTCGCTCAGGTGTGACCGCGGTCGCGGGCGTGGTCGCCTTCGCGGTGCTGTCGGCAATCGCCGCCTTCCTCCTGCCCTGGCTGCTGCGGCGGCTCCAGACGGAGCACGACCTGTTCCTGCTCGTCTCGGTGGCCAGCGGACTGCTTGTCGCCGGGGTCGGTTCGCGGTTCTTCGGCATCCCGCTGGCCCTCGCCGCATTCGTGGCCGGGCTGGCCATCACCGAGAGCCCGATCGCTGCCGAGGCCCGCCAGCGCCTGCTGCCATTCCGGGACCTGTTTGCGGTGATGTTCTTTGTCGCCCTGGGCACGGTGCTGGATCCGGCCGATCTGCTGCAGGGCTTGCCCTGGTTGCTGGCCTTCCTGGCGATGGTCGCCGTCGGCAAGGTGCTGGTCGTCTGGCTGCTGTCGAAACTCGTCCACCTTGGCGCCCGGACATTGCAGCTCGCCGTCGGACTCGGCCAGGTCGGCGAGTTCAGCTACGTGCTCGGAGCGCTCGCACTGGGGGCGGGATTGATCACCAGGGAGGTGAGCGCCGGGCTCATCGGCGCGGTTGTGGTCAGCATCGCCGCGTCCTCGATCCTGGTCCGTCTCGCGGGTAGGAAGACAGCCTCCGAATAACTTCTCCGGAGCCGTCGTTGAATGGGGTTATGAAGATCGCAATCATCGGCTCGGGAAATGTAGGGAAGGCTCTGGCCGGCTCGGCGACCAGGGCAGGACACACGCTGACAATCGCCTCGGCGAATCCGCAGCACGCCGAGGACGCCGCCAAAGCGACCAACGCCAAGGCCTCGCCTTCGACGAAGGACGCCATCAAGGACGCCGAGCTGGTCGTCCTGGCTGTGCCTTCCAGCAAGGTGGGCGAGGTCGTCGGCGTGCTGGCCCCCAACCTCGACGGCAAGGTCGTCATCGATGTAACCAATCGGGTCAACATGCAGGATCCGGGACAGACACTCGACGGGTCATCGGTGGCAGAGCAGGTCCAGCAGAAGGCTCCGAAGGCGCACGTCGTGAAGGCTTTCAATTACGCGTTCGCGACCAGGATGGCCGACCCCATGATCAACGGCACAGCGCTGGACGCATACGTCGCCGGTGATGACGAAACGGCGAAGCAGAAGGTGCTGCAGTTCGCAAAGTCCATCGGTTTCCGTCCGGTCGACGCCGGGCCGCTGGCGATGGCTCGCGCCCTCGAGGGAATGGCGGCGCTCAACATCCTGCTGCAGGTGAAGCACAACTGGCCGTGGCAGAGCGGCTGGAAGATGGTCGGCCCGACCGGAGAGGACAGTTGACCACCGAGACCACGACGCCAACCGGCATCGTCCCCCTCGAGAGAAGCGAGCGTCCGATCGATTCTGGTGTAAGCATCGGCCACGTCCACCTGAAGACTGCCGACATCGACCGCGTCCACCACTTCTACGTCGACATCCTCGGCTTCGACGTCATCGCCCGCATCCCGCAGGCTCTGTTCCTCTCCGCCGGTGGCTATCACCACCACCTGGGCTTCAACACCTGGGAGTCAAAGGGCGGCGACCCCCCACCTCCAGGGACGACCGGTCTCTACCACGTCGCCATCAAGTACCCGACGCGAGCCGCGCTCGGCGACGCGTTCCGCAGGCTGGTCGCCGCCAACTGGCCGCTCGATGGCTTCAACGACCACGGCACCCACGAGGCGCTGTACCTGAGCGACCCCGACGGCAACGGCCTCGAGCTCGCCTGGGACCGCCCCGAGAGCGAGTGGCCGCGCGACGCTGAAGGCCATCTCACCTTCGATAACCGGCGCCTCGACCTCGAAGGCCTGCTCAGCGAAGGCGCCTAGGACCGCACCCGACACCGATTATTTCCGGGCGCTCCGTTCGTCATTACTCGCGGGATGAGAATCGAGGACCTCAGCGCGCAGCTCCAGGGGCGGGTGATCGAGCCCGAAGACCCGGACTACGACGACGCCCGGCAGGTCTTCTACGGCGCCATCGACCGCAAGCCGGCGCACATAGTGCGCGTCGCTGGCGCAGCCGACGTCACTCGCACGGTCATGTTCGCCCGCGAATCCCGCCTCGAGCTCGCGGTGCGGAGCGGAGGGCACAGCGTCCTGGGCCACAGCGTTTCCGAAGGCGGAGTGGTGCTCGACCTCCGCGACATGCGTGGGCTGATGATCGACGACCGCAACCGCACCGCCTGGGCGGAGACCGGGTTGACTGCGCGCGAGTACACGGAAGCGACCCACGCTCACGGCGTCGCGACCGGATTTGGCGACACCGGGTCAGTCGGAATCGGAGGATTGACGCTGGGAGGCGGAGTCGGCTTCCTCTCACGCAAGCAGGGACTGACCATCGACAACCTGATCGCCGCCGAGATGGTTACCGCGGACGGCCAGGTCGTGCGGGCTGACGCCGAGACAAACCCTGACCTTTACTGGGCGATCCGGGGCGGCGGCGGCAACTTCGGCGTCGCGACGCTCTTCGGGTACCGCCTGCTTGAGGTCGGCACGGTGTACGGCGGCATGCTGTTGCTCCCGGCGAGGGCCGATGTCATCGCCGACTTCATCGCCGCGGCAGAAGCTGCGCCCGACGAGCTCACGACGATCGCCAACGTGATGCCCGCGCCGGCGATGCCGTTCCTTCCCGCGGAAGCCGTCGGCAAGCTGTCGATCATGGCGCTCATGGTCTGCACCGGTCCGCTCAATGCAGCTGAGCGGACGGTGGCCCCGTTCCGGAAACTCGTGCAGCCGCTTGCCGACATGCTGCGGCCGATGCCGTACCCGGAGATCTACATGCCTGAGGACCCGAACTACCACCCTGTCGCGGCCAGCCGCACCATGTTCGCCGACACATTCGACCTGCGCTCGGCGCACACCGTCGTCGAGCACCTCGAGGCGTCGACCGCCAAATTTCAGGCCGCGCAGATCCGTGTCCTCGGCGGCGCGATCTCCAACGTGCCTCAGGATGCCACCGCGTACGCGCACCGCACGCGCCGGCTGATGATCAACGTCGCCGCCCTCTACGACCACGCCGAGGAGGCAACGGAGCACGAGGCGTGGGCGGAAAGCTTCTGGAAAGCGCTGCGCAACGGACCGCCGGGCGCCTACGTCAACTTCCTGAGCGGCGACGGCCAGGCCCGACTCCGCGATGCATACCCCGTTGGCGCCCTCGACAGGCTCGCCGCCGTCAAGGCCCGCTACGACCCGGACAATCTGTTTCGTCTCAACCAGAACATCACGCCGGCGCGGAGTGCCGCCGGACAGGGTTTGTAAGCTCGCCCAGGCCGTCGATCCGGATCGTGACCTCGTCGCCCTCCCGGAGACTGAAGTCCCGCGGCGGCACGATCCCCGTCCCGGTGAGCAGGACGCAGCCGGAAGGGAAGCGCTGGTCGCGTCCGAGATAGGCAACCAGGTCGGGGATCGACCGCCGCATCTCCGAAGTAGACGTTTCAGCCTTGAAGACCACAGAGCTATCACGCCGGATCTCGAGCTCAATCGCACGATCGGCCGGCGAGAAGTCCCACGCGGGCGCGATCGCGGGGCCGAGGGCGCAACTCCCGTCGAACACCTTGGCCTGCGGCAGGTACAGCGGATTTTCGCCCTCAATGCTGCGGGAGCTCATGTCGTTGCCGATGGTGTAGCCCACCACCTCGAGCCGGCTATTGCATACGACGGCAAGCTCCGGCTCAGGCACATCCCACGTCGAGTCGGACCGGATGAATACCGGCTCCCCCGGTCCGCGGACGCGCCCGGGCGTCGCCTTGAAGAAGAGCTCCGGCCGCTCCGCCGTGTAGACGCGGTCGTAGGGATCCGAGCTCACCGCCTCGTCGGCTCGTGCCTCGAGGCTGCGCCTGTAGGTCACGCCGGCGGCCCAGACCTCCTGGCTCTCCAACGGAGCCTCACGCCGCGCCTCGTCCGGGAGCGCGCTGGGGATGGCGTCGCGGTCGAGCAGCGCGCGAAGGTCGGCGAGCGGCATGCGCAGCAAAGCGTCGAGGGAGTGACCGTCGCGAAGCCGGTGCCACGCGCGATCGCGGCTCAGGAACACGGCCCCGCCGATCCGCGCTAAAGCGTCGATGACGCTCCGTTCCAGGCGGGGCCTGACGGAAATTCGTAGTCGCGGATCGACTCCGGGCGCATCGTGATGCTCCAGCCCGGCGCCGAGGGAGCAACGTAGCAGCCGTCACGGATCACCACCGGGTCAAGGAAATGCTCGTGGAGGTGCTCCACGTACTCGAGCACCCGGTTGTCGAGGGAACCGCTGACGGCGATGAAGTCGAATATCGACACGTGCTGGACGTACTCGCAGAGGCCGACGCCGCCTGCATGCGGGCAGACCGGCACGCCGAACTTGGCGGCCAGGAGAAGCACGGCGAGCACCTCATTGAGGCCGCCCAGCCTGCACGCGTCGAGCTGGCAAAAGCCGATGGCCTCGGCCTGGAACAGCTGCTTGAAGATGACCCGGTTCTGGCAGTGCTCACCGGTGGCGACCTTGATCGGTGCGATGGCTCGGGCGATGGTGGCGTGGCCCAGCACGTCATCAGGGCTCGTCGGCTCCTCGATCCAGTAGGGCTCGAACTCGGCCAGGCGCTTGACGTTGGCGATCGCGTCCTCCACCTCCCAGACCTGGTTGGCGTCCATCATCAGGCGCCGGTCGGGACCGATCTCTTCGCGCACGATCCTCGCCCTGCGGATGTCGTCGTCGATGCGCTGCCCGACCTTCATCTTGACGTGCGTCCAACCGGCTGCCACCGCCTCCCGGCACAGCGCCCTCAACTTCTCGTCTGAGTACCCGAGCCATCCCGCCGAGGTCGTGTACGCGGGATAGCCCTGACGAAGCATCTCCGCTTCCCGTGCCGATCGCGTCGGCGCCATCCGCTTGAGAATGGCAAGCGCCTCTTCCGCGTTCAGGGCGTCGCTGATGTAGCGGAAGTCGATGCACGAGACGATCTGCTCGGGGGTCATGTCGGCGAGCAGCTTCCACAGTGGCTTGCGCTCGACCTTTGCGTAGAGGTCCCACACAGCGTTGATGAGGGCGGCTGACGCGAGGTGGATGGCGCCTTTCTCGGGACCGATCCAGCGCAGCTGTTGCTCACCTGTGACCGCACGCCAGAAGCCTCGCATGTCGGAGGTTATCGACTCGAGCGTGCGCCCGACGAGAATCGGAGCCAGGGCGTTGATCGCGGCGACGCACACCTCGGTGCCTCGCCCGAGTGTGAACGCGAGCCCGTGGCCCTCGAGGTGGTCGTCGGAGTCGGTCTTGACGACGACGTAAGCCGCTGAGTAGTCAGGCGTCGTATGCATGGCGTCGGAGCCGGCCAGGGTGCGCGACGTCGGAAAGCGCACGTCGTGGGCGGTGACGCCGACGATTCGGTGCACGATCAGCCCTTGATCGCCCCGACCAGCAAGCCGCGCGCGATGAAGCGCTCGAGCACGATGGCCATGGCGATCACGGGTCCGATCATGATCAGGATGAGCACGGACATGTACCACCACTGCGGGCCACGGGTCGCGTTCTGTGCGGCCACGGTCAGCGGAAGTGTCTGCGCGTTGGCGCTGGTCAGGAAAAGCGCGATCAGGTACTCGTTCCAGGCAAAGACGAGAACGAAGAGGAACGTCGCCACCAGTCCCGGCACCGCCAGCGGCAGCACGATGGAGCGGAAGATCCGATAGGGAGACGCCCCATCGATCGCCGCACTCTCCTCGAGCTCGATGGGCACGCTGTGGAAGTAGTCGCGCATCAGCCAGACGACGATCGGAAGGTGCGAGGCGACATAGGCGATGATCAGGGCGGCCCACGTGTCGAGCAGTTCGAGCTGCTGGAAGAAGATGTAGATCGGGATCACGACCGCGACCGGTGGCAGCATGCGCTGGGAGATCATCCAGAACGCGATGTCGTCGTTCCCAACCCCCCTCCTGGAGCGGCGTGCGATCGTGTTCAGGAGCAGCAGGAAGAGCGCGAACCCGGTCCCGACCCCGATCGGCCACGGGAGGTGCGCGGCAACGGCCACGACCGCCAGCGTCACTCCCGCGACGAAGGAGGCAATCGCGCCAACGGACACCCGGTAGCGCATCCGGACGAGACCGTATGCGGCCATCGAGCCCAGGAGCACAGTGATCGCAGTACTCGTGAGACCGACCACGACCGTGTTCAGGTAAGGGCGGAACGTGTCGTCTGCCAGGTCGACGAAGATGTAGCGCCACGAGTCAAGATTGGGCTGGAAGTCCCGCCATGGGATGTAGAACGGGCCGCTGTTCACGTCGAGCGGCGTCTTCAGCGAGGTGATGGCCAGCCAGTACAGCGGGAAGAGCACGACGAACGCCCACGCGAAGAGCAGCGCGTAGGAGACGACCATCGTCGGGAACGAGATCGTGCTCGCGGAAACTGAACGCTCCCGGCGGGTGAAGATCGCCATCGCGCTCAGGCCATTGCCGCCACGCGACGCCGGAACAGATTGACGTAACTGACACCAACGAACGTGACGACGATGAGCAGCATGTAGGCGACGGCGGCCGAGCCTCCGATGTCGAGGGCACGCCAGATGGTGTAGGCGTGAAGCGTCAGCGACTCGGTCGCCGTTCCGGGACCCCCGTTGGTCAGCACGTTGGGCAGGTCGACGATCTTGAAGCCCTCGATCAACCGGATCAGGACGACCGTCGAACTCGCCGGCAGGATCAGCGGGAAAGTGATCCGCCAGAAGATCTGCCATCGCGTCGCGCCGTCGACCACCGCAGCCTCGATGAGCTCGTGCGGGAGCGTCTCGATGGCCGCCAGAAGGACGATGAAGATGAACGGCGTCCACTGCCAGACGTCGCCGATCATCACCGCCAGGCGCGCTCCCCACGGGTTGGTCACCCACGAGACGTCGGTCAGCCCGAAATGCACCCAAAGCGGGTACAGCGGGCCCTTGCTGGTGTCGGTGAGCATCCTGAAGAGGTAAGCCACGCCGACCGGCGTGATCATCATCGGAAGCAGAAAGACGACGCGAAAGAAGCGGCGTCCGGGCAGATGCTGGACCACTAGCAACGCCAGGCCGAGGCCGAGCAGATACTGCACAGTCACGTCGACGCCGACGTAGACCATTGTCACCACGAGCGTGCCGGGCCGGCCGCTCGTCGCGACCGTCATCACGATCAGCAACAACAGCGCTCCTGCCGCTACGGCGGCGAGGACGCGAGCGGCCAATCCCCCCAGGGTTCTATCCGCCCCCCGCGCGTAGCGGTAGAGGAGCAACGCGAGCAGCCCGTAGCCGGCGACGAGAACCACGACGCCCTGCGGGGTGAGAGGCCCCGTCAGACCAAGGAAGTGCTCGTGGTCGATTCCGACGAGGAGCTTGGCGTAGTTGTCGAGACCGACGAACTGCAGGTTGACGCCGCCGGCCGAAAAGCGCAGGCGCGAGAGCGACACATAGAGCGACGCGAGCAGCGGGAAGATCGAGAACGCGAGGATGACGACCACCGCTGGGAGGATGAAGACAGCTCCCGCCAGGCGGTCGAGCCTCGCGCCCGCGAGGCGCATTCTCGAAACACCCACACGAAGGCCGCGCGTCGACACGTAGCCGCTCACTTTAGAGAGGTCCTCTTCTTCTTCCAATGCGGTTGGTGGGGCGGGTGGGCGGCGAGGCTCCGCGCCTCGCCGCTCCACGCCAGGTTCTCTACTTGGTGACGCTCAGGCTTGCCCTGTATGTGTCCAGTTGCGACATGCGACCGATCTCATCAGTCTTGGCATTCCACTCAGCCGATATCTTGGCCATCGTTTGACTGGCGCTCTGCTGACCGGCAAGGAAGTTCGCAAGGTTGGTGTCGAGCGAAGTCTGCTGGTAGTACGCAGTCTGCGGTATGCGCAGGTCGAGCACCATGTTCGGGCTCTGCAGGCTGGCCTTGATGGCGCCAAGGTAGTTGTTTGCCGCTTCCGTGCTCATGCCGGCCTTTGTCCACTGGTCGAGGTTGCTGAACTGCGACGTTCGGTAGGGGTTGAACCCTGTCTTCCCGATCGTGACATCTTCGTTCGACTGCGCCGGCGCCGACATGAAGGAGAGGAAAGCGAATGCCGCGTCCTTGACCTTCGCGGACGACGCCTTGTTGATCGCGCCCGACCAGCCTCCGAATGCCGCGAACGGAGCGTGGTTGACACCGTTCACCGCGTACGGGCACAGGGTTGAGTTGCAGTCGGCCAGCTGGCCGGTCGAGCGATCGAGGACCTGCCTAGATCCCGGCAGGATCACGGCGCCAGTCTTGTCCACGACCTTCGACTGCGACTTGTCGATCGCGAGCGTGCCGATGTCGCCCCAGTCGAGAGACAACGCGCAACGGCCGCTGACGAATAGGCCGCGCGAGTCACCAACGTCGTTGTTGAGCTGGTCCGGCGGGCCGATCCTGGAAAGCTGCTTGTAGATGTCGAGCGCCGCCGCGGCGGCAGGATTGTTGATCAGCGGCTGCATGTTGCTGGTGTTGAAGAAAGCGCCCTGCTTGGTGCCCTGGCTCTGCAGGAAAGCCGCCGCCACCGAGATCCAGGCCCAGTACGACTGCGCGCTGCGCTTCATCGCCAGGCAGGAGCCGTAGTCGGGCCTTCCGTCGCCGTTGAGGTCCTTGCCCTGGTAGCGCTTGGCGATGTCGATGTAGTCTTGCCACGTCTCGGGTGGCTTCAGTCCGTCCTTCTGGAGAAGGTCGGAGCGGTAGTAGACCATCTGGAAGTCGCCGTCGAGCGGAACGGTGTAGACGCGGCCCTTGAACGTGGCGCTGAAGTCACGGAAGAAGGGGGCGATGTCGTTCCACTGCAAGGAAGAGTCGTTCTGCACGCGGTTCGTCAGGTCCTCGAGGTAGCCGGGCGGGACGTAGTCGCCCATCCACTGCGGGTCGAAGACCATTGCGTCATACGAGTTGGTCTTGGTCGCGAAGTCGGTCAGGATCTTCTGGTAGAGGTCGGAGAAGGGGACCGTGATGATCTCGACCCTGGCACCGGTCGCCCGCGAGAAGTCGGGGGCGCGGCGCTGCAAGGGCTCCGCGATCTGCGGTCCGGTGAAGGTCACCACCCGGATTCTCACGCCGCTGAACTTCTGGCCGGAGCTGGTGTTGGATCCTCCCCCGCAGGCCGCGACCAATGCGGCCCCGACCAGCATGACCAAGGCTTTCGCCAGGTATCGCCTCATGTGCTCATTCCCCCTGTGAATGACGGAACGCCGGGCGCGTGGGCCCGGGCACTCATCCAATGAATATGGGATGTTTAGACCCTCTGGTCCGGCTTGTCAAGCCTCCAATGGGCTATTCATCCGATGTCTGCTACCGGCCTCCGGTCATTCCTCCGTCGATGACCAGCCCTGAGGCCATCATGAACCGGGACTCGTCAGAGGCAAGGAACAGGGCCGCCGCGGCGACGTCCTCGGGGCGCCCGAGCTCGTGGCCGAGCTGGCGCTTGCGGATCGTTGCCATGCCCTCCTCCGGGTCGCTGTACGACTCCTTCAGATAGCGCTCGACGAACGGGGTGAGGATGGTGCCAGGCAGCAGCGCGTTGACGCGAACCCCGTGCGGAGCAAGGTCTACCTGCATCGACCTCGTCATGGCCAGCACCGCGCCTTTGGACGCAGCGTACGAGACGCGCCGGGCCAGGCCCATTTCGGCGATTCCCGACGACATGTTGATGATCGAGCCCGAGCGCTGGGCGATCATGTGGGGCACGACGGCGCGACTCACGAGGTAGACGCCCCGCACGTTCACCCGCATCACTCGGTCGAACAGGTCGGGCTCCGTCTCCATGACGTCACCCACGCCGGCGATGCCGGCGTTGTTGAAGAGAACGTCGATGCGCCCGAACTGCCGCACGACTCTGGCCGCCAGCGCGACGGTCTGAGGCTCGTCGGTCACGTCGACCTGTTCGGCGATGGCCTCGCCGCCGGACTGGGTGATCGCGCCGGCGGTCTCTCTCGCTGCGGCACCATCGATGTCGGCGACCACGACGCGCGCACTCTCGGCCGCAAACAGCCTCGCGCTCGCCTGGCCGATCCCGGAGCCCGCTCCGGTGATGAGGCACACCTTGTCCACCAGCCGGCCTCCCATCACGACGCTTAGCTATATGCTGAAGCTCCGATGTTTGTCAACCATCCGAGTTCTGGCACCGCCGGTCCTCGGGCCATTAGCCAATGAACGTCCGATCTATCCGCAACAACGGGTCTAACCCCGCGCGCCGCAAGTCGCGACCCCCGCGCGTCACTGAAGGCGCCGTCGACAAGATCCGCGAGCGGATCGTCTCCGGCGCCTGGGGACCCGGCGACCGGCTTCCCAAGGAGAGCGAGCTGGCGGCCGAGCTGGGCCTCTCACGCAACTCTCTGCGCGAGGCCGTTCGTGCCCTTTCCCAGCTGCGCGTGCTCGAGGTGCGGCAGGGCGACGGAACATACGTGAGCAGCCTCGAGCCCGATCTGCTGCTCGAGAGCACTGGCTTCATCAGTCACCTTCTGCTCGGTGACACCGAGCTCGAGCTGTACGAGGTGAGGCGGATTCTTGAGGCAGCGGCGGCGGCACTCGCCGCCGGCCGTATCGACGCCCAGGAGAAACTGGAGCTGGCCCAGAGCCTGGAGCGGATGCGCGAGGCGAAGAACGTTGAGCAGCTGGTCGAGGCGGACGTCGCGTTCCACGCCGTGATCGCCAAAGCGGCGCGTAACGCTGTCCTGTCCTCACTTCTGGCAAGCCTCGCCACCCGCACGATGCGCGCGCGCCTTTGGCACGGGAGGGAGGCGGATGGCGCACTGGACGAGACACGGGACGAGCACCGGCGGATCTACGAGGCCATCTTGGCGAGCGACCCAGAGCTGGCTCGCGCCGCGGCAACCGCGCACATCGCGAGCAGCGAACGCTGGCTGAAGGGTCGGCTCGCGGCCGGCAACACCGCGTGATGCAGGTCGGACTCCACACGCGACTCAAGCCGGGCGCCGAGGAGCGCTACGCGGAGTACCACCGCGCGGTCTGGCCCGTCGTGTTGAAGGCGATCCAGCGCGTGGGCATCACCAAGTACGTGATCTATCGCGACGGCCTCGACCTCTTCCACTATATCGAGTGCGACGACTACGACCGCGCCATCGCCGAGCTGGCCAGGGATCCGGTGAACATTCGCTGGCAGCAGGAGATGGCGCCGATGATGGAGGTCGCACACGACTTCAGCGGCAAGAGCACCGACCGCCTGGCCCTGATCTTCAACCTCTGAATCCAGGAGCAACGATCCAACTCGGGCGGACACCTCTGACTGTCACGCGACTCGGGCTCGGCACTGCGCCACTTGGCGGGCTTTTCGAACCGGTCGCGGATGACGAGGCGCAGAGAGTCGTCGAGGCGGCGTGGACAGCCGGGATCAGGTTCTTCGACACCGCGCCGCTCTATGGACACGGCCTGGCTGAGCGCCGCCTCGGCGCGGTCCTAAGGTTGAAGCCGCGCGACGAATTCGTGCTGGCAACCAAGGTCGGCAGGCTCCTTCGCGCAGATGCTCCGCCCGATCCCAGCCAGTCGTACAAAGGCGTCCCGCCGGTGAACCCGATCTTTGACTTCTCTTATGACGGCGTGATGCGATCCGTGGAGGAAAGCCTGGATAGGCTCGGCCTTGACCGCATCGACATCCTCCACATCCATGACCCTGACGAGCACTTCTCGGAAGCCGTCGCCGGCGCCTACCGTGCTCTCGACCGCCTGCGCTCCGAGGGTTCGATCAAGGCGGTCGGGGCGGGCATGAACCAGGCCGAGATGCTGGTCCGCTTCGCGCGCGAGGCAAATTTCGACTGCTTCCTGCTGGCAGGTAGGTACACCTTGCTCGATCGCCGAGGCGCTGTCGAGCTCCTGCCTCTATGCGTCAAACGTGGCATCGCAATCATCGCCGGCGGGGTCTTCAACAGCGGCATACTCGCCCACCCCACTCCCGGAACGACGTTCGACTACCGCCCGGCGCCGGCGGAGCTAGTTCAGCGCGCCGCACACCTGAAGTCGGTTTGCGCCGGTCAAGGAGTCGAGCTGAAGGCGGCCGCCATCCAGTTTCCGCTGCGGCATCCGGCCGTGGCATCCGTGCTGACCGGCTGTCGGTCGGTGGCCGAGGTCGAGGAGAACGTGCGCATGTTCCATGCCCCAATCCCCGACGCACTCTGGCAACAGCTCGACGCTTGAAGGTCGACGCCCACCACCACTTCTGGAATCCGTCCCGCCGCCACTATCCGTGGATGGGAGCGGAGCTCGAGACAATCCGCCGAACCTTTGGACCCGACGATCTGAAGCCTCTGCTCCAAGAGACTGGGGTGGACAGGACGGTCCTGGTGCAGACGATCTCAAGCTTCGACGAGACGCGGGAGTTCCTCGACATCGCTAAAACAACGGACTTCATCGCCGGGGTCGTCGGATGGGTCGACCTGACAGTTCCCGACGTGGCAGACACGATCGCATCGCTCGAGAGCGACCTGCTGGTTGGGATCCGGCACCAGGTCCATGACGAACCGGACGCGCGGTGGTTGCTTCGCAGCGAGGTGCAGCGCGGGATCGCGGCGGTCGGTGAAGCCGGCCTGGTTTACGACCTGCTGGTCAGGACGCGGGAGCTGCCGGCAGCCCTCGAGACTGTGAGGCGTCACCCCAACACGCGATTCGTCATCGACCACGCCGCCAAACCACGCATCGCCGCCGGGCCACGCGACAAGCCGTGGGAGGAGGCACTCGCGCCCTTCGCCGACGAGGCGAACGTTTTCTGCAAGCTCTCGGGGCTCGTAACCGAGGCCGACTGGAGATCGTGGATCCTTGAACAGCTCGAACCGTATGTCCAGCGCGTACTCGGTTGGTTCGGTCCCGGACGATGCATGTTCGGCTCCGACTGGCCCGTCTGCCTCCTCGCCGCGGACTACTCTCGGGTCTTCGGCGGGATGCGGGCAATTGTGGGCGAGGACGATGATGTATTCGGAGGCACCGCGATCAAGGTCTATGGGCTGGAAGGACGTAACACCGAGCGATGACGTAGGGCACGCCGGCTGGATCGGGCCGCGGCTGCAGCCCTTTGGCAACGTCAAGGTCGGCTCGGTCATCCCCACCGGGTTTGAGGCATACGCGCGCATCGAGACGCCGAACCAGCTCGCCGGCGTGCTGGCCAGGCACACCTCGACGCCGGACCGCTGCTGGTTCTGCCTGTGGGACGGTTATGGCGACCTGCATGGGCCACCGGCGGTCGCCTATGCGTATTTCTGGAAAGAGGGCGAACCGCGAACTCCGCCCCCGCCAGGCTCCCAAGCGTAGTGCGCCGAACTGACCGCGCTGGGCGCGAGGCCGGTTACGGTCGATGATCCGCTTTAGAAGCTAGGCGACCCTGTCGACCGCCGCGCTCCATCGTTCATCGATGCGACGCACCCTGTAGATCACGAACGCCGCGCCCCACGTCACGACAAACGCGGCGACGATGACGTAGCCCACGACCCCCAGGAAATTGAGCCGTTCAATCGTGCCGAAGACACCACCGTGGAGGCCCATGACCTGGATCAAGATCTGCGCCAGCTGCGCCACGCCGACGAAAAGTGCGACGAAAACCGACAGCGATGTCACCGTCAGGTTGTAGAAGACCTTGCGAATGGGACTGGCGAAAGCCCACGCATATGCCTTCGACATGAACGCGCCGTCCATGGTGTCCATGAGCGACATCCCAGCGGCGAAGATCAACGGCAGCGAGATGATCGCCACCAGCGGCACTCCCTGCGCCGCCGCGCCGGCTGAGATGGCGAGGAAGGCGACTTCCGACGCGGTGTCGAAGCCGAGGCCGAAGAGAAATCCGATCGGATACATCTGCCAGCTGTGCTCGATCACGCGAAACAGGCGTCCGAAGATCCTCGTCAT
>WNFV01002454.1_pt1 | contig 31218 bp, 32 predicted proteins | sample 5400101 | NCBI WGS metagenome assembly WNFV01 (sample SAMN13153361, study PRJNA577476) | soil metagenome | isolation source: 115 cm soil or saprolite under grassland replicate 1 | place: USA:California | collected 2016-06-15 | reverse complement strand
AGTAGCGAGACAGCAGGTCACGCGTCTGCTCGGCGTCACGCGACTCCGACCAGGTTGTGAACCCAACCAGATCCGCGAACAGCACCGAGACCAGGCGGCGCTCGGCAACCGGGGCCTCTCGGGGCTGCACCGGGGCCGCCGGGACAGGCGGCGGAGCGGCCTCGAGCCCAGCGCCACAACGGTCGCAGAAGCGCGCCTCGACACCGACCGGATGCCCGTTCGGGCAGAGCCGCTCGAGCGCGGAGCCACACGACGCGCAGAAGCTCGCCTCGGCCCTGTTCTCGGCGCCGCAGCTCGAGCAAACGGTCACGCGACAAGCCTAACTCGCGATCGGCCGTCCGTGGCCAATCGGCGGCCGGACTACGCCTTGATGACCTTGTTGCCCTTGAGGCAGCGCGTGCAGACGTACGCACGCTGCGGCGTCCCGCCGACCATGATGCGGACACGTTGGAGGTTGGGGTCGAAACGCCGCCTCGTCGCCACCATCGAGTGGCTCCGATGGTTGCCGAACCCAGGTTTCTTCCCGCAGACAGAGCAGACCTTGGACATCGGCGGCCCAGTGTAGCCGTCAGCGCGGGGCGGCCGTGGTGCGGAGCTGCGCGAACGCATCGGCCATCTCGAGCGCGGTCCGGGCCGCCGTGGCGCCGCGGTCGGTACGGGCCTCCGCCTGCTCGGCCGTGTCGCAGGTGAGCAGGCCGAACGAGACCGGGACGCCCGTCTCGATCCCGGCGAGCTGGAGGCCGCTGGCCGCCTCGCCGGCGACGAAGTCGAAGTGCGGCGTCTCGCCGCGAATCACGCAGCCGAGCGCGATCACGCACGAGTAGCGCCGCGTCTTGGCGAGAGCCATGGCCGCGATCGGCAGCTCGAACGCGCCGGGAACGGGCATGACGAGAATCGCGTCCTGCGCGACGCCCGCCTCGTCGAGCTCGTCGAGCGCAGCGTCGAGCAGGCGGTTCGTGATCTCACCGTTGAACCGGCTGACGACGATCGCGACCGACCGGCGCTGCCCGTCCGGCACCCCTTCGAGCACCGAGTACCCGTCGGGGACACGGAACTCGGCCTCCGCATGCTCGTCGAGCGCCGGCGCCACCGCTTTCTCGACGACCTCCCCGTGGAGGGCCTCAGGCTCTTCGGCAGCCGGCTCGGGCGCGGGCTCCTCCTCGGTCTCGCTCGGTTCGACGACCGGCTCGTCGTCGTCCGGTGCCGGCGACTCCCTCCCGGCAGGCGGGCGCAACCGGTTCGACCAGTCACGGAGCGGCCAGTCGTGTGGCTCGTCGGTGTGTTCGCTCATTCCGGGTCGGGCTCGAACTTGAGATCCTGGTGGTGGAGCCGATGGCCGAGCTTCTCACGTTTCGCCTGGAGGTACCGCAGGTTCTCGACGTTGGGCGGCACCTCGATCGGCACCTCCTCGACCACCGTCAGCCCGTAGGCGACCGCGCCTTCCATCTTCCGCGGATTGTTCGTCAGCAGGCGGATCGAGGAGAGGCCCAGGTCAGCGAGGATCTGGTAGCCGATCCCGTAGTCGCGCGAGTCAACGGGGAAGCCGAGCTCGAGGTTCGCCTCGACCGTGTCCAGGCCCTGCTCCTGGAGCTCGTAGGCGCGCAGCTTGTTCAGCAGCCCGATCCCACGGCCCTCCTGGGCCATGTACAAAAGCACGCCGCGTTCCTCCGCGCCGATCTGGGCGAGGGCGAGCTCGAGCTGCTCGCCGCAGTCGCAGCGCATGGAGTGGAAGACGTCACCGGTCAAGCACTCCGAGTGGACGCGGACGAGGACGTTCTCGCGACCGTTGACCTCGCCCCTGACGAGCGCGACGTGGTGCTTGCCGGTCAGCTTCTCGCGGAAGGCGATCGCGACGAACTCGCCGTACGCGGTCGGCAGCCGGACGCTACTCGTGCGCTCGACGAGCTTCTCGTGCCGCCGCCGGTACTCGATCAGGTCGGCGACCGTGATCATCTTCAGCCCGTGCCGAGCGCAGAAATCGACGAGGTCCGGCACCCTGGCCATCGTTCCGTCGTCCTTCATCACCTCGCAGACGACGCCTGCCGGGGTGAGGCCGGCGAGGTGCGCGAGGTCGACCGCGGCCTCCGTCTGCCCGGCGCGCTGGAGGACACCGCCGGTGCGCGCGCGTAGGGGCAGCATGTGGCCGCCCTCGATCAGGTCGTGAGGCCCGGAGGACGGGTCGATCGCGACCTGGATCGTGTGCGCGCGGTCGGCGGCCGAGACGCCGGTGGTGATCCCCTCCCGCGCGTCGATCGGCGTCGTGTAGGCGGTGCCGTGGCGCGACTCCGTGCTGCTGGCCAGCGGGCGAAGGTTGAGCTCGTCGCAGCGCTGCTCAGTGAGGCAGAGGCAGATCACGCCGCGGCCGTGCGTGGCCATGAAGTTGACCGCCTCGGGCGTTGCAAACTGGGCGGCGATCGTCAGGTCGCCCTCGTTCTCACGGTCCGGAGCGTCGACGACGACCACGAAGCGGCCCGCGCGGATCTCTTCGAGGGCCTCCTCGATCGTCGCGAAGGTGCGCGGCTCAGCCGTCGTCGCCATGCTCAGATCGTAGCCCCGTGAGTCGTTCCACGTACTTGGCGAGCACGTCGGCCTCGAGGTTGACCTCGTTCCCCGGCTCGAGCGCGCCGAGCGTCGTCACCGCGAGCGTGTGCGGAACGAGCGCGACGGCGAAACCCTCGCCGTCGAGCCCCGCGACGGTCAAGGAGACTCCGTCGACCGCGATCGAGCCCTTCTCGACGCAGTAGCGGAGCACATCCGGCGGCGCGTCGAACCAGGCCCGCCGCCCGTCGGCCTCGGGCTCGACCGAGCGCACGCGGCCGACCCCGTCCACGTGGCCCTGGACGTAGTGGCCGCCGAGCGGCTCGCCGGCCCGGAGGGCCGGCTCGAGGTTGACACCCGCACCCGGCTCGAGGTGGCCGATGGTTGAGCGCGCAAGCGTCTCAGGCACCGCGTCGAAGGCGAGCGTGCGCCGGTCGCCGTCGACGACGGTCAGGCAGCAGCCGTTGATCGAGACCGAGTCGCCAATCGCCGCGGCGAGCTGCGACTCGATCCGGAGCCGCCCTCCCTGGAAAGACGCAACGCGTCCCACTTCGCGCACGAGCCCGGTGAACACGCTCCTAGGCTAGTCAACGTGGGACGAGCCGCTGAGCCGGTCGATCAGCTCGATCCGCAGCTAGCCGAGCGCAAGCGCTTCCATCGTCTCGCGGACCAGCGGCTCGAGGGCCCCCCCGGCCCGCGCGCGAGGAGCCGGCCAGCTCGACGAGCAGCTCGTCGACCGCCTCCGCCTGCTCGACGGAGAGCCCCTCGCGTCCGGCCGCCTCGAGCTGCGCCCGGAGCTGCTCGTTGTCGAGGTGCCGCGCGAGCCAGCGTGAAAGCAGCGAGACGATGCGGTCCTCAGGGCTCATGGACGTAGCCGCTGAGGAGGATGTCCTCCCCGACTGCGCGGGCCTGGAAACGGCTCAGGGCGGCAGGCCGGGAGAGCGGGCCGAGCAGCGTGGGCCCGCTGCCGGCGATCGCCGGCGCGACGAACACAAGCACCTTGTCGACGAGGTCGAGCTCGAGGAACGCCGTCGCGAGCGTCGGACCGCCCTCGAGCAGCAGCCACTGCACGCCTTCGACGGCCAAACGGGCAAGCTCCTCCTCGAGCGGGCCCGTGAGCAGCTCGAGCTCCGAGCCGTCCGGCAGGGGCCCACGGCCGAACGCGAGCCGCCGCGGCTGACGGACGGCACCCACGTCGCGCGCCGTCAGCTGCGGGTCGTCCGCGCGGAGGGTGCCCATTCCGACCGCAACCGCGTCGGCCGCGGCGCGCAGCTCGTGCACGAGGCGGCGGCTCTCCTTCCCGCTCACCCATCGGGCTCCAGGGACGGTGACACGGCCGTCGAGCGTGGCCGCGAGCTTGAGCGTCACGAACGGGCGGCCCGCCCCGATCCAGGTGCGCCAGGCCTCGTTCTGCGCACGGGCCTCGAAGGAGTCGGCGTGCTGGACCTCGACCCCGTGCTCCCGCAACAGCTCGAGTCCGCCGGCGGCCTCCGGATTCGGGTCGAGCGAGCCGGCCACGACCTTCGCCACGCCGGCCCGGAGCACCGCCTCGGTGCAAGGAGGCGTCGTGCCGTGATGGCCGCACGGCTCCATGGTCACGTAGAGCGTCGCGCCCCGCGCCCGCTCGCCGGCGCCCTCCAGCGCGACTACCTCGGCGTGCGGGCCGCCTTGCCGCTCGTGCCAGCCCTCCCCGACGACCTCGCCGTCCGCGACGAGGACAGCGCCGACGACCGGGTTCGGCCGCGTGGTCCCCCGCCCTCGCTCGGCGAGCGCGAGCGCGCGCTTGAGATGGCTCATGCGAGCAGGTGGACGAGCCGCCGGTAGGCGCAGGGCAGGTCCTCCATGCCGAAGATCGCGGTCCCGCACACAATCAAGTCGGCGCCCGCGTCGTAGACGCTGCGGATGTTGTCACCCGTGATCCCGCCGTCGACCTGCACGTGCGTGCTCGGCGGCAACAGCGCGCGCAGCTTGCAGATCCGGTCGATCGCCTCCGGCATGAACTCCTGGCCCGAGTAGCCCGGATGGATGCTCATGCAGAGGACGAGGTCGAAGCCTTCGACTGCCGGCACGACCTCCTCGACGCTCGTCTCGGGATTGAACGCGAGGCCGACCTGGAAGCCTCGCTCGCGGGCCCTCGCCGCTATCGCCGGCGGATCGTCGACGGCCTCGAAGTGGAATGTGACGCTGTCGCCCCCGGCCTGCTGGATCAACCCGAAGTGATGCTCGGGCTCGTCGACCATCAGGTGGCAGTCGAGCACCCCCTCCTCCCGATGGATTAGCGGCGCGATCGACTGGAGCACGACCGGCCCGACCGTGACCGGCTCGACGAAATGCCCGTCACCGATATCGAAGTGGAGGACACGCGCGCCGGCGCGCAGCAGGATCTCGACCTGCTCGCCAAGGCGAGAGAAGTCGGCCGCGTACAGGGACGGCTCCACCTCGACCGTGCGGATCCAGCTATCCCAGCCCACCGGCGGATCTTAGGCCGCTGCACGCAAGTGTGAGTTGTCACCCAGTGTCTGAGACTTGGGTCGAAACAATTGAGTAACTCTTCGTCCACAGGGGGCGTTCAGCTGCGCAGGCGCGCGATGAAGAAGCCGGACGTCCCGTGGCGATGCGGCGTGGTCAGCAGGAACTCCGGGCGCTTCGGGTGCCGGAACTGCGGCCACTCGGCCCCGAGGTCGTCCAGCTCGAGCCCGGCGGCGTCCAAGATCGCCTCGTTCTCGTCCGTGTTCAGCGTGCAGACCGAGTAGAGGATCGTGCCGCCGGGCTTCACGCGCTCGGCGGCCGCGCGCATGAGCGCGAGCTGGAGCTCGGGCAGCGGCTGCGCCCGCCAGCGCAGATCGGGCCTGGCGGCAAGCACGCCGAGCCCGGAGCAGGGCGCGTCCACGAGCACGCGATCGAAGCCGGTCAGCTCCTCGGGCAGTGCAAGCGCATCGGCATTGACGACCCGCACGTTCGTGGCGCCGAGACGCCGCGCGTTCTCGGCCAGCTCCCGGGCCCGCCCCTCGTGCAGCTCGATCGCCACCACCTCGCCGGCGAGCATCGTCGCCTTCCCCCCGGGAGCCGCGCAGAGGTCGAGCACCCGCTCGCCGTCGCGCGCGCCGACCGCGAGGCCGGCCAGCTGCGAGCCCCGGCTCTGGGGCCAGATCCGCCCCTCCTCCAGCGCCTGCTCGTCGACGCGAGCCACCCGGTAGGCGCCCGGGATCTCCGTCGGCTCCCCGTCGATCTCGCCGCGCACGCGCCGAACGACCGTCTCGGGCGCCTCGTTCTGCGCCCGCATCAGGGCCAGTGTCTCCTCCTCACCCCAGTCGCGCAGCCAGGTCTCGTAGACCCAGTCCGGGTATGAGTGCTTCAGCGGACCCTCGGGCAGAGCCGCCAGGAGCTCGCGCAGACCCGCCGCGAGTCGTCGCATGACCGCGTTCGTGAAAGGAACCGCCCGCTCCAGCCGCGCAGCCCGAACGAGCTCGACCGACTCGTTCGCGGCAGCGTGGACGGCGACGCGGTCGAGGTAGGCGAGCTGGTACGCGCCGAGCCGCAGCGCTGCGCGCACGGGCGGGTCGAGCTTGCGCACCGGGCGGCGACCCAGCGTCTCGATCCCGTGGTCGAGCGCGCGCACCCGCTGGACAGTCCCGTACGCGATCTGCTGGGCGAGGGCGCGGTCGCGCGAGTCGAGCCCGGCAGCCGCGGTCGCCAGGACGCGATCGGCGTAGGCGTCGTCCTCGAACACGCGCAGCACGACCTCGTAGGCCGCCCGTCGCGCGGGGCTCACCGCAGCCCGCGTTTCCATTCCTCGTAGCTCATCCGCGTCCGGCCGGCCGGTTGCACTTCGACCGGAACGAGCTTGCCATCCTCGACGCGGGCGCGCCAGACCGTCAGCTCCCGCCCGTCCAGCACGGCGCGTGCGCCGATGTGGGGCGACAGGGCGCGCACCCGTCGCTCCAGCTCCTCTGCGGGCCGCGACCAGTCGAGCTCGCGGTCAGCCGCGGCGAGCTTCTCGGCATAGGTGACGCCGGCTTCAGGCTGCGGCGTGAACGCTCTCGACGACAGGGATCCCGCGCGCCAGCGCCGTCAGCTTCGCCGGGGTCGGGCGCAGCCCACGGCCGCGCCCTGCAGGCGCGTCGGGTTGCGTCAGGACGAAGGCGATCTCGTGATGCGCGGCGAGCCGTTCGAGCACGTCCGCGCCGAGCGCGGCCGTTGCCGCGAAGCCGATCGTCACCCCAGCACGTGCTGCGGGCGCAGCGTCGCCATCGCCTCGCGGCGCGCCTCCGGCGTCGTCCGGTCGAGGATCAGCACCCCGTCGAGGTGGTCGAGCTCGTGCTGCACGACGCGCGCGTCCAGCCCGGCGAGCTCGAGGCGAAACGGAGCGCCGTCGACGTCTTGCGCCTCGAGCGTGATCGTGGCGTACCGCTCGACCGGAATGAGCACCCGCTGGAGCGAGAGGCAGCCCTCGTCGTCGCTTACCCGTTCCTCGCTCGAGTCGACGATCCGCGGGTTAACGGCCACAACCGGTTCCTCGCCCTCCTCGACTCGGAAGACGACGACACGGCGCAGGACGCCCACCTGGTTGGCGGCCAGGCCCACCCCGTTCGCGTCCTCCATCAACGCCTCCATCCGCGTCACGAGCTGCCGCAGGTCGTCGTCGAACTCCTCGACCTCGCGCGCGCGCATCCGCAGCACCGGGTCCGGCCATTGCCGGATCCGCGCGAGCGCCAGCCTCCGGCGCACCTCGCGCTCGGCATCGAGCCGCTCGTCGCGGACTTGTCCATGCTCCTCGGCCACGGGCGCGAAGTGTATTCAGAGGCTCTGCGGATCGACATCGACGACGACGGTCAGGCCGGCCCTGCGCATCGCCGGCGCCGCCGCCGCGAGCGCCCTCGCCGCGCGGGCCGCGAGCGCGCCCGGCCGATCCGTCTTGGCGACAAGCTGTGCCCGGTAGCGGCCGCGCAGCCTGAGCATCGGCGCGGGGCCCAGCAGGTCGTCGTCGCCGAGCTCCGTCTTCAGCTCCGCCAGCGCCTTCAGCGGCCCTTCCTGCTCGCGGCCCGAGACGAGGATCCGGACCAGGTGCCGGAAGGGTGGATAGCCGAGTGCCTCGCGCCGCTCCAACTCCCCCGAGAGGAAGCGCGCCACGTCGTGGCGCGCGGCGAGCTCGACCGCCCGTGCGTCGGGCTGGAAGGTCTGGATCACGACGCGGCCCGGTGCGTCGCGGCCGCTGCGTCCCGCGAGCTGGGTCAGGAGCTGAAACGTCCTCTCTTCTGCGCGGAAGTCGGGCAGCGCCATCCCCGTGTCGGCGTCGACGACCGCCGCGAGCGCGACGCCCTCGAAGTGATGCCCCTTGGCGACCATCTGCGTTCCGAGCAGCACGGCCCGGTCGGCGGCTGCGAAGCGCTCGAGCGCGGCCGAAGGATCGCGCGTGTCTGCATCAAGGCGAATCCGCTCCAGCTCGGGCACGCGCGCGGCCAGCTCGCGTTCGAGCCGTTGCGTCCCCGCCCCGATTCGGGCGAGCTCCGCCGAGCCGCACTCCGGGCACAGCTCGGGCGAGGGCTCCTCGTGCGCGCAGTGGTGGCAATGCAGAACCTGCCCCTCGTGAAGAACCAATGCCACGTCGCAGTTGGGGCAGCGGCGCGTGACGCCGCAACTGCGGCAGTGGATCGCCGGCGAAAGCCCACGCCGGTTGAGGAGCAGGATCGCCTTCCCCCCGTGCTCCGCCAGCTTGCCGAGCTCGACGAGGAGAGGCGCCGACAGCGGGTAGCCACGCTCGCGGCGGAGATCGACGATGCGTACGGGCGGCAGCCGCCCGCCCAACCGCCCGCCCAGCTCGAGCCGCTCGAGCGCCTGCCAGCTCTCCGGCCGCGGCGTCGCGCTGCCGAAGACCGCGACCGCCCCTTCGAGCGCAGCACGCTTCGCCGCGACCGTCCGCGCGTCGTAGCGCGGATCGGACTCCTGCTTGTACGAAGCGTCGTGCTCCTCGTCGATGCAGATCAGCCCGAGGCCGCGCACGGGGGCGAAGACCGCCGAGCGCGCACCGACGACCACCCGCGCCTCTCCGGCGGCGATCCGCTCGCGCTCGTCCCGCCGCTCGGCCTCCGTCAGGCCCGAGTGCAGCAACGCGATCCGCCCGCCGAAGCGGGCGCGGAAGCGGCCCAACGCCTGCGGCGTCAACGCGATCTCGGGGACCAACACGATCGCTCCCAGCCCGCGCTCGAGCGCGGCGGCGCAGGCCTGCAGATAGACCTCCGTCTTGCCGCTGCCGGTCGCCCCGTAGAGGAGGAAGCGCCCGCCGCCGACGTCGATCGCCTCGACGATTCGCGCGACCGCGCTCTCCTGCTCGGGTGTCAGCTCGGCGGGCGGGGGTTCGCCTGCGAGCCCGAGCGGCGTAGGCTTCCGCTCGCCTCGCCGCGCACGCTTGAGCGGCGCCACGAGCTCGAGCGCCCGCGCGGGCGTCGACCCGTAGTACTCGGCGAGCCAGAGGGCGAGGTCGACGAGCGCCGGCGGCACCTCGTCCAGCACCCGCCCGACGGGCACGGCCTCGACGCCGGCGGGCGGCGCGTTGTCGGCGCCGACGACCACGCCGCGCACCCGCGAGCGCCCGAACGGGACGGAGACCACGGCGCCCTTCCCCACTCCGGCCGGCGCCTCGTAGGTGAACGCGCGCGCGAGCCCGCGCGCGGAGACGAGCGGGTAGACGGAGACAAGAGTCACGCCGCGAGCCTAGCCTTGGCGGGTGTCGTCGCTCGCCGCGCTCCTCCTGCTCGCCGGCGGGATCGTTCTCGTCGTCGGCGGCGCCGAGCTCTTCTTCGACGGTCTCCTCTCGGTCGCGGCGCGTCTGCGCCTCTCAGCATTCGTGCTGACGGTCGTCGTTTCCGGGTTCGAGCTGGAGAACCTCGCGGCGGGAATCGCAGCCGACCTCAAGGGGCTGCCGAACGCCGCGGCAGGCACCTTCCTCGGCGGAACGACGTTCCTCGCGCTCGCGGTCTCCGGCCTCGCGGCGACAGTGCGACCGATCCGAGCCGCGCTCCCGCCGGCCGTGCTCGCCTGGACCGCAGCCGCGCCGTTCCCGCTCCTCGTCCTGGGGCTCGACGGGCGACTCTCGCGACTCGACGGCGCGGCGCTGGTGCTCTGGTTCGGCGTCGCGATCACCGGGATCGCCCGCTCCGGTCGCGCGCTCGTCGGACCCGAGCTCGGCGGCAAGCGGCGCTTCGCTCTAGTGCGACTCCTCGCGGGCCTGGGTCTCCTCTCGGGTGGGGGCGAGCTGCTCGGCGAGGGCCTCCGCCGCGCGGTCGTCCACCTGGGCGTCTCGGAGACGCTGCTCGGGAACACGGCGGTCGCCGCAACCGTCGAGGCGGAGGAGGTGACGCGCGTCGCTGTGCCGGCGCGGCGGGGCCGGGGCGACGTCGCCCTCGGAAACATCCTCGGCACGATCGCGCACTTCGCTGCGTTCAACGCAGGCGTGATCGCGCTCGTGCGCCCGCTCGAGCTCGACCGGGCTTCGAAGGGGCTCCATCTCCCGGCCGCGGCCGGGGCAACGGTCGTCCTTGTCTGGCTCGTCGCCCGCGGACAGGGTCTCGGACGCCGCCAGGGGATCTTCCTGCTCGGCCTCTACGCGGCGTACGTCGCCTGCTCGATCGTGGTGGCGACCGTCTAGACGCCGGCGGCTTCGACCACAAACTCGGTCGCGAACCCGAGGAACAGCCCCGCGAGCACGAACCAGGTGACCAGCGTCTTCGAAGCGAGGCGCCGGTTGACGTTGAGCAGCTCGATCACCACGAAGAGGATCGACCCGGCGGCGAGCGCGAGGAAGAGGATCGACAGCTCCTCGCTGACCCACGCCTGTCCGATCAGGGTGCCGACGAAGGTCGGAGTCCCGCCGATCAGGCCGAGGAGCGCCAGGAAGCGCCAGCTCGGCCGCCTGGCGTCACCCGAGAGCGGCGCGACGATGCCGAAGCCCTCGGTCGCGTTGTGGAGCCCGAAGCCGACGATCAGCACGACCGCGAGGCTGACGGCGCCCTGCGCGCCTGCCTGCCCGATCGCCAGCCCCTCGGAGAAGTTGTGCAGGCCGATGCCCGTCGCGATCAGCAGGGACAGCCAGGCGGATGCGGAGAGGGAGCCCACCCAGGAGCTCTCGAACTCGGCCGCCGACGCCGCGCCCGGGCCGAGCATCGCCGCATCGCGCTTCGACTTCATCCAGCCGTCGTAGTAGACGAGTGTCATCAGCCCGACGACCACTCCGGCGCCGAACAGGAGCGTCAGCCAAAGGAAGTGCCCCCAGCTCCCGCCGTCCACCGCTCCCTCCAGGGCATGGTCGACCGGCTCGATCCCGCCGTGGATGACGTCGTAGAGCAGGAACAGCAGGATCCCGGTTGCGGTGGCGCTGAGCGCCGCCTTCAGCCGGAGGCTCGGGCTGCGCAGCCGTCCGAGCGGAAGGCCGAGCAGGATCGTCGAACCGGCGACGGCTCCGAGGACGAGAATCTGCATCGACGACAAGTCAGGCGCTCCTTCCGGCTGTTGTAAGGCATGCCTTACAGAACGGCGCGACTATAGTGGCAGGCAGGCCAGACGTCAACCTGGCTCGATCACATGGCGCACAGGCATTCGGTCGACGAATACCTCGAGACGATCTGGTTCCTCGCCTTCCCGATCGGCGAGTACCGCCCGTCGGCGACCGGCACGCCCACGCTCGCCTCGCGCGTCGCCGAGATGCTCGGCGTCTCCCGCGCCTCTGCCGGCGAGATGCTGAAGCGGCTCGAGGCCGACGGGCTCGTCCGCCGCGGCGACCACAAGGAGGCGCTCCTCACGGCCGAAGGCAGGCGTCGCGCCGAGAAGGTCGTGCGACGCCACCGGATCATCGAGCGGCTGCTGACCGACTTCATGGGCTACACAGCCGCCGAGGCCCACGTCCACGCCGACGAGCTCGGCGACACGTTCAGCGACGAGATGATCGAGCGGATGGAGGAGAAGCTCGGCTATCCAGAGCGGTGCCCGCACGGCTGGCCGGTGAACACAGAGCTCGAGCAGGCGGAGAACCGCGAGCTCGCGCCGCTGTCCGCCCTGGAGCAGGGGGAGCGAGCGACCATCGTCCGGCTGGCCGAGCACGACGGCGAGCTCCTGCACTGGTTCTACGACCAGGGGCTCGTGCCGGGGACGAAGGTCGAGGTCGGAGAGGCGCAGCCGGCGGCCGCGCAGTTCACCGTGCGGCTGAACGGGGGCGATCGCTCGATCGGCGAACGCGCCGCGTCGGGCCTCTTCGTGAAGCGGGCCTAGGCTACGCCGTCGACTTGGCGGCCGCGAGCCCCGCGGCCTCGCGAAGCGACTCGGCTTTGTTCGTCCGCTCCCACGTGAAGTCGTGGTCGTCGCGGCCGAAGTGGCCGTACGCGGCCGTCTTGGCGTAGATCGGCCGGCGCAGGTCGAGGTCGCGGATGATCGCGGCCGGGCGCAGGTCGAACTGCTCGCGGACAAGGGCCTCGATCTTCGGGACGGGGATCTGCTCGGTGCCGAAGCAATCGACCTCGAGCGAGACCGGGTGCGCGACGCCGATCGCATACGCGACCTGGAGCTCGCAGCGGGACGCGAGCCCCGCGGCGACAACGTTCTTCGCCACGTAGCGGGCCGCGTACGCGGCCGAGCGATCGACCTTGGTCGGGTCTTTGCCCGAGAAGGCGCCCCCGCCGTGGCGGGCCGCGCCGCCGTAGGTGTCGACGATGATCTTCCGCCCTGTGAGGCCGGTGTCGCCCATTGGGCCGCCGATCACGAACTTGCCGGTCGGGTTGCAGTAGAAGAAATCCTTGTCGCCGAGCAGCCGCTTCTCGTCGAACAGGTGTCCGGGCAGGATCGGCCGTAGCACGTGCTCGGCGAGGTCGGGCTTGATCAGGGCATCGGCGTCGAGGCCGTCGCGGTGCTGGGTGGAGATCAGGACGCGCACGATCTCGACCGGACGGTTGTGCCCGTGCTCGTCCGTCTCGTAGCGGATCGTCACCTGCGACTTCCCGTCCGGGCGCAGGTATGGGAGCACGTCGGCCTTGCGCACCTCGGCCAGGCGCTTGCAGATCAGGTGCGCGAGCATGATCGGGAGCGGCATCAGCTCGTCGCTCTCGTCGGTCGCGTAGCCGAACATCATCCCCTGGTCGCCGGCCCCGACCCGGTCGAGCGGGTCGTCGTCGCCCGGGTCGTGCTGCACCTCGTAGGAGGCGTCGATCCCCTGCGCGATGTCGGGCGACTGCTCGTCGATCGCGACGACGACGCCGCACGTCTCGGCGTCGAACCCGTACTTAGCGCGGTCGTAGCCGATCTCGTGGATCTTCGTGCGCACGAGCCGTGGGATGTCCACGTAGGTCTCCGTCGTGATCTCGCCGGCGACGACGACCAGGCCTGTGGTCACGAGCGTCTCGCAGGCGACCCGGCCGTGCGGGTCGTGCGCCAGCACGGCGTCGAGGATCGTGTCGGAGATCTGGTCGGCCATCTTGTCCGGATGGCCCTCGGTGACGGACTCCGAGGTGAAGAGAAACGAGCGGTGGGCCACGAGCCGGAAGGCTACCGGACAGAGACGAACCCCTTTGCCGTTGCGACGTTGCCGTTGACCGCTCCGTAGAGGAGGACGGCCCCGAGCGGGGCCAGGTTTCGCTTGGCTTCCGCGGAAAGCGGCTTACCGTCCTTGCCCAGGCCCTGGAGCAGCGGGACCAGCTTCTGGATGTCTGCGTAGAAGATCCCGACGGTCTGGTCGGGCAGCCCGGCGGACGCCTTCAGATCCTGCCAGGCCTGCGAGTCGGCGAGCCGCTGGCTTCCGCCCTTCAGCGCCCGGATGGCGGCCTCCGCGTTCGTGAGCACGAGCTTGCCGTCGAAGACCGCGTAGTAGACCGCGCCGTTCTTTCCGATCGCGATCTTCTTTGCCGAGACGCCGGCGACGTCGACCTGCTCCGGCGCCTTCTGCGCGAACGCGCCCACGAGCGTGCCGAGCTTGTCGAGTGTGACGCCCGCGGCCGCTTCGTCGTCCACCTTCAGCACGAGCGAATACTCGCTGCCCGTGGCTCCCGGCCTGATGTAGACCGCGCCCTCGTTCTTGAAGAGGGCGATCACCTCGTCGAGGAGGCCGCCGAGAGCCTGCTCGATCGAGCCGAATTGTTTTTCGAGCGCTTGCGAGCGCCTCAGCTGCTCCAGCGCGGCGTCGAGCCCCTTGAAGTCGACGAAGAGGGAGACGCCGGCGGGCACCTCCGCCGGCAGCTCGGCCGTGAACGGCGAGGCCGAGAGCTCGTCGCCCTTGAGCCGGAAGTCGAGCGCCAGCCCTTTGTCTTGCGCGGTCAGCGCGCCCGACAGCCAGCCGATCCTCCCGATGCCCGGTACCGGGCCGGCCGTGGTCTTCGCCTGCCTGGCGATCGCTCGGGTGAGAACGTTTCCGTTGACGTAGAGAGTCGCCAGCGCGTCCGCCGGCAGTTCCTCCGTCGCGTCCTTGTACGCCGTGCTGCCTGAGAGCACTCCCTCGTTTCGTGCTTGCTTGAAGCGGTCGATTGTCGCCCGGTCGTCTGCGATCACGTGCCAGTCGGCAATCTCCTCGGAGATGGGCGGCGTGCTGTCGTTCTTGGTCAGCAGCGTCAGGAACTTGGCCTCGTTCTGCGGCTGCGTGAGCCCGACGAAGACGCTCTTGTTCAGATCCTCGAGCGTCAGCGCCAGCACGTCGGTCTCCGGGCCGAGCGCGGGCTTGACGTCGCGGTTGAAGTCCACGCCCTCCCCCGCGATCGACAAGTACAGCTTCGTCCCATCGGGGAACCTCCGCAGCAGCCCGTCGAACGCCTTCCACTGCGGCGAGTCGAACCCGGTGTTCAGGCGGATGAGGAACGGGGTCGAGAAGGGAGCGACGGACGCCCCGCCGGGCGTGCCGGCCCCGGGACTTGCGGGCTGCTTCGAGCCGCTGCCGCCACCGCAGCCGGCGACGAGCGCGGCGGAGAGGATCAGGACGAACAGCCTGCGCACGACCTCGATCCTACTCGCCCCGGGGACGCCTGCCCATCAGCGACTGCACCAGATCGCCGAGACTCTCGCCTTCGAGAATCCGGCACACGCCCTCGGTGATCGGAAGCTCGATGCCGAGGCGGTGAGAGAGGTCGCGGAGCACGGGCGCCGTAGTCAGTCCTTCGACCACCATCCCGATCTCGGCGATCGCGTCGTCCGCCGAGGCCCCCTGCGCGATCAGCTCGCCCGCGTGGCGGTTGCGGCCGTGGCGGCTCCAGCACGTGACGATCAGGTCGCCCATCCCGGCGAGGCCGGCGAACGTCTCCGGGCGCGCGCCGTACGCCTCCCCGAGGCGGGTCATCTCCGCCAGGCCCCGGGTGATCAGAGCCGCCTTCGCGTTGTCGCCGAGCCCGAGCCCGTCGACGCCGCCGGCCGCGAGCGCGATCACGTTCTTGGCGGCGGCGCAGAGCTCGACGCCGGGCACGTCCGGGTTCACGTAGACGCGAAAGACCGTCGAGTTCACGGCGAGCTGGAGCTCGGCCGCAAGCTCCTCGTCCTCGCTCGCGATCACGGCCGCGCTCGGGAGCCCCTCGGCGATCTCCTCCGCCATGTTCGGGCCGGAGAGCACCGCCACCGGACGGTCGCCGACGAGCGTCGAGAGGCGCTCGCCGCTCGGCGGGTCGAGCCCCTTCGTCAGCGAGAGCGCCGCGCCACCGGTGGGCAGGCCGGCGGCAACCTCCGCGAACGCCCGGCTGGGCACCGCGAGCACATAGAGCTCGGCTCCTGCAGGCACATCGTGCACGGCGGTCACGTCCCGCAGGTCGACGGTCGTCAGGTAGCGCGGGTTGCGTCCGGTCTCCGCGATCGCCGCCGCCTGCGCGGGGTCACGGCAGGCCAGCGTTACCTCGTGGCCGCGGTCGGCGAGAAGCCGCGAGAACGCTGTCCCCCACGAGCCCCCGCCGATCACCACGACTTGCATCCGGCTAAGAGCGTCTCACGAAGTCGATCGAGACGGGAACCCCCTCGAGCTCGAAGCGCTCGCGGAGCTGGTTCTCGACCCAGTAGCCGTAGTCGCGCGTGACGAGCGCGGGGTCGTTGACGAAGAACCGGAACCGGGGCGGACGGACCTGGGTCTGCGTCCCGTAAAGAAGATTCAGCCGGCGCCGCTCGCGCGACGGTGCCTGCCGGGCGGCCTTCAGCTCCTCCAGGAAGCGGTTCAGCTCAGGGGTGGGGATCCGGGCGGTGTGCTTCGCGAACAGCTGCTCGATGCGATCGAGCAGGCGGGAGACGCCGCGGCCCGTCTGCGCCGAGACGGTGACGATGCCGGGCCGCTGGCGCAGGCGCTGTTCGATTCGCGGCCGAACGTCCTCGACCTTGACCTGCCCGACGTCCCACTTGGAGAGGACGACGAGCGTGGAGCAGCTCGCCTTGCGCGCCACGTCCGCGACCGAGAGGTCCTGATCGACGAGACCCTCGCCCGCGTCGACCAGCACGAGCGCGATATCCGCGCGGTCGGCTGCGTCGAGAGCGCGCAGCTCCGAGTAGTACTCGATCCCCTGCCGCTGGCGCCGCTTCCGTCTCAGCCCCGCCGTGTCGACGAGGACGAACGTCGTCTGCGCGCGCTGGAAGACGGTGTCGATCGAGTCGCGCGTCGTGCCCGGGACGTCGGAGACGATCACCCGGTCCTCGCCGAGAATCGCGTTCAACAGGCTCGACTTGCCCACGTTCGGGCGGCCGAGGATGGCAACGCGTATCGCCTCCTCCCCGACCTGCGCGGGCCCGGCGCCGGGAAGCCGGGCGACGATCGCGTCGAGCAGGTCTCCCGTCCCATGGCCGTGCAGCGCAGAGAGCGGGACGGGGTCGCCGAGGCCGAGCCGGTGGAACTCGACCGCCTCGACGTCGCGGGCGGGGTCGTCGATCTTGTTGGCGAGCAGGAAGACGGGCTTGCGTGCGGTGCGCAGGATCTCGGCTACCTCCTCGTCGCCGGGGGTGATCCCGATCTTCGCGTCGACGACGAAGAGCACGAGGTCCGCCTCGGCGACGGCCGTGCGGGCCTGCTCGGCGATGCTCCGCGTGATCGGCGACGGATCGACGATGTCGACGCCGCCGGTGTCGATCAGGCGGAAGCGCGTGCCGGCCCACTCGCAGACCAGCTCCTTGCGGTCGCGGGTCACGCCCGGGGTCTCGTGGACGACGGCTGCGCGCGTGCCTGTCAGGCGGTTGACGAGCGTCGACTTGCCGACGTTCGGAAAGCCGACGACCGCAACGGTCCCGGCAAGTGCGTCTGGCATCGGCCTTAGGCCGGGGCGCGCTCGCGGACGAGCCGCTCGAGGTGGTCGACGACGTCCTCCACCGTGAGGGTCGTCGTGTCGATCAGCTCGGCATCGCCGGCCGGACGCATCCGCGCGGCGTCGATCTGGTCTCGCAGGCGCAGGTCGGTGGCGAGCGCGTCGGCGCCGATCTCCGGACGCTCGGCGATCCGGCGGCTCGCCCGCACCTGCGGGTCGGCCTGGAGGTAGACCTTCACGGCAGCGTCCGGTACCACGACGGTGCCGATGTCGCGGCCCTCGATCACGACATCGCCGTCCTGGGCGAGCTCGCGCTGGCGGTCGCGCATCACCTCGCGCACCTCGGGGTGCCTGGCCACGACCGGGACGAGCCGGTCGATCTCCGCTCGGCGGATCGCAGCGGTGACGTCGGTGCCTGCAATGAAGCAGCGCCCGTGGGCGTCGAAGTCGACCGGATTCGCGGCGGCGAGCTCCCCGAGACGGGCGCCCTTGTCGAGCGGGACGCTCTCCTTCTTCGCGAGCCAGGTGAGGGCGCGGTACATCGCCCCCGTGTCGAGGTAGCGGAAGCCGAGCCGCTCGGCCAGGCGGTGAGCCACGGTGCTCTTGCCGGCCCCGGCGGGGCCGTCGATGGTCACAATCATGCGCTTTCCACTCCGCGGATCACGCGCTTTCCACTCCGTGGAAAGCGCTAGCTGTCGCGTCAGGACGAACGCGGGCCGCGCCCCGCTCAAACGCGGCGTCGGAAGGGATCGTGACGGATGGGCGCGGTGCGGTTTGCATCCCGGTAGCAGCTAGCGCAAGTCGCTCATCGTTGAGCGACTTGCGCGAGGAGTTCAAAGAATCCGGGGAAGGATATCGACACGGCTTCAGCGTCCTGGACCTGCACGCCCTCCCGCGAGACGAGCCCGGCTACGGCGCCGAGGATCGCGATCCGATGATCCCCTCCCGACTCCACGCCCCCACCCTTAGGGCGGGTGGGGACCCCCCTTACCCTGAAGCCATCATCGCTCGCCGAGATGCGCACGCCAAGGGCCCGTAGCGCATTTGTCACCGTTTCGATTCGGTCCGTTTCCTTTGCGCGCAGCTCTCGTGCGCCGCGCACTCGGCTCTCGCCGCGCGCCATCGAGGCGGCAAGCGCGAACAGCGGCAGCTCGTCGATCAACGTCGGCACCTCCGCGGGCTCGACCTCCGTCGCCACCAGATCGGCGTGCTCGACCTCGATGTCCGCCACCGGCTCGCCGCCCGAGGCCCCGCGGTTGTAGAGCGAGATCCGCGCCCCCATCCGCTCGAGCACGTGCAGCAGGCCGACACGGGTCGGGTTCACCCCCACCCCGCTGAGCCGAAGCCGTGACCCCGGGAGCAGCGTCGCCACAACGAGGAACGGAGCCGCCGCGGAGAAGTCGCCGGGCACGTCGACGTGCAGAGGGTCGAGCCGCTCCGCCGGCCACACCTCGACCAGGCCCGGCGACGCCTGCACCCGCGCGCCAGCGGCCCGCAGCATCCGCTCGGTGTGGTCGCGCGTCGGCACCGGCTCGACCACCGCAGTCGGCCCGCCGTCGGCGTACAACCCGGCCAGCAGTACGCACGACTTGACCTGCGCGCTCGCGACCGGCAGCTCGTAGCGGATCGGCCGGAGCCGGCGCGCGTCGATCCCGAGCGGCAGGCGTCCGTCCTCCGTCTCGACGCCGGCGCCCATCGCCGCGAGCGGCTCGGCCACCCGGCCCATGGGTCGCGAGCGCAGCGACTTGTCGCCGGTCAGCTCGAACTGCTGCCCGCGCTGGCCGGCGAGGATCCCCGGGAGCAGCCGGGCGAGCGTGGCCGCGTTGCCGCAGTCGATCGGGGCTCCCGGCCCGCTGAGGCCGCGCAGCCCAGCGCCGCGCACGAGCACCTCGTCGCCGGCCTCCTCGACCGCGATCCCGAGTGCCCGGACGACCGCGATCGTCGACTCGGTATCGCCCGATCGGCCGAAGCCGGTGAACCGGCTCTCGCCGTCGGCGATCGCCCCGATCAGCACCGCGCGGTGGGAGATCGACTTGTCGCCGGGAAGCGCGACGCCGCCTTGTACGGAAGACGCGGGACGAATGTTCACTCGCCCAGGACCGGCGAGATCGACACGCCGTAGCCCTGCGCCTCGAGCAGGGCGGCCGCCCGCTCGGCCGCTCCGTCGCCGGTGACGAGCATCGTCAGCACGCCACCGCGCTCCGGCGAGAAGTGCCTGAGCTCGAAGTCCTCGATGTTGATCCGCTCCGCGCCGAGCGCCTGGGTGATCCCGGCCAGCACGCCGGGCCGGTCGGGCACGTGCACCGTCACCCGCTGCAGGGCACCCGGGTCGGGGTAGGCCTCGGCCAGCATCCGCCGCCGGTTCTCCGAGGCCTCGGCGACCCAGCGCGCGAGGTAGCCGCCGTCGCCGGCTGCAAGCGCGGCCTCGAGCTGCTCGACCCGCCTGCGGTGCTCGGCCAGGGCGTCGGCCAGCTCGGGAGCGTTGTCGAGGAAGATGTCGACCCAGACGCGCGGGTTCGCCCCGGCGACGCGTGTCATGTCGCGGAGCGAGCCGCCGGCCGCAGCCAGCGGATCGTGGCCCTCGATCCGGCCGGCACCGGCCTGGTTGACGAGCAGGTTCGCCAGGGCGTGCGGCAGGTGGCTGGTGAGCGCGACCAGCCGGTCGTGGGCCTGCGGGTCGATCGCGACCGGGACTGCGCCCAGGGAGGCGACGAACCCGTGTACGAGCCGGTAGCGGTCGGGGTCGGTGCCGGCCACGGGCGTCAGGAACCAGGTCGCGCCGTCGAAGAGATCGGCGGAGGCGTGTGCCGGCCCGCGGGCTTCGCGGCCGCAGACCGGGTGGCCGCCGACGAACCGCTCCGGGAACCGGATCGACCAGTCCTTCGTCGAGCCGACGTCGGTGATCGTGCAGCGCTCCGGGGCACGAGCGAGCACGTCCTCGATCAGCGGCGGAAGCAGGGCGACCGGCGCCGCGACCACGGCCAGGTCGGCGTCCCCGAGCACCTCGTCGAGGGCGCCGACCTCGTCGACGGCCCCGCGCTCGTGGGCAAGCGCCGACGCCGCGTCGTCGGCGTCGTGGCCGACGACCGAGTCGACCCCCGCCCTTTTTGCGGCCAGGCCGACGGAGGCGCCCATGAGGCCGGTGCCGACGACTGCAAGCCGCATCGCTAGCCGATCTCTTTGCCCATCAGGGCGACGAGCTCACGCACCTCCGCGGCGAAGGCCGCGAACTCCGCCGTCGGGATCTGCTGGGGCCCGTCGGAGAGCGCCTGCTCGGGGCGCGGGTGCGTCTCGACGATGATCCCGTCCGCGCCGACTGCGACCGCCGCGCGGGCGAGAGGCAGGACGAGGTCGCGGCGCCCGGCGGCGTGTGAAGGATCGACGATCACGGGCAGGTGCGTCTCGTGTTTGAGCACCGCGACCGCCCCGAGGTCGAGCGTAAACCGCGTCGAGGTCTCGAACGTCTTGATTCCGCGCTCGCAGAGCACGATCCGCTCGTTGCCCTCCTTGGCAATGTATTCAGCCGCCATCAGCAGCTCCTCGACCGAGGTCGAAAGACCCCGCTTGAGCAGCACCGGCTTGTCCGAGCGCCCGACTTCCGACAGGAGCAGAAAGTTCTGCGAGTTGCGCGCTCCGATCTGGATCACATCGGCTGTCTCGACGACCTCCTGGACGTGACGGGGGTCCATCAGCTCTGTGACGATCGGCAACCCCGTTTCCTCGCGCGCCTCGCGCAAGATGGCCAGCGCCTGTGCACCGAGCCCCTGGAAGCTGTACGGCGAGGTGCGCGGCTTGAAGGCACCGCCGCGCAGCATGGTCGCCCCCGCAGCTGCAACCGCGCGCGCGGTCTCGAGCGTCTGGTCCCGCGTCTCCACCGAGCACGGGCCGGCGATCAGTCCGAACCACGAGTCGCCGATCCGGCGCCCGTCGACCTCGATCACCGTCGGGTCGGCGGACACCTCCCGGGCGACGAGCTTGTACGGCTTCAGGATCGGCAGCACCTGCGCGACCCCGGGGTAGCCTTCGAGCGGCAGCGTCGCGAGCAGCTCGCGGTCGCCCGTGGCCGCGATCACCGTCGCCTCGCGCCCCACCGACACGCGCGCGTCCACGCCGGCCTCCTGCATACGCGCAACGACGTGGTCGACCTCGCCGGCACTCGCGCCGGGGGCCATCACGATCAGGAGCTCTGGGGAATGGACAGTGGCCACGCCACCAGTCTAGGGGCCGGGGCTAGTCGGTTTCGCGTGCGGGGATCAGCAGGACGCGACGGACGCGTTCGGGGAACCACCAGTTCGCGCGTCCCAGCAGCAGCATCACCGAGGGCACGAGGAGCGCCCGGATCAGCGTCGCATCGATCAGGACACCTGCGGCGAGCCCTATCCCGAACTGCTTGATGTCGGGGCCCGGGCCCGTCGAGAGCGAGAAGAACGCGAACACCAGCACGAGCGCCGCGCTTGTCACGAGCTTGCCGGTGCGGGCGAGACCGAGCCCGACGGCCCTGGCAGTGTCCTTCGTCTCGTCGTAGGCCTCCCGGATCCGGGTGACAATGAAGACCTCGTAGTCCATCGAGAGCCCGAAGAGGAACGCGAAGATCATCAACGGGATCCACGAGATCACCGCATCCGTCGCCTTGATCCCCCAGATTGCTTCGCTCCCATGCCCCTGCTGGAAGATGAAGACGACGACACCGAACGCGGTCGCAAGCGAGATCAGGTTGAGGATCACCGCCTTCAGTGGGAGCACAATCGATCGGAACGCCCGCATCAGCAGGACGAACGTCAGCAGGACGACGAAGCCGATGACGTAGGGGAAGTTGCCGTAGACGGCGTGAACGAAGTCGCGCTCCTCGGGCGCGACCCCGCCGAGTGTGATCTTCGTATCGCCGCCAGCCTGCTGCTCCGCGGCCGGCAACACGTTGTCCTGGAGGTTCGAGATCGTCTTCCTCGCCGACTTGGAGGAGCCGTCTGTTGAGGGGAACGCCTCGACGAGTGCGGTGCCGTCCTTGCGCCAGTCTCGCGGCGCGGACGCACCGGCGATCCCCGGCGTCTGCTGGAGCGTCGAGACCAGCGCGTTGAGCGTCTGCGGGTTCCCGTTGTTCTCGACGAGGATGTCGAACGGCTTGAGCGCCCCCGCCGCGATACCTGCGGAGGTGAGCGCGTCGCGCCCGATGAAGGCATCGCCGTTGCCGGGGAGGTTCTTCGCCTCTGCGTCGGACGGGTTCAGCTCGGAAGCGGGCACCAGCAGGAGGGCGACGATCGCGAACCCGGCGACGGCGACGACGAACGGGCGCCGCACGACGATCTCTGCCCATCTGTGCCAGAAGCCGGCTTCGCCCGGATCGGCGGAGACGATCCGCTTGGGGATCACGCGCAGGCGGTCGATCCGGTGTCCGAGCTTGAACAGCATCACCGGCAGCAGCGTGATCGACGCGAGAACGCACACCGCCGGGATGAGCATTCCGCCGATCCCGATCGAGCGAATGAACGGCAGCGGCAGTATCACCATGCTCAACAGCCCGATCGCGACGGTCGATCCGGAGACGACGACCGAGCGGCCCGCGTGCGTCATCGTCTCGACGAGCGCACTCTCGACGTCCCTCCCGTGGTGGATCTCCTCTCGGAACCGGAAGATCATCAGCAGCGCATAGTCGATTGCGACGCCGAGCCCGACCAACGCGACGAGGAACTGGACGATGATCGAGACGTCGGTCACGTACGTCAGCGCCCAGACGAGGCTGAACGTCGTCAGGATCGACGTCACAGCGATGACGAGCGGCAGTGCGACCGCGGTCAGCGTTCCAAAGACGAACAGGAGAACGAGGATCGCCCCGACGCCGCCGATCAGGATCTCGATCGCGAGGCTCGGGCCTTCGGTGCCGCCGATGTCCTCCTGCAGCGGGTCGCGCCCGGTCAGGTGGACCGTGACCCCGGGCGGGGTGGCCTCCCTCAGCGCGGCCCGCACCCTCTTGATATGGACGTTCGAGCTGAATCCGGGTTGGCCCGACGGGTAAATCTCGGCGAACGTCGTGTGCCGGTCTTTCGAGACGTACACGTCCGAGCCGGTCGAGAAGTAGGAGCTCGTGCGGGAGTTGGGATTGACGGCGGCGCCCTTCGCGATCGAGGCCTCGATCCCGGTCGCCTTCGTCACGTCCCCGCTTGACCGGTAGACGGCGACGAGCGGCGCCTGCTCGCCGTTGCCGAACGTCTTCAGCGCCCGCTGGTTCGCCTCGTATGCGGAGTAGCCGGGGATCGAGAACGACTCGAACCAGCGGTCGGAGAGGCGCGTGGTCGTGAACAGTCCGAAGAGGAACAGCACAGTCCAGGCCAGCACGATCCAGCGGCGGCGGCGAATGACGAAGTACGCGAGGCGCTCGAGCACTGGCCTGCACGTTACGGACCCGCGCATGGGCTGCGCAAGGTCGTGACGCGGGTATCATGCGACCAGATGGTCACCGTCTCGTATCGGAACTGGTCGTGGCGCCCGGGGCGCGGCGGGAGCATGCGCGCGGACTGAACGCGTACAGCCGCTTCGCCCCTCGCAGGCCTCCTCGGAGGCCTTTTTCGTTCCTCGAAGAAGGAGAATCGACCGACCATGAAGATCTTTTCCGGCATCCAGCCCACGGGGCAGAAGCACCTCGGCAACTACTCCGGTGGCTTCCGCCAGTACGTCGCGACGCAGGAGCGCGGCGAGGCCTACTTCTGCATCGTCGATCTGCACTCGATCTCGGTCGCCTACGACCCGGAGGAGCTGCGCGGGTCGACGCTCGACGCGGCCGCGCTGCTGTTCGCGAGCGGCCTCGACCCCGGCCGCTCGACGGTATTCGTCCAGAGCCACGTGACCGCGCACGCCGAGGCGAATTGGCTGCTGTCGGCGGTGACCAGCTTCGGCGAGCTGCGCCGGATGACGCAGTTCAAGGAGAAGTCGGACAAGCAGGAGTTCGTCTCGGCCGCGCTGTTCACCTACCCGGTGCTCCAGGCGGGCGACATCCTGCTCTACCAGACCGACGTCGTCCCGGTCGGCGACGACCAGCGCCAGCACATCGAGCTCGCCCGCAACATCGCCGAGCGGTTCAACTCCCGCTACGGCGAGACGTTCGCGCTGCCCACAGTCGAGACCCCGCCGGTGGGCGGCCGGATCATGGACCTCCAGGAGCCCGGGAACAAGATGTCCACCACCGGTGGAACCGCGCAGGGCACGGTGCTGATCGCCGACCCGCCCGACGTGATCCGCAAGAAGTTCAAGACTGCCGTCACCGACTCGGGCTCGGAGATCCGCCGGGCGCCGGACAAGCCGGGGATCTCGAACCTGCTCGAGATCATGTCGGTCGCGACCGGCGAGCAGCCCGAGGCGATAGAGGCGCGCTACGGAGGAGAGGGGTACGGCCGCTTCAAGGAGGAAGTCGCCGAGGCGGTCGTGGCGTTGCTGGAGCCGGTTCGGGCGCGGTACGAGGAGCTGCGTGCCGACCAGAACGAGCTCGAGCAGCTGCTCGCGCTCGGCGCCGAGAAGGCGAGGGCCGCGGCCGAGCCGACGCTGTCGGCGATGTACGAGCGAATGGGCTTCGACCGGCCCTAGGTCGCTCAGAGGCCGACCAGCCGCCGGAGGGCCGCCACCTCCTCGCGCGTCAGCTGGCGTGACTCGCCCGGCGCGAGCCCGCGCACGTCCAGGCCCCCGTAGCGACTGCGGTGCAGGCGCCGCACGGGATGGCCCACCGCCTCGCACATCCGTTTGACCTGGTGCTTGCGCCCCCTCGTGGATCGTCAGCTCGATCCGGCCGCGGCCGAGCTTCCGGACGCGCGCCGGCGCCGTCGGCCCGTCGTCCAGCTCGACCCGCTGCTCGAGGCGGCGGAGGGCCGCCGCGGGTGGATCGCCCTCGACGTCCACCTCGTAGACCTTGTTAACCCGGTAGCGCGGGTGCGCGAGCCGGTGAGCAAGCTGCCCGTCGTTCGTCAGCACGAGCGCGCCGGTCGTATCGGTGTCGAGCCGTCCGACCGGAACGACGCGGGGCTCGGCCGGGACGAGCCCGACCACCGTCGGCCGCCCCTGGGGGTCGCGCGCGGTGGTGACGACGCCGGCCGGCTTGTTCAGCAGCAGGTACGCGAGGCGCTGCTTGCCGACCGGGCGGCCGTCGACCTCGACCGCGTCGCCGGAACCGACGAACGTGTTCAGCTCGCCCGGCTCTCCGTTGACCCGGACACGGCCGGCTTTGATCAGCTCGTCGGCCGCGCGGCGGGAGGCGACCCCGGCGCGGGCGAGGTAGGCGTTCAGCCGCATCTGCGAATCCTTATGGAACTCATAGCCGCCTCTCAGCCTGACTTCACGGTCCTCTCAGGCGGGGGCTCGAGCATGCCTCTCGACCTCCCGACAGAAAGGAGCACACCATGAAGTTGAGGTCGAGAACGACAATTGCGGTCACTGCCGCGGCGCTGGCAGTCGCAGCGGGAACGGGCGGCGCGCTTGCCGCCGCCGGCTCGGGCGGATCCCCGAAGGACGGATCTCCCGGACTCCACATCGGCGTCGGTCACGGCGGAGGCCCGGCCGCGGTCGCCGCCTACCTCGGGCTGACGCAGTCCGAGCTTCGAGCCCAGCTCGAGGCCGGCAAGTCGCTGGCGCAGATCGCGTCGGCACAGGGCAAGTCCGTCGAGGGGCTCGAAGACGTCATCGTCTCCGACGCGAAGACGCACCTCGACGAGGCGGTCGCGAACGGGAAGCTGACCGCCGCCCAGGCAGAAACGATGCTCGCCGAGCTGAGGTCGCACGTGGGCGACATCGTCAATGCCACCGGCGGCCCGGGCGAGCGGGGCGTGCGACTCGCTGTCGGGCCCGCGTTCGGCGACGCCGCGGCGACCTACCTCGGGCTGACACAGGACGAGTTGCGGGCCCAGCTCGAGGGCGGGAAGACGCTCGCTCAGGTCGCGGCCGCGCAAAGCAAGTCGGTGGACGGGCTCAAGGCGGCGATCCTGGCCGGCGCCAAGCAAGAGCTCGACCAGGCGGTTGCGGCCGGAAAGCTCACGGCCGCCCAGGAGCAGCAGATGCTGTCCATGCTTCAGGAACACTTGGACGACATCGTCAACAACGCTGGACCGGTCTCCGTCAACAAGACGGCGCCGGTCTCCGTCGCGGCCTGAGTCGAATCGGAGGGGCGGCGCCGCACCGCCGCCCCTCCCCTCAGCCGGGTGAGCGCCCGTCAGGCCGGGCGGCGCTCGGCGATCGCCTCGAGGCGGCTGCGGATCTCCTCGGCGTTGCCGCCGAGGTCGTCCAGGCGCGGCAGCTCCGAGAGGCTCTCGAGCCCGAAAACTCGTTCGAACAGCGGAGTGACCCGATACCGGACGGCGCCTCCGTCGTCGCGGCCCGACTCGGCGATCAGCCCTCGCTCGACAAGGCCGGCGACGACCGAGTCGGCGGCGACCCCGCGGATGCGGGCGACGTCGGGTCGGCTGCAGGGCCCGAGGTAGGCGACCACCGCCAGCGTCTCGAGCGCCGCCTGGGAGAGACCGCGCTCGACGGGACGCTCGAACAGCCGTGAGCAGGCCGCCGCCGCGTCGCGGGAGGCGCGGAACGCATAGCCGCCGGCGACGTGCTCGATGACGATGCCGCTGCGGCCCTCCTCGTAGCGGCCGGCAAGCAGCTCGAGCGCCTCCTCGACGCGCGCTACGTCGTCCTCGGCGGCATCGGCGAGCTCCTCCACCGACAGAGGCTGCGACGCGACGACGAGCAGCGCTTCCAGCGTCCGCACCAGGTCGTCGAGCGCGCTAGAATCGCCTTCTGGCGCGCCGACGGCTTTGCCGGCGGCGTTTGCCGACCAACTATTCGTGATCAGGCGGAGCGGGCGTTCCACGAACTGTCTCCTTCCTCGGCGGGTTGCGTGGTTCCTTCTAGCAAAGAGCCGGAGCCAGACTGAAGTCTGGCACCGGCCGTTTCTTGCCTTGCAATCCGAATCGGCGCGAACGGCGCCGCCTGCTCGATCTGGATCTCGCCGCTCTTGCGCAGCTCGAGGAGCGCGAGGAACGCGACCGCCTGCTCGACGCGCGGGAGCCCGACGACCTCCTGCTCGAAGTCGAACCGACGCCGGCGGCGCAGCAACGATCGAAACCGCTCGACGAACTGCACGACCGGCGGGAAGCGCAGCCCCATGTGCTCGAGCGAGACGTCGGGCGGCTCGGTCGCCAGCATGCGCATCGCGATCACGAGCGCCTCCGGCTGCTGGGGCGCGATCCGCCGCTCGAGCCGTGGAGCGCACGGCGCCGGACCGAGCCGGAAGAAGCGGTCCTGCTCGCGTTCGAGCCGCTCGCTCAGCCAGCCGGCCGCCTCCTTCATCCGCCGGAACTCCTCGAGCCGGCGCGCCAGCTCCTCCGCCGCTTCCTCCGGGTCGAGGTCGCCGAGCTCGACCTCCTCGTCCGGGAACAGCTCTCGCGCCTTCAGCTCGAGGAGCGCTCCGACCAGCACGAGGAACTCTCCGCAGGCGTCCAGGTCGAGTGCCTCTCGCTCGGCGAGGCGCTCGACGAAGGTGAGGACCACGTCTGCCACGTCGACGTCACGCGGCTGCAGCTCCTCCCGCAGGACAAGCGTGAGCAGCAGGTCGAACGGCCCCTCGAACGCGTCGAGGTCGAGCTCGAGCTCCCGGACGTGCATCAGTGTCCTGCCCGGCGGATACGGCGCGCCCTGGCGGCTGCAAACCGACGCCGTGCGGCGTCCTCAGTCGCGTCCATATGACTTTCATATGGACGCTCCCTGCGTCCTTGCCCGACTTGGTTTTCGCGCGCCAGGATCATCACCGTACCCACCGGGCAGGACACCGCGAGGAGGCTAGCGGCGCGGGCGGACGCGGCCTTTGGGGACCGCCATGGCCGGCCCACGCGGCAGCTCGCGGCGGCGTTTGACCGTGGGCCGCTCACCGCCTGTGTGGAAGAACTGCCACCAGACGAAGAACGCCGTGGAACAGGCAAAGAGGACGATCGCGACCCAGAAGTTGAGCCGCTGACCGGCGAAGTGATGCGAGGGGTCGACCCGCAGCAGCTCCTCGAAGGCACGGCCGAAGCAGTAGGCCGACACGTACAGGGAGAACAGCCCGGGCGGCTTGATCCGGAACCGCCTGCCGATCAGGATCAGGACGCCTGCCATCCCCAGGTCGTAGATGAGCTCGTACAGGAACGTCGGGTGGAACGTGTCCGAGGTGCGGTACTGCGCCGGCCGGTGCCGCTCGTCGATCTCGAGCCCCCAGGGCAGGTTGGTCGGCTTGCCGAAGAGCTCCTGGTTGAACCAGTTCCCCAGTCGCCCGATCCCCTGCGCGACGAGCAGCCCAGGTGCGACGGCGTCGGCGAACAGGCGCACGCTCTGGCCGGCGCGCCGGATCACGACGGCCCCGGCCAGGCACCCGAGCAGGATCCCGCCCCAGACGCCGAGCCCTCCCTCCCAGACCGCGAACGGCCCCCACCAATCGTCGGGCACCTCGTTCCAGCTCGTGATGTCGTGGTACGCGCGCGCACCGACGATGCCGAACGCCACGCCCCAGACGGCGACGCGGACGACCAGATCCCAGTCGCCGCCGAGCCGTACCCAGCGCAGTCCGGTGAGCCCGATGCAGGCCGCGATCGCGAGCAGCAGCATCAGCCCGTAGAGGTGGATGTTCACCGGACCGATGTCGACGACACCGGAGCTCGGCGAGGGGATCGAGGCGAGTGGCAGCACGGGCAGAAGCGATTCTGCCCGTGCCGCTTGAGGCCTGCACGGATGATCGATCGTCGGATCGCTGGGGATCCCGCCGCCGCGCCCGACATGGCGGGCGCGGCCACGAACGCAGCAGAGGTGCGAACAGGGTTAGGGAGGGGGGCTCACGGGGGGAACCGGCTGTTCCCCGCGTGAAGCGAGCGGAGCGAGCGTCAGAGGAGGATGCGCAGCGCGGTGCCGGTGGGGCAGCCACGGTCGAGAAGCTCGATCGCGAGGTGCAGATCGACGTCCGGCCGGCCTGCGAGCTCGACCGCGTCGGCCCCGTCGTAGCCGGCGCGCTCCAGCTCCTCGGCCCGCCAGCGCTGGATGCGCTCGCTCTCGGTTTCGATATAGACGTCGAGCTCTGCCGCAGACATTCCCTCATCCCTTCCGATCGCCGGTTGTACACCGAATGTTCGGCGCAGACGTCAAAATGGATCTCCCCCTTCGGGGGGATTCCGGCCCGGCGCGGCGATGTGCCGCCCGCGACCTCAATCACTAGTCGCTACGAAAGAATCCGCAGCGTCGTCAGCCGCCGGGTTCCGCCCCCCAGCTCCGGGCGGAAGCGGAAGTTGACCGTCCACCTGCCGCTGCTCGGGAAGACGATTCGCGCCGATCGGCGCCGGCGTGAAGAGGACCTTCATGCCGCCGATCGGCTCCTTCGCGGTCGCGGCCGCCGGAGCCAGCAGGCCGCACACGAGTGCTGCCACCAGCAGTCTCCTCATCGAACCTCCTTTCGCGGTTGTATACCGCGGCGGCAGGGCCGGCTCCCGGGTCACCGGAACGAGCGCGCGATCAGCAGCGCCTCGCGCACCGACACGTCCCCCTCGAGCCGGACCGTCAATGCGCCGTGCTGCCAGAGCAGGACGTTCCGGGCGAGGCGGACCCGCTCATCTCGGATCAGGTCGGTGGGTGCCAGGTAGAGAAAGTGCGTGGCACCGGAGAGGAAGTACCCCTGGCGGCCTTCCACGGTCACCGGCATGATCGTCGTCCGCGGCTCGACGAGCTTCTTGACCAGCTCGATTCGCTCGCTGCCCACGAACTGCGAGACCAGCAGCCGCACGTCCCCGTACCGGAACCAGACCATGGCGCCGTCCCAGGTGACCCGGTCGGGGTCGCCGAGGAGGCTCGACCTGAGCGGCTCGAAGCCGGCCGTCTTCGCAGCGTCCCCGAGCGAGATGGGAACCCCGAGGTCGAGCGGCGCCGCCGTCCGCACCACGGGCAGCCGGTCGACGAGCTCGATGCTCGCGCCACGCAGGTGGAAGAAGCGGAGGATCGCCGAGCGGGCGGGCGGGACGGCGAAGGCGACGGCGAGAGCGAGCACGAGTGCGACCAGGACGACAACGAGCGCGCGCCGGCGCCTGGGACGCGGTGCCAGCCGCGCCCGGACTGCCGCTGCCAGGTCGCGCTCGGCCGGGAAGTCGACGTACGCAGCCAGGGCCCGCAGCTCGCGCTCGGTCATGCCTGCACCTCCTCCCCCAACTCGCCCCGCAGCCGCTCGAGGGCGCGCGAGAGCCGCGACTTGACGGTGCCCGGCCGGACGCCGAGCGCGGCCGCGGTCTCGGCCTCGGAGAGGTCGAGGAAGTAGCGACAGGTGAGCGCCTCGCGGTCGAGCTCGGGGAGACGGTTGAGCGCGGCGGCCAGCTCCTCGCGGCGCTCACCGGCGAGCAGGACCGCCTCCGGGGAGGGGGCCGCCTCCCCGGAAGGCTCCCGTGTCGCTCTCAGCACGAGGGCCGCCCGGCGGCCGGCTGACCGCCGGCGGTTGCGGGCCTCGTTGGCGACGATTCGCAGCAGCCACGGCTTGAAGGCGGACCCCGGGCGGAAGCGCCAGAGCGCCCGGTAGGCCTTGACAAAGGCGTCCTGGGCGGCCTCCTCGGCGTCGGCGGCATTGCCGGCGAGGAGGTACGCGGTGCGCAGCGCGATCCCCTGGTATGCGAGCACGAGCTCCTCGTAGGCGTCGGCGTCGCCCCGCCTCGCGCGGGCGACGAGCTCTCTGTCGTCGAGTGGCCGGCCCACCACCGCTGCTTCTACACCCTGGAGCGCCCGATGGTTCCCTCAGCGCCAGCTCGTCGCCCACTCGTCGTTGCGGTTGTGCGACAGATTCGTCTTGGCCGAGCCGTCCGAGTTCATTGAGTAGACCTGGTGCGCCCCATCGGTGCCGTGGGTGTAGAGGATGCGCGTCCCGTCCGGCGACCAGCTCGCACCGAAGTCGTCGACCCCGTTCCGCGTCAACCGGCGGGCTCCGGTGCCGTCGGCGTTTGCGACGTAGATCTCGGACTGCCCGTGCTGCCAGCTCGTGTACGCGAGCCTGCGCCCATTGGGTGACCAGGAGGGCTCGCCGATCTCACCGGAGACCAGCTTGCGGCGCCCCCTCCCCTCGGCGCTCACCGTCCAAACCCCGCCGGGAGCCTCGAAGGCGATCCGCCGCCCCTCAGGCGACCACGAGGGGCTGCTCCCGCCCCTCGCGAGCAGGTGTGCCCCGGTTCCAGTCGGCCGGACGAGCCACAGGTCGGGAACTCCGCCTTCCTCCTTCAGCCGCGTGAACAGGATCCACCGCCTGTCCGGCGACCAGGAGGCGATGATGTCGCGCTCCGGCCCACGGGTGATTCGCCGCATACCGCTGCCGTCGGCGTTCATCACGCCGATGTCGAAGTCGAAGAGCGTCCGGTAGAAACGCCCGTCGAACACGAGCCGACGGCCGTCCGGCGACCAGTCGCCGCGCTTGGCCGAGTAGAGATTCGTCAGCCGC
>WNFV01001553.1_pt1 | contig 31244 bp, 25 predicted proteins | sample 5400101 | NCBI WGS metagenome assembly WNFV01 (sample SAMN13153361, study PRJNA577476) | soil metagenome | isolation source: 115 cm soil or saprolite under grassland replicate 1 | place: USA:California | collected 2016-06-15 | reverse complement strand
TCGTGCTTGACCTTGCCGTCCTGGCGGTAGCTGCGGCGCAGCAGGTGCGTCTGGTAGACCTTGCCCTTGTAGTGGCGACGGGTCGTCGCCACGTGCATGGCACCTCCACGTTTCGGCATGGCCGAACCCTACCCAACCGACACCAACACGGCAAGTCTGTTAGTGGCTACACTGCCGGTTCGTCCCGATCCCCTCCTCCCAGCTCACGATGCCAATTCAGGACGCCAAGCCACGTAACTTCGGCCTAGGCCACCGCCGTGCCCCGCGTGGTGACAGTGGCTGCGCACGGCGCGGCGCGCTGCCGGTAAGCTCGCGGCCGGGCCGCGCCGGCGGGTGACCGTGCGGGCCTCGGAGGCCGAGCGGGCGTGCGCTGCGAGATCGTCGGAGTCGGGACCGAGCTGCTGCTCGGGCAGATCATCAACTCGAACGCGGCATGGATCGGCCAGCGCCTGGCCGAGGTGGGCTGGGACTGCCTGCGCCACACCGTCGTGGGGGACAACGAGGAGCGCATCGCCGAGGTGCTGCGCGAGGCGCTGGAGCGCGCCGACGCGGTGATCGTCACCGGCGGCCTCGGCCCCACCCAGGACGACGTCACCCGCGAGGCGGTCGCGGCCGTGGCCGGTGTCGCGCTGCGCCGCGACCCGGCCATCGAGCGCTGGCTCGGGGAGCGCTTCGCCCGCCTCGGCATGGGCCCCATGGCGCGGATGAACCTGCGCCAGGCCGACGTGCCCGAGGGTGCGCGCAGCATCGACAACCCGCGCGGCAGCGCCCCCGGCCTGATGATCCAGATCGGCGGCAAGCCCCTCTACGCCGTGCCCGGGGTGCCGCGCGAGATGGAGGGCATGCTCGAGCGGGTGGTCCTGCCCGACCTGGCCGCCCGGGCCGGCGAGGGGCGCGCGATCGTCTCGCGCACGCTGCGCACCGCCGGGGTGGGCGAGTCGCTGCTGGCGGAGCGGCTCACGCCGCTGTGGGAGTCGACCGGCGCGGCCGGCGAGGGCGTCACCATGGCGTACCTGGCCAGCCCCGGCGAGGTGCGGGTGCGCCTGACCGCGGTGGGAGCGACGCGCGAGGAGGCGCTCGCCCGGATCGCCCCGGTCGAGCGGGCGGTCCGCGAGGAGCTCGGCGCGGTCGTGTACGGCTTGGACGACGAGACGCTGGAGCAGGCCGTGGCGAGGCTCCTCGGCCAGCGGCGGCGGAGCCTGGCGACCGCCGAGTCGCTCACCGGCGGCTTGGTCGGCGGGCGCGTGACCACCGTGCCGGGCGCCTCCGACTACTACCGGGGCGGGGTGGTCGCCTACGCCACGGAGGCCAAGGTGGCGGTGCTCGGCGTCGACCAGAAGCTGCTCGACGAGCACGGCCCGGCCAGCGAGCCGGTCGCCGCCGCCATGGCGGAGGGCGCCAGGCTCGCGTTCGCCGCCGACGTCGGCCTCGCGACCACCGGGGTGGCGGGCCCCACCGAGCAGGACGGTCGCCCGATCGGCAGCGTCTGCCTGGCCGTGGCCGACGCCGCCGGCACGGTCACCTCCACCATCCGGGCTCCCGGCGACCGCACCCAGGTGCGGGCCTGGGCCACCACCATCGCCCTCGACCTGCTCCGCCGCCGCCTGGAGGGCGCCGAGTGACCGGGCCAGGACGTCCGGGCCGGCCGCCGCGCCAGGGACGCGAGACGACTGGTCGCCGTCCGGGAGGGGCGCCACCGCCGCGCCAGCCGTCCGGCCCGGCCGTCCCCGGTGGGATGCTCTCCGACCCCGACCTGCTCAGCGGGCGGCTGTTCTTCGGCGTCCCGGTCCCGGGCACCAGCCGGGAGCCGCTCGAGGCGGTGCTGCCGGAGCTGGGCCAGGTCCTGCCGGCGGCCCGCTGGACCAGCCCGAGCGGCTGGCATCTCACGCTCGCCTTCCTCGGCCACGTCCGGCCGGAGTTCTCCGCCGAGGTGGTGACGGTGGGGGAGGGCGCCGTGGCCGGTCTCGGCCCGGTCCGGCTGCGGCTGGACGGCGCCGGTGGCTTCCCGAGCCAGCGTCGCGCGCGCGTCGTGTGGGCCGGCCTCAGCGGTGACGTCGAGGTGCTCGTCGCCCTGGCGAGCAGGCTCGCCGCCGGCTGCAAGGAGGCCGGCCTGCCCTTCGAGGAGCGCGAGTACCAGCCGCACCTGACCCTCGCCCGCCTGCCGTCCCCCGGCCCGCTCCCCGAGCAGGTGGTCGAGCTGGTCACCGAGGCCGCCGCCGCCAGCCCTCCCTGGGAGGCGCGCGAGCTGTGCTGCTACCGCAGCACCCTCAGCAATCGCGGGGCTCGCTACCAGGTCGTCCGGACCTTTCCCCTGACCCGCGCCGGCTGAGACGGTGCCCGCGACGCGCTCCGCCCCGGCCCAGCCGGGTCGGTCCCGGTCGCGCGGTACCGCCGTGGACGGCCCGTCAGGGGGTGAACACGGCCCGGACCCGGTAGGCACCCGTGCCGCCGGGCCGGAAGGCCAGGGTCACCGTGCTCGTGCCGCCCACGGCCAGTGGGCGGTTCAACCGCTGCCGGCTCACCGGCGGCGGCCCCGGGCCGCTCACCAGGAGCTGCAGCGTCCCGATGAGCGCGACACGCCTGGTGGTCAGGTTGCGCATGTGCACGACGGCCAGCGCGCGGTTGGCGGCCGGTGTAACCGTCAGGTCGAGCCTCAGCTGCGCGCCCGTCCCCGGCCGGCTCCGCGCCGGGACCAGCCCCAGCTCGTCGCGGTTCCAGATCATCACCAGGTCGGTGGTGGCCACCGTGCCCACCACCCTGGGCAGGCCGGCGGTGGCCGGGTTGCCGGCCGGGTCGCCCGGCACGGCGGTCCCCTGCCGCGCCGCGCCCGGCGTGCCCACCTGGCCGGATGCGGCCCCGACCGCCGCGGCGCCCGGCCCGGCCTCGGCCAGGCGGTCCTCCCGGGTCAGGACGACCACCACGCCGAGGATCGCCACCGCCGCCAGGACGGCGACGAGCGGGAGCAGCAGCCGGCGGGTGGCGATGCGCATGGCGGCCTCGAGACGGGCGAGGGCGGCGAGCGGCCTCGCCGCACCGGTCGGGGAGCCTATCCGGCCGCCCGGCGGGAAGCGCTCCGCAGTCCTGCCGAGCCCGCCCCGGGACGCGGCCGTCCCGCCCTCGTTTTCCCCAGCATGCTCGAGTATCGTTGTGCCGAACACACGTTCGTAGTAGGGTGCTCGCGCTGCAGCGCCGAACCCCTCTCCGGGGTCCGCTGCCGGGTTTCGCCGCTGGGCCTGTCGCCGCCGACCAAGGAGAGGAACTGTCATGACCACGACCTATACTTCCCGCAACGGCAGCGTCCGGGGAGGGATCGTGGAGCGCGAAAAGGCACTGGAAGTCGCCCTGCTGCAGATCGAGAAGCAGTTCGGCAAGGGCTCGGTCATGCGCATGAGCGGCGACGGTCCGGTCATGCCGATCGAGTTCATCTCGACCGGCAGTCTCGCGCTCGACCTGGCTCTCGGCATCGGCGGCGTGCCCCGCGGCCGCGTGGTCGAGATCTACGGCCCCGAGGCGTCCGGCAAGACCACCGTGGGTCTGCACATCATCGCGGAGGCGCAGCGCGCCGGCGGGATCGCCGCCTTCATCGACGCCGAGCACGCTCTCGACGTGACCTACGCGCGCAACCTGGGCGTCGACACCGATGCCATGCTGGTCTCGCAGCCCGACACCGGCGAGCAGGCTCTGGAGATCGCGGACATGCTGGTCCGCTCCGGCGCCATCGACGTCATCGTGGTCGACTCGGTCGCCGCCCTGGTCCCCCGAGCCGAGATCGAGGGCGAGATGGGCGACTCCCACGTCGGCCTGCAGGCCCGCCTGATGAGCCAGGCCCTTCGCAAGCTCTCCGGCTCGATCTCCAAGTCGCGCACCACCGCCGTATTCATCAACCAACTTCGTGAAAAAATCGGCGTGCTGTTCGGCTCTCCCGAGACGACCCCTGGCGGCAAGGCGCTCAAGTACTACTCCTCGGTCCGGCTCGACATCCGCCGCATCGAGGCGCTGAAGGACGGCCCCGACGTGGTCGGCAGCCGCACCCGCGCCAAGGTCGTGAAGAACAAGGTGGCGCCGCCCTTCCGTTCCGCGGAGTTCGACATCATCTACGGTCAGGGCATCTCCAAGGAGGGGAGCCTGCTCGACGTCGGGGTGGACGTCGGGCTGATCCGCAAGTCGGGCGCCTGGTTCACCTACGAGGGCGACCAGCTCGGGCAGGGTCGGGAGAACGCCCGCAACTTCCTGCGCGACAACCCGGAGCTGGCCCACGAGATCGAGGAGAAGATCAAGGCCCAGCTCGGGATCACGGCGCCGATGCCCGTCGAGCAGCCGGACGGTGCCGAGGCGTCGGCGCCGCCGGCCAAGGCCGACAAGGCCGACAAGACCGACAAGGCCGACGGCAAGCGCTGAGCGCCGGTGGCCGATCGGCTCCCACAGCGTCCTGCCGGGCTCCGGGAGGAGTCCGGCAGGACGGCCACCAGGGTCGCGCGCGACCCGCGGCCCACGCCGCCGCGCGGACACGAGCCTGCCGGCGAGGGTGGTCCGGCCGGCGAGGTCGGTCCGGAAGGATCGGGGCGCGGAGGCGACCCGGTGGCGAAGGCCAAGGATGCCGCGTTGCGGCTGCTGGCGGCGCGGGCACGGAGCCGCGGGGAGCTCGAGCGGCGGTTGGCCCGGCGGGGCTTCGGCGAGGAGGTCGTGGCCGCGGCGCTCGACCGGCTGGCCGAAGCCGGCCTGGTGGACGACGCCGCGTTCGCGGCGGCCTATGCGGAGAGCCGAGCCGCTCGTGGGGCCGACGCCCGGGTGATCGCCACCGAGCTGCACGACCGCGGCGTCGCCCCGGATGTCGCTGGCCGGGCGACCGAGGCCGCGGTGCCAGCCGAGGAGCAGGCGGAGCGCTGCCGTCAGGTCGCCGTGGCGAGGCTCGCCCGTCTGGAGGGCCTTGCACCGGAGGTCCAGTTCCGCCGGCTAGCAGGCTATCTGGAGCGCCGGGGGTATCCTGCCGAGGTGATCAGCGCGGTGCTGAGCGACCTCATCCCTCGACGAGATTGAGCTGGGAGTCCGTTCCGACCGTCTCTGACCCTTCCATACCTGTACTGACCTGCCGTTCCTTGACCGAGCAGGCTAGCCGGGCCTACCCTTGGAACTGCCCGGCTTTGCCGAGCTTGATCTGCGATTTTCGTAACCTTGCCAAGCGACCGGCCGTCGGACCTCCATACCCGAGGGGCAAAGGAAGTTCCTTCTGCCTTGAGATCGATCGTTTCGCTACGTGCGACCTCCGGGTCGTAAATCGCAGGCTCTCTGCAGCGCCGGGCGCCGCTCGGCGCTGTCGGCGTTCTGGGCCGCGTAGCTGCGGGCTTCGCGCGTCGGCCGTCCAGGCGGCTTGAACCGGTCGGGTCCCGCCGACCGGATGACGCGTAAAGGAGGCCGTCGTGGACGCCGGCACCATCGTCGTTGCAGCCGCCGCCCTCGTCGCCGGGATTGGCTCTGGTTTTTTCCTCGGGAGCACGCATCAGCGCAAACAGTCGAGCACGCTGCTCGGGTCGGCGAGACAACAAGCCGAAGCGCTGGTGGAGGACGCCCGTCGCCAGGCCGAGACCGCACGCAGGGAGGCCGCGGTCGAGGGACGAGACGAAGCCCTGAAACTGCGGCAAGGAGCCGAAGAGGAAGTCCTCAAGCTTCGGCAAGAAGTGGAGGGTGAGATCCGCAGCCGCATGGTCGAGGTCCAGCGGCGCGAGGACCGCCTGCTGGCCCGCGAGGAGGGGCTGGAGAGCAAGTCAACGACCCTGGACCAGCGCGAGCGCGGCCTGCACGAGCGCGAGGAGGGGCTCGAGCAGGGCCGCCACGACCTCGAGACGCAGGTGGAGGAGCAGCGCCGCCGGCTCGAGCAGGTCGCCGCCATGACCACCGCCGAGGCCAAGGCGATGCTGGTCAAGCAGGTCGAGGAGGATGCCAAGCGGGACGCCATGGGGCTCGTCCGCGATCTCGAGCAGCAGGCTCGGGAGGAGGCCGACCGCCGCGCGCGCAAGATCGTCACCCTCGCCATCCAGCGCGTCGCCTCCGAGCAGACCTCGGAGTCGACCGTGTCCGTGCTGCCCCTGCCGTCCGACGACATGAAGGGCCGCATCATCGGCCGCGAGGGCCGCAACATCCGCGCCTACGAGGCCGTCACCGGGGTCAACCTGATCATCGACGACACGCCCGAGGCGGTGCTGCTGTCCTGCTTCGACCCGGTCCGCCGGGAGATCGGCCGCCTCACCCTCGAGAAGCTCGTCTCCGACGGGCGCATCCACCCGGCCCGGATCGAGGAGACCTACGAGCGCGCCAAGGTCGAGGTCGAGAGCGAGGTGCGGCGCGCCGGCGAGGACGCCTGCCTGGAGGTGGGCATCACCGATCTCCACCCCGAGCTGGTCCGGGTCCTCGGCCGTCTCAAGTACCGCACCTCCTACGGCCAGAACGTCCTCCTGCACCTGATCGAGACCGCTCACCTGGCCGGCGTGATGGCGTCCGAGCTGGGACTCGACGTGCGCCTGGCCAAGCGTTGCGGCTTCCTGCACGACATCGGCAAGGCGCTCACCCACGAGGTCGAGGGCTCGCACGCGATCATCGGGGCGGAGCTGGCCCGGCGCCTCAAGGAGGCGCCCGAGGTCGTCCACGCCATCGAGGCCCACCACGGCGAGGTCGAGGCCCGCACGGTCGAGGCCGTCCTCTGCATGGCCGCCGACGCCATCTCCGGCGGCCGGCCCGGCGCCCGCCGGGAGACGCTCGAGTCGTACATCAAGCGGCTGGAGCGGCTCGAGGAGATCGCCAACAGCTACCCAGGGGTCGACAAGGTCTTCGCCATGCAGGCCGGCCGCGAGGTCCGCATCATGGTCAAGCCCGAGGACGTCGACGACGTCGCCGCGCAGGTGCTGGCGCGGGACCTGGCCAAGCGGGTGGAGCAGGAGCTGCAGTACCCCGGCCAGATCAAGATCACGGTGGTGCGCGAGATCCGCAGCATCGAGTACGCCAAGTAGCGCCGGGGATGACCGGTCGGCGGCGGGCGCCCGTCGGGTAGCATGGGCGCCTGCGCCGCAGGCCAGCGCGGCCGCCGGGCGGCCCGCCGCGAAGATCCGACGAGCTGGGCAGATGAGCGAGCAGCGATACCTGATCCGCACCTTCGGGTGCCAGATGAACGAGCACGACACCGAGCGCATCGCCGGGCTGCTGGAGGCCGAGGGCATGCGCCGGACGGTGGCGCTCGACGACGCCGACCTGGTCGTGCTCAACACCTGCGCGGTGCGGGAGAACGCCGACAACCGGCTCTACGGCACCCTCGGCCACCTCGCCACCGAGAAGGCCAGGCGCGGGCTGACCATCGCGGTCGGCGGGTGCCTCGCGCAGAAGGACCGCGGCACGGTGCTGCGGCGTGCCCCCTGGGTGGACGTCGTCTTCGGCACCCACAACCTCGGCAGCCTGCCCGTCCTGCTGCGCCGCGCCCGTGAGCAGGGCGTCGCCCAGGCCGAGTTCTTCGACGAGATGCAGGCCTTCCCCTCGTCCCTGCCCGCCCGCCGCGACAGCGACTGGTCGGCCTGGGTCGCGATCAGCGTGGGCTGCAACAACACCTGCACCTTCTGCATCGTGCCGATGCTGCGCGGCAAGGAGCGCAGCCGCCGCATCGGCGACCTCGTGGCCGAGGTGGAGGCGCTGGTCGCCGACGGCGTGGTCGAGATCACCCTGCTGGGCCAGAACGTCAACTCCTACGGCACCGACCTGCCAGGGCACCGCCAGCTCTTCGGCGACCTGCTGCGCGCCCTCGACGGCGTCCAAGGTCTCCAGCGGCTGCGCTTCACCAGCCCGAACCCCAAGGACTTCCGCGACGACGTGGTCGAGGCGATGGCGAGCTGCCGCCCGCTGGCCGAGCACGTGCACTTCCCGCTGCAGTCCGGGTCCGACAGGGTCCTGCGGCTGATGCGCCGCGGCTACCGGCGCCGGCGCTACCTGGAGATCCTCGAGCGCATCCGGTCCGCGATCCCCGGGGTGGCCTTCTCCACCGACGTGATCGTCGGGTTCCCCGGGGAGACCGAGGCCGACTTCGCCGACACCCTGGACATGGTCGAGCGGGCCGCGTTCGACTCCGCCTTCATGTTCCAGTACTCACCCCGCCCCGGCACCGAGGCCGCCGGCATGCCCGACCAGGTCCCGGCCGAGGTCGTCCGGGAGCGTTTCCAGCGCCTCGCCGAGCTGCAGGAGAGCATCAGCCTGAAGCGCAACCAGGCCCTGGTCGGCACCCGGGTCGAGCTGCTGGTCGAGCAGGCTGCCTCCAAGACCGACCCGACCCGCTCCTCCGGCCGGACCCGGACCAACAAGCTCTGCCACTTCCCGGCAGCGGCGGCCGTCGCCCCCGGCGACCTGGTGACCGTCACGGTCGAGCGGGCGGCGCCTCACCATCTGCTCGGCGGGCCCGTGCTCGACCACCGCCCGCGCCGGATCCCTGGAGCCGCGTGCGCGACCCCGCCGCCCTCCCGGGTCCTGCCCGCCGGCGCGATCCCCCTCCCGCTCGTCGGCTAGGGAGCCGGTCATGTCTCCGTGCCGCGCCTCCCTCACCCGCAGGGACCGGATGCGGCGAGGGCGCGCACCGCGGGTATGTGACCGGCTCCCCAACGCGCCGAGCCTGCACCGCCCGCGCGCCACGCCGCCGCCGGTCTTCCCGGTGCCACGGCAACGCGCCGGCGGCGTGGCGCGGCGGTGACCGCCGTGCGGGCGGCGCTGCTGCCGCATCCGCCCCTGCTCGTGCCCGAGCTCGGCGGCCGGGCGGCGGGCGAGCTGGATCCGCTGCGGGCGGCGTGCCGCAAGGCGGTCGAGGGCGTCCTGAGCGCCAGCGGCGCCCTGGTGGTGATCGGCGACGGCCCGGTCTGGGGGATCGCGGCTCGGTCCGCGGTCGGCTCGTTCCTCCCCTACGGCGCCGACGTGGAGGTGCGCCTGCCCGAGGACCGCCTGTGGGCCGACCTCTCCGCGCTTCCCGAGCCGCACCGCCTCGACGACCTGCCCCTCTCCCTGGCGGTCGCCGCCTGGCTGCTGGACCGGTCCGCCGAGGCCCCGACCAAGCGGCGACGCCTGCGCCTGGCGGGGGAGCGCGCCGACGCCGTGCCCAAGCGCGACCCGGTGCCGTCGGGAAGCAAGGTCCCGTCGCTGATCGCCTGCACGGTCCCGGCCACGCTGGGACCTGGGGCTGCCACCGCGGTCGGCCAGGCGCTGGCCGACGTGGCCGCCGACCACGGACCGGTCGGGGTGCTCGCCATGGGCGACCTGTCGGCCCGCCGCACCGCGGCGGCCCCGGGCGCCTACCACCCCGCCGCCGCCGCGTTCGACGCCGGGATCGCCGACGCGCTGGTCCGGGGAGACCTCGACGCGCTGGCCCGGCTCGACCCGGCAGAGGCGGCCGAGCTCCAGGTCGGCGGCCGGGCGGTCCTGCAGGCCCTGGCCGGAGCGATGCGAGCCGGGACGCGGCCGACCGGCGAGGTCCTCTACGACGAGGCGCCGTTCGGCGTCGGGTACCTGGTCGCGCTGCTCACCAGCGCGGCCGAGTCGGCACCGTCGGCGGCCGCCGACACCCGATGAGCCTCCCCGGCGACCACGACGAGCACGCCGGCCGCCCCGCCCGCGGCGACCACGCGCGGGACGACGGCGGAACCGGGCGGGACGAGCGGCCAGGCCCGGTGCTCGCGCTGGTCGGGCCGACCGCGTCCGGCAAGACCACGCTCGCGCTGGAGCTCGCCCCCCGGCTCGGCGCGGAGGTCGTCAGCGCCGACGCCATGCTCGTCTACCGCGGGATGGACATCGGCACGGCCAAGCCGACCCCGGCCGAGCGCGCGCGCGTCCGGCACCACCTGGTCGACGTGGTCGACCCGGCCGAGGAGTTCTCGGTCGCGCGCTTCCAGCCGATGGCCCGCGCCGCCATCGCCGAGGTGCTCGACCGGGGCAGGGTTCCGCTGCTGGTCGGCGGGTCGGGCCTGTACTTCCACGCCGTGGTCGACGAGTTCACCTTCCCGCCGACCGACCCGGCGGTGCGCCGCAGGCTCGAGGACGAGGCGCGCGCCCGTGGGCTGCCCGCGCTGTACGAGCTGCTGGCCGACCGCGACCCGTCCGCCGCCGCCCGCATCCAACCCGGCAACCTGCGGCGGATCGTCCGCGCGCTGGAGGTGATCGAGCTGACCGGCCGGGCCTTCTCCTCGTTCCGGGGCGCGATGGACGCGCCGGTGTCGCGCTACCGGCTGACCGTCCTCGGCCTCGACCCCGGGCCCGAGCGGCTCCGCGCCCGCGTCGCCGAGCGGGTCGAGGCCATGGCCGAGGCCGGCCTGGTCGACGAGGTGCGCCGCCTGGCGGCCGGGCCGCTGTCCCGCACCGCCCGTCAGGCCCTCGGCTACAAGGAGCTGCTCGACGCGCTCGAGCGGGGCGGCTCGGTCGCCGGCGCCCTGGCCGAGGTGGTCGCCCGTACGCGCGCGTATGCGCGGCGGCAGCTCGCCTGGTTCCGCCGGGACCCGCGGGTGCGATGGAGTACCCTTCCGCCAGGCCCACAGCTCGCCGCCTGGGCGCTGGCGGCGTTCACCCAGGATCCGCCGGGCGCACCGGCCGAGCACGGTGCCTCCCGGACAGGTCAGGAGGAGTAGCCGGCGTGGAGTTCGTCAAGGCGCACGGTACCGGCAACGACTTCGTCGTCGTCGAGGACCTGACCGACCGCTACCGGCTGACGCCCGGGTTCGTGCGGGCGGTCTGCGACCGTCACTTCGGCATCGGCGGCGACGGCCTGATCCGCATCGCCCCGGGCCGCCAGGCGCCCTTCTTCATGGACTACCGCAACGCCGACGGCTCGTTCGCGGAGATGTGCGGCAACGGCGTCCGGGTGGTCGGCAAGTACCTGGCCGACCGCGGCCACGTCAGCGGCGGCTTCGACCTGGAGACGGGAGCGGGGGTCAAGCGGCTCGAGCTGCACGCCGCCGACGACGGTGAGATCGACCAGGTGACGGTCGACATGGGCGCGCCCAGCTTCGACCGGGCGGACCTGCCCATGGCCGGCAGCGGCGAGGCGCTCAAGGAGTCCCTGGAGGTGGACGGCGGGACGGTCGTGGCCACCTGCCTGTCCATGGGCAACCCGCACGCGGTGGTCTTCGTCGACGACGTCGACGCCGCGCCGGTGACCACGCTCGGGCCCAAGCTGGAAGTGCATCCGGCCTTCCCCAACAGGACCAATGTGGAGTTCGTCCAGGTGCTCGACCAGCGGTCGGTACGGCAGCGCACCTGGGAGCGCGGCGTCGGCGAGACGCTGGCCTGCGGCACCGGCGCCTGCGCGGTCGCCGTGGCCAGCCAGGTCCTCGGCCTCACCGGGCGGGAGATCGTGGTGGAGCTGCGCGGCGGGCCGCTCACGCTGGCCTGGTCGCACGGTGGGACCGTACGCATGACCGGTCCCGCTCGCGAGGTCGCCCACGGGACCATGGTCGGCGAGCTGCTCGCCATGCTCGAGCCCGCGCCCCGATGAAGCCGCCCCCCGCCCAGGACGGACCTGCCTGACCCGAGGAGTGACAGCCAGCAATGCAGACCGCCCGACGCATCGCTGCCATCCCGCCGTACCTGTTCGCCGAGATCGACCGCAGGATCGCCGAGAAGCGGGCGGCCGGCGTCGACGTGATCAGCTTCGGGATCGGTGACCCGGACCTTCCCACCCCCGACTTCATCGTCGAGGAGCTCGCCCGGGCCGCCGGCGACCCGTCCACCCACCAGTACCCGAGCTACTTCGGCCTGCCCGCCTTCAGAGAAGCCGTCGCCGACTTCTACCAGCGCCGCTTCGGCGTCGCGCTCGACCCTTCCACGCAGGTCCTGCCCCTGATCGGCTCCAAGGAAGGCCTCGCCCACCTGCCCTGGGCATTCGTCGACCCAGGCGACCCGACGCTGGTGCCCGAGCCCGGCTACCCGGTCTACGAGGTCGCCACCATCCTGGCCGGCGGCGAGCCCGTGCACCTGCCGCTCAGCGCCGAGCGGGGCTGGTTCCCGGACTTCGGCGCGGTCGACGGCGCGGCCGCCGACCGCGCCAAGATCCTCTGGCTCAACTACCCGTCCAACCCGACCGCGGCCGTGGCCACGCTGGACCAGTTCGAGGACGCGGTCCGCTTCGCGGCCGACCACGACCTGCTGCTGGCCCACGACAACGCCTACTCGGAGATCACCTACGACGGATTCGTCGCCCCCTCCGTCCTCGAGGTCCCCGGCGCCGTGGACGTGGCGGTGGAGTTCGGCTCGCTGTCGAAGATCTTCAACATGACCGGCTGGCGCATCGGCTGGGTGGTCGGCAACCCGGTCGCGATCAAGGCGCTCGGGCGGGTCAAGACCAATATCGACTCCGGCATCTTCAACGCCGTGCAGCGGGCCGGGCTCGCCGCGCTCCGCAGCGACCTGCCCCACCTGCCCGGCCTGCTCGCCACCTACCAGCGCCGCCGGGACCGCATCATGGACGTCTTCTGGGAGGCCGGCTGGAAGGTCGAGGCGCCCAAAGGCGCCCTGTACGTGTGGCTGCCGACGCCGCCGGGGGAGTCGAGCGTGCGCTTCACGCAACGGCTGCTCGACGACGCCGGGGTGGTGGTCGCTCCTGGCTCCGGCTATGGGCCGAGCGGCGAGGGCTACGTGCGGCTCTCGCTGACGATCCCGGACGCCCGGCTCGACGAAGGCTGCGAGCGCGTGCGCAAGGCGCTGGTGGGCCGCTGAGCGGCAGGCCGCTCGTGCGGCGGGATCCTTGCCAGCTCACCGACGTGATCCCGATCCGCGAGCCCGGCGGGGAATGGGCGAGACGGATGGGGAGCAACCCGCTACCGTGGAGGGGATGACGAACCGGACTTCCACCACGCTGCGGCGCGACGACACCGACATCCGGCTCGTCGAGCTGCGTCAGCTCCGGCTCGAACGGGTGGTCCTGGTCGGCGTTGCCGTCGACGGGTCGCTCGAGGCGGCCGAGCGCTCCCTCGACGAGCTCCGGCGCCTGGCCGAGACGGCCGGCGCCGAGGTGCTGGAGACCATGCTGCAACGCCGGGCCAGGCCCGACGCCGGGACCTTCGTGGGCAAGGGCAAGGCCAGGGAGCTGGCCGCCACGGTCAAGGCGCTGGGCGCCGACACCGTGGTGATGGACGAGGAGCTCACCCCGGGCCAGCTCCGTAAGCTCGAGGAGCTGGTCGACGCGAAGGTGATCGACCGCACCGCGGTCATCCTGGACATCTTCGCCCAGCACGCCACCAGCCGCGAGGGCAAGGCCCAGGTCGAGCTCGCCCAGCTCAACTACATGCTGCCGAGGCTGCGCGGCTGGGGGGAGAGCCTCACCCGGCAGGCCGGCGGCATCGGCGCACGCCGTGGCCCGGGCGAGACCAAGATGGAGGTCGACCGGCGCCGCATCCGCCGGCGCATCACCAAGCTCCGCCGCGACCTGGTCGACCTCGCCCGCACCCGTGACGTCAAGCGGCAGGGCCGCGAGCGTGCCGGCGTGCTCGCCGTGGCCCTGGCCGGCTACACCAACGCGGGCAAGTCGACGCTGCTGAACCGCCTCTCCGGCGCGGGCGTGCTGGTGGAGGACAAGCTGTTCTCGACCCTCGACCCGACCACCCGCCGCCTGCGCCTGCCCGACGGCCGTCCGGCCACGCTCACCGACACGGTCGGGTTCATCGCCAAGCTCCCGCACGACCTGGTCGAGGCGTTCAAGTCCACCCTCGAAGAGGTGGCAAGGGCCGACCTGGTCGTCCACCTGGTGGACGCGTCCCAGCCCGACCCGGCCGGCCAGGTGGCCGCCGTCCGCGCGGTGCTCGCCGAGGTCGGCGCGGCCGGCGTGCCCGAGCTGCTGGTGCTCAACAAGACCGACGTGCTCGACGAGGTGAGCCGGGCGCGGCTCGGGCGGCAGTTCCCCGGCGTCCTGCAGCTCTCCGCCGCCACCGGCGAAGGCGTCGACGAGCTGCTGGCGGCGATGGCGGCGCGCCTGCCCCACCCAGAGACGACCGTCGCCGTGCTGCTGCCGTTCGAGCGCGGCGACCTGGTCGACCGCGCCCACCGCGAGGGCGAGGTGCTCGCGGTCGAGCACCTCGCCGAGGGAACCGGCATGACCTTGCGCGCCCCTGCCGCCCTCGCCAGCGCGCTCGCCCCCTACGCCAGCGCCTCGGCCCAGCCCTCCCCCAGGAAGGCCGGCAGGCGCACCGCGCGGTCCTGACCGACCGCCGTGCCCGCGGGCGCGAGCGGCTCGGGCGACACGACGCCGGCCCGGGCGCTTCCGTGCCTCAGGTGCGCGAGCTGTGCAGGCGGCGGAGGACGGTGACGACCAGGCCGAGGATGGTGACCTCGTCGCCCTCGATGGGCTCGTAGGCCGGGTTGGCGGGCAGCAGCCGGACCCGTCCCCCCTTGCGGGAGAAGTGCTTCACCGTCGCCTCCGCCTCCGTCCCCTGGAGCATGGCGGCGACCATCTCGCCCTCCTGGGCGTCGGGCTGGCTGCGGACCACGACGTAGTCGCCGTCGAACACGCCCGCCTCGATCATCGAGTCACCGGTGACCTTCAGCATGAACAGCTCGCCCTGGCCGACCAGGTCGCGGGGGAGCGGGACCAGCTCCTCGACCTGCTCCTCGGCGGTGATCGGGACACCGGCGGCGATGCGACCCAGGAGCGGGACGTAGGCGGGCAGCGGCTTGGGCGTGTTGGGCATGCCCTCCATGTGCACCGCGATCGTGCGTGGCTTGGTCGGGTCGCGCCGGATGAAGCCCTTGCGCTGCAAGGCCTCGAGCTGGGAGTGGACGCTGGAGGGAGAGGTCAGCCCGACGGCCTCGCCGATCTCGCGGATGGAGGGGGGATAGCCGTGCTCGGCGACCGTCTCCCGGATCATCGCCAGGATCTTGCGCTGCCGGTCGGTCAGCGTCGACTGCCTGCTCACGGGCTCCTCGGCCTGGGCCATCGCGGTCTCCCCTCGGGATCGTCGGCGGATCGTCGGCGGGATGGTCAGCATCCTGGCGCGCACGGCCGCCTGACTGCTGATTCGGACTGTAACAGCCGGCAGGCGACGGAGGCAAACATCTGTTCGAGTCTGTGGACTGTGATTGACATCGAACACCTGTTTGGATGAGGATAGGTCCCGATCGAACTGATGTTCAGTCTGTCAGTCTGTCTGAAGGTTCGGACAACGACCCCGTCCTCGGCCGGCCGCGTCGATCGCGGCCGGCCGGGCGGGACGCCGGCGGCCTGGGCGGGCGTGGCCCAGGCCCGGCGTCCCACCAAGGGACGGCCCGACCCATGGAGCTGCCGACGATGCGCACCCGAGTGCTCGGCGTCCTCGTCGCCGTCGCCCTGATCCTGCTGCTCCTGCCCGGGCTCGCGCGCGGGGGAGGGCCCGACCGCGGCCCCGCCCGCACCGCCGCCTACACCGTCCAGTCGGGCGACACGCTCTGGGCGATCGCCGCCCGCGTCGCGCCCGGCCGCGACCCGCGCGAGGTGGTCGACCAGATGGTGCGCGACAACCACCTCCGCGGCAGCCTGCAGGTGGGCGATCAGCTCCAGGTCCCGATCGCCGGGGGCTGAGGCCATTCGCGGCGGGACAGGCTCCCTGTGGTCCCGGTCACCGAGGCGAGTCCCCGGTGGCCGCGAAACCCGGCGAGCTACTTCCGGGCGGGAAGGGGGCGCGGCTTGGGCGGGGTGGCCTTGCGCAGGGTGGCGCCCAGGTCGTCGAGCTCGCGCTCGAAGTCGGCGGGATCCTGGAAGTCCTTGTAGACGCTGGCGAAGCGCATGTAGGCGACCGCGTCCATGTCCCGGAGGGCGTTCAGCAGCTCGATCCCGACCTCCTGGCTCTCGACCTCGCGCTGCCCCCGGGCGCGGAGCGTCTCCTCGATGTCACTGGCGATCCGTAGGATCTCGGCATCGGTGATGGGTCGGTTCTTGCACGCCTTGGCGAGGCCGGCGATGACCTTGCCGGGGTCGAACTGCTCCTTGGAGCCGTCGCGCTTGAGGATCAGCAGCGGCACCTCGTCGACGCGCTCGAAGGTGGTGAAGCGCCGACCGCACCCGGCACAGGCCCGCCGGCGGCGGATCGCCGCGCCCTCGTCGGCCGGGCGGGAGTCGACCACGCGGTCGTCGTCGGACCCGCAGAACGGGCAGCGCACGGGCTTCCTCCCCGGGCCGGCAGGATCCGGCCACCACAAGATATAGTGGTAGAATGCTACCTGATGCCGACGTTATCCACAACATGTTGTGTAGGCCCTTGACCAACACGGTGGCTTCGTTGCTTAATCACATCGCTGTCATTCTGTCCGTCGCCGTCCCACCGGTTCGCGCCAGTCGGCAAGCGCCCGCGAGCCACTTCTGAGGGACGTGAGCCCGAGACGCAGTCGGGCCTGCTAGGAGGTCATCGTGGCGAAGACCCGGGATGCTCTGTCGGTTGAGCAGGGGGCGGCCCGCAAGGGCCTGCAGGTGCGTCGGCTGTTCACGGCCAAGGACGCGCACCCCTATGACGAGCTCACCTGGGAACGCCGCGACGCGGTGATCACCAACTGGCGCGACGGCACCACCGCCTTCGAGCAGCGCGACCTCGAGTTCCCGAGCACCTGGTCGCAGAACGCCACCAACATCGTCGCCCAGAAGTACTTCCGCGGCCCTCTTGGCACGCCGCAGCGGGAGCGCTCGGTGCGCCAGATGGTCGACCGGGTGGCCGGCACGATCACCGGCTGGGGCCTCGAGGACGGCTACTTCGCCGACGGCGACGACGCCGAGGCGTTCCAGGCCGAGCTGACCCACATCCTGGTCACCCAGAAGGCCGCCTTCAACTCCCCGGTCTGGTTCAACGTCGGCGTCGAGCCCGACCCGCAGTGCTCGGCGTGCTTCATCCTCTCGGTCGAGGACACCATGCCGTCGATCCTCAACTGGTACGTCGAGGAGGGCATGATCTTCAAGGGCGGCTCCGGGTCGGGGATCAACCTGTCCACCATCCGCTCCTCGAGCGAGCAGCTCGGCAACGGGGGAGAGGCGTCCGGGCCGGTGTCGTTCATGCGCGGCGCCGACGCCTCGGCCGGGACGATCAAGTCGGGCGGCAAGACGCGGCGGGCGGCCAAGATGGTCATCCTCAACGTCGACCACCCGGACGTGCGCGACTTCATCTGGTGCAAGGCGCGCGAGGAGCACAAGGCCCGGGCGCTGCGGGACGCCGGCTTCGACATGGACCTCGACGGCCGCGACTCCTACAGCATCCAGTACCAGAACGCCAACAACTCCGTCCGGGTCACCGACGAGTTCATGCGTGCCTACGAGGCCGACGGCGACTTCGACCTGCGCGCCGTCCTCGACGGCCAGTCGGTCGACACCCTCAAGGCCCGCGACCTCATGCGCGAGATCGCCCAGGCGGCCTGGGAGTGCGCCGACCCCGGCATGCAATACGACACGACAATTAATGATTGGCATACCGCGCCGGAATCAGGCAGAATTAATGCAAGTAATCCCTGTTCGGAATATATGCACCTGGATAATTCAGCTTGCAATTTGGCCAGTCTGAATTTGATGAAATTCCTGCGCGGCGACGGTGTGTTCGACGTCGCCAGGTTCAAGCACGCGGTGGACATCGTGTTCCTCGCGCAGGAGATCATCGTCGGCAACTCGTCGTACCCGACCGAGCGGATCGCCGAGAACGCCCGCAGCTTCCGGCAGCTCGGCATCGGCTACGCCAACCTCGGCGCACTGCTCATGGCACAGGGCCTGCCGTACGACTCGGATGGCGGGCGGGCCTGGGCGGGGGCCGTCACTGCCCTGCTGACCGGGCAGAGCTACCGCACCTCGACCCGGATGGCCCAGGTGATGGGGCCCTTCGCCGGCTACGCGAAGAACCGCGAGGCGATGCTGCGGGTGATCGGCAAGCACCGCCGTGCGGTCGACGACATCGATGCCAGCCTGGTCCAGGCTGACCTCCACGAGGCCGCCAAGCGTGCCTGGGACGACGCGCTGAAGTTCGGCGAGGAGTTCGGCTTCCGCAACTCGCAGGCGAGCGTCCTCGCGCCGACTGGATGCCTGACGCCCGACACGCTCGTTACAACGAGCCGCGGGCTCACCCGCCTCGGCGAATTGGGCGAGGTCGACGGTCCACAGTGGCAGGACCTGGACGTGGAGGTCTCGACCGACCAGGGGCCACGCCGGGCGACCCGGTTCTACGTGAACGGCGAGGACTGGACCCGTCGGATCGTGACGGAGGCGGGCTACACGATTCAGGGCACGCTGCGGCACCGCGTCAAGGTGGTGGATGCGGCGACTGGAGCCTGGGGTTGGCGCCGACTGGACGAGATCGCCGAGGGCGACGTGCTACCGATGCAGCTCGGCACGCTCGTGGGCGAGCCTCGCCAGGTTCCGCTGCCCGTCATCGACGAGGCGTACTGGACTGACGACCGAGACCTCCGCGTTCCCGACCATGTGACGGCTGACTTGGCCGAGTTGGTCGGGTACTTCATGGGCGACGGCAGCCTGCACGCCAAGGGTATCCGGCTCTGCGTTGCGGATACCGACCTGGACGTGGTCGAGCGCCTCCGCATCATCGGCAAGGAGCTATTTGGCATTGAGGTCGTAGTCACCCAGCAGACCGGCTATCAAGAGGTCGTCCTGCAGTCGGTTCGGCTTGCTCGGTGGTGGCAGGCGAGTGGCTTCGCCAAGCACCTGCCAGGTGAGGCTCACGTGGGTAAGGGCTGGGAGCCGCACATTCCCTCGGCGATCCTGGAGGCCAACGACCCGACGGTGTACGGAGCCTTCCTCCGTGGGTTGTTCGAGGCGGACGGCTCGGTCAGCGCGTCCGCGCCTTCCTTGTCCACCGTGTCAGAGCGGTTCGCGGCCGACTTGCGTGTGGTCCTGCTCGCGTTGGGCATCCCGACGACTACCCGGGTGACGACATCGGGCTGGGGCGATAAGCCGATGTATCAGCTCCGTGTGCGCAACCTCGACTTCGTGCCTACCTTCGACACCGCTGTCGGGTTCATCTCCGCCCGCAAGGGCAGGTCGCTGGCCGCGGTGAAGAGTGTGCAATCCGGCAACCGGGACCGCATCTTCCTGCCCAGGTCGGCCTGGAACGACCTCGTCCCTGTCGGACACGCGCGACGCAATGCGGTCCAGCTCTCGGTTCGACGCTTTGGCGGTGTCAGCCGCCGCCTCGCCACCGAGATCTACGAGAAGACGGGTGATGTCCGGCTCGGCTCGGCGCTCGGCTACGTCTTCGAGCGGGTGGCCACCAATCAGGACGGCGGGCTGCAACCGACGTACGACCTGTCCGTGCCGGACAACGTCACCTACGTTGCCGGCGGGTTCATCAGTCACAACACCATCGGCCTTCTCATGGACTGCGACACCACCGGGATCGAGCCCGACCTGGCGCTAGTGAAGACCAAGAAGCTGGTGGGCGGCGGGTCGATGTCGATCGTCAACCAGACCGTGCCGCGGGCGCTGCGCCGGCTCGGCTATGCCGACGAGCACGTGCAGGCGATCGTCGAGTACGTCGCCGAGAACAACACGGTGAAGGGCTCGCCGGTGCTGCGCGAGGAGCACTACCCGGTGTTCGACTGCGCCATGGGCGACTCGCCGATCCATTACATGGGGCACGTCCGCATGATGGCCGCCGCCCAGCCGTTCATCAGCGGCGCCATCTCGAAGACCGTGAACCTTCCCGAGTCGGCCACGGTCGAGGAGGTCGAGCAGGTCTACGTCGAGGGCTGGAAGCTGGGACTGAAGGCGCTCGCCATCTACCGGGACAACTGCAAGGTGGGACAGCCCTTGTCGGCCGACAAGAAGGTGACCGCCGACACCGGCGCGGTCATCGAGGTCGAGGGCGCCCCGGTGCGGCGGCGGCTGCCGAAGTCGCGGCCGTCGACCACCACCTCGTTCCGGGTGGGGGACATCGAGGGCTACCTCACCGCCGGGTCCTACCCGGACGACGGCCTGGGCGAGATCTTCGTGAAGGTCTCCAAGCAGGGCTCGACCCTGTCGGGCGTGATGGACGCGTTCGCGATCGCGGTCAGCCTCGGCCTGCAGTACGGGGTGCCGCTCGAGGTCTACGTGGCGAAGTTCGTCAACATGATCTTCGAGCCCAACGGCCTGACCGACGACAAGGACGTGCGCATCGCCCAGAGCCTGGTGGACTACCTGGCGCGCCGCCTGGCCATCGACTACCTGGACACCGAGACCAGGCAGGCGCTCGGCATCCGCACCACCGCGGAGCGGACCGCCGCCCTGAACGGCGTCGACAGCACCCCCGCGCCGGCCCAGACCGACGAGCAGTCGCAGGCGGCCGCCGGCACCAAGGCCGAGCCGGCCTCACCCGCTCCGGTGGCCGAGACGCCGGCCAGCCAGCTCGCCTTCACCCCCGGCACGGCCGCGGTCGACGCGCCGTTCTGCTCGACCTGCGGGGTGCGCATGCGCCCGGCCGGCTCGTGCTTCGTCTGCGAGTCCTGCGGCACGACCAGCGGCTGTAGCTGAACCACGGCGCTGCCGGGGCAGGCAGCGCCTGATCGGAAGCGGGGCGCCGAAGCGTGGTCGGCGCCCCGCTTCTCGCATCTCCGCCAGCTCGATTGCATCGGGTGCGGGCTGGCCGGGCATGGTTCCCGGCGGCGGCGTCGCCTCGATGCGCTGCGGCCCGGCTGGCAGCCGGTGTGATGGCCCGCCGCCTTCCACGTGCTGCGGCATCTGGACCTGGAAGGCGGTGCACAGCGGCGGAGCCGTCCGTCGCAGGTGGGTGAGACAGTGGCGCCTGGACGGGCCGTCAGGAGCCGGCCGCCGAGGAGGTGTCGGGGATTGGTCACGGCCGATGCGGTGCGGCGGGTGGCCGGCTCGCTGCCGCGCAGCGAGGAGCACCTGATCCGGGACCACGTGAAGTTCCGGGTGGGAAAGATCGTCTTCGTCTCGATCTCGCCGGACGAGACCTCGATGGGGTTCGGGTTCCCCAAGGAGGAGCGCGCGGCCCTGGTGCGCAGCGAGCCGGAGAAGTTCCACATGCCGGCGCGCTCGGACGAGCGCTACAACTGGGTGCGGGTGTGGCTGGACGCGATCGACGAGGCGGAGATGCGGGAGCTGGTCGTCGAGGCGTGGCGGATGGTCGTGCCCAAGCGGGTCGCCGCCTCCTACCTGGAGCCGTGAGCCCGCTCGTCGAGCGTCGGCGGTAGGCCGAACGCGGGGAACAGGTGGGCGTCGAAGGTGGTGATCTCCGCGATCAGACCACCCTCGATGCGCAGCACGTCGAGCTTGAACGCCCGGAACTCCGAGTCGCCCGGCGCCCGCAGGTAGCTGGCGGCGGTGGGCTGGCGGTTGGCGCGCGTCGGCACCAGCCGCCAGTCGCCCGGCTCCGAGAGCCCCTGTTGCAGCAGCGGCTCGATCGCCGCCAGCCCGTCGAAGCACCACGGGTGCGGCGGCATCGTGATGCGGATGTCCTCCCGCGCCAGGGCGGCCGCCGCGGCGGCGTCGGCGCGCTCGTGGGCGTCGATGAAGCCTTCCAGCAGCGCACGCTCCTCGTCGCTCGGCGCCGGGCCCGACCATTCCGACGGACGCGCCGGCAGCTGCTCCCGGAGCGTCGCGCGGGCGCGCTGCAGCGCGCTGTTGGCCGCGGCCACGCTGGTGCCGAGCAGCGACGCCGTCTCGCTGGCCGGCCAGTCGAGCAGGTCGCGCAGGATCAGGACCGCCCGCTGGCGTGGCGGGAGGAGCTGGATCACCGCGAGGAAGGCGAGCTGGATCGTCTCCTTGGCGACGACCACGGCGTCCGGCTCGGCCTCGCTCGGTGCGATCTCGTCGAGCAGGCGGTCCGGGTACGGCTGGATCCACGGGACCTCGGCGAAGGAGTGCAGCACGGGCACGCGCCGCCGGTTGCGCCGGAGCGTGTCGAGGCAGGCGTTGGTCGCGATGCGGTACAGCCACGCACGGAACCCCGCACCGCCCTCGAAGCTCGCGCGGCCGCGCCAGGCGCGCAGGAACGTCTCCTGCACCAGGTCCTCGGCTTCGTCGAACGACCCGAGCATCCGGTAGCAGTGCACGTGCAGCTCACGCCGGTGCCGCTCGACGAGCGCGGTGAACGCCGACTCGTCGCCGGCACTGGCGGCCGCGACCACCGGGTCCTCCTCGCCGGCGAGGGACGTGGTGCTGGTGCTGTCGGGCACGAGCCTGCGTGCTTTCGTTCGGGGATGCCGGGCGGGCACGCACAGTAGCCCGCCGGCGAGCGAGAGCGCATCGGCCGTGGTCAGAACGGCTGCCATCGCCGGCCCGAAGGCAGCTTCCAGACGGCGAGGCGACGACGGACCCCCGGATCCGCCGCCGCCTCGTCGTCGCGGCTCGTCCCAGCTAGGCGGGAACCAATCCGCAGGTGACGTTGACGATCGTGCCGGTGATGCCGCCGGCGCGGTCCGAGGCGAGGAACGCGGCGGTGTCGGCGACCTGGGCCAGGCTTGGCGCCCTGCGCAGCATGGTCATCTGGGCCATGCCGGCGAGCATCTGCTCGAGGGCCGCGGCGTCCAGCTTCAGGTTGGGGTTGACCGCCGCGATGTTCTCCGGCGACAGCGTCTCGGGCACCCCGGCCGTGTAGAGGCTGAGCACGCGGACGCCGTGCTGTCCGATCTCGGCCGCCAGGTAGCGCAGGAAGGCCTCGGTCGCCGCGTCCGCGGGGCCGGTGCTGCCCATCAACGGCGCGGCGCCCTTGGCGGATCCGCTGGTCACGGTGAGGATGACGCCTGACCCCTGGCGGATCATGTGGCGCGCGGCGGCGCGAGCGGTGTGGAAGTTGGCCAGCAGCCCGGTCGTGACGGCACCGGTCAGGTCGGCGGCCGTCATGTCGACCAGCGGGGTGCCCTGCACGTCGCCGCGGGCGACGAGGTTGAAGGACACGTCGATGCTTCCCGCCTGGGCGACCACGGCCCCGGCGTGCTCCTCGACGGCCTGCTCGTCGAGGGCGTCGACCACGGCCACCTCGGCGGATCCGCCGGCCGCGGTGACGTCGGCGGCGACCGCCTCGAGCGTCTCCCGGGTGCGCCCGGCGAGGAAGACCCTGGCCCCCTCCCGCGCGAAGGTCCGCGCGACCCCGCGGCCGAGGCCTCCGCCCGCTCCGTAGATCACGGCGTTCTTGTTTTCGAGCAGCATGTTGCTCCTCCCAGCTCGCTCGTCGGGTGACGTGAGGTGAAACGTCGCCGGCGCCGAAACTCATCGGTCGGCGCCGCTGCACCTCGAGTCTGGGAGGCGTGAGGTGGGGACTCGGCTACTCCAGCCGGGCCATGGTCATGACCCAGTTGGTCTGCCAGAGGTGCGGGTGGCCGGCGAGCTGCGGCCCCTCCCGCCGCTCCGGTGGCGGTCAGTGGCGCAGGCGCAGCCAGCGGTAGCCGAAGCCGCCGAGCGTGAGCGGCCGGCCGGCCTCGCTGGAGTCGTAGGCCTGGTCGCCGAGAAGCTCGGTCATGCGCCCGCCGGCGTCGTCGCCCAGCTCGACGGTGACCTCGACCTTCTCGGGGCTGAAGTTGTGCAGCGCGAGGACGGTGGCGTCCAGCCAGTCGCAGCGGTGGGCCAGCACGGCCGGCTGGTCGGTCTTCAGCACCTGCGGGGCGCCCCAGCCAAGCTCGGGCAGCTCCTTGCGGGCGCGGATCGCCCGCTCCGTCCAGTTCAGCAGCGAGGTGGGGTCGCGGCGCTGGTCGGCCACGTTCACGCGGTCCGGCCCGAAGGGGCCGCTGGTGACCAGCGGGACGGCGGGGTCGCCGCTGGTGAAGCCGGCGCCCTGCCCCGAGCTCCATTGCATGGCCACGCGGATGGCGCCGCGGCCCTCGACGCGCTGGTCGTCGCCGAGGCCGATCTCCTCCCCGTACAGCAGCACGGGCGTGCCCGGCAGGGTGAACAGCAGGCTGTAGAGCAGCTCCATGCGGCCGCGGTCGCCTTCGAGCATGGTCGGCACCCGCCGCCGGATGCCCCGGCCGAAGCTGCGCATCGACGGGTCGGGGGCGAGGGCGGCGAACACCTCCTCGCGCTCGGCGTCGGTGAGCTTGTCCAGGGTCAGTTCGTCGTGGTTCTTGACGAAGTTGGCCCACTGGTTGGTGTTGGCCTCCGGAAGCGGCGGCAGCTCCCCCAGGGCGGCCACGATCGGCGCCGGGTCCTGGCGCACCAGGGCGAGGAACATGTGCTGGTTGAGGATGAAGTTGAACAGCAGGTGCATCTCGTCGCCGTCCTCGTCGCCGAAGAAGCGGCGCTGCTCCTTCGGGGGCAGGTTGGCTTCCGCCAGCAGGACCGCGTCGCCGCGGCGCCGGTTGGTGAACGCGCGCAGGTCGCGCAGGAACGCGTGCGGGTCCTGGCCGCGCTCGGCGTCGGTGCCCGCCAGCTCGATCACGAACGGCGCCGCGTCGACCCGGAAGCCGGACATGCCCAGCTCCAGCCAGTAGCCGATGACCTTGCTGATCTCGTCCCGGACGCGCGGGTTGGCGATGTTGAGGTCGGGCATGCTCGAGTAGAAGCGGTGCAGGAACCACTTGCCGGCGACCTCGTCGTAGTCCCAGTTGGAGTCCTCCTTGTCGGGGAAGACCACGCCGGGCGGCCCGTCGGGCTGCTCGTCGGCCCAGACGTAGAAGTCGCGGAAGGGCGAGTGCTCGTCGGAACGGGCGGACTGGAACCAGGGATGCTGGTCGGAGGTGTGGTTGACGACCAGGTCGGCGATCACCCTGATGCCGCGCTCGCGGGCGGCCCTGAGGAACTCGACCAGGTCGCCGAGGCTGCCCAGGCGCGGGTCGACGCCGTAGAAGTCGCTGATGTCGTAGCCGTTGTCCTTGTTCGGGGTGGGGTAGAACGGCATCAGCCAGACGCAGGTCACGCCGAGCCCGGCGAGGTAGTCGACCTTGGCGGTGAGCCCGGGGAAGTCGCCGCAGCCGTCGCCGTTGCCGTCGGCGAACAGCTCGACGTCCACGCAGTAGATGATCGCGTTCTTCCACCACAGGTCGAAGGCGGCCTTGTCGCTCATTGGTGCACCCTCCTCAGGCGCCGGTACGCGGTGTGCCCGCGGTCAGCGCCGGGATGACCTTGGACCCGAAGGCGTCGACGAACGGCTGCTGGTACTCCTCCTGGCCGACCTCGTGCAGGTAGATCTCGTCGAAGCCGAGCTCGGCGTACTCGCCGAGCCAGGCGGTGTGGCGGCCCAGGTCGGCCGAGACGAGCACCGTGGAGCGCAGGTCCTCCGGGGCCACGGACCGCGTCGCCTCCTCGAACTGCTCGGGCAGCTCCAGCTCCCAGGCGACGCTCGGGTCGACCAGGCTGGAGCGCCACTGGTCGTGGGCGACGGCCAGCGCCTCCTCCTCGTCGGCCGCCCAGGACAGGTGGACCTGGAGGAAGAGCGGCTTGCCCTCGCCGCCGCCGGCGTGGAATGCGTCGATCACGGCCCTGAGCTTGTCGTGGGGCTGGTTGACGGTGATCAGCCCGTCGGCCCAGCCGCCCACCCAGGCGGCCGTCTCCGCGCTGACGGCCGCGCCGACCAGTTTCGGCGGTCGCTGCGGCCGGCTCCACAGCCTGGCCCTGTCGACCTTGACCAGGCCGTCGTGGGTCACCGTCTCGCCGGCCAGCAGCGCCCGGATGACCGCGACGGCCTCGCCCAGGCGGGCCGCGCGCTCGGCCTTGGGCGGCCAGCGCTCGCCGGTGACGTGCTCGTTCAGGGCTTCGCCGGTGCCGAGCGCCACCCAGAAGCGGCCGGGGAACATCTCGCTCAGGGTGGCGGCGGCCTGCGCGACGATCGCCGGGTGGTAGCGCTGCCCGGGGGCGTTGACCACCCCGAACGGCAGCCCGGTCGCCCGCAGTGCGGCGCCCAGCCAGGACCAGGCGAAGCCGCTGTTGCCCTGCCGGGTGCTCCACGGCGTGAAGTGGTCGGAGCACATCCCCGCCTGGAAGCCGGCCTCCTCGGCGGCGACCACGGCGCGCAGCAGCGCGCTGGGGGGCAACTGCTCGTGGGAGGCGTGGTAGCCGATCACCGGGCCTGACCGCGTGCTGCTCATCCGTGCTCCTCGTCCGGGGTCCGCAATGGGCCTAACCCGCGCAGGCACCGTTCAAGCCGCCAGGAGTCCCGCGCCCGCATCGGCTGGGCGCTGCGCCGCATGCCCGGCCGCGCGCCGGGACGGGCACGCGGGGTTCTCCCAAGGGCCTCCGCACCACGTTCACGATTCCTTCACGGCGCCACGGCAGCATCGGTCGTGTACGGAAGACGACCCGTCAGATGAAGGAGGAATCGATGCGACGGGGATTCATCATCGGAGTGGCGTTGCTGGTGGTCCTGGCAGTGGTCGGGATCGCGGTCGGCGCCTACAACGCCGGGGTCCACGAGGGCGTCACCCAGGAGCTGGCGAAGAGCGGCGACCGTGTCGAGGTCGTGCGGGAGGTCGGCCGGGGCTGGGGCTACGGTCCCGGGTACGGCTTCTTCCCGTTCGGGTTCATCCTGTTCCCGCTGTTCGTGATCGGGTTCATCCTGCTGCTCCGCGGCCTGTTCTGGCGGGGACGCTGGGGCGGTCCGGGTGGCTGGGGCGGTCCCGGCGGCTACGGCCCCGGTGGCTACGGTCCCGGCGGCCACGGCCGGCCCGGGCCCTGGGGGCAGAGCCCTTGGCAGCAGCGGTTCGACGAGTGGCACCGCCGGCAGCACGAGGAGTCCGGCGAGGCCGGCGGGCAGGCCGGCGAGGCCGGCGGGCAGGCGTCCGCCGGAGCCGAGCGGGCCGACGTCTAGCGCGGCGGCCGGCACGGGCGGGGCGGAGGCTTGCCTCCGCCCCGCCGCCTCGTCAGGCTGCGCGGTAGCGCCGGTGAACAGGGCCTTCGGAGGCGCATCATGCGGATGATCCTGGTGGTCGAGGACGAGACCAAGATCGCCCGGCTCGTGGGCGACTACCTCGAGCACGCCGGGTTCGAGGTGACCGTTGCCGGTGACGGCGAGACCGCGCTCGCCAGCGCGCGGCGCTTCAAGCCCGACCTGGTCGTGCTCGACCTCGGCCTGCCCGGGCGGGACGGGCTCGACGTGGCCCGCAGCCTGCGGCGGACCTCGAGCGTGCCGATCGTCATCCTGACGGCCCGTGGCGACGAGACCGACCGGATCGTCGGCCTCGAGCTCGGCGCCGACGACTACGTGGTCAAGCCGTTCAGCCCCAAGGAGCTGGTCGCGCGCGTGCGCGCGGTGCTGCGGCGCAGCGAGACGGCGCGGACCGGTGGGCCGGAGGTGCTGCGCGTGGCCGGCGTCGAGGTGGACGTCCCCCGGATGCGCGTCGCGGTCGGCGGCAAGCCGGTCGAGCTGACGCCGACCGAGTTCCAGCTCCTGGCGGTGCTGGTGCGCGAGCCGGGCCGCGTCTTCACCCGCAGCCAGCTCCTCGACGCGGTGCACGGGGTCGCGTTCGAGTCCTACGAGCGGGCGGTCGACGCCCACGTCAAGAACATCCGCAAGAAGCTTGAGCCGACCCCCACCCGGCCGCGCTACCTGCTGACCGTCCACGGCGTCGGGTACCGGTTCGCCGATGCGTGACCACAGGTACGGTCCCAGGTCCGGGCCGCCGTGGGCGCGCCCACGGTCGTCCGGCGGCGGGCCGCCGTGGGGACGCCCGCCCTGGTGGCCGGAGGGCGAGCCGTTCCCGCCCGCGGGCCCGGGCGGCTGGGACTGGCGCAGGCGGCGCCGCTTCAGGCGGCGCGTCGGCCTGCTGTTCCTGCTGTTCTTCCTGCTGACGTCCGTGGCCAGCGGGGTCTTCGTGCGCTGGCTCGGCGGCGGCTTCGGCCACGGCGGCCCGCGTGGCGGGGGGTTCTGGCTGCCGCTGCCCCTGCTCGGCCTGGCCGTGCTGGTGATCATGGTCGCTGCCGGGCGGGCGCTGCGGGCGACGGCGGCGCCGATCGGCGACGTGATGGAGGCGGCCGACCGCGTCGCCGGCGGGGACTACGGCGCGCGCGTGGAGGCACGGGGGCCGGGCGAGGTGCGCCGCCTGGCGCGCTCGTTCAACCAGATGGCGGAGCGCCTGGAGGCCAACGAGGCCCAGCGCCGCAGCCTGCTGGCCGACGTCGCGCACGAGCTGCGCACGCCGCTGTCGGTGATCCGCGGCAACGTCGAGGGGATGCTCGACGGCCTGTACCCGCCCGACGAGGCGCACCTCGGGCCGGTGCTGGAGGAGACCGCGGTGATGGCCAGGCTGCTCGACGACCTGCAGACGCTGTCCACCGCCGAGGCGGGGGTGTTGCGGCTCCACCGCGAGCGGGTGGATCCCGCCTCGCTTGCCGAGGACGCGGTGGCGGCGTTCCGGGCTCGCGCCGGCACGGCCGGGGTGACCCTGGGCTGGCGTGCCGCCCCCGGCCTGCCGGAGCTGGACGTCGACCCGGTCCGGGTCGGCGAGGTGCTCGCGAACCTGCTGTCGAACGCCGTGCGCCACACGCCGCCCGGCGGGTCGGTGGAAATCGCCCTGGAGCCGTCCGCCGCCGGCGTGGCGTGCACGGTCTCCGACACCGGCTCGGGCATCGCCAGCCAGGACCTGCCGCAGGTGTTCAACCGCTTCGTGAAGTCGGCCGACTCGGGCGGCGTCGGGCTCGGGCTGGCGATCGCCAGGAGCCTGGTGGAGGCGCACGGCGGCGAGATCACCGCCGAGAGCGAGCCTGGTCGCGGCACGACCATGCGCTTCGTGCTGCCGACCTCGCCGCCGCGCTGACGCCGCGCGCCGAGCCTGGGAGGGCGCAGCCGCCTCGCGGGGCTACCGCCGTTCGGCGGCGCTACGACCGCCGGCCGGTCAGGGCCGGCGCAGCTCCAGGGCGAGGTCGGCGTCGCTGGTGAGCTGGACGGTGGTCGCGACCGCGCCGCCGCCCGCCTTCCAGCCGGCGGGCGGGACCGCCCTGAAGCCCCTGGGCGGCGCCACCACCAGGCGGAAGCTGGTGGGCAGGAGGATCGGCTGGCTGTCGGCGGCGAGGCGGTAGCGCAGCCCGGTCGCGGTGCGGACGGCGGCGCCGGGGAGGTCGTAGGTCACCGTGACGGTGCGGGCCTGGCCGGGCTGCATCGGCAGGATGAAGCGGACCACCTGGCGGCCCAGCTCGCCGAACGGCTCCCAGCCGGCGGGCTTGCCGTCGGCCTTGACGGTTATCTTGGCGGCGCGGCCCGGCACGTAGGTGATGAACCGGTTCATGGCCCAGTTGGTGAGGTAGCCGCGCTTCTCCTGGGTCGGCGCCCCCGGTGTCGCGTTGACCAGGCGGACCGAGCGGACCACGTGGGCCGAGCCGTCGGGCCGCAGCCACACCCGCTGCTCGATGGCGCGCCGCTGGTAGACGTCCACCTTGCTGGCGTTGATGTTCTGCGTGTACACGGCGAGGTAGTCCTGGGGCGCTTGCGACAGCCCGCCGGCCAGCCGGTGCTCCGCCGCGGCGCGCTGCAGGCGCGTGTCGCGGAAGTAGAGCTGCAGGTGCCGGCCCTTGGCGGCCTCGCCGAGGGAGCGCACCTGGCGGAGCATGTCGCCGCCGCCGCCGAGCAGGCGGGAGAGGACGGCGTCCATCAGCGCCTCGTTGTAGGCGTGCCGCAGGCGCTGGTCGCCGAAGCGGCCGTAGCTGTCGACCAGCAGGGCCTGGACCAGGTTCTTGTAGGTGATGCGGCCGTACCCCGGCGTGGTCACCGAGCCTGCGACCTTCACCACCCCGGCCATCGCGACCGGGTCGAGGGCGATCACGCCGTCCGGCCGGATGTGGGTGAGCACCTGGTAGGCGCGCAGGATCTCCTCGGCGGAGGTGGGGAAGTTCGGCGACTGGCCGGACAGGGTGAAGCTGGACGGCTCCCGCGGCTTGTGCCACGGGTCGCTGGGCAGGAACGGGATCCGGATCCCGAAGCTGAGGCGCTGCTCGCCGACCTGGCCGCGCTGCAGCACGGCGACGGCGCCGCGGTCGAAGCGCAGCAGCGCCACGGCCAGCGGCGACCCGCCCCAGGCCTTGCTCTCGGCGGAGTTCATCACCGCCACCAGGTAGGTGCGGGGGCCGTTGGCCCCGACCGCGTCCGGCAGGGCGTCGAGCAGCGCCACCACGGGGCGGACCTGCCCTTCGACCTGGTCGAGCTGGCGCACGGTGGCGTCGCGGGCGGCGCCGGCGCCGGGGGAGAGCGGCCCGGCGCGGACCTTGCCGAGCTCGCTCCTGGCCTGGCCGATGCCGCCGAGCAGCGCCTTGGCGTCGCGGGTGGTGGCCGCGGCCAGGTTCAGGTCGATGCGGCCGCCGCGGAACAGGGCGTCGCCGCTCACCCTGCCCTCGACCGCCACCACCCGGTCGGCCGTGTCCACCAGGATGCGCCCGGCGGCCAGCAGGTGGCCGAGGTCGGCCACGGGCTCGGACAGCAGCGGCAGGTGGCCGGCGATGCGGACCGGGGTGCGCCCGGCCGCCGCCTCGGCGAGGTCCAGGTCGCCGCGGGCGGCCTTGACGGCCTGCCCGGCGGTGGCGTCGTCGCCGGCACGCAGGGCCTTGGCCGCGCGGCCCAGCTGGCTGCGGGCGTCGCCGGCGGCGGCGCGCGCGTCCCTGGCCGCGCCGAGCAGGGACAGCGCCAGCCAGCCGCCGGCCACCCCGAGCGCGACCACGGCGAGCAGCGCCACCAGCAGGATCCGGCGCCGCCGCGACGGGGGACGGGGGATCTCGCCGATCCCTGCCCGCTGCCGCGCGGTGCCCAGCTCGGCGGTCATCCGCCTCTCGTCTCCCAACCGGGGCAGCGCCGAGCACGTCCCGCGATGCCCACCTGTCTCGTTCTGCTGTTCGGCACCTTCCAGCGCCGATGATGAGGTGTCGACCTGCGGAGTGAGGATACGACCTACGCGATCGGCTGGAGGCCAGAACCGTCAAGCCGGCAGCCCGCCGCTGCGGCGCCTGTCGTGCCCCGGGACCCGGCAGGCGTACGGTGGATGGAGGGGAATCGCCGCAGCGCCCTCGAGTGGTGTCGGCAACCTGCCGAGGTGCCTGCAGCGAGGGAGCGCGCCGCGGCGGCCGAGGTGGCACCATGCCGGTTGACGAAGAAACGATCACACGACACCAGCAGGAGGAGACATGAGCGCTGCGGTGGAGCACGATCCCGCCGAGAAGCTGCGCCCCTACGCGCACCCGGAGCGGCTGGTCACCACCGAGTGGCTGGCGGCGCACCTCGACGACCCCAACCTGGTGGTCGCCGAGTCCGACGAGGACGTGCTGCTCTACGAGACCGGCCACATCCCCGGCGCCGTCAAGCTCGACTGGCACACCGACCTGAACGACCCGGTGACCCGCGACTACGTCGACGGCGAGGGCTTCGCCCGGCTGATGTCGG
>WNFV01004874.1_pt1 | contig 31260 bp, 30 predicted proteins | sample 5400101 | NCBI WGS metagenome assembly WNFV01 (sample SAMN13153361, study PRJNA577476) | soil metagenome | isolation source: 115 cm soil or saprolite under grassland replicate 1 | place: USA:California | collected 2016-06-15 | reverse complement strand
TAAGCATCACGCCCCAATCTAAGAAGATGCAGTACCGGAGAAGACCATGCTGAACTTCGACGACGACCTCGCCCCTGCCGCGCAGCCGCGCCTGCAGCCGGCCACGCCCGAGACGATCCGCGCGCAAACCGCTGGAGGCATCCTGTCGCGCGAGCCTGTGCACGATCTCGACGTCGAGCGCCAGGCGATGGCCGACGGCTTCCGCCGCGTGCGCATGGAGGACAAGCGCGTCATCAACGGCTCCTCCGACGTCAACCAGCTCGTGCCGTTCAAGTACCGCTGGGCGTGGGACAAGTACCTCGCCGCCTGCGCCAACCACTGGATGCCGCAGGAAGTGAACATGCAGCGCGACATCGAGCTGTGGAAGAACCCGAACGGGCTGACCGACGACGAGCGCCTGATCGTCAAGCGCAACCTCGGCTTCTTCGTCACCGCCGACAGCCTCGCCGCGAACAACATCGTGCTCGGCACGTATCGCCACATCAGCGCGCCCGAATGTCGGCAGTACCTGCTGCGCCAGGCGTTCGAGGAGGCGATTCACACGCACGCCTATCAATACATCGTCGAGAGCCTCGGCTTGGACGAAGCGGAGATCTTCAATGCATATCACGAGGTGAAGTCGATCCGCGACAAGGATGAGTTCCTGCTGCCGTTCATCGAGACGCTGACCAATCCGATGTTCAAGACCGGCACGATGGAGGCCGACCAGAAGCTGCTGAAGAGCCTGATCGTGTTCGCCTGCATCATGGAGGGCCTGTTCTTCTACGTCGGCTTCGTGCAGATCCTCGCGATGGGCCGGCAGAACAAGATGACGGGCAGCTCCGAGCAGTACCAGTACATCCTGCGCGACGAGTCGATGCACTGCAATTTCGGCATCGATCTCATCAACACGATCAAGATGGAGAACCCGCACCTGTGGACACCGGAGTTCCGCGAGGAGATCCGCGCGCTGATGAAGAAGGGCGTCGACCTCGAGTACGCCTACGCCGAGGACACGATGCCGCGCGGCGTACTGGGACTGAACGCAACGATGTTCAAGGAATACCTGCGCTTCATCGCCAACCGCCGCTGCCAGCAGATCGGCGTCGATCCGCTATTCGATAAGGCCGACAACCCGTTCCCGTGGATGGCCGAGATGATCGATCTCAAGAAGGAGAAGAACTTCTTCGAGACGCGGGTGATCGAGTATCAGACGGGGGGAGCGTTGAGTTGGGAATGAGGCGTCCGCCGCGTTAAACAACAAGGCGTGCCGCCCCGTTTTCTCGCTGCACGGGGGCACTACTGCTGTACGAGTTGCTCCCGGTAAAGTAGTAATTTTTCATGGCCATCCGTGTAGTAGCCTTAGTTGATTATGACAATGCGCGTCCGGTTAAGAAAGGTCGCGGGCCTTGGTCCTTCCGATCGCCGCGTCCGACTGCTCGGAGAACTGATCAGGTGGATGTGACGCGTCGCGCGCCGCACATGTTCGCAAAATTGCGAACTTCCACCAACCGGCCTACCAAGCTCATTTTGATGCGAGCCAAGACCCGATAAACCGCCGTAGCGCTCGGCTCCGACGCGACTACACCGACGACTTAGCCATATTTCGCGAACGGCTCATGAACGACCGCGGATGCCGTGCTGGACCTCCGATACGGAGGCGCGTAGACGGCCCTATTCGGGCGCAGGTTCGTCCAAACGGACGATGGGCACGCCCGCCGTTGCGAGTTAGCATTTTTGCTAACCACCCGAAATACGACTATGTACGAGCGCTCCCGGCTTCTGACGAGGAACATCGCGTTGCTGAGGAGCGCGCGCGACAGCCGGCATTCACGGGCACTCGCGCGGGACCGCATACTTCAAACGCTCGTCGCGGACTGATCGCCGCCCGCACCGCGGTCGGCATGACGCAGGACGGCGTCGCCGCCAGAATGGGGACCACGACGAGTGCGGTGTCCCGTCTGGAAAGCGGCGTGCGCACGCGGCCGACGTTGCGAACCATCGAGAACTATGCGCTCGCCGTAGGCGCGCGGGTCGAGATCCGCGTGCGCCGGTGACGTCACCTGATGACGTCGTCCGCGCGCGCGAGCAACGCGCTTAGTCGAACGACCGGAGAATTGAAATGCTTTCGTCGCGCCGCGCTTGGGCTGCCCTTTTCCTCGCCTTCATCGCGCTCGCAAGCGCTACCGCGCAGGACGCTCCGCGCAGCAGGATTGCCGGTGCGATCGTGCGCTCTGACGCCGGCGTACTCGACCTGAAAACGGCGTCCGGCGAGAACGTGCGCGTGAAGCTTTCCGACCATGTTCGCATCAGCGCTCGCGGCGCGAGCGATTTTGCCCATGTGCAGGCGGGCAGCTTCATCGGCACGACGGCAGCGCCGCGCGCCGACGGCACGCTCGTGGCGAGCGAGGTTCACATCTTCCCCGAAGCGATGCGAGGCAACTCCGAAGGTCACCGCCCCACGGCGGGAAACAACACCATGACCAACGCGACGGTGTCGAGCTCTCCGGCAGCAGCCCCACGCGCAGCGCGATGACCAATGCGACGGTCGCCAACGTCGGCAAAGACGGTTACGTTCCGCCGTCGTGACGGTTCGGCTGCTCGACGTTCGTTTGCAGCAGTACGGCGGCTTTACATCCCAGGCAACGAGTGAATCTCCATGACCTCTATTGAGGCTTGCGGGATCTGCAAGTGCGGATGGCCTTCGAATGTCTTCGCGGCTGTTTCGTGCGAGTCCGCCTCCACGATCGCATACAACATGATGTCGTTCTTTGTGTCAGACGTGCCTCGCGCGGTGACGGATTTGGTCTTGCCGACGCCGGCTCCCTTGTCAACGAACATCTTCATGTGATCGCTCATCCACTTTTTCCATTCGCTCTGCATCTTCTCTTCGTCCGCCTTTCTCTTCTCGGGCTCGGTCTTCTTCCAGTCGTCAATGACTGAGGCTGGCGCGAGATATGTAACAAGAAACTTCTTCATATTCGGACTCCTTCAAAGTCGGCGATCAACCCGGGTGGGCTTTTCTTGCCCGGCATGCCATACCTCCGGAAGCGCGGAAACAAGTTCGATCGCACCTCGCAAGGCGGGTTCCGCGCCACCAAACGCAGCGTGGTAACGGATTGGGAACGGATTGCCGATCGCGCGCGTTCCAGGGCGTGATACTCCGCTATGATGGTCGCGTCTCGAAAGAGCCGCGCCATGACGGCAAGACGATCCGACTTGCGCCTTGCACCTGCGGCCGTGACACGCGACACGGCGCACCGCACCGCGCTCGCCGACTGCGCGGAGGGCGAGCGCCTGCTGCAGCGTCACGGTTTGCGCGGGCTGCGCGCGGCGCAGTCCGAAGCGAGCGGCACGGGGTGGCCAACCGCCTGGTCGCAGTTCTGGCGCGGCTACGCGCTTCAGTTCGAAGACCTGGCGCTCGCCCGCGCCGAATGGCTGGCGGCGGAGGCGCGCTTCACCGACGAAGGCGACGCTTCGGGCTTCGATATGGCGGCCTGCGGATGATCCAGTGCACGCTCTTCGACACGCAGTCGTATGCCGGATTCGAAGAGCGCGCGAAGCGCGTGGAGCGGATGAGCCGCGAGCACAACGAGCGCACGCCGCTCGCGTTGTTCGGCCTGGCTGCGCGCCTGATGCTGACCTCCGAGCGGCGTGAGAGCGTCGAAGGCGTAACTGACGACATCGAGTGGGCCTTTGCCACGCTGGGCACGGACATCGATCCCGGGATCGCGCTTCGCGTCGCCACGGCGGCGCTGCCGATGCTGGGGCTCACGCTCGATCGCGTGCGAAGCGAGGACTTCTTCCAGGCCGGCGCTGCCGTGGCCGCGTCGTCGCAAGTCGGCCCGTACAGTCGAGCGCTGTGGCACTGGCTGCTGGTCGACGCGCTTTGTTACGACCCGACTTGGGCGTCGCGACTGCACTCGGAGCTCGATGCACTCGAACGCCTGGCACACTCGAACAACTTTCGTGCGCTGCTCGCGCGTGCGCATCTCATTCGCGCCTCGATTGCGCTCGGTGAAGGCAACGCCGCCGCAGGGCGTGCGAGCCTGGGACGCGGCGCATCCTCTGCTGAACCCGGCCCATCCGCCCGACTACTGGAAGGATGCCTGGGAGCATGCGAAGGTCTGCCCTTCGCAAGATGCTCGACGCGGGCGTGACCGAAGCGCGGACGACGCCCGCCCTCATGCAGCAAGGGTTCGTGCTGGTCGCCCTCGGTCGGTTCGAGGAAGCCGTGGCAGCGTTCGCGCGCGCCACGCGCCGAGCTCAACGTCGGCTTCGCGCATGCCCGCAGTTTCTGTGCTTTGCGTATGTGTTCTTCGGAATCGCGACCGTCGAAATCGAGTTAACAATGTTGCTAACCAGCTTTCGGAAACACATCCCTTACCCCATCCGATCGAACGCTCGAGACGTGTACCGCCCCCAGCGACGCCGGATTACCAAGTAACTCAAAGCTCAGTTGGCTCTTGGATTCCTCGTTTACGCCGGCACGGCCTGCGCTACTTTTTCGCTGGTGTTGCTGGCGCCGGCGAGGCTGGCGCCGGTGGGGCATCGGAGTTCCAAGTGTCGCGGATGATGAGCCACTTCCCGCCGCTCTTCTTGTAGACCGTAAGGTACTTGCCGATTTCGACCGAAGCACCCGATTTGGCCTTGACGGCATAGGTTCCCGACTCCCAGGCAAGGTCACCGGAAGTGCCGACGTCGGACTTGGCGTCGATGCTGAACGTGACGCCGGCCTTTGCCGATTCGGCAGTGTCCTTGGCGAAATACGCCTGAATCGCCGCTTTGCCGTTCGCAGCCGGGGCGCCCGGCGGGAGAAGCACGGCTTGTTCCGCATAGAGGCCGGAAACTGCCTTGGCGTCCCCTGCGTTATAGGCTTTCATCCAGGCTTGAGTGATTGCGTGGATGGCTGCTTCGTCTGTTGACGCTTTCGCGGCAGTTGCCGCCCCAGTATAGCCTGCCAGCAGGAGGACCCCTGCAAAGCAGCTCACTGCTTTCTTGAGTCCGATCATTTGATTTTCTCCCTTAGATTTCCGGCATCGACCCCTCTCCGTGCCGTGTCGAGACATGATACACGGACTGCGGATCCAACCTGACGAAGTGTGGACAAGGGCTGTGAAATTGGCGTCCGCATTTCTGTCTTCGAACCGCCCGCGTTGACGCTGAAATCAGCGAAGCGAACGGTTCTGCCGTATCGCGACCTCTGATTCTTCCCCCTCGGGACAGATTTCTCGACGGGCATAGGCAGGGAGCATTACGTTCGTCACTCCGCGGTGGCCGACAGCCAACGGGCTATTCCGTGCGATCAATCGCCTCCGAGACGGAATTTCATTGGAACGCGATTGCTATTTCGACGTTGATGCACGCGCTCTCGCCGCCTTCTTCGAATGGTCTTGGCGATGCGCGTCTTCGGCGCGGCAAGAGTCTTCTCGTTGTCCTCGTGCACCGGGCGTCGACATGAGCTAGGCATCGGTCGATTGATTACACGTACAACATTCGGGACATATGTCAACTGTGCCCAGCAGGAGCACACTCTCCGTTCCCCGCCAGCTCACGCGATTCCGATGCACCGTCCGATTCCCGAGCTTCCGTCGCTGAGACGTGACGCGGCCAACCAGCGCCTGCGGTTCCACAGGTTCCTGCTCGCCAGCGCTTTCTCGGTGCTGTACCTCGTTGTGCTGGTCATCTTTCACACGCAAGACAAGGTTGACCGCGAGACGCTTTTCGAGGCTTCCGCCATCGTCGCGGCGGCCATTGCCGCTTTTTCGATCCTTTTCCGGCTCGGACTCAATCTTCGATTTCCGGATCCCAGCTTGACCGCAGTTCAGGTTCTTGCCGCCGTGTTCACGATGCTTTTCGTGGTCTACCGCGCCCCGGACACCCGACTCGTCTTCGCCGCTTTCTTTTTCGTCGCGCTGATGTTCGGCATGCTGCGCTCCAGTGGCACGCAGCTCACCGTTCTGGGCTCCGTATCGTTGGCTTGCTTCGCATTAGTGACCTGGCGCCGCTATGCCGACAACCACGACACCGAAATGCTGCGCCTGGACACGCTCCAGCTCATCGTGATGGCAATAACGTTTCCGTGGTTCGTGTTCATCGGGACACGGGTGAAGCGGCTGAGCGAGGCGGATCGCCGCAAGGACGAGTTCCTCGCCAGCCTCGCCCACGAACTACGCAATCCGCTGGCACCGATCCGGATCGGGGTCCAGATCCTGCGAATGAAAGGTGCCGAGTCACAGTCGGACACCGTGCTGCCGATGATGGAGCGCCAGCTGCAGCACATGACGCGCCTGCTTGACGATTTGCTCGATGTCAGCCGGATCTCCCGGGGCAAGATCGCACTGCACGTCGAACGGATCGACCTGCGACACACGGTGCAGGCGGCAGTGGAAGCGAGCCGTCCGCTGATCGAGGAGATGGGACACGAATTGACGGTATCCGTGCCATCCGAGCCCGCGCTGCTCAATGCGGACCCGGTTCGCCTTGCGCAGATCCTTTCGAACCTGCTCGACAACGCAGCCAAGTACACGCCGCCCGGCGGACGGATCGCGTTGAAGGCGGAGCATCATGTCAACGAGGTGGAGGTGTCGGTCGCCGACAACGGCATCGGCATTCCCGCCGAAAGCTTGGGCTTGATCTTTGAGATGTTCACCCAAATCGAAAGCCCCGCGTCGTACTCCCAAGCAGGCCTGGGCATCGGCCTGTCGCTCGTCAAGGGTCTGGTCGCGTTACATGGCGGCACGATCGAGGTCCTCAGCGAAGGACCAGGCTGCGGTAGCGAGTTTCGGGTACGGCTGCCGACCCGGTTGACGCGGCCGGCGACCGCGCCGACTCCGGGCAGCGCCGCTCAGGGCCGCCCAAAGCTGAAGATCCTGGTGGTGGATGACAACCGGGACGCGGCGTCGAGCCTGTCGATGCTCTTGGAACTGATGGGACACGAGGTGCGCGTTGCCTACGATGGAGAGAAGGCGGTACAGCTGGCCGACGAGTTCCGTCCACATATGGTGCTCCTCGACATCGGCATGCCTCAGGTCAACGGCTACGAAGCGTGCCGTCGAATCCGGAATCACGATTGGGGTGCGGATATGACCCTAATTGCGGTGACCGGCTGGGGCCAGGACGAGGACCGGCACAAGTCCACGGCTGCCGGGTTCGACGGGCATCTCGTCAAACCGATCAGCCCCGAGACGCTCGCACAACTGTCGAGCCACTTGCATTCACCGCTCTAACCTCTGCGGTCCCCGATCAAAGTCCCTGACTGACTACGCTCCGGGCGACCGATAGCCGACTGCCGGCGTACGGCGAAGGGCCTCCAAGGTCTCCTCGACTGTGAGCAGCGGCGTCGTCTCGAACTTCGACAAGGCGCCACCGCCGCCGATCGCGATCGCGACTGCGGCCATCGAGACGTTGTCAGGCGCTTCCCAGAGGGTATAGCCGTCGTACGCGCCGAACGCGTACCAGAAGCCGTGCAGCTTCCCGCCGACTGACTCGATGTACTTGCGTGCAGCGTCGCGGCGGTCTTCGGGGTTCTTCATCAATCGAGCCCAGGTTTCGGGCGTATAGCTGAAGCGCGTCAAATAGAAAGCCATGGCCACAATCCTCCTTCCCGTGTCCCCGCGCCACTCGCAGGGCAGAAATTGTAGACCTGCCCGCTGGGTAACGGATACGCATTTCGATCACGCGAACCCGAGGATTCGGTGGTGCGCGCAGACCTCGGTTCTTGACAGCGCCTGGCTGAGCCGCGCAGTGTTCGTAGGAGTCCCGCGATGAAAGTTGCGGCGCCCGGTTGCCTCGAGACGCGGCTGTCCGCATTAGGGCAGCCCGTCGCGCGAATCTAGATCGTCGACGTCGATGCGCTTAGCGTCCAGCGACGTGGCGCATCCCAGCCCGCGCCTCCAAGGAGCTCAGTACACGTCAAAGTTGGCCATCATTCCCATGCTTTCGTGCTCGAGCTGGTGACAGTGGATGACGTACGGGTCGCGGTAGGCGTTGAACCGAATGAGCACGTCCACCGTCTCCCTGTCGTTGAGCAGCACAGTGTCTTTCCAGCCGCCCTCCCACCCGTAAAGCCTCCCACGGCCACCCGTTCGTGAGACGACCTGGAAGTGCGCGCCGTGAACATGGACCGGGTGCGGCGCGTTGCCTCCGGTCTTGAAACGCCAGCGCTCCGTGACCCCCAGCGGCACCCTGAAGTCGAGACGATTCGGGTCGTATTCCAGGCCGTTGATGCGGCTCATTCCGTCGAATGTAAAGCTCCGGGTCGGCTGGGACGGTCCGCTAAGCGGAAGGATGGTCGAAAGGACCGGGGGCGGCGAATAAGTGACGCCGAGCTGACCTGCACCCACGAACTTCACGAGATCCCATCGGGCATCGAGGCACCGCAGCGTAATGCTCTGGCCCGCGCCGAGCGTCCGGAAGTCGACCAACAGGTCCAGCCGTTCCGCCATGCCCAGCAATATTTCGGTGACCATTACCGGCGCAGGAAGCAATCCGCCGTCGTTGCCGATGATCGTGAGGGGAGCCCCGTTGCTCAGGGCGAGGCGGAACATGCGGGCGTTGGCCCCATTGAGCACGCGCAAGCGATACACGCCGCGATCGACATTGAGCATCGGGTTCAGCGTACCGTTCACGAGCGGAAACTTGCCTTTGAATCCGGAGCTGGTCGGGTTGTAGAGCAGGTTGCCTTGATTGTCGAAACTGGCATCGCGGATGACGAGCGGAACCTCGTAGGGGCCGGAGGGCAGGCCGAGCGCGTCTTCCTCGTCGTCTCGAATGATGAACGCTCCAGCCAGTCCCAGGCAGACCTGTTCTCCGGTGAGCATGTGCGGATGCGGGTGATAGAAGTTCAGCCCTGCACGCTGAACGATCGGGAAGCTATAGTCGTAGCTCGTTCCAGGCTCGATTTCGAGGAGCGGTCCGCCGTCATTCGCAAAATCCACGACCAGCCCGTGCCAGTGCGTAATGGTCGGGTCATCGAGCCCGTTCTGCAGCCTGGTCGTTACCATGTCTCCCGTTCTCGCAACCCAGGTGGGCCCGGGGAACTGGCCGTTGTAGGCGAGGACGCGACGCGGCTTGCCGTCTCCCATATTCACCAAAGCTGGTGCGCACGTGAGGAGCGGCAGGTTGGCCGGGGTCTGCTCCGGAACCGGCAACGGATACGATTCATCGCCATACCAGTGTCCACTCTCCGCAAGAGCCTCGGAGAGGGAGACCTTTGCTACTGTCGCCGCGCCAAGCGCAGCAATGCCCGCGCGCAACATCCTGCGCCGTGTCCAGTCTGCGGTGTTCATGGTTTACCTCTTGAGTTGAGGAGGACGCCCTGATTGAATCTGCTTCAGTCGGCTTTCCCGCCGTTTGACCTGAAGAGACAGTGCGCTGCTGTACCGACCAACGCTGCGGAGGTGATACAGCGCCGGTCTTTCAATGAATATTCGACGCTCGATACACGGATCGCGTGTTGACGGCTATCAATTGCAGCGGAGATATAGAATCGAGAGGGCGCACCGCGAATTGCGACGTTATGCCGCGGGTCCGATTGACTGCGTTGTTTCCACAACAGATCCGATGATCTGCCTCAGCAGGCGATCGAGCGACGTGTCGGCATTGCGCTTTCTCGACGTGGGCCTTGTCGAGCGCACGCGGCGCCAGCGATAGCAGTTCGCTCGCGAGGCATCACGGTGACTCCGCAATGAAGTACCCTTCGCGAAATCCAGTTAGCAACGTTGCTAACCAGTTTTCGGAAACGTATCGCTCGCCCCATTCGATCGGTGGCCCCATCCGATCGCCGTCGAAGCAATCGTCCAGGATTTGCTGCTCGTGGGCGAGCGCCTTCGCGCGTCCTTCCGCGTCAGCGCCATAGCGCGCGAAGTTTCTGCCGCCCCAATCCTCATCGCCGTAATGAACGGCGTCGGTCGACGAGACGAGCGCGATATCGGTACCCCACTCCAGCCGTTCTTCGTCCATTACCTGTGCGATCGCGTGCGCGAGCGGCGGCGCGACCTCGCTCATTCGCGCAAACGACATGGACGGGACAAGGATCGGCACGAACTGCACACCACGGGTCGCGTGCTGCAGGAACGGAAGCTTCGCTTCCACCGAGTGCTCGAGGCTGTGCATTTCGTCGCTCACGCGGTAGCTGCCTTCGGGCAACCGGCGCATGATCTTCTCGCGCAGCGGGGAAACGGCGATGTCGCCATACGCCCCCTGCCAGTGCGTGAAGCTGTCGAAGATCAACTGGTCCTCGAGGCCGAGCAGACGCGCCTTGTGCGCGACGCCGAAGATGACGACCACCGGCGCGGCGAGGTTTCGCAACACCAGCGGATACATGTAGCCGGCGTACGCATAGTCGTCGTGCGGCGCGATCGCCATCCGCCAGCGATCGCCGGCGGCGACGCCCTTGTCTTCAAGGATCCGCTCGAGCTTCGATCCGTCTTGCGCCGCGATCCGTCGGACGACCGCCTCGATCTGGCGCTCGCGATGCGCAAAACCGACGACGTCGGCCAGGCGGCGCCGCTTTTGCGCGGGCAAATCCGATTCAACGTCAGGGAGAGCAGGTGGCGAGGTCATGCCGTGGCGCGAGGGCGCACCAGATTATCCACCCGCTACCCGCTTGCCGCCCGCCCGCGCGGCCACACCGGCAGACCTCGACTCGGCGCGCTGATAACGCGCGGCGACAACACGATGTCCGGCAAAACTCCGAATACGTCCGGAGCGGTGACGCCTCCCGACGCTTTTGTTTGCGGACATCATCGCGTCGCGAGGGGTGGAGCTGTCAACGCCGCAGCAGGCTGCGTGTGATTGTTGTCGTTTCCTGCGTCAAGCCGGCGCGGATGCGAGCGTCGATCATCTGCGTCACAGGCTTCAGCGACGTGTCCGCGCGCTTTCTCGTCCGGAGCTTTCTGAAGCGCACGTTGCCCAAGACGTCGCAGTTCGCACGCAATACATCGCTCTGACCACGCATCGGCGTTGTGTCGACGCCGCGTCCGCTGCGCTACGCGCTCCAGCTCGACGCTCGAACCGTCCGGAAAGGAGTAGATTTCGGAATCCCGCGGCCCGCGCACCCCACATGCGAAGCCTCAACGCCCGCAACTGTCGTCGAGCCCTTCGTCTTCCAGCGATCGGACGCGTGCTGATCCGCGCGGCGATCGCGTTTCTCCTCCTCGGTACCGCCCACGCCGCCGACGCCACCGACGCCGCCAAAGTCCTTCGCATCGCGCAGTTCGAGATCGACACGCTCGACCCGCAGCAGTACACCGACGATCCTTCGTTCCAGGTGATACAGGCGCTCTTCGAGGCCGCGTACGAGTGGGACTACCTCGCGAAGACGCCGAAGCTCACGCCGCTCACCGCCGCGGCGCCGCCGGAGATCACCGACGACGGCAGGGTCTGGACCGTCAAGCTGAAGCACGGGATCCTGTTCAACGACGATCCGACCTTCAAGGGCAAGCCGCGCGAGCTCACGGCCGAGGACTACGTTTACGCCTACAAGCGCTGGCTCGACCCGAACGGACGGCGTGCGGGCTCGCCGGTGCTCACCGACCTGATCCTCGGCGCGCGTCCCGTCGTCGAGGCCGCCAAGAAGACGGGCAAGCTCGACTTCGACGCGCCGATCGAGGGTCTCAAGGCGCTCGACCGCTACACATTCCAGATCCGGATGAAGGACGCGAACTACCCGAACGTGCGCGACATCCTCGGCTTCGTCGCCGCCGTGGCGCGCGAGGTGGTCGAGGACGCGAAGGGCGACATCCGCACGCGGCCGGTCGGCACCGGTCCGTACCGCCTCAAGGAGTGGAAGCGCGGCTCGAAGCTCGTCCTCGAAGCGAATCCGAAGTACCGCGAGGCGTACTTTCCCGCGAGCAGCGACCCGGCCAATGCGGAGCTCGTACGCAGCATGAAAGGCAAGCGCGTGCCGATGGCCGGCACGATCGAGGTCAACATCGTCGACGAGGACATCACACGGCTTCTGCTGTTCGAGCAGGGCGGCCTCGACTATGTGCAGCTGCGCGGTGAAATAGCGACGCGCCTGCTCACCAACGGAAAGGTCAAGCCCGAATACGCGGCGCGCGGCATCACGCGCCACGTGCACTACGAGCCGTTCCTGTTCTCCGTCTACTTCAACACCAAGGACGCGACGATCGGCGGCATGACGAACGAGCGCGTCGCGCTGCGCCGCGCGATCGCGATGGCGTGGGACACCGACGAGTTGATCAAGGTCGTCCTCGCCGGCCAAGCGGCACCCGCGAACCAGATGACCCCACCGGGCGTCACGGGTCACGATCCGACGCTGCCGGTGAAGTCGATGTACGACCCGAAGACGGCCAACGCGCTCCTCGACCGCTTCGGCTACGACAAGCGCGACGCCGAGGGCTTCCGCAAGGCGCCGAACGGCTCGCCGCTCGCGCTGACGCTCACGCTGCGAACGGGCGGCATTTCGCGCGAAACGCAGACGCTGTGGAAGAAGAACATGCAAGCGATCGGCCTACGTACCGGGTTCACGGTCGCGCCGTTTCAGGACGTGATCAAGGATCTCGAGAAGGGCAAGTTCCAGATCTACCAAGGCGGCTTCGGCGGCTCGCCCAGCGGCTACAACATCTTCGCGCAACTGCACGGCGTGCAGCCGCAGCGCGTCAATGTCACGCAATTCGCCAACGCCGATTACGACCGTGCGGCGGCGGAATTCCTGCGCGCGGCGAACGACGAAGAAGAGACCGCGGCTGCGCGCACGATGAACCAGATCGCTCGCACGTTCATGCCGGAATTGCCCGCGTACTTCCGGCTCGAGAACAGCTACACGCAACCTTGGCTGTTGGGGTATCGGCCAATGGTGTTCTCGAGCTACTGGAAGTATCTCGACATCGACAAGGCCAGGCGGAAGTGACGTCGCCCCCATCGGTCGAGCCGAACGACCGGTATTCGCCCGGCCCTCTTAGACTACTTCCGCTTACGGCCAACTGGAGACATTCGGCAGCGACGCGCAAATATCCCGAAAGCAGTCACCCGCCGTCGGGCGTGAAACCACGCTGGAAAGCGTACTATGAATGGACTTCCATTGGTCAACGAGGTGATTCAGTGATGGACCGGCGGACATTCGTCACCCTCGTCGCCGGCACATGCTTGCTCGAGCCGCTCGCGATTCGCGCACAGCAGGCGGGCAAGGTCTTCAGGATTGGATTGCTTTTCCCGGCGACCGAACCGACACCCGTGGGCCAGATCGTCATGGAAGATCTGCGTATGGGTTTGCGCGACCTGGGCTGGGTCGAAGGAAAGAACCTCTTAATCGAAACCCGTTGGGCGGGTGTGAGTCCGCAGCGCCAGCGCGAACTCGCAGCCGAACTCAAGGCGCTCCCAGTGGCGCTGATCCTTGCGCTCGGCACGATCACCATCCGCGCGGCGCGTGATGGTGCTCCGGGTCTGCCCATCGTCATGATCAACGCCGGAGACCCGGTGGGCGCGGGATTCGTGGCCAGCCTGGCCCGGCCGGGTGGCGACCTGACCGGCACTTCGGCGGCGGGCGAAGAGGTTCTTGCTAAACAACTGGAGCTGCTGTCGGCTGCCGTGCCGCAACTGAAGAGGGTCAGCGTGCTGATGAACAGCGCCAACCCTGCCAATGGATTCTTCTTTGACGCGATGTCGTTGCGCGCAAAGACTCTTGGCCTGCGACTTGATCGTATCGACGTCGCGGTGGAAGGCGAACTCGACGGGGCCATTGCGCGCGCCAAAGGCGGCGCGCTCGTAGTCGTGGGCGACCCGATGTTTTTGCGGCACCGCGTCCACATCATCGAGCTGACGCTTCGCTCCCAGGTGCCGTCCGTTTTCGGTGGCCGCGAATATGTCGCTGCCGGCGGTTTGATGTCCTATCTTTCATCCAACGCGTGGCATTGGCGTAGGGCAGCCAGCTTCGTTGACAAGATTCTCAATGGCGCGAAGCCCGCCGATATCCCGGTAGAGCAGCCAACCAAGTTCGAGCTGGTGATCAACCTGAAGACCGCAAAGGCGCTCGGCATCACCATCCCGCAATCGCTGCTGCAGCGCGCGGACGACGTGATTCAGTGATGGATCGTTCCGCATGGTTCGCGGCTCTCGCCTCTGCGCGGTCGCCAGCTAACGTGATTCGTTGAACGGCTGCTTTGCATAAAACCGACCGGCTGGAGTGGGTCGATAGCGCCGTCGAATGGCCGCTTTGCAGCGAACGCCGGAAAAGGCGGCCAAACGCAGATATGGGAACCGAGCGCCCCCGACTCGCAACATAATGCGTATTCTGTTGCGAGTTGCCGCTTAGCCGTCGCCGAGCGAAGGAACCGCTGCGAAGGGCCGCCCACGACCCGAACCCGTCACGCGCTTCCCTCAAACGCGGAGTCAGTGGCACGTCGCGGCAAACTCGGCGCCGCAGAATGCACCAGGGCGATGGGTCGTTAGCTGCCGCTCAACATTCTCAGAGACGGCCGTTCGTGGCTCGGTCCGGCGATTTATGGGCGGGGTGCAAGCTTGGTACGGAATGCCGGGCAAGGGCCATTTCCGGGGCTTGATGCGGTCAGTTAGCCAACAACGCAGAATCGGATCAAACTAAAGTCGAATTGGATCTGCATCCATCGGAGGTCAACGATGAGCCACGCGTCAATGCTGAAAGCCAGACGGCAGCACCAAAGAACCAAGAAACGTCTCCATGTCGAAGCCAAGCAGGCCAAACGGCTGGCGAAGCAGGCATTGGCAGGGCCGGTCGTGAAGAAGGAGAAGGTGAAAAAGGAAAGAGTGAAGCCGGAAAGGGTCAAGACGGAAAAGGTGGAAAAGGTCAAGCTGACGAAGGAGCCCGGAATCAGGTCGGCTTATTGCGTTGAATCGCGCCGCGCTGCTTGTGTGAAGCCGCGGACAATGCGTTGCCGCCTGTGCGTATTACTTGACGAGGCTTGTTGAATCAGGATCAAGCGCGTCCGTCTCCTCTTGGCCGGACTCGGCCTGATCGTCGACGGTCCAGTTCGACCCAAAGCAGCCCCCATCCCATCCACGAGCCAACGGACCGCGCTTCCACCTTTGCGAGCGTACACGCTTCCGATCAAGTTTCAGGGCGGTCGGGCGATCGCAGTCTTGGGCCGCGCCGGGAATTTATGTCGTCACATAGAGCGGTACGCAGACTGCTGAATGCGTCAACAACGCGAGAATGCCACTTTGGCGTATCACCGGCGAATGTGGCGTCGTCGAGCGAGGTTCGGGCATCGAAAAACTCTTGTCTGGCCTCCTCGCTGAGAACTATTCCGCCTTCGCGGTAATACCAACCAGTGAGTTGCTCGGCCAAGGCATTCGCAGCATCAGGCGTGAGCGCATGTACACGGCGACGCGACGTGCTCTCAGTCAATGCCCAAAGTTTCCTATACTCGCGCAGGCGTTCGTCGAGCAACTTGGTTTCGTAAGCGCCGACCCACAACTTCATATCTTCGACGATGTGATCCAGCCGCTTCGTTTTCACCGTTACCCATGCCGCAACTCCAGCAGAAATAAGAACGCCGATAATCCCAAGAACTGCCCCCAAGATTTGCTTGTCCATCGCCGCCCTCGCCCAAGTTACCGTCGTACGTTATCGCGTTCTAAGTCCGGCGCGGCACTGTACCTCAATGGCAAGGCGCAGTTAGGCACGTTGAGCGTTTCAGATGGGCGCAATCGCATCGGGACAGTGTCCCTCCCGAAAACCCGTCGTGCTGTCGGAACTTGCCGCGCGCTTCAGTGCAACCGGTCGGCGCTACCGTGACACTGTTTGAACTTCTTACCCGATCCACAGGGGCAGGGCTCGTTGCGCCCGATCTTGTTCGGATTTCGGATCGGCTCACGGCGCACGACGTCAGGCAGTGTGCCGCCTGCGATTTGCTCGCGGCGCTGTTCAAGCCAGAAAGCATGGATCTTTTGAACCGTCCCTGCCAAGCCGGCGGCCAGGGCCTTGTGCTCGTCCAGAGACAAGTTTTTCTTCTTCAGAGCCTCCCAACCATCCTCTGTCCCGTAGAGCGCGATGGTCGACATCCAGTCCGGCTTGCCAATGACTACCGGAAGCCAGCCGTCGGAATCAAGCTGCAACCCCTTCATGAAGCCTGAACACCACTCATCGATCATCGGGATGGGATCCCCGTCGTTCGGATTTTCCATGAGCAGCGGTTCATAGTGCTCTGGTGCTTGCTGCAGCGTCTCGGCGATGTCGTTCATGTGGCGCATTAAGAGACCAACAATACGCTGCGCCTGAGCCTGATCCTTGAACTCTGGGGCGTCTTTGCCGCTCTCCATGTCCCACACCCAGCGCAACCATTCGCTGGGCATAATGGTCTTGGGGCCGCACACGATCGCCGTCAAAAAACCGTCCAGAGTTGAGATGTCCATTGACTTCTCAACCCCTTCTGCATCCAGCAGGAACTGGTCCAGTTCCTCGACTTCCTCGTTGGTCAATGGGCCTGGACTAAGCATATTGGTAGCGGCTTAGGGGTTATTGGCATACTCGTCGGGCATGCATTTATCGGTTTTCCGGGCCCACACGCAGCGCGAACCGGTACCGCTTGAGCGGGGTCTGCCCGAAAACTCTAGGTCGCATACAGCCGATTCCCCGGCAACTCGCATCGACCTTCTCGTCGGTCTCGATCCACCGTGCACGCGCCGTGTTGAACTTTGCCATCGTTCCAGCGAAAGCTATCTCGAAAAACGCGTAGCCCCCTGTCCTGTGGAGCCATTACGGCGACAAGCATCGCGGCATGTGCCTCGGTTTTGATGTTCGGGATGACGGAATATTCCGTTTGCAAATGGTTAGCGACTGTAGTAAACAAGAGTGGCCGCTGAAGGTTGAGACGTAGCGTAAATGACGTGCGCCACCCGTTCGGCGTGGTGCGTTGTCCGCACACCGTTTCCAGCTGTTCGCCTTCGCGCTTACGCCGGTGCAGCGGGCATGCGGTGCGCCGCGTTCTAGGACGCGCTCGCTGGCGATTCTTATTCGAAGTTTTCGATGAGGGAGGCATGAATGGCGACTCGACGGTCCTCACAGCCGATACGCCTCGCCGCGTTGACGTTCGATCCGCTGAAGCAAATGCCTCTCGTGGCGCAGGCACGGCAGCCGGATGCAGGCGCGGGGCCGCCAACGCATCGGACCATTGTTCAATTCAAGGCGCCGTTGAAGCGCCGCGATCGCGCTCGACTGCAGAGCGAATACGGGCTCCGGCTGCGTGACTACATTCCGGAAAGAGCCTATCTCGAACTCGTAACACCTGCGGTGCTCGAAAGGCTTCGGCGTGATCCGCTGTTTCGTGCCGCCGTTCCCTATCACGCAGAGTTCAAGATCCAACCCGGTATCGGCCAACGCCAATTCAAGACCGAGGAACGGCGCAAGGTCGCGGGCCTTTGGCTCACCTGCGTGCTGTTCGCCGACAGCGACCCGAAGCGCGTTTTAGACGTGCTCGCAAACCTCGGCGCGCGCTCGATCGTCGTCGTCGATGATCGGCCGCTTGGCGGCGTGCCGAAGATCAAGTTCATCGTCGACGGGCGCGATGTCCTTCCGAAGATCGCGGCGCTGCCCGAGGTGCAGGTGATCGAGGAGGTACCCGAGCAGAAGGACGACAACGTCAACACGGCGGGAACGGACCAATCAGGCACGCCGGGCACGCCCAGCATCTGGAACCAGGGTCTGCACGGCGAGGGCCAGATCATCGGCATGATCGATTCGAGTCCGCTCGACATCAACCATTGCTTCTTTCAGGACCCCGTCAACAACGCGCCCGGCTTCGCTCACCGCAAGGTCGTGCAGATCCGCAATGCGGCGGGCCGCACACCGGTCGAGCACGGGACGTTCGTAGCCGGGTGCGCAGCGGGCGACGATTTCAACAACCCCGGCGCGCATGCGCGGCGTGGCGGCGCGTGGGCGGCCCGCCTGGTATCGGGCGTACGCGCGGATGTCGCTTCCAACAGCCTGCTTTCGGAGTTGAGCGAAGCGGCGGCGATGGGCGCCACGATCCACACGAATAGCTGGCACGACGACACTGCGGGCAACGGTAATCCGGCGACATACAACCAGAATGCCGCCGACGCCGACACGTTCATGTGGAACAACGAGGATCACCTGATTCTCGGCTCCGCCGGCAACGTCGGCGAAGAGCAGGGACCGCCCGGAACGGCGAAGAATGCGATCTGCGTGTGCGCCGCGTCGGCCGATCCCAACGAGATGAACTTCGGCGACGGCAACACCGGACCCACCGCCGACGGCCGTCGCAAGCCCGATCTCACCGGCGTGGGCTGCGGCATTACATCTTCGGCGGTGAGCACCGCGTGCGGAACCATCGCGCGCGGTTGCGCCACCAGCTGGGCGACGCCCCACATGGCCGCGTGTGCGGCGCTCGCGCGCCAGTACTACACCGAAGGTTTCTATCCGACGGGCACGGCGCAGCCGCATCACGCGTTCACGCCGTCGGGCGCGTTGCTGAAGGCGACGCTGGTCAATGGCACGATCGACATGACCGGCATCGCCGGGTACCCGAGCGACCTCGAGGGCTGGGGGCTGATCCGACTCGAAAACGCGCTGTGGTTTCCGGGTAGCGCGCGCCGGACTCAGATCGTCGATACGCGTAATGCGGACGGCCTCAACACCGGCGACATTCGCGAGCACCACATCGACGTCGCAAGCGGTACGCAAGAACTGCGCGTGACGCTCGCGTGGTCCGATGCCCCCGGCGCCGCCAGCAGCGCCACGCCGGTCGTGAACGACCTCGATCTCGAAGTCGTGTCGCCGGGTGGTGCGCAGACGTTCCTCGGCAACGTGTTCGCGGGCGGCGTGTCAGTGACCGGCGGCGCTGCGGACGCGCTGAACAACGTCGAAATGGTGGTCGTCAACAATCCTGCGGTGGGCGACTGGACCGTGCGCGTTCGTGCGACGGCGGTCAACGTCGGCAATCCTGGCCAGGGATACGCGCTCGTCGCGTCGGGCGATTTAGTCGCGCCGCCGATCTCCACCGGCGTGCAGGACACGCTCGTCGTCCGCGTTCGATTCGCCGACATCGCATTCGAGCCGTCGCTGCCGAACTTGCAGGCTACGATGACGGAAGTCGCCGACTACATCGACGAAGTGAGCTACGGACAGGCCACCGTCGTGCCGGCGTATCGAGGCGTAATCGATCTCGATCACAACAAGGACTACTACTACCATCCCGACCGCAATCTGCTGATCGAGCTGACCGAGGAAGTTGTCGCGAAGCTCGTCGCGGCCGAGGCGAACGTGCTCGACACGGTCGAGCGGCTGATCGTCGTCACGAACGACGTCAATTTCACCGGGGATTGGGCGACGACGGGCCCGTGGCCGTACGACATGCCCGGCGGCTTCACGCGGCCGATCTCGGTGTCGATTCAGTCGTACGCGAACTCGTCCGCGCGCTTCACTCACGGATTGCTTCACCAGTTCGGCGCCGTCGACCTCTATGCGCACGAGGGCGTCGTCTTCCCGCGGCCGTACGTCGACGAGTGGGACAACATGGCTGGCCTCTTTAACAACGTGCATCCGCTCGTCTGGTCGAAAGAGCGCGCCGGCTGGCTCACCGCACACGGCGACACGATCGAATACATCCCGCGGCCGGCGCCGGGGGTGAGCTATGCGGGACTGAACCCGATCCCGATCGCGTTCAACCCGTCGACGGTCGTCAACCGCAAGGCCGTCGCGATCGGCTTAAGCCAAGGAGCGGCAACGCTCGCCACCGAGAACGCCTTCTATTTCGTCGAAGCGCGCAGCAATGCGGCAGGCACGTACGACAGCAGCCTGCCGGGAACCGGTGTGCTCGTCTATTACGTGAACGAGCTCGTTCCCCAAGGCGAGGGGCCGGTGATCGTGCGTGACAAGAATCTGCTGACCACCACGCTCGGCGATGCGTTCTTCACCGTCGGCGACACGACAACGATTCCAGGCACCGGCATCACGCTCACGGTGCTGGCGGGCACCGCCGGCGGCGCGTTCGACATTCAGGTCGACTACACGGCGCCAGTCACCGACTACAACGTGTCCATCACTCGCGGCGACACCATCGACGGCGAGTTCTACAGCTATTTCAGTCCCGACATTTGGGTCGATTCGCCGAAGAACGGTTTCAATCTCGGCGGTGGGCCGCCGCCGAATGACCAGACGGAAAAGCCGGTTGCGGCGCTGGTGAATCGGATCTACGCGCGTGTGCACAACGCCGGTCCCGCGACCGCATTCGATTTCGACGTTCGATTCCGGATTTCGGAGCCCTATCACACCGTCGGCGGCGACGCCGATTTCAACAAGTTCGTCGGCATCAAGCACATCGACAGCCTGGCAACCGGCACCGACGCAATCGTTTTCGCGGAATGGACGCCGGTCACCGCCGACGAGCCGCACGCCTGCGTCAAGGTGGACCTGATCAACCTCGTCGGCACCGACACCAACGAGTTCGACAACTGGGCGCAGGAGAACCTGCACATCGTCGCGAGCGTTACCAGCAGCCCGTTTCATCCGGTCACCTACAGTTATAACCTCACCAATCCGTACGACCGCGAGGCGCTCTTCTATTTCCGTGCCGAAGGCGCGCCGAAGGGATGGAAGGTCGAGCTCAATCCACGCAAGATCCGGCTCAAGCCCGGCGAGCGAATCGTCGGGGAAGCAACGGTGACGCCTCCGGAAAAGGCGAAGCTGTGCACGAGCGAGCGCATCCAGATCACGAGCTGGACCGCGCGCGGCGATACGCTCGTCAACGTCGGTGGCGCAGTGTTGCAGGTCGATCTACGGCGTCCCGTTGCGATCACGCTGGACGCCGACGCCGGACGCTGCGACAACAAGGATTGGGAAACGCTCCTTCGCGAGGCGAAGAAGCGGGGCGAAATTCTCGATCCGGACTCCGCTCGCAAGCACTGCGGCCGCATGGTGGTGCGCGGTTGCACGCAGCCGCCGCAGCCGAATCAGCAAATCACGTTGAAGTACGTCGACCCGCTCGGAAACGTGACGTACCACCAGGTAACGACCGATGCGAACGGCTGCTACGAGGACATCTTCGTGAGCGTCGTCGGCGGCACGTGGCAGGTGACCGCGGAGTATCCGGGCGGACGCTGCGAGGCGCCGGGCACCTCGCGTCCGGTCACCGTGTGCTGGTGCCATCCGTAAGCCCGCAGCGCGCGCTGCAATTGTCATTCGATGCGCTGAAGGTCATCAATGGAAGTCGAACGCGACCGGCTCAAGCTGCGTGACGATCCGAAGCTGATTTCACCGCCATCGCTTGATCCCGCGTGGCAGTGCGGAACGGCCGTCGTCGTGCGCGGTTACATCGCCGGCGCGAAGCTCGATGTCGAGCTCGACGGCGCGGTCGTCGTCGTAGGCTTCGCCGGCGGATTTCCGGTGCCCAACGGCGCGCTCGTGCCGCTGCCCGCTCCGCTGGTCGCGGGTCAACAGATCCGGGCACGGCAGAAGTTCGGTGGTGCAACCAGCCCCTGGTCTGCGCCGATCACGGCGCGCGATCACACGGCGGAATTTCCCGCCGGACCGCCGCGGCCGCAGATCAATCCGGCGCCGGTTTATGACTGCGGCAGTCGCACCGGCGTCGGGAACCTGCTCGTCAGCTCGGACGTATGGATCACCGCGGATGCGGTCGAGGTTGGTCGCGTCAACGGCGCCGCGTCGCAACAGGGCGTCAACGTCGCGCCACCGTACACGCTTGGGCAGTCCGTCGTCGCGTGGTCGTCGCTGTGCAAGGATCCGAGCCCGCCGTCGGCGGTTGAGATCGCGCAGCCGGCCCCGGCTCCGATGCCGGTTCTCGGCTTTCTGCCGATCTATGACGGCGGTCAGCAGCTCACGATCACCAACGTCGTCAACGGCGCGCGCATTACGCTCAGCCGCAACGGCATCGTGCAGTTCACGTTCGCTTCTTGGGGCTACCAGCATCTTGTTGGTCTGAATCCGCCGTTTAGCACGGGCGAAACGTTCTCCGCGACGCAGCAGCTTTGCGCGGGCGATCCGCCGAGCGACGAAGGAACGACGACCGTGCTGCCGTGTTCCTCACTCCCTGCACCGGGCGTCGAGCCGGTCCAGGCCGGCGACACGAGCGTGACGCTCACGTCGTTCGTATCCGACGCACAGATCAAGGTGTTCGTCAACGGCGTCAAGAAGGGCGACGGCAGCGGGCCGGTCGTCCAGCTCACGCAGCCGGTTGCAGGCGGCGACACCATCGACGTGCTGCAGGTTCTCGGTACCTGCGTGGGTCACACGGTGCAGGAGCTCACCGTGTTGTGCGTCGCTCCACCGCTGGGCTTCGATCCGTCGGCGCTCGATCTCTTTCCGGTGGGTACGACAACCTACGATGCAGGACCGCTGACAGTCACGAGCGGACATTCGCAGGATGTGGCCGGAACGATCTACTACCCGGCCGATGCCGACGGTACGCAGACGCCGTTCAACACGCGACTCGCGAACCTCGGCCGCGTTCCGATCGCGGTGCTTGTCCACGGCCGACACGGTGGCACGACGAGCCACCTCGGTTACGACTATCTGCAGCAGCAACTCGCGCGGATGGGCATCGTCGCGGTGTCGGTCGACTGCAACGCGTCCGATCAGTGGGGCGGCTGGGCCGACAACATCCGCGATCGCGCCGACCTCGTCATTGCATCCATCGCGCATTTGCAGTCGCTCGATGCTGGAGGCGATCCGATCTTCGGCGGTCGAATCGACTTCGCAAGGCTCGCATTGATGGGGCACTCGCGCGGCGGCGATGCGGTCGTACTCGTGCCCGAGATCATCGCGCTCGCCGGCGTTACGATCCAAGGCGTGATTTCGCTCGGGCCGGTGAATTCCGGCGCCTCCACCGGCCAGCCAAAAGGCCACGCCTTCATGGCGATCCTGCCGGCATCCGACGGTGACGTCGTTGACAACAACGGAGCGCAGTTCTACGACGCCGCCGATCCTTCGCCGTTCAAGTGTCAGCTCTACGTCCACCACGCGAACCACAACTTCTTCAACCGCGAATGGACCAACGACGACACGAATGGCGGATTGCCGATCATGGCGCGCACCGACCACGAGCGGATTCTTTCCGCTTACGGCTGCGCGTTCTTCCGCGCGGTGCTGCTCGGCCACAACACCATCGGATTCCTCGATGGAACGCTGCGTCCTCCCGGCGTACTCTCGGGCAACATCCATATCTCGTTCAAGAAGCGCGACCAGGTCACAGTTGACGATCACGAGGATGGCAACGGCATTGGCACGAACTCGATGAACGCGCCGACCGCGCAGTCGGGCGGCCTCACTGCGGACGAGCATCCGTTCGCGCAAGGCGCTGCGGGACGCTTCAACGACAGCTTTTTCGGCAATACGATCGGAATGGTCGCGCAATCAGAGGGCAAGGCCGGTACGTTCCGTTCCGAGTTCGACAAGAAGCGCGATCTACGCAAGTTGCAGATATGGATTCGTGCCGCCGAGGTCTACAACGGAACAACGGTGCCGGCGAATGCGACCGGGTTCTTGTTAGGACTCGAGGATGCAAACGGCACGGTCGCATGGGTAGACTCTGACGGCGTCGGCGGGCTGCCGCGGCCGCTCGATCGTCGCGCGTACGATCTTGGCGAGTGGTACGCTACCGACAAGACGAAGACGATGCTAAGGACGCTGCGCTTTCCGATTGATTGCTTCAAGACGCCGCCACGATCGCGCCGCCGGTTCGACAACAGACGCGTTGTCGCCGTGCGGCTGCGGCTGAACCGCGCGGACAAGCGCGCGCTTGCGTTCGACGACCTGCAGATCGTCGCGCCGTAGCGACAAAAGGACACGGTGATGCAAGGCGATTCCGAACTGCGGCCGCAAGCGCCACCGCGGCGCAACCTCTGGGCACTCCCGAAGATCACCCGGATTTCGATCGAGCGCAGACAGTACCGGCCCGCACGCAAGCATGCCGTCACCGGCAAGATCGTCGAGCGCACCGAGGGGATCGAGATCGTCGTGCAGACCGACGGTGCGATACCGGTGCGCGCGCTGTCGCCCGCCTTGTACGTGGGGTCGGTGGAGATCGCGGAGAATGAGCAAGTCGACGCGACCACCTACCGCTTTTTTGTCGGTGACGAGCGCGCGCTTCGCGCCGGCGCACCGATCGTGCTCGGCTGGGTCGGTCACGCGCCGTCGAGAACGCGCTCGAACTTGCGCTACGAACCACCCCCCGAGGTCACGGATACGACGCGCTAGCGCGTATTGTTCGAGATCTCCGCACATATCAGGCGGCCCGTCGTTCGTAGTAGTTCAGGACGCCTGTGCTCCGCAAATACTCGATCAGGCGAGCGCGGGCGCTAGCGAATATTCGTGATGCAGTCCACCCAGTACCGATTTCGCAAGCACAGCAATACCCTCCCCCAGTCGATGGCGGGATTTCGCTTTCCGGACCGTCGCCAACATATCCGGCGGATCCGGCACTCCAGGCCCCAGGCTGCTGTGCGGTCTACCACGATTGTAATGTTCTAGCCAAGATGTCAGGATTGAGCGCAGATGCGACTCCGATATTGGGATCAGCCAATCCAGGCACTCCCGTCGCATCGTGCCGATCACGCGTTCGCAAATTGCATTCGCTTTCGGGCTGCGCGGTGGTGATTTCAGTACCTTCACGCCCAGCGATTTGATCGACTCGTCCAATTGCCTCGCGAAGCACCAGCGAGACTCAAACCCTCAAACTATCCGGAGCCTTTCGCGCCCCGAATGGCGGGACGGCAAAAGCACCCGCTGGGTGACCTGTTTGGTCTGACCAACTTCGGAGTGAACCTTACGAAGCTTGCGCCAAACGCAGGTTCAGCGCTGCGTCATGCTCACACGAAGCAAGACGAGTTCGTGTACATCCTGCAGGGTCATCCCACGCTACATACCGATGAAGGACGGACGAAGCTCTCGCCGGGCATGTGCGCCGGTTTCAAGGCCGGGACGCGCAATGGTCACCGACTCGTCAACGAAACAGAGGAAGAGGTCGTCTACCTGGAAGTGGGTGACCGTACCCGCGGCGACGAAGGCAGCTACCCGGACGATGATCTTCAAGCACTGCTCGTCGACGGCAAGTGGAAGTTCGTGCACAAGGATGGCACACCCTACTAGCAATGGTGGAGGGCGTGGCGAATGAGCGCTTGAACGCGCGGGCCTCGTCTCGGAAGTGCTCGAAGAGCGGTCGCCCTGGAGCGACCGTTGCCATCGGCTTGCGTTCGGATCACCACTTCGTCATGGCATCCCGCATGAGCAGCACATCTGGCGTCGGGTCGTGTCCAGGGCGTTCCGTGGCGCTTAGGCAGCAAAGGCTTCCTAAACGCCTTACATCCGCGAACCTTCGCGTTCGCCGATCTCCCAGCTCCAATAGGTCAGAGAAATGTCTAGAATTCGGTATGTCGCTTATTGTCGGCGGTCTGAGCGAGTGCCTTACGACTACTCGATTGCGCCCGACGAATGGTGAGCAGGGTCAACTGCCTCGACGAGCTCAAGCGCGCGAATTCAGCCGCAGTCATTTGATGGAACTGTGCGGGCTTGGCGTTGTCGTTGCCCAAGTTATGTCTCCTCGATTGGCTGCCTCGTTTGCTCGGCGGCGGCCGTGCTCAAAAAAAAGCCCCGAGAGTTCATCGAGGCTCCGAGTCACCACCACGAACGCTCATCACTGATCGGGCCATGCCCGGCCCAAGATCTCACGACGCAGCGCGCTTGCGCCCATCGATCGCGAACACCTTCGTTGGATTGTCATCGGGCACCTTTGGTTGCCGCCGTTGGTCGCGCCGAATTCTGGCGAAGGTCTTGCGAAGGTCAGTATCCACGCTCTTGGTGTAACGAAACGAACGATCGAGGATCGACTTCATAAAGGTGTCCTCACTAGCCTCTGTGTCATACGCGGGGATCTGCTCGCTCGTGTGCTTGCCTAGTTTTGACGAAATGGTGGCAGGCACGCGATCATCGCAATAAACGGCAAATATTGTGGCTGCGCTCGCGTCACGCGGTTTGACGGCTCTCGCGACGTCGGCGTACCGCTGCCAGCCCAGCCAGTCCAGCGACCACCAAGCCAAGGGAAGCCGGCTCCGGCACCTGGGTCCTTAGAACACCTGTCGCGCCGATGAGGCCAGTGTTGCCGGCACCCAGGCCGCTGGTATTTCTGTTGATGGCGTCAACCACGAATACGACAGCGCCGTCGCCGCCCGTCGGATTTGCAAAGTTCAGCAGTTGGTTCACATCAATCAGGTCGGATTTGGTGACGTCGAAGGAAATTGTACTCGACGCAGAAGCATTGCCAGCAGAGGGCGCGGTGGTTGCGGCTGCGTCGTTAAAGAAACCGAAGCCGTCAAAGTGCAGATCGCTTGTCGCGTCACTAAGGTTCCCGCTGTAGGCGACTGAACTGAAATTGTTAACGGTGAGGCCCCCGCCCAAGCTGTCGGAAAAGCCGAACGAGCCCGGGAAGCCTGTATCGATGATATAGAACCCTGACGCCAGCGAAACGGTTATGTGCACCGTGTTGCCACTGAGCGATAGATTTACCGTCCCGAAGTTGCCTGTCCCGAACCCTGAGCCGGTGTTGCCTGTGTCCAAGACGAGGTCGCAACTCGTGGTCGACGCGCATAGACCGGCGGCCGCCGGCGCGCTCATTAGCAGTGCCGCTGCAGCGAGAATGGAGCCGCCGAGACACCGCCAAGTTGGGGCGTTTGATCGCCCGTTTTTGAGCACCACTGTGAGTCTCCCTTCAATTGTTATCCGACGCTAACGATCAAAGCAGACTCCGTACCATTGCTGCAAGATATTGGAAGTTATGCCTTTTCCTTTTGCCGCGATTGCGTTGCTCTTTCGCCATGTATGTTTCTCTGACAATGATCATCCTGTCCACTTCAGATAACGACGTGTTGTCATACATCTGAGGGCAGATGAATCCAGGGCTGCTGCGTGCCGTTCGTGCTACCGAGAGCCCGTTACTTCGACGACGAGCCCGCTACGCACGGCAGAGCCGTGGCGCGCAGCCGCTAGTTCTGGGAGAGGCCAGCGATCGCGTCGGGCCTAGATACCGCCGACAGCATTGAGGCCAGGAACTCGTTGGAGAAGCCCGCCTGCCAACTCGAACTCATCCATAAGCGGGCTTTTGATTTCGCGAGCAAGGTGACCAACCATAGACGACTTAGCGACGGGTCCGCTTAACCCATTCGCGGTAGACGTCAATGCCGCACACGATTGTGCAGCCGAGTCCGATGGCGGCAGCGAGTGCGCCGACCACGGCGATGACGATCATGGGGTGTACCACCGTGACGTAAACAACAGGAAGAGTTCGCCGCAGTGCTTAGCGCCGCGTGGCGGCGGGGCCATCATTCGTCGTCCTCACGAGGGTACCCACAGAGAAGACGCGGATGCGCGTGGTCGTCGGATCCGGCGTGCGCTGGATGCCATCGTAGGAGACTCCGCCTGCGATAGTTATTCGACATATGTCGCAAACGACCCATCGCCAAAGTCGAGTTCGATGATTTTCGTTGCTCCGCCTCGCGTCGTCTCGCTGTGCAGAGGACCGCCAATGAGTCGCGCGCGCATTGCGATTTACCGAGACTCTTCAAAGTACGATCTGAGCGCGAGCAACTCCCGCACTACATAGTCGGCAAAGCCTTTGTCCTCGAGCAGGTCGTAGAGGACGGCTCGAAAAGCCTCATGTTCTGGCCAATTTGTAGCTAACGCGTTGGCTACGTGCGGGAAGTGCCGCAGGAGATTGAAAGGCCTGACGTGAGGCGGCAACTGGGCTATCCATTTGAACGTCACAGGCAGCGGCTCAGTACCGGGATTCGCGTTGCGCACATAGGCACGACCGATATCGGAGACGGTCAGAGGAGCTTCGTGCAGCGTGCGGCCTTTCGACATGTGTCTCGTCAAGCAAGCGGCGCGCCATCTCTTACGCGTGGAAGGCATCATCAGCGCGCTTGTCAATTTGACGTCGACAACGTCGCATCGTTTTCAGATCCGGCACGCGATGGCGCTTCCCGCCGCCATCGGCCTCGGTCCCGGCACACAACTCATGCCGTCGTAATGCCAGTAACCTGCACACTCTGTCAACAGGACGCGAACGAGCCATCGCCCAAATGGACGTCGATCGCTCGCGTGCTCGAGTTCGCCTTGACGCCCTCACCATGCAATGGGCCACCAGTGAGTCACGCAAGCAGCATTTGATAGTCCCGCGCGTCAAAGGCACGAACGATCGACGTACGCGCGAAGCGCGAGCAGCTCCGCGATTACCTCCTTTGGAAATCCCTTACGGTTTCCCCTTTTGTCGATCAGCAGATCGTAGAGGCAGGCGCGGAACTCTGAAGGCTCACGCCAGCTCACCGCGAGCGCGTTGGCGACGCGCGGAAACTGGCGAAGCAGCTCGAGCGGCCGGACGCCGCGCGGCAACCGAGCCATCCACCTGAAGGTATCCGACAACGGTTCGCATGCGGGTTGCGCTTTGCGGAGATGTTCGTACGACGCCACTAAACGTGGATCGGCCGCGCCGAACGTCTGGTAACGCACGCGCCTCGGCTTCACCCTTTGCACCGAGAAGTCGGTGATCGGACCATCGTCAATGGTGCGATAGATCGACATGAGGCTGTCTAGCGAATGAGCGATGTCGCGCGGCGCACTGGCGCGCCCCACACTGCTCAATCGCCATGCGTTCTTAGGTATTGATGACCCTTTTCGGTTACCCGGACGACACCGGCAATGTTCTTTTCGGCGTAACCGGCTTCGAGCAACGCGTTCACGATTTCCGACTTCTCGAAGCGTAGCGAAACGCCCTTCGCGCACGCACGCAACGCCTCGAGCTGTTCGTCCGTCAAACGCACCTTCAAAGGGCCGTGTGCTTGCGAGCGCTTCTCGATCCACAATAACTTGAATGCGCGGTTGGATGTCATGTGTCAGCTTCTGGCGACGAACACGATCATGCAGCTACCCCGCGCGCGTCGAACAACCAGCTTACGAATGGTCGCGTCCCGCGGACTAACGATTTGTTCTCGACAGCTCGTCGCGCTTTGACTGTCACAAAGGCATCGCACACGCTGCGCGATTCCGAAGCACGCTGTCGCGCGCCCGGGTTTTATTCACTCGCTCCGTTTGTTGGGCCTGGCTGACCGCCACGGGTTATGGGAGCCGACACCATCAGCCGCACTGGCGGCACGCGCTTTTATTGCCGATGGTTTGGCTTTTCAGCTTTGGGGAAATCGCCGTGGCTTGCTTTGTGCTTTTTTAGTCGAAGCGCTGCTGAATGCTGGCGCGTGCCCAAGCTCGCACGCGAATGACACTCGCGAGGGTGACGAAAAGCGGACGACCACTGCCGCAGCAGGTCACGTGGTCTTCGGGACAACCTGTCGTCGCCAGCAGTGGAAACCGGGAACAGGCCATCTAAGCTTATGCGACCCGAACAGCTTGGCCGCTACAAGCTGATTGACGAACTTGCTCGCAATGCAAGCGGTGTCGTCTACAAGGCAAGCGACCCCCTAATCGACCGCATTGTAACGATCAAGACGGTCGATCTGGACTTGCCGCCCGACGAAGTTGAGGCGTTCCAAAAGCGTCTCGACCGCGAAGTGAGGGCGGTCGGGCGGCTCAATCATCCCAACATAGTCACTATCCACGATGTCGGCCGTAGCGGCGACGTCACGTACATCGCGATGGAGTTCATGGACGGCCGCTCGCTGCGCGACATGCTCGACTCCGGCGCGGTACTGCTGCCTGCCAGAATTGCCGATATAGCAGCCCAGATCGCCGACGGGCTCGACTTCGTGCATCGACACGGGATCGTGCACCGTGACATCAAACCGGACAACATCACCGTGTTGCGCAGCGGCGTCGTCAAAATCACCAATTTCGGCATCGCAAGGGTTTCGGACGGGTCGCGCACGATGATCAAGACGTCATTGGGCTCGCCCGTATACATTTCGCCCGAACAGATGATGGGACGGAAAGTAGACGAGCGCTCCGACGTCTTCTCGCTCGGCGCGGTGCTGTACGAGCTACTCACCGGGCGACCGCCTTTCGCAATTGGCGAGTTGAGTCAGATCATTCATCAGGTCATCCACGAAGCGCCGCTGCCGCCCACCAACCATAACCGAAGCGTTGCACTGGCGTTCGACGACATCGTTGCGAAGGCGATGGCGAAGAACCCGAACGATCGGTATCGAAGTGCGCGCGAGATGGCGTTGGATCTGCGCAAGCTTGCACCGGGTGCGTCCGACATCCCCGCGGATGTACCCGCGATTGCGGAGCGAGCGCGAGCTGGTGGACAACCGGGCGACGACGCGGTGCTGGTTGATTGCCCTGTCGTCGACGTCGTGACGTCCAAAGTCTCAACACCGGAGAATGGCACGACGGCCGCACCGTGGTTGCGTCGGCGAAAACCGATGTTATACGGAATGGTTACGGCAGCTCTATTGGCGGGCGGCGGTTGGACGTTGCTGTCGAGGCCTATGGCCACGCCTTCGACGATCGATGGGCGGAACGTCTCTTCGGTCGCCCACCAAGCGAAAGCTCCGCCGGTGCAAGATCCATTGGTCGATGGTGCGTCAGCAACCACGCAAGCGGCAACGCGAATCGAGCCAAGTGCTGCGCCGAATCTTGTTTCGCCACCTGCGCAGGTCGCCTACAAGGGAATTGCAGCTCCCGCTCAGCGCACCGCCCGGCTAGCACTGGCGGTCAGCCCATGGGGTGAAGTGTTTATTGACGGCGATAGCAAGGGTACCTGCCCGCCTTTGACGGAGGTAAGACTCACACCTGGAAAACACACGATCGAGATCAGGAATACGAATTTCACACCGTACTCGCAAGCCGTCGAGCTTAGAGCGAACAGTCGGCTGCAAATCAAGTACAAGTTCAACTGATGTCGTCTACTTCTTCGGCGACTGGCCGCCTCTCGATCTTTGCGTTGATCCTTGTCGAGGCTTGCGCTGGCTGTTCGTCGTCTGCCATGAAGGACCCTGCGCCTTCTCCGCCCGCGAGCCAGGCTGGCACGTTCAATCCCGCGAATAGAGGTGCACAAGAGCTGCAACACGGTATCCGCAGCTACGACAACGGCGAATATCGAATTGCTGCAAAACGATTCCAGAGCGCGCTCGCTCTTGGACTCGCGGCCGGCGACCGGGCGAGTGCGCACAAGTATCTCGCCTTTATCGCGTGCGCGCGGGGTCGCGAAAAGTCGTGTCGCGAGGAATTTCGCCACAGTTTCGAAGCGGACCCAAGGTTCGAACTGTCGGGTGTAGAAACGGGACATCCGGTCTGGGGGCCGGTGTTCCGCAGCGTGAAGGACGAAGTGGCTGGGAGGGCCGCGCAATAGTGAACGCGTT
>WNFV01001547.1_pt1 | contig 31286 bp, 28 predicted proteins | sample 5400101 | NCBI WGS metagenome assembly WNFV01 (sample SAMN13153361, study PRJNA577476) | soil metagenome | isolation source: 115 cm soil or saprolite under grassland replicate 1 | place: USA:California | collected 2016-06-15 | reverse complement strand
GCGCTTCCGGATGGGCTACGCCTCGGCCATGGCCTGGATGCTGTTCGTGGTGACCATGGTCTGCACGGTGGTGCTGATCAAGTTCTCCAAGCGGTGGGTCCACTACCAGGGGGGATTCCGATAGCCGCCGTGACCGTTCGGGCCAGGAGGGACGGTCCCCGGGCGGGCGCCGCGATCGAGCGCCGCCCGATCCCCCCGGCGGTGCGCCGGCGGCGGCTCCTGATGGCGGTGGCGAACCACACCGTGCTGATCGCCCTGGGGGCGGTGTTCCTGCTGCCCGTCGTGTTCATCGTCCTGACCTCGCTCATGACGAACGACCAGGTGCTCACCCCGAACGTGGTGCCGAACCCGGTTCGGTGGTCGAACTACTCGGAGGTGTTCCGCCAGATCCCGCTGCTCCGGTACACCTGGAACTCCCTGCAGGTGGCGGTGCTGTCGACCGTCGGCGTGCTGTTGTCGTGCATCCCGGTGGCGTATGCCCTGTCCCGGATGCGGTGGCGTGGCCGGCAGGCCGCGTTCCTGGCCGTCCTGTCGACGATGATGCTGCCCTTCCAGGTCACGGTCATCCCGCTGTACATCCTGTTCGTCCGCTTCGGCTGGGTGGGGTCCTTCAAGCCGCTGGTCCTGCCCCTGTTCTTCGGCGACGCGTTCACGATCTTCCTGCTCCGGCAGTTCTTCATGACCATCCCGCAGGAGCTGACGGACGCCGCCCGGGTCGACGGAGCCGGCGAGTTCCAGATCATGACGCGGGTCGTCGTGCCGTTGGCCAAGCCGGCCATCGCAGCGGTGGCCCTGTTCCAGTTCCTGTACTCGTGGAACGACTTCTTCGCGCCCCTGCTGTACCTGGGGGAGAACCGGAAGCTGTGGACCCTGGCCATCGGCCTGTCGGAGTTCCGAGGCCAGTTCCACGTCGAGTGGAACCTGACCATGGCGGCGTCCGTGATGTTCATCCTGCCGGTCGTCGTGCTGTTCTTCCTGGCTCAGCGGGTGTTCATCCAGGGCGTGACGCTGACCGGCGTCAAGGGCTGACCTCTCGAGGGGGCCTCGCTCCCCCGGTCTCACGGGATGGGGGAAAGGCCGGCCGGCGAACCCCGAGAGCGGCCGGTAGGGTGCCGGGCATGACGCGCTCCGGAGTGCTGCGCCGCGTCCTGCCTCTGCTCGCGGCCGTCATGGCGCTCGGTCTGATCGCCGAGCTCTCGCTCGGCTCGAGTCCGATCGAGTGGCGGCCGCTGCCGCCGCTCGACATGGGGCGGCGTCCCCAGCCGGTGGACGCATCGCGGTTCGAGACGCGGTGGCCCATCAAGCACGTCGTGTTCCTGGTCAAGGAGAACCGGACGTTCGACAACGTGTTCGGCCGGTTCCCGGGCGCGAACGGGGCCACGTCCGGCCTGGACCGAGGGGAGCGGCGGCCGTTGACCCAGGCCGTCGACCGGCTGACCGAGGACATCAAGCACTGCTACCAGTGCGCCCTGCAGGCATGGGACCACGGGAAGATGGACGGGTTCGCCACGATCAGCACCGCGGCGGACCACTCCGCGTACACGCAGTACGGGCCCGATGACATCCCGAACCTGTGGCGGTGGGCGGAGGATTACGTCCTCGGCGACGCGTTCTTCGCCAGTGCCCAGGGACCCTCGTTCCCGAACCACCTCTACTCGATCGCCGCGACGTCCGGGGGCACACACGACAACCCCACCCTGGACACGGCGACCCTCCTCCAGCATCACAGCGAGACGGGGCTGTTCAAGGCGTGGGGGTGCGATTCGATCGAGCGCGCGACGATCGAGGTCACGGACAGCGAGGGCCAGGTCGAGCACGTCCCCCCCTGCTTCGACTTCCCGACCGAGGGGGACCTGCTGTCCGGCGCCGGCATCCCGTGGGCGTACTACTCGGCCACCCAGTACCAGAACGGGTACCTGTGGTCGGCATACGACGCCGTCCGCCACGTCCGCGCCCACCCACGTGTGTGGCAACGCCACATCTTCCCGGTGGACGGACTGATCCGGGACGTTCGGGACGGGCGGCTCCCGCCGGTGACGTGGGTGACCCCCCGATTCGAGCTGTCGGACCACCCGGAGTACAGCATGTGCTGGGGCGAGGACTGGACCACCCGCGTGGTCGACGCGATCATGCGGAGCCCCATGTGGGCGGACACCGCGATCTTCATCACGTGGGACGACTACGGCGGCTTCTACGACCACGTGCCGCCGCCTCAGGTGGACGGGTTCGGGTTCGGCTTCCGCGTCCCGCTGCTCGTCATCAGCCCCTACGCCAGGAGCGGCCTCGTGGACCACACCACGGGCGAGTTCTCGAGCGTCCTGCGTTTCATCGAGGACAACTGGGGGCTGACCCAGCTGACCCACCGGGACGGCGACGCGCTGAACTACTCCGGGGCGTTCGACTTCACCCAGAGCCCCCGCCCGCCGGACCCGCTCCCCCCACGCGCGCCGGCGTGCCAGGGACCACGGTTCCCGGACGGGTGACCGAACCGGCGGGCGGGAGGGCCGGAGCCCTCCCGCCCGCGAGCCGTTTCGCTGCCGAACCCTACGGACTGAGCGTGGCCGAGTAGACGTCCTGGGACACGGGGCCGTTGCCGGTCCACGAGACGGCCACCAGGGTGTCGGTGGAGTCGATGCCGATGTAGTCGCCCATGAACGGGCTGTGGCCCGGGCCCCGCGGGGGCTGGGCGTCGCCGTCGATGCCGGCCTGAACCACGGTTCGGGCGACGCTGGTCCCGGAGGGCGAGACCTGGCCGTACACCGCGTCCATGAGGCCGGTCGACCGATCGTAGTCGTAGAAGATCGTGTCGATCCGGCCCCCGGGGGCGATCGACATCCACGGCATGACCTCGTCACTTGGGGAGGTCGTCAGGTTGACCTGGCTCGGGAACGTCGCTCCGTGGTCGGTCGAACGGGCCAGGTACATGTCGAGGTTACCGGTGACGAAGTCGCCGGTGAGGAGGTCGATGCGACCGTTCGACTCGACGCCGATCGAGGCCTGCATCGAGGTCCGCCACGACTCGCCCGGCAGGTTGTACGGCGCCGGCACCAGGTCCCGGACCTTCACGCTCCGGGTGAACTTCGTCTCGCCGGGCCGCAGCTGGCTGACCACCACGGCCTGCTCGTTCCACTCGTTCACGTCCTGCCAGATCCCCGACGTCGCGTAGATGGTGCCGTCGGGAGCTCCGGCCAGCGAGACGTCGAACCGATCCACGGCGTTCGCCCTGTAGTCGGACGCGATCTCGTACGGACCCCGGTACGTGCGGCCCCCGTCCGAGGAGACCAGCGCGAACGACCGCGCTCGGTACCCGTTCCACACGGAGTACGCCACCAGCGCACGGTTCCCGTAGCGGTCGATCGTCAGCATGTTGTGGTCCTGGAGGTGGCCGAGGCTCTGGCCGTACGTCAGCTGCTGGGCCGGTGCCCAGGTCCGTCCGCCGTTCGTCGAACGGCTGGCGTACAGGGCGCTGGGCTGGCTCTTGCTGGCGCCCCAGGCGGCGCAGGAGAGGACCGCGGTGCCGTCGTTCAGGAACCCGACCGACGGGTCGCCGGCCCCGTAGTCGAACGTCGCGTTTCCGCCCTCGGGCGTGACGCCGCGGAGCCAGCTGGTGGTCCAGGTGTGTCCGCCGTTGATCGAGTACCCCAGCCCACAGGACTGCCCGGGGCCGTAGTCGTTCCAGGCGGCGATCAGGTTCTGCGGGTTGGTGGGATTGATCGCGATGTCCACCTCGTTGTCGCCGTTGTCCGCGGGCCCGTCGTTGCTGATGTTCGTCACGCTCGCCGCCCACGCGCCGGACGGCACCATCAGGAGCGCGCAGAGCACGGCCAGAACAACGCCGAACCGCTTCATCGTCATCCCTCCCGATTCGGAAACCGGAAACCCGGCGCCGAACATAGCCCAAGTCGTCCCAGAGCATGTCGAACCGAACGAGCTCGGACCGGCTATCGTGGTGCCCCCATGGCCCAGGTGGCGCGCACCGTGCCGGTGCTGAAGCCGTTCACGAACGGCATGCGGTCCCCGGTGATCGCCCCGGTGACCCGGGGGATCCTGGGCATCCCGCTGTTCGTGTTCGCGGCCAGCACGGCGACCCTGTTCGCGTGGACCATCCAGCCGCCGCTCACGGCCGCGATCCTCGGGGCGAACTACTGGTCGAGCGTGGCCCTGGCCATCATCGCGGCCCGGGAGCGGTTCTGGGCCTACGGCCGGATCTCGATCTCGGTGGCCCTGGTGTTCGCCCCCATCACCACCGCGGCGACGCTCATCCACTTCGGGCTGTTCCACACCGACAGCTCGGGGTTCACGTGGTTCATCACGTGGTTCTGGATCGTCGCGTACACGATCTATCCGATCCAGCTGGGCGTGATGCTGGCGAAGCAGCTCCGCACCGAGGGCGGCGACCCGCCCCGCACGGCCCCCCTTCCGGTCTGGGTCCGGGCCGTCTTCGCGGCGCAGGCGATCCTGCTCATCCCTCTGGGCGTGCTGATGTTCGTCGCGCCGAAGCTCGTGGCCGGGATGTGGCCGTGGGCGGTCCCGCCGCTGTCGTCGCGCGTGCTCTCGGCCTGGGTGCTGGCATTCGGCGTCCTCGCCGCGCACGGGCTGTGGGAGAACGACTTCCACCGGGTCCGGGTGGCGCTGTTCGGGTACCCGGTGTTCGTGGTCCTGCACGTCGTGGCCCTGCTCCGGTTCGGCGACGTCCTGCAGTGGGACGAACCTGGCCCGTTCCTGTACCTCGCGTTCATCGGGAGTTGCATCCTCCTGGGGGCCTACGGGCTCGCCAACCGGAACCTGGTGCCGGAGGATCACTGGATCGAGGTCGAGGAGGGACGCGCGGAGGCGTTCCACGAATAGCCGCCGTCAGGGGCAGGCGGTCGGGCCGGTGGTGCCGCTGCACGTGAGGCCCCGCGCGATCTGCTGGTCCAGCGCCCGGGTGTCCGGATCGTCCGTGGCCGTGCCGTCGGCCAGCAGGTTCGTCAACTGGAACGGGTCCGCCGCCAGGTCGTAGTACTCGCGGAAGATGACCTTCCCGTCCGGTCCGAACCACTCCACGTACTGCGCCGACGGCGAGACGATCGAGGACCACGAGGGGACGCTCGGGTAGATCGGGTCCCGGTGGTACTCGAGGTAGGCCCCGGTCCGGTCCTCCCGGGTCCCGTCCGCGTCGATCACCGCGTCGCCCGCCGTCCCCAGCGAGTGGCCGTCCATGGGGGGGTCCGTGGGCAGCGCCACGCCGGCGGCGTCCAGGATGGTCGGTGCGAGGTCCGCGGTGGTGACGGGGGTCTGGACCACCCGCCCCGGCCGGAAGTGCCCGGGCCACCGGGCCAGCAGCGGCGTCCGGACCGAGGGCAGGTACGGGAACCGCTTCCCGGTGAGCGTCCGGACGGGTTCGGTCTCCACCTCGCCCCGCGCGCCGGCCAGTCCGTGCTCCCCCCACAGGAACCCGTTGTCGGAGAGAAAGAAGGCCAGCGTGTCCCGGTCCTGTCCCAGCCGCCGGAGGGTCCGGTACACCCGTCCCACCATGTCGTCGACCGACATCAGGGTCCGGAGCTGCTGCGCCCGGTCCAGCTCGATCTTCTCGTCGGTGAGGTGCAGCGAGTCCCGGACCCACTGCGGCTTGTCCGACGTGTCCGTCTCCCGCATGGCCGGGTCCTTGACGAACGGCGGGACCGGCGCGTTCGCGTACGTGGCATCCGGGATCCAGGGGTCGTGCGGGGCCGACGTGGCCACGTACAGGAACCACGGCCGGTCCGGCCGGGCCGAGAAGTCACGGAGGAACCGGACGGCCTGGTCGCCGATGAACGTGGTGGAGTACTCGTTCACCGTCCGGACCCGGCCGTCCACGTCGAACGTGTTCCCCAGGTAGCCGCTGTTGAACAGGGCCCACCGGTCGAAGTTGGGGGGCGCGGTCCCCACCGGCCAGTCGTTGAGGAACTTGCCGACCATCCCCGTTCGGTATCCGGCGTCGTGCAGGTACCGCTGGACGGTGGTGTCGTGGTCGAGCTTCAGCGCGTCGCCGTTGCCGAGGACGCCGGTGTCGTGGGGGAACCGCCCGGTCATGATCGTGGCCCGCGACGGGCAGCACAGCGGCGTGGTGTCGAACCCGTTCGCGTACTGGATGCCGCCCCGTCCGAAGATCCGCCGGACCTGGGGCATGACCCCCAACGTGTCGGCGCGCTGGTCGTCGGTGAGGACGATCAGGATGTTCGGCCGCCGGTCGGGCTCCCGGGAGGGTGGGGGGGTCGTGGAAGTCCCGGACGGCGCCGGACTCGGCGGCGTCGAGGACGGACCGGGCGAGCCCGTCACGGCCTGCCCGGTGCAGGCGGCGGCCGTGCACAGGACCAGCCCGAGGATCGCGCGGCGCCATGCGGCGGTCACGCGGGGATGCGCTCCACGCGGCGGGTGCAGGCCTCCAGCCGGTCGGGCAGGGGCTCGACGCCCAGGCCGGCACCGGCCGGCACGGCCATGGTGCCGTCCGGGGCCATGCGGTGCGGTTCGGTGATGTCCTCGGCGAAGTAGCGCTCGCTGGCGCTGGTGTCGCCGGGGAGCGTGAACCCGGGCAGGGCGGCCAGGGCCAGGTTCGCCGCCCGGCCGATCCCGGTCTCGAGCATGCCGCCGCACCACACCGGCGCCCCGTGCTCCCGGGCCACGTCGTGGACCCGCCGGGCCTCCAGCAGCCCACCGACCCGCCCCTGCTTGACGTTCACGATCCGGCACGCGCCGAGCTCCAGGGCCGCCCGGGCGTCGGCGGCGGACCGGATGGATTCGTCGAGGCACACGGGGGTGGCGATCCGGCGGGCCAGCACGGCGTGCTCCAGGAGGTCCTCGTGCCCCAGGGGCTGTTCCACCATCACCAGGTCCAGCGCGTCGAGGGCCTCGAACACCGGGAGGTCGGCCAGCCGGTACGCGGCGTTCGCGTCCACCGACAGCGGAGTCCCCGGGAACGCGTTCGCCACCGCCGTGACCGGCCCCACGTCCCACCCCGGCTCGATCTTCAGCTTCACGCGGCGGTATCCGGCCTCCACGTAAGCGGCCACCTGCTCCACCAGGGCATCCGGCGTCGCCGCGATCCCCACGGAGACCCCGCACGCCACCCGGTCCCGTTCGGCCCCCAGGAACGCCGCCAGCGACTCACCACGCGCCCGCAGCCAGGCGTCGAGGAACGCCATCTCCAGGGCCGCCTTCGACATCCGGTGCCCCCGGACCCACGACATCGCCGCGACCAGCCCGTCGGGATCCAGCGGCCCCGCCTCCAGCAGCGGCGGGCCGAGGTGGTCGCGAATGGCCAGCCATGCCGCGTCGTTGAACTCCTCGGAGTACCGGGGCGACGCCATGGCCACGCATTCCCCCCACCCGGTGGCGCCATCGGTCGTCTCCAGCCGGACCAGGACCGCCACCTTGTCCCGCTCCTCGCCGAACGACGTCCGGAACGGCCGGACCAGCGGCAGGGCCACGAGCCGGAGCTCGATGGCGGCGACCTCGACCGCCGCGCCGTCCGTCACCCGCCCGCCTCCGTCCACGCGTCGGGCCGGTCCACGACCGCGTCGGGCATGGCCAACTGATACGCGGGCGGGCTCGTCGCCCCGGAGTCGAACGCGGCGACGACCATCCCGAGCGAAACACAGGCCTCCAGGGCGTCGGCCACCGCGTCCCGCCACGCCGCGGCAGCCCCCGGGTCCCGTTCGCGCAGGGCCGGGTAGTCGCGCACGGTCTGCACCCGGAACCCGCCCTCCGCGGACGGCTCCGGGTCGCCGACCCGAACGGGCCGGCCGTCCACGTTCCGCAGGACGTCCCGCTCCACGCCGGGCACGCCCGGCCGTCCCACCGGTCGCCGGTCCAGGTCCCACCGGGCCTCCAGGCGGTCCGTCCGCTCGCCGCGGTTCAGCACGTCGGTCATGTCGCCGTAGTAGTGCCGGTGGAACCGGTCGGCGGTGGTTCCCAGCTTGTTGACGTTGAAGTGGGCGTTCCGGGACTGCATGGGGTCGAACGTCCACCGCACCACGCGAGCGCCCATGTCGAGCGCCGCGGCCCGCTGGGCCAGCTTCAGCGCGAACCCCACGCCCGCGTGTCGGAGGTCCGGGACCACGGCCAGCATGTGGGAGTGGACGTGCAGGCCGTCCTCCGGGTCGTGGCCCAGGAACCCCAGGACGTACCCGATCATCCGACCGTCGCGGAACGCCCCGAACGGCAGGTTGCCGCTCCCCTGGAGGGCCCGGATCAGCTCGTGAGGCAGCAACTGGTGGGGGCCCCAGGTGGCCACCATGACCTCGGTGATCGGCCCGGCGTCGGAGAGCTCGGCCAGGGGACGGAGCTCCACTCCGGCCGCGCCGGCCGCCGCCTCCGCCGCTCGCCAGGCCTCCGACCCCATCGCGGCCGGAGTCTATCGGTCACTCCCGCTGGAAGGCCGTCCCCAGCGCCGAGGGAGGGTCCCCCGCGAAGACCCGTCGCACGGCAGGGTGGCGTTCGCCCAGCCGCCGGAACGCGGGCAGGTACACCAGTACGAGCGCCAGGATCATCAGCACGAACGGCATCAGGGGCAGGACCTGGGCCAGTCTGGGGAACACCGGCTGGAGCTTCAGCGCGGCCACCTGGAGCCCGCCGAACAGGTACGCCCCGAACGCGGCGCGCAGCGGGTTCCACCCCCCGAAGATCACGATGGCCAGCGCGATCCAGCCGTAGTTCGAGGTGGAGCCCTCCCTCCATCCCAGTTTCACGTCCAGCGAGAACGCGGCGCCGGCCACTCCAACCAGCGCGCCGCCGATCGCCGTGTACACGTACCGGAGCCGGTTGACCGGGATCCCCCGGGCGAACGCCGCCTCCGGCCGCTCCCCCACGCCCTGGAGGTCGAGCCCCCGACGGGTCCGGTACAGGAACACGCCGGCCACGATCAGCACGACGTAGCTCCCGTACACGGAGAGGTTGTGGTGGAAAAGGACGGGACCCAGGAACGGGATCTTCGACAGCCCCGGGAAGGCCACCGGCGGGACCCGCTGCCCCACCTTGCCCACCAGGTCGTTCCCCAGGAACGAGCTGAGCTCGATCCCCAGGAGCGTGAGCACGAACCCCACCGCGATCTGGTTCAGCCGGAGGCGGATGCTCGAGAACGCCACGATGAGGGCGAAGGCGATCCCCACGGCCATGGCCGCCAGGAACCCCACCAGCAGGTTCTTCGTCCCGTAGGCGGCCCCGAATCCCGTCATGGCCGAGAGCATGATCGAGCCCTCCAGCGACAGGTTCACCACCCCGGCCTTCTCGCCGATGGTCTCGCCCACCACGGCGTACACCAGGGGGGTCGCCGCCGCCACGATCGACGCCAGGGTCGCTTCCGCGCCGCCGTGGGAGGCCGCCAGGATGGGCACGAGCGCCGCGTGCATGGCCGCCTACCCCTCCGGGCTCGCCGTGGTGCCCGTCGGGGACTCGACGGGGGCGGCGGCCGCCGCGACCGGCTCGGCGGCCTCCGGGGCGATCCCGGTCCGCCGGCGTCGCCATCCCGTTCCCATGATCACGAACAGGACCAGCACGCCCTGGAGCACGCCGCCCAGCGCGGAGTCGAGGTTCAGCCGAAGGCTGAGCTGGGTGCTCCCCACCGAGACCATCACGAAGAACAGGGCGATGGGGGCGATGAGCGAGGCCCGGAACCCGGCCAGCAGGACCACCAGGATCCCCAGGAACCCGTATCCGCCCGACAGGGCTGGGACGAGCTTGTGGTGGACCCCCAGCACCTGGAGCCCCCCGGCCAGCCCCGCCATCGCGCCGCACACCGCGAACGCCCCCAGCAGGTACCGGCCGGTGGGGATGCCCATGAGGAACGCGCTCCGGGGATTGCGTCCCACGGCCTTCAGCCGGAGCCCGAACCGGGTCCCGCGCATGAGGAAGAACACCGCAACCACCGACAGGGCCGCCAGCACCAAGGCCACCAGCGACAGCGTGGTGTGCCCGTAGGCGGGGAGATACGACTCGGTGCGGAACAGCTCCGTCCCGCTGGTGGACGCGATGCCCTGGCGGTGCCACGGGCCGATGATCAGGTACACGGCCAGGCCGCTGGCCACGAAGTCCAGGCCCAGTCCCCCGAAGATCTCGTTCACCCTGCCCCGGGTCTTCAGCACGCCCACCAGCACCGCCCACAGGGTCCCCCCGACCACGCCCGCCAGCAGCGCCGCCGGGATCAGCACGAACCCCGGGCCGGGAAGTTCCCGGGCCACGAACGACGCGGCGATGCCCCCCATCACGATCTGGCCCTCGACCCCGATGTTCCACAGCCCGGCGGCGAACGTGACCACCAGCCCCGCAGCCGCCAGGGCCAGGGGCACCCACGCCGTGAGGGTCTGGGCCACCTTGTTCCCGCTCCCCACCGAGCCGTCCCAGATCAGCCGGAGGGCCTGGAACGGCGGCGCACCGACCACCGCCAGGAGCATGACCACGACTCCGAGGGCCAGGGCCACCGGCAGGACGGCCGAGCCGGTCCGGGCCGCCAGGTCCCCCAGGCGATTCGAATCTCGAGCCGGCGCCGGACGCGAGCTCACGCCACGTCCTTGCCGCCGATGAGGTAGCCGAGCCGTTCGCCGTCGGTTCGACGGGCGTCCAGAACCTTCAGGATCCGCCCGGCGAAGAACACCAGGATCCGGTCGCTGTACCGCAGCAGCTCGGCGAGGTCGGCCGAGGCGAACACGATGGCCGCCCCCGAGTCGCGCCGCTCCAGCAGGCGCTGCCACACCCAGTCCGCGGACTCGATGTCGAGGCCCCGGGTGGGGTGTTCCATGAGGACCAGGCGCTTGCCATCGGGGACCATCGCCAGCAGCAGCCGCTGCTGGTTCCCGCCGGACAGGGACTCCGCGGTGGAGGCCTCCGTCCCCTTGATGGAGTACCGCCGGACCATGTCCCGGGCCTCGGCGCGGGCGGCCCCCCAGTCCACGAGCGGCCCGCCGTGCCCCCCGGCCAGGGCGACGTGCTCGGTCACGGTGAGGCCGGCCACCAGTCCCTCCTCCAGGCGCCCGGCGGGGAGGAGATGCACCCCTGCCTCCAGGAAGTCGCGGTACTTCCGCCCGGTGAGGTCCCTGCCGTCCACCCGGATCCGGCCGCCGGAGGGACGGAGCATCCCGGCGCAGGCTCGCAGGAACGTTCGCTGGCCGCTCCCCTCCAGCCCGGCCAGGCCGATGACCTCGCCCGCCCGCACGGAGAGCGACACGTCGGCCGTGGTCAGGTTGCGGTCCTCGAGGGTCACGGCCTGCAGCACTAGGACGGGCTCCCCCGGCTCCGCCGCCGCCGGCTCGGACTCCACCAGGACCCGGCCGAACATCATCTCCACCAGGTCGTCGGTGGGACAGGGGATCTCGGCCTCACCCACCACCCGGCCCCGGCGCATCACTGCGACCCGGTGGCAGATCTCCTCGATCTCCTCGAGCTTGTGGGAGACGAACACGACGATCATCCCGTCGGCCGCGAGCGACCGGAGGGTCTCGAACAGCAGGGCGCCCTGGGAGGCCGAGATGCCCGAGGTCGGCTCGTCCAGGATCAGGACCTTGGCCCCCAGCCACAGCAGCCGGACGATCTCCAGCTGCTGGCGCTCCCCCACCGTGAGTGAGCGGGCGGAGGCGTGGGGGTCGAGGGAGAACCCGAACCGCTCGCACATCCGCCGGAGCTCACGCTCGCCGGCGGCCCGGTCCACGAACGACCGCCCCGGGCTCCCCACCAGGAAGTTGTCCAGCACGGTGAACGGCAGGAACACCAGTGGGTCCTGGTGGAGCATGCCGATCCCGGCCCGGATCCCGTCGCGGGGCGAGGACAGGCGCAGGACCGTGCCGTCGAGGGCCACCTCGCCGGAGTCGGCGCTGAGGTAGCCCGACACGATCTTCATCAGCGTGGACTTGCCGGCGCCGTTCTCCCCCAGCAGGCCCTGGATGGTGCCCGCCGGGGCGGTGAGCGTGACGCCGTCGTTCGCCCGGACCGGGCCGAACGCCTTGTGGACTTCGCGCACCTCGAGGCTCATGGCCCCGTCCCCCCCGCCCCCGCGTGCGCGACGGGGAGGAGAACCGGCCGCGTCCTCCTCCCCGTCAGCATGCTCACGCGACGCGCGTTCGCTCCGAGACCCGCTAGGCCGAGCTCGCCCCCTTCATCCCCTCCAGGAGCTGCTCCGCGTACCAGATCTGCTGGTCGGTCGCGGTCTCGCCGTCGCCCAGGAACGTGGAGCCGTCCTGCCAGTTCAGCGGGCCCTGGTACAGGTTGATCGACTCGTCGGCCAGGCCGGCGATGAACTGGTCCAGCATGGCCGAGTTCTCCTCGGACAGCGCCGGGCCCTTGATGAACCCGACCGCCGACGTGTCGGGGTCGTTGATGTTGTTCCAGTCCGGCGGGTTCCACTCGAACGTGGCCTTGAAGGTCCCGTCCTGCACGGCCTGCGCGGTCTTGAGGTACGCGGGCCCCCAGTTGAAGTACGGGACGCCCAGGCAGACGTCAGGGCCCTCCGTGCACGCCCCCTTGAAGTCGTACGGGACGGCCCACACGTCGTCACCGCTCTGGGCCCGCTGGTCCGCTCGGACCAGGGCCTCGGTGGTGTCGATGCCGGAGAGCACCACGTCGGTGCCGGAGTCGAAGAAGTCGTTCGTCACCTCGGTGGGGTCCAGGGTCTGGCCGGGGATGTTGAACCAGAACCCGATCCAGTTCACGGAGAACTGGAGCTGGGCCGGGTCCTCGTGCCGGAGATTCGTCCAGCAGTACTTCGCCCCGAGGTACGCCGAGTTGGCGAGACGCCGGGTCTCCGCGTTGATCAGGGGCCCGAGGTATCCGATCTTCCCGGTCTGGGTGGTGAGTGCCGCGGAGCACCCTCCCATCATCTTGCCGAACTCCATGCGCCCCATGATGTTGCCCAGGTTGGTGAGGTCGGCGTGGTAGTCCTGGCCGTCGGGCCACGCGCTGTCGCCGGATGACCAGATCATCGGCACGTCCGGGTGGGCGGCGGCCGCCGCCAGGATGCCGTCCTTCATGTCGTCGGACGTGGCGAAGATGAGCTGGGCGCCCCGGTCGATCATGTCGGTGACCGCCTGCTCCACCGAGGTCTCCGGACGGTCGGCCGGGTTGACCTTGTCGAGGACGATCATCTTCGCGCCGAGCTTCTGTTCGACGTACTGCCCGGCCTCGAAGTGGGCCTGGGACCAGCCGTGGTCGTTCTGCGGACCGACCAGCAGCATGCCGAAAGTGAGCTGCTCCTCAGGCGGAGCGCTGTTCGATCCCGGCGCCGCGGTGGTGTTGTTGTTCCCGCCCCCGCCACCACAGGCGACGGCGACGAACGCGACCACGATGCCGACGGCGAGCAGAGCAAAACCGTTTCGTCTGCGTGCCATTGCACACCCCCCCTTTCCGGGTGTCATGACGTCATGCGGGCGAACCGTATCCCCGCCGTCGAGCCGGCGACAGGACCTCCGGCCCTGCTTCCCCGGGCCGGCCGTCCCCGGCACGGCCCGGGCCTCCCTGGAGCCGGTGCGGCCTAGCCGCCCTCGGGAGGGGGCAGCTCCTGCCACTCGCTCTCCTCGATCCCCTGTCCGCGGCGACGCTTGAAGAACGCGGCGATCGCGGCGACGATCCCGGCGAAGAACACGAACAGGAAGAACTTCTTCTTCCCGCCGCCCTTTTCCTTGTCCTTGCTCATCCCGCCTCCTTCCCCAGTGGGCCTGGATGGACTTGAACCATCGACCTCATCCTTATCAGGGATGCGCTCTAACCGCCTGAGCTACAGGCCCGTGGGCAATGCTGGACCGCACTGGCGGCGCCACCGGTGCCGAGGATACCCGGGGCCGGGAGAGCGCGCCAATCGGCCGGGCGGGGGCGGCTCAGCGGCGCTCGGTGAGGGTGATCTCCAGGCCTCCCACGAGGTCGGAGATCAGGTTGTACATGAACGTCACGACCAGCTTCACCAGCGACCAGAACACCACCATGACCAGCCCGAACGCGAAGGCCCGGCTGAACAGGAACCAGCCGTCGATGTGGAAGCTGCCCTTCGCCTCGCCCAGGATCTCGTGACCGACGAACTCGGCCACCGAGTCGACGACCCCGAGCGCGGAGAGGATGTTGTACAGGATGGTGATGCCGGTGAGGACCACCAGCATCACGCAGAAGTAGAACAGCAACGAGAAGCGGAACACCGACCACGGCCCGACCCGCTTGACCACCACGCGGGTCTTGCGCGCGGCCCCGGTGGGCTCCTGGGCCCGGGGCACGCGGGACGGGGTCACCTCGACGGTGCGAGCCATCTCGTTCCTTTCAGGTCAACACGGCGAACCCGCGGGCCCTCACCTCGGGCCGGGCAGGACGCCGCGCCTGCACTCGGATACCTCTTTGTAGCGGTCCTCGGCGCGAACGGCAAGCACCTTGATGCCCTCGTGCGCTCAACCGGGGCGGCGGGCCGTGGCCGCCGGGCGCGGCCGGCCGAACCTGCCGAGCACGATCCGGATGTGCGCGGGACCCAGGAGGGCCATGGCCGCCGTGACCACGACCCAGTCGGCGGCCAGCACCCGGTCCTGCACGACCAGCGCCCCCAGCCCCACCGCGGCCCCGCCCACCGCCGCCAGCACGAACACCACCGGCGCGGGAGCCACCGTCCGGACCCACAGACCGACGGCCACCGACACCGCCACCCCCGCCACGATGAGGAGCACCCCCGTCCCGTCGCCCACGAGCGCGAATGATCGCAGGTCGGGGGCCGCGGCGTCCCGGAGACTGTGTTCCGGCGCCAGACGGGGTGACGGCCGCCTCAGTCCTCGCCGTCCATCTGCATGACCACCGGGGCGATGGCCACGACCTTGCCGCCCTCGTCCACTCGCATGGTCCGCACACCCTGGCTCGACCGCCCGACCCGCCGGATCTGGGACGAGGGGACGCGGATCACGATGCCGGTGGAGGAGATCACGAACAGGTCCTGGTCCTTCGACCCCACGAATGCCCCGGCCAGGCCGCCGGTGCGCTTCGTGAGCTTGTGGACCACCACGCCCTTGGTGGGCCGGCCCTTGCGGGGGTACTCCTTGATGGCCGTCCGCTTGCCGTAGCCGTTCTCGGTGACGGAGATGAGGTCGTCGCCGGCGCCGGTGTCCACCAGGGCCAGGACCTCGCCGCCCTGTTCAAGCCGCATGCCGATCACGCCGGCGGTGGCCCGTCCCATGGGCCGCGCCGCGCTCTGGGAGAACCGCGCGGCCAGGCCCGACCGGGAGACCAGCATGAGGTCGTCCTTGCCGTCGGTGAGCATGACCCCGATGAGCTCGTCGTCGCCCTTGAGGTTGATCGCCGCCAGGCCCGTCCGGGGGGAGTCGTACTCCGGCAGGGCGGTCCGCTTGACCATCCCGTGCTTCGTGGCGAACACCAGGAACTTGCCGTCCTCGTAGTCCTTGAGGTCGATGACCGCCGAGATCCGTTCGTCGGCGGAGACCACCACCCCGGGGAGGTTCGCCGCGAACATGCCCCGGCCCGTGCGGGACCCCTCCGGGATCTCGTGGACCTTGACCCGGTACACCTTCCCCTTCGTGGTGAAGAACAGCAGCCAGTGGTGGGTGGTGGTGGTGAAGACGTGGCTGACCACGTCCTCCTCCTTGAGGTTCGCCCCGATCACGCCCCGGCCCCCCCGGCCCTGCCGCCGGTACGTCTCCACCGGGAGGCGCTTCACGTAGCCGGCCCGGGAGACCGTGATGACGACGTCCTCCTCGGCGATGAGGTCCTGCACGTCGAAGTCGCCCTCGTCCGCCTTGATCTGGCTCCGGCGGGGGTTCGCGAACTTCTTGCGGATCTCCGCGAGCTCCTCCGAGATCACCGACCGGACCTTCCCGGGGTCGTCCAGCAGCCCCGTGAGGTACGCGATTCGCTCCAGGAGATCCCTGTGCTCCTGTTCCAGCTCGCCGCGGGCCAGGCGGGTCAGACGGCGAAGGGGCATGTCCAGGATGTGGTTGGCCTGGATCTCGGAGAGCTCGAACCGCGCCATCAGCTTGGTCCGGGCCTCGTCGGCGTCCTGGGCGGCGCGGATGATCCGGATGACCTCGTCGATGTGCTCGAGCGCGATGAGGAGGCCGAGCACGATGTGGTCGCGCTCCTGCGCCCGGCGGAGCTGGAACCTGGTCCGGCGGGTGACCACGTCGATCTGGTGGTCGATGTAGTGCCCGATGACCTCGGTGAGCGGCATGACCTTCGGCACGCCGTCCGTGAGCGCCAGCATGATCACGCCGAACGAGTCCTGGAGCTGGGTGTGCTTGTAGAGGTTGTTGAGCGCGACGTGGGGGTTGGCCCCCGCGCGGAGCTCGATGACCAGGCGCATCCCCTGCTTGTTGCTCTCGTTGCGGATGGCAAGGCGGTTCGGGGAGTCGTTGGCGATCTCGGGGATCTTCCGTTCCTTGCGGAGGAGGGCCACCTTCATGAGAAGGGCCGCCGGGTTCACCTGGTACGGGACCTCGGTGATCACGATGCGCTGGCCCCCGCGTGAGGTCTCCTCGATGGCGGCCAGGCCCCGGACCCTGATCGAACCGCGGCCGGTCACGTAGGCGTCCCGGATGCCCTCGCGGCCCATGATCACCCCGCCCGTGGGGAAATCCGGTCCCTTGATGTGCTTCATCAGCCCCGACACCGTGATCTCCGGCTCGTCGATCATCGCCACCACGGCGTCGATGACCTCGCCGAGGTTGTGCGGCGGGATGTTCGTGGCCATGCCCACGGCGATCCCGCCGGCGCCGTTCACCAGGAGGTTGGGGAACCGGCTGGGGAGCAGGAGGGGCTCCTGCTCGTACCCGTCGAAGTTCGGGGCGAAGTCGACCGTCTCCTGGTCGATCTCGCGCAGGAGCTCCATGGCGATCGGGGCCAGGCGGGCCTCGGTGTACCGGTACGCCGCGGCGGGGTCGCCCTCCGGCGAGCCGAAGTTCCCGTGGCCGTCGATGAGCGGGGCCCGGAGCGCCCAGGACTGCGCCATCCGGACAAGGGCGTCGTACACCGACTGGTCGCCGTGGGGGTGGTACTTCTTGAGGACCTCCCCCACCGCCGCCGCGCACTTCCGGTGGGGCCGATCGGGCCGGAGGCCCGACTCCAGCATCGAGTACAGGATCCTGCGCTGGACCGGCTTCAGCCCGTCCCGGACGTCCGGGAGGGCCCGCCCCACGATGACCGACATCGCGTAGTCCAGGTACGAACGCTGGATCTCGTCCTGGATGTCGACGGGCTCGATCCGTCCCGCCAGCAGGCTCTGGGACATCTAGCGGGTCACCCCTTCACCGGGCCCGGGTTCGGTGCCGGACTACACGTCAAGGTTCTGCACGTCCTTGGCGTTGGTCTGGATGAAGTTCCTTCGGGCCTCCACGTCGGTCCCCATCAGGATCGAGAACAGGCGGTCGGCGGCGACGGCGTCCTCCACGTCCACGCGGAGCAGTGTCCGGGTCTCGGGGTCCATGGTGGTCTCCCACAGCTGGTTCGCGTCCATCTCGCCGAGGCCCTTGAACCGCTGCGGGTTGTCGAACTTCTTGTTGCCGTTCGCGCTCCGGAACTGGTCCCACTCGCGCTCGGAGTAGAAGTAGTGCTGCTGCTTGTCCTGCTTCACCATGTACAGGGGCGGCTGGGCCAGGTACATGTAGCCGGCCTCGATGAGCTCCTTCATCTGGCGGAAGAAGAACGTCAGCAGCAGCGTGCGGATGTGGGCGCCGTCGACGTCGGCGTCGGCCATGATCACCACCCGGTGGTAGCGGGCCTTCGTGATGTCGAACTCGTCGCCGATCCCCGTCCCCATGGCGGCGATGAGGGCCTGGATCTCGATGTTCTCGAGGGTCTTGTGGAGCCGGGCCTTCTCGACGTTCAGGATCTTGCCGCGGATGGGCAGGATGGCCTGGGTGACGCGGTCCCGGGCCTGCTTGGCCGAGCCGCCGGCCGAGTCCCCCTCCACGATGAACAGCTCGGACTGGGCCGCGTCGGTCGACTGGCAGTCAGAGAGCTTGCCGGGGAGCGTGGTGTCGAGCAGGCCCTTGCGGCGGGTCAGGTCGCGGGCGGCGCGGGCGGCCAGGCGGGCCTTCTGCGCCTGCGAGACCTTGCCCACGATGCGGCCGGCGTCGGCGGGGTGCTCCTCGAGCCACGTCGCCAGGTGGTCGTTCACGGTGGTCTCGACCATGGAGCGCATGGACGCGTTCCCGAGCTTGGTCTTGGTCTGGCCCTCGAACTGCGGGTTCTGGAGCTTCACGGAGACGATCGCGACCAGGCCCTCGCGGACGTCCTCGCCGATGAAGTTGTCCTCCTTCTCCTTCAGCTTCCCCTTCTCCCGCGCGTACCTGTTCACCACGTTGGTGAGGGCCTTCTTGAGGCCCTCCTCGTGCATGCCGCCCTCGTGAGTGTTGATGGTGTTGGCGAAGGAGTGGAGCTGCTCCGCGTAGCCGCTGTTCCACTGCATCGCGACCTCGACCTCGGCGGTCTCCTCGATGCGCTCCATGTGGATGACCCTGGTGTGCAGGACGTCCTTGCCCACGGCGAGATGCTTCACGAAGTCCGCCACGCCCCCGGAGGCCTTGAAGGTCTCCCGGTGGGCGGGCTGCTCGCGCTCGTCCACCAGCGTGATCTCCACGCCGCGGGTGAGGAACGACAGCTCCTGGAGGCGTTCGGCCAGGATCTCGCGCCGGAACTCGATGCCCTCGGTGAAGATCTGGGGGTCCGGCCAGAACGTGACGGCGGTCCCCCGGCGCTTCGACGGCTTCCCCTTGACCAGCTTGCCGGTGGCCTTGCCCCGGGAGTACTCCTGGCCCCACTGGAACCCGTCGCGCTCGACGGCGACCACCAACCGCTCCGAGAGCGCGTTCACCACCGAGACGCCCACGCCGTGGAGGCCGCCGGAGATCCGGTAACCGCCCCCGCCGAACTTCCCGCCGGCGTTCAGGGTCGTCAGGACGACCTCGACGGCCGGGCGGCGGTCCTTCGACCTGGGGATGGGGGTGACCGGGATGCCCCGGCCGTTGTCCACCACGGAGACCCCGCCGTCGGCCCGGAGGGTGACCTGGATCCGGGTGCAGTGCCCGGCCATGGCCTCGTCGATCGAGTTGTCGACGACCTCGTAGACCAGGTGGTGGAGCCCCCGGGAGCTGGTGGTGCCGATGTACATCCCGGGCCGGAGCCGGACGTGTTCGACGCCCTCCAGCACCGTGATGTCGGCCGACGTGTACTCGTTCGGATTGGTCGCTGTTGCCAAGTAGTCCTCCGCCTCACCCCGCGCACGGCGATGCGAGCCACACGTTCGCGAGGGGGCTCACCGCGCAAGAAAACTGCCGATGCGAGTATACCATGCGAACCCCCCTTCCGGCGGCTTTCCCGACCATCGAAAACCCTTGCGCTACAACGGTTTCGGCCCCCGATGGATGGCGTCGTCCACCACCACCGTGACCCGCTTCACCGGCTCCCCCTCCAGTGTCCGATTCGCCCCATTCCGGATCTCCTCCGACAGGAACTTCACCTGCACTCCCCAGGGCCCGGATGACGCTGCCACGACCAGGTTCCCGGCCTCCAGGCGGACCGGCCGGCACTCGGCGGCGAGGCGCTCTCCCACCACCTCGGGCCACCTCCGGGCCAGACGCCCCAGGCGCATCCCCTCGGCGAAGACCCGCTTCCCGAGCAGTCCGGACAGGACGTCACCGATGGGGAAGGTGTCGTCCGAGCGGATCTTCGGGTCCCTGGGGCGAGGCCGCCGGCGCTGCTCGGCGGCCTTCCGCTCCCACTGCGACTCCGGCGTGCCCCGCCGCACACCCCGCCGGGGGCGCTCCCCCGGGAAGCTCCCCCGCTCCCCCCCGGTCACGCCCCGGACTCCCCGTCGCTCACGGCCGTCCACCCCCGATCGGTCACGTTCCCCGCCCGGACCTCCCACACCCGGTCGGCCTCCGGGGGCACGTGGGCCCGGTCCGCCACGGACATCACGGTCTGGCCCCGGCCGGTGAGCCGGCCGGACAGCCTGGCCTGGCGAACGGGGTCCAGGCCGGGGAACGGGTCGTCCAGCAGGAGCACCGGGGCCTCACCGACCTCTCCGCCCACCGCCGCGGCCAGCCCCAGCCGGAGCGAGAGCGCCGCCGCCCAGGCCTCCCCGTGCGAGGCGAATGCCCTGGCGGTGAGGTCCCTGACGGCGAGGTCCAACTCGTCCCGGTGGGGCCCCACCAGCGTGGTCCTGCGGACCAGCTCGTCGGCTCGCCGCTCCGCCAGCCGGGCCCGGAACTCGGCCTCCACCTCCGACTCGTGGGGAACCGACGGCGCGTACCGGACCTCCAGGCCGTACCCGGTGAGGGCCTCGAACTCCGCGCCGGCCCGGGGGCCCAACGCGGCCGCGGCCGCGGCCCGGTCCCGGGTGAGCTGGGCTCCCGTTCGGACGAGCTCCCCGTCCCAGGCCTCCAGGCCCGGCGGGGCGCCCGCGCCCTCCCAGTCCTTCAGCAGGCGGTTCCGCTGCCGCAGGGCCTTCTCGTACGCGTTCGCCGCGGTCTCCTTCGGCGGCCACAGGACCGCCACGGCCTCGTCCAGGAACGACCGCCGGACGTCGGGCTGGCCCTGCACCACGTCGAGGTCGCCGGGGGAGAAGAACACGGCCCGCACCAGCCGCCGGACGTCGCGCCTGCGCCGCACCGGCGAGCGGTTCACCTGGACGCGGTTGGCCCCCGCGCTCCTGATCTCCACCTCGATGAGCGAACGCCCCTCCAGCCCGTCCACCTCGCCCCGGAGGAACGCCGACCCGCCGGCGGCGCCCCGCCGGACGAGCGGCTGGTCCGAACCGACCCGGGGAGATCCCATGGACAGCAGGTAGAACGCCGCCTCCAGCAGGTTCGTCTTGCCCTCGCCGTTGCCGCCCACCGCCACCACCAGCCCGTCCGGGATCTCGAGCTCCGTGTGCTCGTGATTGCGGAAGTCGCGGGCCTCCAGCCACCGCAGCCGCACCAGGTCAGGCCGGGCCCGGGGACCCGGGGAGCGCGATGGTCACCTGGGGATCACCCCACCGGCGCCGGGAGCCGGACCGGCATGACCAGGTACGTGAACGCCTCGTTGTCGCCCCGGACCACGCCCGGCTTCAGCCCGTCGCGGACCTCCAGCTTCACCATGTCGCCGATGGCAGCCTGCAGCCCGTCGGCCAGGTACCCGGGGTTGAACGCCACCGTGATGTCCTCGCCCTCGTACCGGGCCTCCACGGCCTCGACCGCATTGCCGAGGTCCGGCGACGACGACGTCAGCCGCACGCCGAGCGCGTTGAACTCCAGACGGACCGGCGTGTTCTCCCTGGCCAGCAGGCCCACCCGGCGCACGGCGTCGAGCAGCGCCTGCCGTCCCACCTCCAGCCGGTTCTCGTACCCCTCGGGCAGCAGCTGGCGGTAGTTCGGGAACTGGCCCTCGATGAGCCGCGAGGTCATGGTGAGTCCCGCGGCCTTCACCGCCACCTGCGCCTGGTCCACGAAGATCTCGATCTCGCCCTTGTCCATGCCACTGGCGGCCCGGCCGGCCTCCGCCATGGCCCGCTCCGGGACGATGGCCTGGGCCTCACCGGCGGCCGTGGCCGACAGCTCGCGGACCGCCAGGCGGTAGGAGTCCGTGGACACGAGGGTCACGCCCTCCCGGTTCACCTCCACCAGGACGCCGGTGAGGGTCGGCCGGGCCTCGTCCTTCGACGCCGCCCGACCGACCTGCGACACGGCCTCCCCGAACGACGGCCCATCCACCGTCACCCGGATCCCCGACGGCTCCTGCCACGTCGGAAAGTCCTCGGCCGGCAGGAGGCGGACCGTTCCCTCGTACGCGGCGCACCGGATCCGGGCCTGGCTCGAGTCCGCGTCGAACTCCACCGGGGCCTCCGGGAGGCTCTTCACCATGTCGGCCAGCAGGCGACCCGGGACCAGGGCCACGCCGGGCTCCCCCACCTGCACCGGCAGGGCCAGCCGGGCCGACACCTCCAGGTCGGTGGTGGTCAGCACCAGCTCCCCGGAATCCTGGGCCGCGAGGTGGACGCCGGTCAGGGCCGGGATCCCCGGACGGTTCGACACCCCGCGCTGGACGGTCTGCAGGGCCTCCGACAGGTCGTCTCGATCGCACCGGAACTTCACCTGTTCACCTCCCGTACTTCGACGTTGGTCCTTTCATTCACAAACCCGTAGTCGTGTGCGCTGTGGATTCGGTGGAAACCCGCCATCGCCGCAGCGTAGCGGGCGGGTCTGACATGGGACCGCGGTGTGGACAAGGGTGCGGTACGAGGGACCGCCCGCGCGGATGCCACCGCCCTCCCACCGATCCCCACCGCTATTTCCCCTGGGCCTGCGAGCGGATCCGGCGGGTCAGGTCCTGCACCTGGCGGTACAGCCCGCCGCGCTCCTTCATGAGCGTCTCGACCTTCTTCAGGCCGTGCATGACCGTGGTGTGGTCACGGTCGAACAGCTCCCCGATCTTCAGCAGGGACAGCCCGGTGCACTCGCGGACCAGGTACATGGCCACGTGGCGGGCGGTGGTCAGGGGCCGCGACCTGGATTTCCCGACCAGGTCGACCCGGCTGAACCCGAAGTACGAGCTGCTCTCGGCCAGGATCAGCTCGGCGGGGATCTCCCGGTCCGTCTGGGGGATGAGGTCGGCCAGGGCCTGCTCGGCGAGTTCAGGCGTGATGGGCTGGCGGAGCAGCGATCCGAACGCGGCCACCCGCAGCAGGGCCCCCTCGAGCTCCCGGATGTTCTGCACGAACTTCGTGGCGATGAGCGTGAGGACGTCGAACGGCACGTCGATGTGGTCGCGCTTCGCCTTGAGCTGCAGGATCGCGATCCGCGTCTCGAGGTCCGGCGGCTGGACGTCGACCGACAGCCCCCACCGGAACCGGTTGATGAGCCGTTCGGCCATGCCGGCCAGGTCCTGGGGTGGGCGGTCCGAGGCGATCACGATCTGGCGGTTCGACGCGTGGAGATAGTTGAACGTGTGGAAGAACTCCTGCTGGGTCTCCTCCGCCCGGACCAGGAACTGGATGTCGTCGACCATCAGGAGGTCCACGTCCCGGTACTTCCGCTGGAACTGGTAGGCCTGCCGTTCCCGGACCGCCTTGATGAACTCGGTGACGAAGGTCTCGCTGGTGACGTACTTGCACCGCATGCCCGGGTTCAGCCGGGTCATGTAGTGCCCGATCGCGTACAGGAGGTGGGTCTTGCCCAGGCCCACCCCGCCGTAGATGAACAGCGGGTTGTAGGCCTTCGACGGGGGCGCCTCGGCCACGGCCAGCGCGGCCGCGTGGGCGAACCTGTTCGACTGCCCCGGGACGAACGTTTCGAACGTGTACCGCTCGGGGAGGCCGGTGAGCTGCGCGGGCTCGGCGCTGGGTGCGGGGGCCGGCGCCGCGGCTTCCTGCGGGACGCCGCTCCGGCCTCCCGGGCCGGCGCCGGCGCCTGTGCGATCGGGGGCCGAGCCGCCGCCGGATTGCGCGCCGGCCCGGGAGGAGTCGTGCTCGGGCGCGTCCTGCGACCGGTCGGCGGAGGGGTGGGCGGACGCCTGGTCGGCGCCGAGCTCGATGCGCAGGGGCTCGCCCGCGGCGTCCTGCGCGGCGCCCTGGATGAGGTCGAGGTAGTTCCGGGCCAGCCAGTCGCGGACGAAGTCGCTGGGGGCCACGAGGTGCAGGACCCCGTCCTCGAGCTCCCCCGGACGGACCTTCGAGAACCACATGTTGAACGAGCTCGAGGGGAGTTCCTCGCGGGCTCGTTCGACCACGCTGGCCCACACTCCCTGGGCGGTCGGATCGTACGAAGTGACCGACATCCTTATTCCACAACACCTTTCCACATGTGTGGAATCGCCTCTGGGGAAGGCCGAAGACCCATCGAGCCGGGGGGAAGCGGGGCGGAGTATAGCGCGGGCCTTTCCGGGGGCGGGAGGGCCCAGGGGGTATTTGACGCTCTTTTCTCCACGGCCCGGGGTTCCCGCCGCCCCCGTCCGATGACCGGCTCCCGGGCCCCTCCGGCAGGCCCCGGCGGCGTTCGAGGAGGGGGTGGGCGGCGCTCACGGCCGGTATACTGCGGACTCCTCCGCGGCCTCGAGTTCGCCGCGGCCCGAGCCCTCGCAGGTGAGCCGTGAAGAAGACGTTCCAGCCGAACAACCGCCGCCGGAAGAAGCGGCACGGGTTCCGGGTCAGGATGCGGACCCGGGCCGGCCGCGCCATCCTGGCCCGCCGCAGGGCCAAGGGCCGCACGAAGCTGTCGGCCTGACCGGCTTCCCCGCGCCCCGGCGCCCACGTGCCCTGACCTCGGGGGAGATCCGTTCGGTGCGCGCCGGCGGCAGGCACCGTGCCGGACCCCGGGTGGTACTGTACGTCTCGCCCGGCGCGCCGGGTGTTCGGCCCGCGTTCGTGGCCGGTCGGCGGGTCGGCGGAGCGGTCGAGCGCAACCGGGCCCGCCGGATCCTCCGGGAGGCCTGGCGGCGCTTCGCTCCCCTGATCCCCGAGGATTCTCACATCGTCGTGGTGGCCCGAGGAGGGATCCTCGGTGCCCGGACCAAGGAGCTGGAGACCGAGATGGGCGGCCTGCTCGAGGCCCTGGGGCTGCTCGGGGCGTCCCGATGAGCGCGGCACTCTCGATGCCTGGTCGAACCTTCGGGGGCGCGCCTCGGGTTCGGCGTGCGCTCCACAGTGGCCTGAGAGCGGTCGGCTGGCCGGCCCGGACGGTGCTCATCGGGCTGATCCGGCTGTACAGGGCGACGCTGTCAGGGGTGCTCGGAGGCCAGTGCCGGTTCGAGCCGTCCTGCTCCCACTACGCGGTGGACGCCGTCCGCAGCCGGGGGGCCGTTGTGGGCTCGGCGCTCGCCGCCTGGCGGATCCTGCGGTGCAACCCGTTCGGACGGGGCGGGCCGGATCCGGCTCCGGAGCGGCTCCGCGGGGAACGGTCGGGCCTGGAGTATGACACTGTCATACTCGGGGAGGATGCGTCGTGATCGCGCTGGCCGTGTGGCAGGACCTCCTGAAGGGCCTGGGCTGGGTCCTCGCCCGGCTGTACGACCTGGTCCCGTCCTACGCCGTCGCCATCATCGTGCTCACGGTGGTCATCCGGCTCCTGCTACTCCCCCTCGGGATCAAGCAGATCCGTTCGATGCAGGAGATGGCCCGCCTCCAGCCCAAGGTCAAGGCCATCCAGCAGAAGCACCGGGGGAACCGGGCCAAACTGAACGAGGAGCTCCAGAAGCTCTACCGCGAACACAACGTCAATCCGCTGGCCGGCTGCCTGCCGATGATCCTCCAGCTGCCGGTGCTGATCGCCCTCTACTCCGTGCTGCGGTTCCCGCTGAACGTCGGCGGCCACCTCGAGTCGGTCCACGTCGAGCCGAACAGCCACATCCCGGTCTCGAGCCAGCTCTACGACTCGATCCTCAACGAACGCGGCGACGTCCAGTTCCTCCAGTGCAGCGCCGGTCAGGCCGGCACCGGGACGCAGAACCTCACCGGGGGCAAAGAGGGAGAGCGGCTGGTCGGCGCCGACGGGAACCTCATCGAGCCGCTCGACTGCGGGTCCGGGGTGCCCATCCGCATCCCCTACTACCTGCTCGCGGTGTTCATGGTCCTCACCACGTACTACCAGAGCCGGCAGATGCAACGGGCGAACCCGTCCGGTTCCCAGCAACAGCAGGCCCTGACCCGGATCATGCCGCTGATGTTCGGGGTGTGGGGGTTCCTGTTCCCCGCGGGGCTGGTCGTGTACTGGACCACGTCGAACCTGTGGCAGATCGGGCAGCAGCATTTCATCATCCGGGCCCGGGAGCACGAGGAGGCAGAGATCGCGGCCGGCCGGAAGACGCCGACGACGTCCGCCGCGCCGCGGCGGCGGGGGTTCATGGCCTCGATGATGGAACGGGCCGAGCAGGCGCAGAAGGGTCGCTCGGGAGACTCGCCCTCGGGCTCCGGTGCCGGCAAGTCCGCCGGGACTGGGCGGTCGGGGACCCGGGGCTCCCCCGGCCGGGCCGCCCGACCCTCGACCGGAGGTGGAGGGTCGAAGGGAGGGTCCGGGCAGCCGCGAGGGTACAAGCCCGCGGCGACCAGCGCGGGCGATGGGGGGGCGCTGAGAAGGGCGCCCCGGGGAACGAAGTCGCCGCTGGGCAGGGCCGAGGACGGGACGGGCGATGGCGAGGCCGACGTCCCCCAGCAGAAGGGACAGTCGGGTGCGGGTGCGAAGCCCCGGCCGACGCAGTCGTCGGCACGGGGATCCGGTCGGAGCTCGGGGAGCAGGAATGCGGGAAACCGAAAGAAGCGCCGGAAGCGTTGAGGAGGCCCTCGAGGCCGCCCTGGACGAGCTCGGCGTGAGCGAGCAGGAGGCCGAGGTCGAGATCCTGCAGGAGCCTCGGGGAGGGTTCCTGGGCATGGGATCACAGCCGGCCATCGTCCGGGTGCGCGTTCGGGATGACGCCGGCGGTGGGCGCTCCAGAGGCGAACGGGCCCCCTCGGATGACGGCGACGAGGCCCGGACGGTCGAGGGCGGCGCCGAGCAGATCCGGGACGAGGTCGGAGAGCCCGGTCCGGGCACGGATGGGGAATCCGCTGAGCCGCTCGAGGACGAGGACTCGGCGGAGGACCTGCCCGCCGAGGTCCGGGAGCTGCTGGAGGACCAGGCAGACATCGTCGCGGACTTCCTGGAGGGGTTGTTCGACGCGATGGACCTTCGAGCCGAGGTCGAGACCGGTGTCGAACAGGGCACGATGTACGTGGACATCTGGGCCACGGACGACGATGAGAACGTGGGGCTCCTGATCGGGCGGCACGGTCAGGCCCTCGACGCGCTTCAGGAGATCGTGAGGGCGATCGTATTGCGCAGGACCGACGAGCGGTGCCAGGTGGTCGTCGACGTCGAGGACTACCGCAAGCGCCGCAAGGCCCAGCTGGCGTCGCGGGCCCGCGACGTCGCCCGGCGCGTCCAGAAGAGCGGGCGCCCCGAGGAGCTGGAGCCCATGAACGCGTTCGAACGCAAGATCGTGCACGACGCCGTGGCCGACATCGGCGGCGTGAGCACCGGCAGTGAGGGCGAGGACCCCGACCGCCGCGTGGTCATCAGCCCGGCCTGATCTCGGCCCTCCCCCATCTCCCGGTTCGGCGCGGATCGACCTCGAATTGGTGTTCCCTGTGCCGGGAATCACCCGAGAGCGAACACCTCGTTGTTTCACGTGAAACACCCCCAGGGGACGGCCCCTGTCGCAGGAGGCCTGTTTCACGTGAAACGGAACGCCGCTCCGCGCCTCGTGGCCCGGGCGCGAGACAATGGTCGGGCGATGGATCGCGGCGACAGCGGGAGGCTCCATTCCGCGGCGGGCCTGTTGGGGGTCGAGCTCGAAGACGCCCAGGCGGACCGGCTCGTCCGGTTCCGCACGCTGCTGGCCGAGAGAGCGGTCCCCTTCGGGATGGTCGCTCTCGGGGACGCCGACCGCCTGCTCGAACGACACGTCCTGGACTGCATCCGCGCCGTCCCGCCGCTGCGGCGGGTCGAAGCCGGAACGGTGGCCGATCTGGGGTCCGGAGCAGGCCTCCCGGGGCTCGTGGTCGCGGTCGCGATGCCGGCTGTCAGCGTGATCCTCGCCGAGTCCCGCTCCAGGCGAGCGGCGTTCCTCGAGATGGCGGCCTTGGAGCTGGAGCTGCGGAACGTGGCGATCCACGCCGGCCGGGTGGAAGCCCTGTCCGGCCCCTTCGACGCCTGCACCGCCCGGGCCTTCGCCCCTCCCGGCCGGGCCTGGGCCGTCGCGCGTGCCCTCCTTCGTCCCGGAGGGCGCCTCCTGCTGTTCGCGGGACGATCCTGGCCCGTCGAACGGCCCGCGGGGGGTTTCCCCGGCGGGGAGGACGCCGTGGACGAGGTGGACGCCCTGTCGGTCGGAGCGGTTTCGGGCGCTCACGCGACGGGCGGATCGGGAAATCGACCCTCAACTTCGACTGGATGGCTTGAATCCGCCGGTCCACTCGTTATGATCACCCGGACGTGACGTCCGACTGGCACCACGCCGATCCCGGCGCGACGACCTATTTCCCGCAGCCTCCCGAGCCCGGGGACCCCTCCCAAGCCATCGCCCTGCCCGACGCCGAGCCCGGCCCGCCCGCTTCCGGCGACTCGCCGGATGCGGGGCAGAGCCAGCAGGCCGGGGTCGCGGTGGGGGAGAGCCGTACAGGCGACCGGCCCGGCGGGGACGGCGACGTGGCGCCGGAGCGGCCCGCCCACACCGAACCCGCGGCCACCTCGTCCGACGATCCGGCCGAGGGCATACCGCCGACGGTGATCGGAGACGCCCGGGGCGTGCCGGACCCCGGCGAGGTGCAGACGCCCGTCACCGGTGACATTCCCCGTCCCGAGGTGGAACCCACCACCCGGGATCCGAACCAGGCCGAGCGAACGGCCGGGGGCATGGAGCCGGGAGGCGTCGACCCGGAGGCCGGGGGGTCTCCCGGGCCGGCCACGGAGGGTTCCGCGCCGGACGGGGCCGATCCGGCCGCTGGCTCACCCGGTACCGATGCGTCAGCCGACGCTGAACTCCAGGTCGAGACCCAGCCCGTCCCGCCGTCGGTGGCCGCCGCGGCCGAGGCCGCCGCCGCGGAGGCGTCGACGGGGCCGCCGGACCCTGCCCTGGCCGAGCAGCCACCGCAGGCGGTTCGCCGACCCGGAGCGGTGGCCCGGGTCATCGCGGTGGCGAACCAGAAGGGCGGGGTGGGCAAGAGCACGACGGCCGTGAGTCTGGGTGCCGCGCTGGCGGAGCTGGGCCACGAGGTCCTGGTACTCGACCTCGATCCCCAGGGCAACGCCTCCACCGGGCTCGGGATCCGTCACGCGGCCCGGGCGGTCACCACATACGAGGTCCTGCTGTCGCAGGCCCCTCTCGCCGACGCCGTCGTCCAGACCCCCGTGGAGCACCTCGCCGCGATCCCGTCGACCATCGACCTGGCGGGCGCCGAGATCGAGCTCGTCAGCCAGTTCTCGCGGGAGACGCGGCTCCGCAAGGCCCTCGAGCCGGTGCGGGAGGGTTCCTACGACTTCGTCATCCTCGACTGCCCGCCGTCGCTCGGGCTCCTCACGATCAACGCGCTGACGGCGGCGGACGAGCTGATCGTGCCGATCCAGTGCGAGTACTACGCGCTGGAGGGCCTCGGGCAGCTGCTGCGAAACGTCAGGCTGATCCAGCAGAACGTCAACCCCAAGTTGAGGCTCTCGGGCATCGTCATGACGATGTTCGACGCCCGGACGAAGCTGTCCGAGCAGGTGGTGGCGGAGGTCAGGCGGTACTTCGGGACCCGGGTCTACGACGCGGTGATCCCGCGGACCGTTCGTCTGTCCGAGGCACCGGGGTACGGACAGCCGATCACCGTGTACGACCCCGGGTCGAAGGGCGCACAGACGTACCGGGCCCTGGCCAAGGAGGTGGCGGCGAAGACGCCCGACGGCGAGGCTGTCCCCCTCATCGGCGAGCTGCCGGCGGTGATCACGCCGGCGGAGCGTCCCGCGCCCGCGCCCGTTTCCAACGGGTCGCCCGGGGAGAACGGCCAGCCGAGACGTCGATTCCGACTGTTCCGAAGAGGAGGCGAAGAGTGAGACGAGGCGGATTGGGCAGGGGGCTCTCGGCGCTGATCCCCGGCGCCGCGGAGGAGGCGGGTCTGCTCGAGATCCCGGTGGGAGCCATCGAGCGGAACCCCAGGCAGCCCCGGACGTGGTTCGACGAGGAGGCTCTGGAGGGGCTGGCCCACTCGATCCGCGAGGTCGGGGTGCTGCAACCCGTGATCGTCCGGAGGATGGACACGGGCTACGAGCTGGTGGCGGGGGAGCGGCGCCTGCGCGCGGCCCGGTTGGCCGGTCTGGCCACGATCCCGGCTGTGATCCGCGATGCGGACGACGCCGAGTCGCTGCGGGATGCACTGATCGAGAACATCCACCGCGAGGACCTCGGCCCGCTCGAGCTGGCGGAGGCGTTCGCCGAGCTCCTGGAGGACCTCGGCGTGACCCAGGAGACGCTCTCGGAGCGCCTCGGCGTGTCCCGCCCCCATATCGCGAACACGATCCGCCTGCTCCAGCTGCCGGCCGAGATCCAGCGGCTGCTGGGGGAGGGGCGGCTGGCAGCCGGGCACGGACGAGCCCTCCTGGCCCTGCCCGACCGCGAGGCGCAGGTCTCGTTGGGTCTGAGGGCGGCGGCCGAGGACCTGTCGGTCCGCGACGTGGAGGAGCTGGTCAGGACTTACAGCCAGGCCCCCGCGCGGGCGCCGGCCCCGGCGCCCAAGGCCGTCCGGATCCCCAACGACGGCGCCTTCGGGGAAGCCGAGGAGATCCTGTCCGAACAGCTCCAGACCCGGGTCCGGATCAGGATGGGCAAGCGTCGCGGAAGGATCGTGGTCGAGTTCTCGTCGCCGGATGACCTCACCCGAATCGTCGACGAGATAGTCGGCTCGCGCGTCACGGTGGGTTAGGCTCGCTCGAGAGCCTCCCCAAACCTTGTACCTGCAGTTGAGGCTTGGCCATGTCGCGATGCCCATGTTTCGTTCCAAACACCCCGGGTTGGGGGGACTCTGTGAGCCGGGGATGTTCCACGTGGAAACAATCGCGGGCCGATCCCATCTCAGTCGAATAGCGATCGCTGTCGACAGCAGCGCGGCCAAGTCGGCTCTGGCCTTCTGGGCGCATCAAGGGCTCGGTTTGGGGGATTGTGGAACTCCCCGTCACCACTTATCGATCAGGAGGAAGCTCAAAGAAGGGAGTCGCCGATAGCCGGTTGGGTCTCGTACCCTTCTTCCAGCCGCTGCAATCACCGAAACCTCGCCCGGCACGGGCTGGGGCGAGGTGTAGCAGGTGCCACGGTGGCGAAGGGGCGAATGATGGGCGCTCCCGACCCGCTGTCACCGCGAAGCACACGGTCCCCTTGATGCCGGAATCGAGACCTCGACCCTGAGAGCTCGGCAGGACAGGAGCATGAGCGCAGGTAGAAAGCACCAGGAGTCTTGACGGGTGTGCTTGGCCGGTTTCCCCTCTGCTCGATCGTCGGGGCAGAGACCACCGGACCTTCATCCGCCTCCGGCGTGTACTTCTTGGATCGGTCTCGCGTGGGGCCCGCGCTGTCGAGTCCCCGCGCTTTCAGTCCCGAGGGCGGGGCTGGAAGACAGAACCGCCACCCCCGAAGAGAGGAATGACGCCGCCGCCACGTAGGAGCGCCAGGAATGGCGGGCCAACTCGTCCAGCTGCTGGCCCTCGCGACCCTCAAGGTCAACTCTAGGGACGCCCCGGCGCGCGATCGTCGTCGGTGCTTGCGGCGAGGGGAGGCCGCTGCGCCGAGAGGGGACACCTCCCACGGCGAGATCGGAGATCCGATCCCAGAGGGAA
>WNFV01001546.1_pt1 | contig 31302 bp, 27 predicted proteins | sample 5400101 | NCBI WGS metagenome assembly WNFV01 (sample SAMN13153361, study PRJNA577476) | soil metagenome | isolation source: 115 cm soil or saprolite under grassland replicate 1 | place: USA:California | collected 2016-06-15 | reverse complement strand
GTCGGTCCGGAAGAAGGCCGAGTAGCGGGTCTTCTGGATCACGGCGGCCGCGTCCGGCTCGAACGGCAGCAGCTCCTCGACCAGGTCGTGCTCGTGCGTCCCGACGATGCAGTGGGGCGGGAACATCTCGAACTCGGGATCGCCCTCGCGGTGGCTGTCCTTGGTGAAGATCACCGGGGTGCCGGCGGCGCGCTCCTCCTCGAGGATCCGCAGAATCCGCGGGATCGCGGCGGTGCAGGTCTCGCTGGCCAGGTTCCCGATCCGGGTGAACCCCTCCTGCACGTCGGCCACGATCAACGCGCGCCCGGCCACACGGCGAGTATAGGGAAAGGCCCGAGGGACCTCTGGCTCGCCGCCGGCGCTACGCGGAGGCGAACCCCTGCGCCGCGCTCGCGGCCACCATCAGCCCCTCGGGCCTGGTGCCCCGAGGAACCCTCACGACTGTCTCGGTTTCCTTATGGTGACCCCTTTCGTTGGGCTTTGGGGCCTCCCGAGCCTCCCCACCCGCACAGCTAGTTGGCCTTCCCAACCGTACGAGCAGGTGCGCCCAGTCGGCCTTACGGCTTTCCCAGGGGGTCCCATTCGGTTCCCTGACTCAGCCGCTCCGGCTTCTCGGAGCGACGCGAACTATCGCGCACGCCCCCCGGAGCGTCAAGGAGACAAAATCCCTGGTGGCCGAGCGTTTGCGCAGGTCAGCACCGCCGCAAAGTCCTCGGAACTTTTTTCAGGAGGGCGCCGCGAGGTCCCGGTAGACCGAGCGGATGCCGTTCGCCGTGAGGTCCCACGAGTACCCGCGGGCATGCGGGGCGGCCGCCTCACGCAGGCGCGCAGCGAGCGCGTCGTCGCGCAGGATGCGCAGGATCCGATCGCCGTAGTCGGCGGGGTCGTGTCCGCAGACCAGGAACCCGGTCTCGCCGTCGCGGACCGCGGTCCGCAGCCCGCCCTCGGCGGCCGCCACCACCGGCGACCCGCAGGCCTGGGCCTCGAGGGCCACCAGCCCGAAGGACTCGGATCGCGACGGCATCAACACCACGTCGGCGGCGGCGTAGAAGTCGGCCAGCCGGTCCTGGCGCTGCGGCGGGTGGAACTGCACCCGGTCGCCCACGCCGGCGGCCGTCGCGAGGTCCATCAGGTTGGCGACCTCGCTGGCGCCCTGGCGCGAGCCGCTCGGACCCCCCACGACGACGAGCATCAGCTCTCGGGTGACCTCCGGGTCGCGGGCGACGGCCTCGGCCAGCGCCCGCACGGCGACGTCCGGGCCCTTCAGCCGCTGCAGCCGCCCGACGAACAGCAGGACGCGCTTCCCGACGAGCCCGAGGCGCGCCCGCGCCTCGAGGGACGGGCGCGGTGTGAACCGAACGGGATCGACCCCGGGAGGAACGACGTGGACACGGTCCGGGCCGGCCCCGTACAGGCCGACGAGGTGTGCGGCCTCGACCGGGGTCGGGGCGAGGATGGCGTCCGCTCCGCCGACGACGCGCTGCTCCTCACGCAGCCGGACCTCGGGCTCGGGCGCGTCGCCCGGGGCGAGCGAGTAGTTCTTGACCTTCCCCAGCGTGTGGAACGAGGCCACCAGCGGGGTGCCCCAGCGCTCCTTGGCCCGCTTCCCCACCCAGCCAGACAGCCAGTAGTGGCTGTGGACGATGTCGTAGGCCAGCCCGTCTTCCCGCCGGAACGCGAGCACCGCGTCGGCGAAGGCCGGCACGAGTTCGGGGAGCCGCTCCTTGCCGACGGGAGCGCAGGGACCGGCCTGCACCTGCATCACCCGAACGCCCGGGCGGATCTCCTCCACATCGGGGACGCCGCGACCCCGGCACCGGGTGAACACGTCCACCTCGACCCCCTGGTCCGCCAGCCGCTCGGCGACCGAGCGGATGTAGACGTTCATCCCGCCCGAGTCGCCGGTGCCGGGCTGATCGAGCGGCGAGGTGTGCAGGCTGATCACCGCCACCCGCGTGCCGTCGGCTCCCACCATGCGCCCAGGGTACCCAAGCCACGGGGAATGGCAGCGAGCAAAGCCCGATCGATGGGTGCGAAGGGACCCGCCGGGTGGACGGATCCCTTCGAGCCCAGGGAACCTTGCGATCGGCCGTCGGCCGATCGCCTCAGCTGACCTTCTTGGCAGAGGCCTCCACGGCCTCGACGTCGGCTCGAACTGCCTTGCTGATACTCGTCGCAGCCGCCTTGGCCTGTCGCTGCGCGGCCTTCGTCTGCGCCGTCGCCCGCTTGACGGGCTCCGAGCGCCGGATCGAGCCGATGATCCGCTCGCCGCGCCTGACCAGGTCGCGGTAGTTCTTCGCGGAGTCCTTGCGCTGGGTCTTGACGAAGGACCGAGCCCGCTTGAAGAGGCCCTTGGCCTTCTCCACCGCGAGCTGGCCGGTGCCGAGGACCGCGTACAGCGCCTTCCTCATGTCCGCCATCTCGCTCTCCCTCCCTTCAGGTGATCGTGACGAATGGGTGGCGGGGGGCGAAGGGGAGCCGGGTGAGGGCTGGAACAGCCGAGGACTCCGCCCCCCGCCAGGTCTCATGAGGCCCGAACCTCCTCGGGTCCTCTGGCCTGGGCGACCGACCGGGCGCGGCGGGCAGCCCGCCTGCCCTCGGTCTCCTCCCGGAAGCTCTCGTACACGCGGAGCAACGCCTCCTTCTGCTTGGTGGTGATGGTCCGATCAGCACGGATGGCGGCCGGCAGGTCGGCCGCGGGCGACTCGACGCGCTCGTCGAGGATGCCGGCCTGCACGTACAAGGTCTCGGCGGAGATCTGGAGCGCCTTGGCGATCCGCTGAAGCATGACCGCGCTCGGGCGGCGCAGCCCCCGCTCGATCTGCGAGAGGTAGGGGTTCGACACCCCCGCCGCCTTCGCCAACTTGCGCAGCGAGAGACGGGCGTGCGTCCGCTGCTCGCGGATGAAGCCTCCCAGGTCCCGCACCTTCATGGCTCGCTCCCTTCCGAACGAACCATAGCACGGGTGTTATACTTTTGCAAGCAATATGCCTGCACTAAGCAAGCAGCCTACGCGCGGGCCTGGATGAACCGCAGGACGGTCTCGGCGACCCGGGTCGGGCTTCGGGTCGTGGCTGTCACGATGTTCCATCCGTGGCCGAACCTCGCCGGCAGGACGATCAGCCGCTTGTCCCGCGATCCGGCCCGGTCGTAGAGATCCCTGGCGTCCTCGATCGAAATGGAGCGGTCTCCTCGGGCGACGAGCTCCAGGAACGGGCTCCGCAGATCGCCCACCGCCGATCGAGCGTTCAGCGCCACGTCGCCCACCAGGAAGCCGAGATCGGCTTCCCCGGACAGACTGACCACGCCTTCCACTCGGGGCGTGATCTCCACCCCGGCCATCATCACGACGGTGCCGCCCAAGGATCCCCCGAGCAGGAACACGTCGCGAACGTCGTCTGCCCGAAGCACCCGAACCGCACCCTCGACGTCGCTGAGCAGGCTGCCACCTCCCGGACAGGTCGACGCGCCGAAGCACCTGAAGTCGAACAGCAGGATGCGAAGGCCATGACGACTGAGGTACACGGCATACGGCCACCAACCGCAGAGGTCGGCCGGGTACTCGTGCGCCAGCACGACACCCACGGAGCCCGTCCCCAGCGTCGCCCCGTCGAGCCAGGTCCCGTCACTCGCCTGGAACCAGAACGTGTCGGCCTGCACGTTCGGGGATCCGCATCGGCGCGCGACCGGTTGGAGCGGCGCCTGGGTCGCGGCGGGCGACGGTGACGGGGTCGCCGAGGCACCGACCGGTCCGTTGCCCGGCCCCTTGGACGTGCAGCTGACCCCCGCCACGAGCGTCGAAACGATCACGGCGCTCGCGATCGACCATCGGCGGTTCACATCCCAGGAGTACGGGCTGCGCCCGGGTCGCGGATTCGGGCGGGGAGGTGGATTGCCCGGCCGGCCCCACGGTCGACAGGCTCGTGAGCGGCGCCCCTACGCGAAGGTGAGGTCGAAGTCGGCTTCGAGGTGGCCGCGCGGCTCCCCGCCACCCAGCACCGGCGGGTGGATCCAGCGCTCCAGGGCGCCGGCAGCGCCGGGCGGCATGGCGCCGAGGAGGTCCAGCGTGTGGAGCAGGGCCGGCCCGGCCGCTCGCGCGCCGCCGTCGGTGATCTTCACCGCCACGCCCAGGCCGTCGCCGGTGAGCGCCGCGCAGATCAGGCCCTCGGCACCGACCTTGACCACCACGCCGGGAACCGCCTCCATCACCGCGGTGCAGACGCGGCCGCGGCCCGCCACCAGGTAGGGTTCACGGCCCATCGCCTGGAGGGCCCGCGCCGCGAACGAGGCGAGCTCCCCGAGGGCCTCGGGCCGGCCGAGCCGCGCGTAGAGCGCCCCAAGCGAGCGCACCGGGATCCAGTGGACGGGGACGCCGCACCCGTCCACGCCGACGGCCACCTCGCGCTGCCCGGAGGCCGACACCACGGCCGCCAGCACTCGACGCTGGATCGGGTGGTCGGCGTCCCGGTAGGAGGCCAGGTCCCAACCCTGCCGGGCGCAGGCCACGAGCATCCCGGCGTGCTTCCCGGAGCAGTCGGAGAACTCCGGGGCCCGCCGCCCGGCGACGAGCGCGGCCTCCTGGTCCCAGGGCGCCATCGAGGGCGTGCGCAGGGCGTCGAACCCGAGCCGCGCCCGCGCCAGGAGGGCTGCGACGGCCTCCACGTGGACGGGCTCGCCGTTGTGGCTGGCGCACATCACGGCGATCTCGCGGTCGGTGAGGTCCTCCCCGATCAGCGAGAGCGAGACCGTCGCCTGCAGGGGCTTCATGGTCGAGCGAGCGAACGTGGCGCGGCCGGGATCGCCGGCCCGGGCCACGAGCGTCCCCGCCGCGTCAGTCACCGCCACGGACCCGAGGTGAACCGCCTCCTCGAGCCCCGAGCGCAGCACGCGAACGAGCGGCACCGGGCCGGAACGGCGGGAACGGTCGCTCACGGCCGCAGCGTAGTTGAGGCGGAGCTCAGGAAACGACGGAGAGGGTGGGCGGGCCGGCCACGGCCAGCTCCAGGCGGTCGATCAGGATGTGGAAGGCCTCTACGGCCTCCGGGTCGAACTGCCGCCCGGATCCACGGGCGATCTCGGCCGCCGCCTCCTCGACCCTCAGCGCTTCGCGGTAGGGTCGGTCGCTGGTCATGGCGTCGAAGGCGTCCACCACCGCGAAGATCCGGGCCGACAGCGGGATCGCTTCGCGCCGCAGGCCGTGCGGGTAGCCGCAGCCGTCCCATCGCTCGTGGTGGTACTTGATGACGTCCACGGCCTCGCCCAGGAACTCCATCGGTGCCACGATCTGTGCCCCGAGCACGGTGTGGGTCTTCATCACCTCCATCTCATCGGCGGTGAGGGGCCCCTCCTTGCCGAGGATGCCTTCGGGCACGCCGACCTTCCCGATGTCGTGCAGGAGGAAGCCGTAGCCGAGCTGCGGCCGTCGCGCCAGGTCGGGATCCATCAGCCTCGCCAGCGCGACGCCGTAGCGATGCGTCCGCTCGAGGTGGCCGCGCGTGGTGAGGTCCTTGGCCTCGACCACGAACGCCAGCGTCTTCATCGTGGCGAGGTGCGCGGCCTGCAGCTGGTTCAGGACGTTCTCGAGCTGCGCGGACCGGTCGCGCGCGTCCCTGTAGACGATGTTCATCTCCTGCGCGAAGACCATCAGCTGGCGGCGAACGGCCTCCAGCTCGCGAAGCGCGGGGTCGCCGGGCGCTCCCGGCGTCGCCTGCTGCACCATGAGGCGTCCATCCTGGCGGAGGGAGCCAACGGAGGCAATGGTGCGAACGGGCCGGTGTCCGTCGGCCGTTCGGCATCGCTCGAACGGCCGACCGATGATCGTCCGGAGAGGTCGCCCCCGCCTGCCCAGCCCTCGAGCACCAGGCTCGGGTCGCGACGGTAGCGCTCCTTCAGCTCGCCCTGGAGCGTGTCGTGGACGCGGAACACGCCTGCTCGGGAGGCGGAGACCGCGTGCTCCTCCTCCTCAAGGGCGGTCACCGCTTCGTCGAGGGCCGCGTCCGACAGGGCGGGCAGATCCGACAGGCCGGCGTCGGAGACGAGCCGCTCGACGTGGCGGCGTGCCAGCGCCATCTCCTCGTCCGGCAGGACGACGTGCACGAACGCGCCGCGCGATCCGGTGGCGCCCCCGCCGGAGAGGATCTCGGGGAGCCGGTCGACCAGCGAGCCGGCGGCGCCCGACTCTCGCTGCCCGCGCTCGGCACGCAGGATGTCGAGCCGTCCCTGCAGCAGGCGCCGCAGGTACGAGAGGTACTCGATCTCGGCCCGGCACTCGTCGCGCCGGCGGCGCAACTCCTCGATGCGGGCGTCTCCCAGGCCGTCGAGGAACATCGGGTCCATGACCCGGTCGATCCGGCGGTGCCCGCCCGCCATCACCGGCTCCGTCATCCCCGTCCCCCCAAATCCCCCAGCCCGAGCATCTCGCGCGCCTGGGCGGGCGTGGCGACCGCGCGGCCGGCCTCGCGGGTCAGGCGGGCCACCCGGGCGATCAGGTCGGCGTTCGAGGCGCCCAGCTCGCCCCGTGCATAGTAGATGGTGTCCTCGAAGCCCGTTCGGACGTTGCCGCCGAGGGCCAGCGCCGCCAGCGTCACCGGCAGGTGTGTGCGTCCGATGCCGGTGGCGGTCCAGGTGGCCCCGTCGGGCAGGAGCGAGGAGAGGAACGCGACGGCCCCGGGCGACCCGCGCATCCCGCCCGGAACGCCGAGCACGAAGTCGAAGTGGAGACGGTGCGGCGTCGCGTCGTGCGCCGCCACCAGGCGCAGCGCGGTGTCCACCATCCCGGAGTCGAAGATCTCGAACTCCGGCAGGATCCCTCGCTCGCGCATGGCCAGGAAGATCCGCTCGACCATCGGGAACGGATTCTGGAAGACCTCGTCCCCGAAGTTCACCGTGCCGGTGGTGAGCGTCGCCATCTCCGGTCGCAGGTCGAGCGGCTCGGAGCGGTGCGCCTCGCTCATCCCCACAGAGCCGCCGGTGGAGGTCTGTACGACGATGTCGCAGCGGGCCCGGATGGCCTCGATGATCCGGGCGAACGCCTCGCGGGACTGGGTCGGCTCCCCCGCCTCGTCCCGGGCGTGGACGTGGACGATCGAGGCGCCGGCCTCCGCCGAGCGCGCCACCTCCGCCCCGATCTCCTCCGCCGTCAGCGGCAGGTTCGGCTGCTCCGCCCGCGAGAGCTCCCCGCCGACCGGGGCCACCGTGATGATCACCGGGTCCACGGGGACCATGATGGAACGGCGACGGGATCGGGTCCAGGACGCCAGGACGCGACCGCGACCGGCCCCGCACCGCGGTCCCGAGCGGTACCGTGATGGCCACCGAGGAAGGAGGGGCCATGCTCGCGCTGTCGAGCTTGTCGTGGGGTGTCGTCGTGGTGGTGGCGGGGGCCGTCGTCCTCTACCTGCTGATGTCGGTGAAGATCATCGGGCCGACCGAGGTGGGGCTGGTGGGCAAGCGGATCGGCAGGAAGCTCGCCGAGGGTCACGTCATCGCGTTCGCGCGCGAGGCCGGGTACCAGGCCGACCTGCTGATGCCGGGCATCCGCTTCAAGCCGTGGCTGCTGTACAGCGTGCGCAAGCACCCCTGGGTGCAGGTGCCGGCCGACGGGATCGGCGTGGTCATCGCCCAGGTCGGGCGGCCGCTCCCGGCCGGGGCCAAGAGCGCCGAGTACCGGCAGGCGTTCGGCAACTTCCGGGACGTGCGGTCATTCGTGCAGAACGGCGGTCAGCAGGGCGTCCAGCGCCCGGTCCTGCCGCCGGGCTCGCTGATCCCGCTGCATCCGGTGGGCTTCCTGGTGATGACGTACAGCCGTACCTACGGCTTGCCGGTGGCGAGCGACTTCCTGCCGCAACCGACCCGCAAGGGGGTCCTGACCTACGAGTCGTTCGGCCTGGCGCAGGAGGAGCTGAAGGTCGTCCGCATCGAGCCCGCCGGGAACGTCGACTACATCGGCGTCGTCACGACGCAGGAGGGCGACCCGCTCCCGTCCGGCGACATCGCGGGGCGGCTCGGGGGGTTCGACGACGTGGCCGCGATGGAGGCGGCGGGGCGCACCGACGGCGAGATCATCGAGGTGCTGCTCGGCAACAAGAACGGGCTGCACAACAACTACCAGGACTTCCAGGCCTTCCTGGACAACGGCGGGAAGATCGGCCTGCAGCACGACCCACTGCTCTACGGAGCGTTCCTCCTCAACCCCTTCCTGGTCAAGGTGGAGCGCGTGCCGATGCTCGTCGTCAACCAGGGCGAGGTGGCGGTGATCAAGTCCTACCTCGGTCTCTCGACGCAGGACACCTCCGGCGAGGAGTTCAAGTTCGGGTCGATCGTGCGGCCCGGACACCGCGGCATCTGGCGCGAGCCGCTCCGCACCGGCAAGTTCCCGATCAACCCGCGCGTGTACCAGGCCGAGATCGTCCCGACCGCGATCCTGACGCTCAACTGGGCGGAGGCGACCTCGCACGCGCACAACCTGGACGCGCAGCTCAGCTCGATCGACGCGAAGAGCCAGGAGGGGTTCACGTTCACGATCGACCTGCAGGTGCAGATCCACGTCCCCGACACGAAGGCGCCGAGCGTGATCAGCATGGTCGGCACGATGCTCAACCTGGTCAACGAGGTGTTGCAGTCGGCGGTGGGCAACTACTTCCGGAACACCCTGCAGGGGCTGCCGGCGGTCGGGTTCATCCAGCGCCGCCAGGAGGTGCAGGACCAGGCCGAGCGCTACATCACCGAGTACCTCGGCAAGTACAGCGTCGAGACGAAGGGCGTCTACATCCAGGACGTCGTGCTCCCCGAGGCGCTCGTTGAGGTGCTCTCGACGCGGGAGATCGCCGTGCAGCGCCGCCAGACCTTCGCCCGGGAGCAGGAGGCGCAGGTGGCCCGGATCGACGTGGAGAAGGCGAAGGGCACGGCCGACCAGCAGGCGGAGCTGGCGCGGGCGCAGGTGAACGTGGACGTGCAGAAGAACCGCGCCGCGGCGCGCACCGCGGAGGGCGAGGGCGAGGCGTCGTTCACGCGCATCACCGGCCAGGGCGAGGCGGCGCGCGTCGAGGCGGTCGGCCTGGCCCGGGCGAAGGCGATCGAGGCCCGCGGCGTTGCCCAGGCCGTCGGCTACGAGGAGCAGGTGAAGGCGCTCGGCTCCGCGGCCACCGCGCTGGTTGCCATCTCCCAGGCCGTCGCCGAGGGACGGATCAAGGTGGTCCCCGACGTGCTGGTCACCGGCGGCGAGGGCGGCGGGCTGGACGGTCTCGCCGCGACGCTGATGGAGCGGCTCCGCCCGAAGGCCGGCGACGGGGCCAGGGAGCGCCTGCCCGAGCGCGGCGCCAGGACCACGGCCAACGTTCGGCGCGGGGGCTCGCGCGCGGCGCGGGCGCCGTCCCCGCCGCCGACCGCGCCCGAGGCGCCGGCAGCGCCCCCGGAGCCGCCGCCGGGCTGAGCGCGGGGGCTCGCGCGCGAGCGGGAGCGGGAGCGGGAGCGGCCTACCCGCAGACGGCCAGCAGGTAGGGGTAGGGATCGACGGCCGCGCCGCCGCCGGGGTGGTACTCGAAGTGCAGGTGGGTCGGGCCGCCGCTGGCGTTCCCGGTGTTCCCGACGGTCCCGATCTGCTCGCCGGCCGACACGGTGCGCGCACCCCCCACGTACGAATCGAGGTGCGCGTAGTACGTGTAGTCCCCGTTCGAGCGGGTGACGTAGAGCGCGTTGCCCCCGAGGTCGTTCGGATGCATGCTGACCGCGCCGTCGTGCGCCGCCACCACCGGGGTCCCGCGGGGCGCGAGGATATCGTTGCCCTGATGCGTCCGGCCGCCGGGCCGCGGCGCCCCGAAGTCGTCGTAGTACGAGCGGGGGCCGGCCACCGGGCAGGCCTGCAGGGCGCCGCCCCGGATCACGGTCCCCGGCGCGATGCGCGTGAGCGCGGCGGCGGCCGCGCGCTCCGACGCGAGCTTCTGCTCGAGGTCGTCCTCGATCGCCAGCAGCTCCCCGAACTTCGCGTCGATCGCCGCCTGCTGTTGGGACAGGACCTTGGTGGTGGACGCCTGCTCGGCGGCGAGCGCGTCGAGGTCGTCGCGCTGGCGGGTCAGGCTCTCCCGCGTCACCTGCGCCCGCAGGATCAGGTCCGACTCCCCCTGGGACATCCGATCCAGGAAGGCCGCCCGGTCGGCGAACTCGGCGAACGAGTTCGAGGAGAGCAGCAGCTCGAGCGTGCCGGCCGCGCCCTGCTGGTAGGCCTGCCGCGCCCGCGCCGCGAGTGAGGCGCGGAGCCGCTTCAGCCGCTGGCGCGTGCGGGCCATCCGCTCGCGCGTCTCGACGATGCGGTCCTGGGTGGCGACGAACTGACCGAACGCCTGCTGGTACGCCGCGGTGGCCGCGTCGAGCTCGGCCTGCACCTTCGCCACGCGCTCCTTGGCCCGCCGGAGGTCGTCCTCGGTGTCGGCGCGCACCGGTACGGCGGCGAGCGCGACCAGCACCGCCACCGTGGCGAGCATGGGAAGTCTGACTCTGGCGACGGTCACCGGTTACCCCGAACCCCCACGTGCGGTAGGCCGCGCGAAGTTCCGCAGCACCCTACCGGGCGATCCCGGTAGTGGCAAACGTCGTGACCGGGACAGAACGGGATTGCTCCCGGACTGTCCGGTTCGACCGGCTCTCACGCTTCGCCGGACGGGGGAGGGGCCAGCTCGGCCCGCAGGTCCTTCTTCAGGACCTTGCCGATCGGGCTCTTCGGGAGGGCCGCCCGGAAGTGGATCTCCTTCGGGACCTTGTACCTGGCCAGGCCCTGGCGCGCGAAGGCGAGCACCTCCTCCTCGGTCACCTCGGCCCCCGGCTTCCTGACGACGAACGCGACGACCTCCTCCCCCATCGCCGGGTCGGGCATGCCGACCACGGCGGCCTCGGCCACCGCGGGGTGCCGGTTCAGCAGCTCCTCGACGTCGCGCGGGTAGACGTTGAAGCCGCCGCGGATGATCAGGTCCTTCTTGCGCTCGGTGACGAAGAGGTAGCCGTCCCTGTCCACGAAGCCCATGTCGCCGGTGTGCAGCCACCCGTGCTTCAGCGTGTCGGCCGTCGCGTCCGGCAGGTTGTAGTACCCGAGCATCACGCCGGGACCGCGGGCGCACACCTCGCCGAGTTGCCCGGCCGGCAGCACGTCGTGCTCGTCGTCCTCGATCCGCACCTCACAGCCCTCGAACGGCAGTCCGGCCGACCCCGCCTTCTTCCGCGTGCCGGGCCGCTCGACGGTGATCCCCGGCCCGGCCTCTGTCTGCCCGTAGGCCTCGACCACCTCGCAGTGGAACCGCTTCTCGAACGCCTCGGCCAGCTCGATCGGCACCGGCGCCGCGGAGGCGAACACGATCTCCAGCGAGGACAGGTCGAAGTCCTCGACGCTCGGCTCCTGCAGCAGGTAGGTCATCATCGTCGGGACCATCGGCGCGAACTGAACGCGGTGGTCCTGGATCGCCTGCAGCACGCCGTCGGCGGTGAACCAGCGCAGCAGGATCCCGCGCACGCCGATCACCTGGGCGGTGACCGAGGAGATCATCCCGAACAGGTGGGCGACCGGCAGCGCCGAGAGCCCGACGTCGCCGGCATGGATCCCGACCGTGTCCGCGATCGTCGTGGCGTTCCAGTGGATGTTGCGCTGGCTGAGCGCGACCCCCTTCGGCCGGCCGGTCGTCCCGCCCGTGTACATGATCACGGCCACGTCGTCCTCGCCCCGATCCACGAGGTCGAACCGGGCCGTGGCGGCGTCGCGCAACGCGTCGAACGACCGAGCCCCGTCCGGAGCGTCTCCGGTGACGAGCATCGCCGGCGGCTCGGGCAGGCCCTCGATCGCCTGCAGGACGTTCGGGTGGAACTCCGGGCTGGTCACCAGGACCTTCGGCGTGCAGTCGGCCACGATGTGGCGCACCTCGGGCACGGCCAGCAGGAAGACGATCGGCACGACGACCGCCCCGGCCGAGAGGATCCCGCCGTAGGACTGGTAGACCTCGAGCGAGTTCGGGAGCATCACCGCCACGCGATCGCCCGGGCGGACGCCCAGCTCGTGGAACACGTTCGCCATCCGGTCGGCGTCCGCCACGGCCTCGGTGTTCAGGTACTCGCGCCCCTCGAAGTGAACCTGCGCGTACTCCCCGAACTTCTCGACGTTCTCACGCGCCAGCGCGGCCAGGTTCATCGCCACCCTCCCCCTAGGCGCCCATCAGGCGGCCGATGATCTCCTTCATGATCTCGGTGGTGCCGCCGCCGATCGGGCCGAGGCGGGCGTCGCGCCAGGCCCGCTGCACCGGGTACTCCATCACGTAGCCGTAGCCGCCGTGCACCTGGACGGCCTCGTCGGCGACGCGCCAGTCGAGCTCGGTAGCCAGCCACTTCGCCATCGACACCTCGCGGGTGGCGTCCTCGCCGGCGACGATCGAACGCAGCGCGTGATAGGCCAGGCTGCGCGCGGCCTCGATGTCGGTGGCCAGGTCGGCGAAACGATGCCGCCAGACCTGGAACTTCGCCACCGGCCGGCCGAACGCCGAGCGGTCCCGGGCGTAGGCGATCGCAAGCTCGAGCGTCCGCTCCGCCGCGGCCACCGCGGCCAGCGCCATCACCATCCGTTCCCACTGGAAGTTGGCCATGATGTGGTGGAAGCCGCGGTTCTCCTCGCCCAGCAGGTTCGCCCGGGTCACCGGGACGTCCTGGAAGACGAGCTCGCCGGTGTGCGAGGTCCGCCAGCCGAGGGTGTCGATGCGGCGGCGCTCCACCCGGCCGCTCATGACGTCCTCGGGGCCGACGATGAACAGCGAGATGCCGTGGGCGCCGGCGTCCGGATCGGTCTTCGCCGCGACCACCACGAAGTCCGCGATCGGCCCGTTCGTGATGAAGGTCTTGGTGCCGCTGATCCGCCACCCGTCGCCGTCCGGGACCGCGCGGGTCCGGATCGCCGCAACGTCCGACCCGGCGTCGGGCTCGGTCACCGCCAGCGCGCCGATCCACTCGCCGGCCACCGCCCGCGTCACCCACCAGCGCCTCTGCTCCTCGGTCCCGAAGCGATACACGTAGTACGGCCCGAGGTCCTTGTGGGCGCCCAGGGCGGCCGCGACCCCACCCGAGTTGCAGCGGACCGACTCCTCCGTGATCACCGCGTCCGCGACGAGGTCCGGGCCCGTCCCGCCGTAGGCCTCCTCGACCTTGGCGCCGAACAGCCCCATCGCGCCGGCCTCGGCGAAGATGTCCCGCACGGGGAACGTCCCCTCGCGCTCCCACTCCTCCGCGTGCGGCGCCAGCCGGCCCTCCACCCAGGACCGCACGGCGTGCCGCAGCGTGCGGTGGTCCTCGGTGAACAGGCCGCGGTCCGGGATCTCGGCCAGTCGTCGCGTCGGCAGGGCGGCCAGGTCCATCCCCTCAGAGCCCCATCGTCTTCGCGACGACCTCGCGCATGACCTCGTCGGTACCTCCCCCGATGCGGATCACCCGCGCGTCGCGCCAGGCGCGCTCGATGAACCCGTCGGTGGCGTAGCCGGCGCCGCCCCAAATCTGCAGGCAGCGGTTCATGACGCGGTTGACCACGATCCCGCCGTACAGCTTGACCATCGAGATCTCCTTGACCGGGTACTGGCCGCGCTCCCAGGCCAGCGCCACGTCGTAGGTCAGCTGCCGCGCCGCCTCCAGCTCGGTGGCCATCTCCGCGAACGCGTGGCGGATCGACTGGAACCCGGCGATCGGCTTCCCGAACGCGCGCCGCGCCTTCGCGTACTCGAGCGTCTTCTCCATGGCGAGCTGCGCGCCGGCGACCGAGCCTGCGGCGCCGATCAGGCGCTCCCCCTGCAGCTCCCACATGATCTGGGTGAAGCCCTGGCCCTCCTCGCCGAGCAGCGCGCTCGCCGGCACGCGGACGTCGTCGATGGCGATCTCGGCCGTGTCGGAGCTGCGCATCCCGACCTTGTGGAGCTTCTTCGCCACGCTCCACCCCGGCGTGTCGGTGTCGACCAGGAAGAGCGAGAACCCCTCGTAGCCGGCCGGCTTGTCGGTGCGCGTCACCAGCAGACAGAAGTCGGCGCGTGCGCCGTTCGTGATGAAGATCTTCCGGCCGTTGATCACCCACTCGTCGCCGTCGCGGACGGCGGTGGTCTCGATGTTCGCGACGTCGGAGCCCGCGTTCGGCTCGGTGATCCCGAGGCACGCGATCTTCTCGCCGCGGATCGCGGGGGCCAGGTAGCGCTCGATCTGCTCTGGCGTGCCGAACCTCAGGATCGGCGGGGTGGCCATGTCGGTCTGCACGGCGATCGCCATCCCGACGCCGGCCGAGCCGATCCGGGCCAGCTCCTCGGAGACGACGATCGTGTGGCCCCAGTCCCCGCCCTGGCCGCCGACCGCCTCCGGGTAGCGCACCCAAGGAAGCCGAGGTCGCCCATCCGCTTGAAGACCCAGTCGGGGAAGTCCTCCTCGCGCTCCCAGTCGAGGGCGTGCGGCGCCAGCTCCGCCTCGACGAACGCCCGCATGCTCGCCCGCAGCGCCTCGAGCTCGTCCGTGAACAGCGGATGCCGGGCCATGGCGCGAAGTTTACGCTTCGGTAGGTTCGGCCCGCGTCACCTCGGCGAGCCGCTCGGCGGCCCGGGGCGGCGCCCACGTGGCCCTTCTGCCCGGCGAGGGTCAGGGCGTCGCGCAACATGTCCTCCGACCGTCACGGTCTTGCGCAGCTCGGCGGGTCCAGCTGCGTCGAGCGGCGCCGAGCAGAACCCGCAGAAGCGGAACTCCTCGGGGTTCTCCCGCCCGCAGCTCGGGCAGATCACCACGTGCGGAGTGTAGGCCCGCCCCCTCCGGTCAGGCGTTCCTGTCGCGGGGTCGAGCGCCCACCGCCAGCGCCACGTACGTCAGGTCGGACCGCATCGTGTCGATCGACCGCTCGACGCCATCGATGCGACCGCCCAGCGATTGCTCGACGCCGTCGATCCGGGCGTCGACCTGGGAGAAACGGGCATCCATCCGCTGCTCGAGACGATCGATCCGCCGCTCAACCGCCTCGAAACGACCCTTCCCGTACCGGGCAAGGGCAAGGCCCACCAGCCCGACGACCATCGCGTTGATGGCGCTCTCGACGAGATCCATCCTTCTCCTCTCCGGGGGAGGAGTACGCGCAGCGTAGCATCGGGCGCCGACATCGAAGGTGGGGCCGGCAGCCGGCGCGGCGGACCGGCTCCGCTCCTATCCCGCCGACATCGCGTCGATCAGGATCTTGGCGACCTCGGGTCTCGAGAACTCGGGTGGGGGCATCTGGCCGGCGCGGAGCATCTCGCGGACCTTGGTGCCGGAGAGGGCGACGCGGTGCTCCTCGCCGTGCGGGCAGGTCTTGCCGCTGGCCATCCCCTCGCAGCGGTTGCACCAGAACGAGTGCTCGAAGCGCAGCGGCGTGATGCCGAGCTCGTCCGCGTCGAACCGGTCGAAGATCTCCTGCGCCTCGTACGTGCCGTAGAAGTCGCCGACCCCGGCGTGGTCCCGGCCGACGATGAAGTGCGTGCAGCCGTAGTTCTTCCTGCAGATCGCGTGGAAGATGGCCTCCTTCGGTCCCGCGTAGCGCATGTTCGCGGGGAACACTGCGAGCATGGCCCGGTTCTGCGGGTAGTAGGCCTCGAACAGGACCTCGTAGCAGCGCATCCGGACGTCCGCCGGGACGTCGTCCTCCTTGGTCGCGCCGACCAGGGGGTGGAGCAGCAGCCCGTCGGTGATCTCCAGCGCGCACTTCTGGATGTACTCGTGCGCCCGGTGGACGGGGTTGCGCGTCTGGAACCCGACGACGCGCTTCCACCCCCGCTCTGCGAATGCCCGCCGCGTCTGCGCCGGCGTCATGCGGTAGTTCGTGAACCGCGTGTGCCGGGGCAGGTGCAGGACGCGCACCGTCCCGGCGACCAGGAACCGCCCCGATTCGTGGAGGTGCTTCACCCCCGGGTGCGCGGCGTCGATCGTGCCGAACACCGACTGCGCCTCGACCTCGCGGTCCCGCTCGTACGTGTCGGAGACCTCGAGGACGGCGATCGTCGAGCCGCCGGACTGCAGGGCGACCGCGTCCGCCCGCCCGATGGCCTTCAGCTCCTCGTCGTCCACGGCGAGCGTGACCGGGATGGTCCACGGCAGGCCGTTCGACAGGCGCATGTCCTCGAGGATCGACCGGTAGTCCTTCTCGCCGACGAACCCGGTCAGCGGCGACAGCGCGCCCATGGCCAGCATCTCGAGGTCCGCCTGCTCGCGCTGACCGAGCCGCAGCTTGGGGTAGTGCTCGGCCTCCGCGGCGGCGTCCTCCGCCCGATCGTTCGGCATGACGAGGTCCACGAGCGTGCCGCCGTGGGGCGCGATGATGTCGTCGGTCATCGGGAATGCTCCTCCGTGGTCGGGTGTTGCCCTGTTCGAGGCGACGCGCCGGCCAGTCTATCGGAGCCTCGAACGGCCTCCGCGGGGCCACGCCGCCCGAGGGAGTGCCCCGGGACCGGCGGGTATACTCGGAGTGCCGCTCGCTTCGCCGGGCGGTCCAAACGCGAAGGAGTCACCGTTGAAGGCCCTCTTGCCAGAAGACCTCGTCCGGAAGACGAACGCCCGCTTCGAGGACGCAACCCCGCAGGAGATCATCCGCTGGGCCCTGCAGGACTCCGGGCTCGACGACGTCGCCGTCGCCTCGAGCTTCCAGATGGAGGACACGGTCGTGATGGAGATGGCCGTTCGGGCCCGAGCGGATGTGCCGATCCTGTTCCTCGAGACCGGCTTCCACTTCGCCGAGACCCTCGCCTTCAAGGACCGGTTGACCCAGCGCCTCGGTCTGAACGTCGTCGACCTGGTCGGCGACTACACCGTCGAGGCGCAGAACGCCGCGTTCGGCGACAAGCTGTGGGAACGCGACCCGACGAGGTGTTGCGAGCTGAACAAGGTCATCCCCCTGAACCGGGCGCTGCGGCAGCTCGACGGATGGGTCACCGGGATGCGCCGCGATTCCGCCCCGACGCGGGCGAACGCGCCGATCGTCGACCAGTACGAGCTGGAGCCCGGTAAGACGCTCGTCAAGTTCAACCCGCTCGCCAACTGGACCCGCCGCGACGTCGTCGCCTACCTGAAGGAGCACGACCTCCCGAGGCTGCCCCTCTACGAGCTCGGCTACGCCCAGATCGGCTGCGCGCCGTGCACGCGGATGGTGTTCCCGGGCGAGGACGAGCGCGCGGGCCGGTGGGCCGGCGCCGACAAGGTGGAGTGCGGCATCCACACCATGGAGACGGCCAGGGAAGCCGCCCTCCAGAAGTAGCGCCCGTCCGGCTCGGCGTCGCTCGCCGCCTAGTCGCCGATCGCCAGCCTGCCGTCTCGCACGCCGACGCCCAGCTCGGCCGTGCCGCCGCGCACCTCGATCTGCCGGTAGGTGAAGCCCTCGAACATCGGCGGCAGGTCGAAGGCGAAGGCCACCGCCTCCAGCGGGACCTCGGTTCCGCCCGACGAAGCGGACTTCGGCTCGAAGATCAGCTGCTCCTGGTCGATCCGCACCGGGCCGGTCGCCGTGACCTCCAGCTGCTGGCCGCCGACATTCGCCATGACGTCGACCTGCACATTGCCGTCCGCCAGGAACGTCACCCGGCCGGGGTAGTCCTGGAACGACAGCCAGGCAGTGACGTCGTCGTCGGTCACGGTGGCGGTCCCCCGGCCACGGCTGATCGTGAGCGTCGCGTCGCCTCGGGTCAGCATGGTGAGCAACGGGAACTTCACCAGCTTGACGTCCATGTCCAGGCGCTCAACGCGCAGCCCGTCGACCGTGAAGTCCTCCGCGGTGACGCTGGCCGAGTTGACGTGGCCGCGCAGGGCCTGCAGGGCGAACGGGAACCCGCCGGCGGAGACGGTCGCGCCGCCGCGCGCGTCGAGGTCGGACGCGATCTCGCTCTTCACCCAGGATTGCGTCCAGAAGCGCAGCACGAAGTCGGCGGCCACGGCGGCGAGCACCGCGACGATGATGATGACCAGCGGGCGACGCATGCCGCCGAGACTAGCAGCCCGGTCCGACCGGAACGCGACGTTCCGCGCCGACCGGGACCGGCTCGTCGAGCGCCTCGTGGATGCGGACGGCGAGCATCCGGGCCAGGCCGGGCGAGAACCCGTCCTCGGCGTGCCCGAACCTGCCGGCCAGCAGCAGGCGCTTCGGCTGCTCGGCCGCTCGGTACAGCCGCCAGGCCTGCTCCTCGTCGAAGAAGTGGTCATCGCGGCCATGCACCACGAAGAGCGGCGTGGGGCTGACGAGCGGGGCCACCTCCTCCGGGCTGGCGGGGTCGTCCCACTCGGCCGACATCCGCACCCCGAGGCGGCGCGCGATGCGCCGGCCTCGCTCGGTGGAGGTCAGGCGGCGCATGCGGTCCACCGATGGCGAGACGTGGCCGTCCCAGCCGGCAGGAGTCGAGATGGCGACGACGGCATCCACGCCGCCACGCAGCGCGGCCTGGCGGACGGCGGCCACCCCGCCCATCGACGCCCCCACCGTCACGACGCGCTCGAAGCCGTCGGCCCGCGCCAGCCGGACGACCGCGTCGACGTCGTACAGCTCCGTGTCCCCCAGGGTGCAGAGACCGCCGCTTCGCCCGTGGCCGCGGAAGTCGAACGCGTAGACCGTGAACCAGCGCGCCAGCGCCTCGGCGAAGCGGACCTGGCGGGCCTTGCGGTGCCACCCGAGGAACCCGTGGCAGAGGACCAGCGCCACCGGCCCGTGGCCGAGGCGGGAGCCGAGGAGCGGCACGCCGTCCTCGGCCGAGATCCGGAACGGCGCGACCGGGACCCGGAACCGGCGCGACAGCGGCGCGAGCGCGGAGACCATGGCCATCGAGCGTACCGCGCGTTCGCCGGGTCCCCGGTACGCTACGCTCGCTTCTCGCGGCCGCCGGCCGCCGAGCGAGGTTCAACCAGTGGCGAGGATCGTCCTCCTCACCGACCGTTCTCCCGACGAGGTGCTGCCCGCGATCCACGCCGTGGACGTGGACCTGAAGGCCGAGCCTCTCGGCGTGGACTCGCTCGTCCACCTCCCGGACCTGTCGCCCGACTGGGTCGTGGTGGACGCCGAGGAGAACGCCTGGCACGCGTACCGACTGCTGACGACGCTGGCCTCCACCGACCTGCGGATGCCCGTGGTGGTCGTGGTGGCCCGGACAGACCTCGAGCGGTTCGCCTGGGCCGAGGTGGCGGACGAGTTCCTCACCGCCGGCGCCTCGGAGGTGGAGGTCCGCGCCCGCCTGGCCATGCTCCGCCGCCGCGTCGGCGGCGGGACCGAGGCCACCATCCGGCTGGGAGCGCTGGCGATCAACGTCGAGACCTACCAGGTCACGGTGGCCGGCCGGCCGCTGGACCTGACCTACAAGGAGTTCGAGCTGCTCCGCTTCCTGGCGGAGCGCCCGGGCCGGGTCTTCTCCCGAGCCGCCCTGCTGCAGGAGGTGTGGGGCTACGACTTCTACGGAGGCACCCGCACGGTGGACGTCCACGTCCGGCGGCTGCGGGCGAAGCTCGGCCCCGAGCACGAGCACCTGATCGAGACGGTCCGGGGTGTGGGCTACCGGGCGGCCGCGGTGCGGTCGACCGAGGACGGCTGAGCCTCCCCCGGACCCCACGTAACACGGAGTTAACCCGGGCGAAACCATCGGGCAACGACGGCTCGCTAGCCTGCCGCCCAACCGACCAGAAGGGAGCGGCGGCATGACGACGCCCAAGGACGTCCTGTCGATGGCGAAGGACGCCGAGGCTCAGATCGTTGACCTGCGGTTCTGCGACCTGCCCGGCCTCTGGCAGCACTTCTCGGTCCCGATCTCGGAGCTCTCCGAGGAGTCCTTCCAGGACGGCTTCGGCTTCGACGGGTCCTCGATCCGAGGGTTCCAGGAGATCCAGGAATCCGACATGCTGCTGGTCCCGGACACGAGCGGGGCGTTCATCGACCCGTTCCTGAAGCATCCGACGCTGGTGCTGAACTGCTTCGTGAAGGACCCGGTGACGACGGAGTGGTACAGCCGCGACCCGCGCTACGTCGCCAAGAAGGCCGAGGCCTACCTGCAGTCGACCGGGATCGCCGATGTCAGCTACTGGGGGCCGGAGTGCGAGTTCTACATCTTCGACTCGATCCGCTTCGACCAGAACCAGCACTCGGGCTACTACTTCATCGACGCGGTCGAGGGAGCGTGGAACTCCGGCACGGACGAGCCCGGCGGCAACAAGGGGTACAAGCCGCGGTACAAGGAGGGGTACTTCCCGGTCCCGCCGATGGACCACTACCAGGACCTGCGCTCCGAGATGGTCATCAACCTGCAGAGGGTCGGGATCGACGTCGAGGTGCAGCACCATGAGGTCGGGACGGCCGGCCAGTCCGAGATCGACATCCGCTACGGGACGCTGCTCGACACCGCCGACAAGGTGCTGCGCTACAAGTACGTGGTCAAGAACACGGCGCTGCGCGCCGGCAAGACCGTCACGTTCATGCCGAAGCCGATCTTCATGGACAACGGGTCCGGCATGCATACCCACCAGAGCCTGTGGAAGGAGGGCGAGAACCTCTTCTGGGACGAGGTCGGCTACGCGCAGATCTCGGACATGTGCCGCTGGTACATCGGGGGCCTGCTGTCGCACGCGCCGGCGCTGCTGGCGTTCGCCGCACCGACGACGAACTCCTATCGGCGGCTCGTCCCGGGCTACGAGGCCCCGATCAACCTGGTGTACTCGCAGCGCAACCGCAGCGCCTGCATCCGCATCCCGGTGTTCTTCAAGTCGCCGGGCGCGAAGCGGCTCGAGTTCCGTTCGCCGGATCCGACGGCCAACCCCTACCTGGCGTTCTCGGCGATGCTGCTCGCCGGCCTCGACGGGATCAAGAACAAGACCGAGCCGCCCGACCCGATCGACAAGGACCTGTACGACCTGCCGCCCGAGGAGGCGGTCCAGGTCAAGCAGGTACCGGGCTCGCTCGAGGAAGTCCTGGACGCGCTCGAGGACGACCACGGCTTCCTGCTGGAGGGCGGCGTGTTCACTCAGGACGTCATCGACACCTGGATCGAGTACAAGCGGATCCACGAGCTCGACGCCGTCCGCCTGCGCCCGCACCCGCACGAATTCGCGTTGTACTTCGACATCTAAGACGCTTCTGTCGAACCGGACAGCGGGCCGCCTTCGGGCGGCCCGCTCGGGTTCGAGGCGCTCAGTACCCGTCGTTGGGGGTCTGGCCGACGACGGGGGGGCCCTTGACGGTCTTGACCTCGACGGTTCCGCGTTCGATGCCCTCGACGTCCGCCGCGGCGACGTCCACCAGCACATAGAGACCGACCAGAGCCTCGATCGCCGGGCCGCCCTGCTGGCGCACGTTCACCTCGATCTCGAGCGCCCGGTCCCGGACGCGAACGGCCTTGACGTGGGCCTCGACCGCCGGGCTGTTCCCCATGCCGGCGAACACGGCCACGAGGGCCCGGTCGCCGAAGTCCAGCGACGCCACGGACTCCAGGTCCTGAGCGTCCACCCTGCCCTCCAGGCGGTCGCGGGCCTCGGCAACGGAGCGGAGCACGAGCGCCTCCGGCGTGAGCCGCTCCTGCCCGGGCACCCCGCCGGAGCCGATCTCGCGGAACTCGATGCCACCCTCGCCGGCGTTCCCACCGGCTCCGCCGCACGCGGCGAGCGTCAGCGCGGCCAGGGCGAGCGCCGCGCCGAAGCGGACCCTCACTCGTCCTCCCCGTAGAACACGCGCTCCATGGCCATCCTGGCACGGCGGGTGATGCGCCGGTACTCCTCCAGGAACCGCGCCCGCGGGTACTCCTCGTAGCCGAGCCGCCGGGCGAGGGCCGCCTGCTCCTCGGGCGCCGGCGGGACCGCCTCGGCGGTCACCCGCTTGTCGATCTCGAGCGCGTTCTTGACCTCGTTCAGGAACAGATACGCCTCACCGAGGCTGCGGGCCACGCTGTCCTCGATCAGGCGCGCCTCGACCAGCCGCTCGAGCGCCATGAGGGTGTGACGCTCGCGGACGGCCGGGTGATCCCGGCCGTGGCGCATCTGCGACAGCTCCACGGCGAACTGCACGTCGGCGAGGCCCCCGAAGCCGAGCTTGAAGTGGAACCGCCCCGCCTCGCGCGGCCGGACCCGCTCCTGCTCCATTCGCACGCGCATCTTGCGGATCTCGGCCACCCGGTCGATCGGCAGCGCCTCTGGGTAGGCGAAGTCCTCGGCCAGCGAGCGGAAGCGCCGGCCGAGCACCTCGTCCCCGGCGACCGGACGCGCCTTCAACAGGGCCTGGAACTCCCAGGTCAGGGCCCAGCGCTCCCAGTACTCGAGGTAGGAGGCCACCGATCGCACCAGCGGGCCGGCGCGCCCCTCCGGTCGAAGGTCGGGGTCGGGCGCGAACCCGTCGGCCCGGATCGCCGCCAGCGTGGCCTCCGCCGCCCGGGCGGCCTCGCCGAACGCCTCCGCCCCTTCCCCCTCGTAGACGAACACCAGGTCGAGGTCGGAGGCGAAGTTCAGCTCCTCGCTCCCCAGCTTGCCGAGGGCGATCGCCGCGAACGGCAGCGCCGGAGCCCCGGCGCGCACGGCGCGGCGGACGACCGCGTCGGCCACGGCCGCGATCGCGCGCCCGCTCTCCGGCACCGGGAGGTTCCCCGAGGCGTAGCGGGCCGCGACCCGCACCAGCGCGGCCTCCGGATCGACCGCGGGATCGGGCGGGGAAGCCGCGGGGCCCAGGACCGGCACGACGTCGGGCCGGCGGACGACGACGTCGGCGAAGGCCGACGAGGCGGCCACCAGGGACGCGAGGTCCTGCAGCGTCTCGGGCTGGGAGGCGAGCCTGTCGGCCAGGCCCGGCGCCTCGCGCAGCGGCTCCGCGACCCGGGCGAAGCGCACCAGCGCGGCGTCGGGGTTCGCCGCCAGCGCCAGCGCCGGGCCGAGCAGCGGAAAGCTCGTACCGAGCACCCTCCCCAGCCGGGTGGACGGGTCCACGATCGCCTCCAGCCGGGCGTACGCACCGGCGGGGTCGCGGAACCCCAGCCCGGCGAGCAGCTCCTGCGTCGCCTCGCGGTCCACGCCGGGGCGGGGCTCGTCGCCGGCGAAGGCCTCGAGCAGCGGGCGGTAGAACAGGCCCTCGTGCAGGGCGCGGACGACGCCCGCGTGCCCTTCGACCGACTTCCGCAGCGCGGCGGCGCCGGCGAGGCCCATCGCTCGCGCCACGGTGCGCAGGGTCTGCTCGTCCTCGGGGAGGTCGTGGGCCTGCACCTCCCGCAACAGCTGCAGGCGGTGCTCCAGCGTCCGCAGGAAGCGGTAGGAGTCCGCGAGCGCCACCGCGTCGGCCAGGGCCACGTACCCCCCCTCGGCGAGCGCGCGGAGCGCCTCGAGCGTGTTCGTCGTCCGGAGCGACGGGTCACGCCGCCCGTGTACCAGCTGCAGCAGCTGCACCGCGAACTCGACGTCGCGGATGCCGCCCGGCCCACGCTTCACGTCGTGGCGCCCCCGGGCGCGCACGTACTCCTCCACCCGCACCTTCATCCGGCGGACGTCCTCGATCGCCGCCGGAGCCAGTCGCTCCGGGAACACCAGGGGGGTGACGGCGTCGAGGAACGCGGCGCCGAGCGCGGCGTCACCGGCGACCGGGCGGGCCTTGACCATGGCCTGCCGCTCCCAGGTCTCGGCGTGGCGCTCGTAGTACTCACCCATCGCGGCGAGCGATCGCGAGAGCGCGCCGGCCCGGCCCTCCGGCCGGAGATCGGCGTCCACGCGCAGCGCCAGTCCCTCATCGGTCGGCTCGGCGAGCAGGCGCAGCAGCGCGCCGGCGACGCGGGAGGCAGCCTCCTGGGGCTCGCCGCCCGGCCGGCCGTGGACGAACACCACGTCCACGTCCGAGGCGTAGTTCAGCTCCCGGCCGCCCAGCTTGCCCATGCCGACGACCGCGAGGCCCGCCCCGTCCACCGCCTCGAGCGCGACCTGCAGGCAGGCCTCGGCGACCGCCGTGACCTCGGCGACGACCGGCTCGAACGGCCGCCCGGCCAGGTCGGCGGCGGCCACCCGCGCGAGGGCGCGGCGGCGGAACCGCCGCAGCCCCGCCGAGGCGCCGAGGCGAGCCGCGTCGGCCCGGGCTTCCTCCATCAGCGTGGCGTGGTCGCGCGGCTCGAGAGCCGCGAACAGCGTTGCCTCCTCGGGATGCGCCATGAGGAAGTCGGTCACCGCGGTCGAGAGCCCCAGTAGGGGCACGGCGGCGGCCAGGACGGCCGGATCGGCGAGGGTTTCACGGGCCCTGGGGTCCTCCCCCACCCGCGACAGCGCGACGCGGGCGCGCTCCGGGTCGGGCGCGGCCGCGAGGGCCCGGCCCAGCACCTCGGGCGTGGTCACGGGCCAAGGCTACCGGAGCGGCTCCGGCGTTCCGGCGTGGGTTCCGGACTCCCCCCGAACGCGATAGCCGCGTGTAGCCTGACCGCCGCGATGAACGGCTGCCCGACGGGAACGACGGCTCGCCGGCGCGCCGCGGCCGCCGTGGCGTGGGTGGTGCTGTTCTCGGCGTGCCCGGCGAAACCGGCGCCACCCCCGCCGGAGCCGTCGGTCGTCACCCCCACGTTCGACCAGATCAGGCAGGACGGCTGGACCCGCGTCGAGCCGGGGGGCCGGACGCTCTGCGCGCGGGGAGACCCGTTCGCCTACTTCGTACACCGCGGCGACCCGTCGCGCCTGCTCGTCTTCTTCACCGGCGGCGGCGCCTGCCAGGACGGGGCGACGTGCCGGCCGGGCTCGCGATTCTTCCGGGACACCGTCCGCTACGGGCCGGACGGCCCTCCGGCGAACGGCATCCTCGACTTCGGCGACCCGCGCAACCCCTTCCGCGACTACACGGCCGTGGTGATCCCGGAGTGCACCGGGGACCTGCACTGGGGTGACCGCGACGTCGCCTACGTATCCCCGCTCGGGGGCAGTTTCACGATCTACCACCGCGGGTGGGTGAACGCGCGCTCGGCGCTCCGCTGGGCGTCCACGAACGTCCCGAGCCCGGCCGAGGTGTTCGTGGCCGGATGCAGCGCCGGGAGCATCGGATCGGCGGCGCACGCCCCGTTCGTCGCCCGTCGGTACCCGGAGGCGCGTGTCACGCAGCTCGGCGACTCGTTCGCCGGCGTCTTCCCGAAGCCGATCGACCTCGACGCGCCGTACGGCGCCGGACGGCACCTCGCCACCTGGCTGGCGCCGGTGCGCGACCTCGACCCCAAGCGGCTGACGATGACCGACTACTACCGCGCGCTGGTGCGCGCGATCCCGGACCAGACCTTCTCCGAGTTCAGCCACGACAACGACCTGGCGCAGAAGCTCTACTTCCTCCTGCTCGGCGGGTTCCCGCGGCAGTTCTCCCGCGCGCTCCGCGTGAGCTTCGACGCCATCGAGACCGCCGGCCCGAACTTCAGCTCCTACATCGCCGCCGGCAACGGCCACTGCGTGCTGCAGACGCCGAGCTTCTACTCCGAGGGTTCGCGCGTCCCCATCCTCGACTGGGTGACCGCCCTCGCCAGCGACGGGCAGGCTCCCACCGTGCGGCCCTGAGCGCCAACTCGGCGAAGTTAACGCGCGCGTAACACCCTCAGGGCGGGCTGCGCGTACGCTCGGATCGGAGTCGAGGAGGGTGCGATGACGCTCACCAACGAGGCCGAGTACGTCCTGCGGACGGTCGAGGAACGCGGGATCAAGTTCATCCGGCTGTGGTTCACCGACGTCCTGGGGTTCCTGAAGTCGTTCGCCATCACGCCGAGCGAGCTCGAGGGGGCCTTCGCCGAGGGGATGGGGTTCGACGGCTCCTCGATCGAGGGGTTCAGCCGGATCCAGGAGTCCGACATGGTCGCCCGTCCCGACCCGGCAACCTTCCAGATCATCCCGTGGAAGTCCGAGGCGCAGGTGGCGCGGATGTTCTGCGACATCTACACGCCCGACGGCGAGCCGTTCGGCGGCGACCCGCGCTTCGTCCTGAAGCGCCAGCTCGACCGTGCCGCCGACCTCGGATTCACGTTCTTCGTCGGCCCGGAGCTCGAGTACTTCTACTTCCGGGACTCCGAGACCACGCAGTTCCTCGACCGCGGCGGGTATTTCGACCTGACGCCGCTCGACGTCGCCACCGACTATCGGAAGCGCACCGTCTTCTACCTCGAGTCGATGGGCATCCCGGTCGAGTACGTGCATCACGAGGTCGCGCCGAGCCAGCACGAGATCGACCTGCGCTACACCGACGCGCTGACGATGGCCGACAACGTGATGACCTACCGGCTGACCGTGAAGGAGGCGGCGCAGGAGTTCGGCGTGTACGCCACGTTCATGCCGAAGCCGGTGGACGGGGTCAACGGCTCCGGCATGCACACCCACCAGTCGCTGTTCGAAGGGGAGCGCAACGCGTTCTTCGACGCCACCGACGAGTACCACCTGTCGAAGACGGCCAAGGGCTACATCGCCGGCCTCTTGACCCACGCCCGAGAGATCACGCTCGTGACGAACCAGTGGGTGAACTCGTACAAGCGCCTGGTACCCGGCTACGAGGCCCCTGTCTATGTCTGCTGGGCGCGGCGAAACCGCAGCGCGCTGGTGCGGGTCCCGATGTACAAGCCGGGAAAGGAGCAGGCCACACGGATCGAGTTCCGCTCCCCCGATCCGGCCTGCAACCCGTACCTCGCGTTCGCCGCCATGCTCGCCGCGGGCCTGAAGGGCGTCGAGGAGGAGTACGACCTGCCGGCCGAAGCCTCGAACAACATCTACGAGATGTCCGACGACGAGCGTCGGGCGGCCGGGATCGAGGCGCTCCCCGAGGACCTGTACGACGCGATCAAGGTCGCCGAGCGGAGCGAGCTGTTGCGCGAGGCGCTTGGGGAGCACGTCGTCGACTACCTCCTGCGCAACAAGAAAGAGGAGTGGGACGGGTACAAGGCGTACGTGACGCCCTTCGAGCTGGAGCGCTACCTCCCGCTGCTCTGAAGCGCCGGACGAGTCCGGGGGGAAGCCGTACGGTGACGGTGTGAGGATCGCGCTCGGGCAGATCAACACCACGGTCGGTGACCTCGAGGGCAACGTCGAGCGGATGGTTCGGTCCACCCGCGACGCCACGGCGGCCGGGGCGGACGTGATCGTCTTCCCCGAGCTCGGCGTGACCGGATATCCGCCGGAGGACCTGCTGCTGCGGCGGGCCTTCGTCGACGACAACCTCGAGGCCCTCGACGACCTGGCCCGACGGACCTCAGGCGCTTGCGCAGCGCTCGTCGGGTTCGTCGACCGCACCGAGCGGGGCCTGCACAACGCCGCCGCCGTCGTCCGCGGCGGCCGGGTCCTGGAGCGCTACCACAAGCACAGGCTGCCGAACTACGGCGTGTTCGACGAGGCGCGCTACTTCGTGCCGGGGATCGCGGCATGCGCGCTCCGCCTGGCCGACTCCTCGCTCGGCATCTCGATCTGCGAGGACGCCTGGGCGCCGGGCCCGCCCTTCGACGTCTACGCCGGCAGCGTCCGCGTCATCCCGAACCTGAACGCGTCGCCGTACCATCGGGGGAAGACCGCCGAGCGGCTCGAGGTGTGCCGCGCCCGGGCCCGCGAGACCGGCGCGTGGATCGTGTACGTCAACGCGGTCGGAGGCCAGGACGAACTGGTCTTCGACGGCGGCAGCATCGTGGTCGCCCCCGACGGCGAGCTGGCCTGGCACGCGCGCTCGTTCGAGGAGGACCTGCTGCTGGTCGACCTCCTCGGGCCGGGCGAGGACAAGCCGCCCCTCCCCGACCCACACCGCCCGGCCTGGCCGGACCCCGACGAGGAGGTCTACCGCGCGCTCCTGGTCGGTCTCGGCGACTACGTGCACAAGAACGGGTTCGACCGGGCCTACGTCGGCATGTCGGGGGGGATCGACTCGACGATGGTGGCCGTGCTGGCGGCCGACGCCCTCGGGCCGGGGGCGGTGCGCGGGCTGGCCATGCCGTCCGGGTACTCCTCCGAAGGCAGCGTCTCGGACGCGGAGGCGGTCGCCGAGCGCCTCGGGATCCGCCTGGACCGCGTCCCGATCCAGCCGATCGTCGACGCGTATCTGGAGACGGTCCGTCCCCTGTTCGGGGGCCGTCCCGCCGACGTGTCCGAGGAGAACCTGCAGGCGCGCATCCGCGGGAACCTGCTGATGGCCATGTCCAACAAGTTCGGCGGGCTGGTTCTCGCCACCGGCAACAAGAGCGAGATGGCCACCGGGTACTCGACGCTCTACGGGGACCTGGCCGGCGGCTTCGCCCCGATCAAGGACGTGATGAAGACGCTCGTCTACCGGGTGGCGCGCTGGCGAAACGCCCGGGCCGAGCGTGACGGCGACACGCCGCCCATCCCGGAGAGCGTGCTCTCGAAGGCGCCCTCCGCGGAGCTCCGACCCGGCCAGCTCGACACAGATTCGCTCCCGCCGTACGAGGAGCTCGACCCGATCCTCGAGGAGTACATCGAGGAGGACCGCTCACCCGAGGAGATCGTGGCGGTGGGGTACGACCACGAGCTCGTCGACCGCGTGGTGCGGATGGTGGACCTGTCCGAGTACAAGCGCCGCCAGGCCCCGCCGGGGGTGAAGATCACGCCGAAAGCCTTCGGGCGCGACCGGCGCCTGCCGATCACCAACCGCTACCGGCGCACGCCCGCTCCCGCGGAGCCGTCGCAGCCCTAGGTTCGGGAGGCGCAGCGCGGCTGCGGCTCAGCAGGGCGGGAGCGGCCCTTGGCTGGTGACGTAGACGTTGTTCGCGAAGCAGTTGCCGCTGCCCAGGTTGCGCAGGTCGTACGTGTGCCCCTTCGAGGAGTTGTCGCGGATCTCGTTGTCGTCCGAGGAGCCGAGCGGGGAGCCCGGCCCGGTCATCTCGATGCCGGCAGTGCCGTTGTTCTTGACCTTGTTTCCCCGCACCAGCAGCCCGTCGCCGTCGTGCAGCCAGATCCCCCGCGTCTCGTTGGCGTACACGTAGTTGGCCACGACGCGGACATCGGTGTCCAGGTCGATCTGCTCCATGATGATGCCCTTGGTGTTGCCGGTGACGGTGTTCCGGCGAACCTTCAAGATCCCGCCGCCCGTGGAGGAGATCCCGCCGACGTAGAGGCCGGCGTCGCTGAACCCCGAGGCGGTGACGAACTCGACAGCGATCTGCTGGCTGCCGTAGACGTTCACGCCGTACTCGGCGTCGCACGTGTCGAGCACGCGGGTGTTCAGCACCTTGCCGCTGGCGTTGAAGCTCGTGTCGATCTCGTAGAAGGAGCCGCCCTGGACCCGCAACCCGTCGATCGTCACGCCGTCGGCGGTCACGTCGATCGTCGTGCTCGACACGCAGCCCGCGTCCACGATCGGCTTGGGCTGGTCCGTGCTAGCGCGGCGCAGGGTCAGGTTGGCCTTGTTCACCACCACGTCCTCGTTGTACGTGCCGGTGTGGATGTTCAGGACATCGCCGCCGTTCGCGGCGTTCACGGCGTTCTGGATGGCGTTCGGCCCCGGAAACACGTCGATCACGTTGGCCGTCGCCCCGCGGGCCGACCCCGCGGAGCCGGCAACCGTCATCACCACCATGGCCACCAGCGCTCCGAACCGCGTCCGCATGCTCGATCTCCTCCTCCGCCCGGTCGTCCGCGCACTCTAGTGCCGGGCCGTGCTGGGTGACATCCGCCGAACGGGCTACTCTCCCCCCGGGCCGTTAGCTCAGTCCGGTCAGAGCAGTGGGCTTTTAACCCATGTGTCGCAGGTTCGAATCCTGCACGGCCCACCACCCTTGACGGTTCGCGATTGTGAAGGTTCGGCACCTCTGTCCCACCTCGGCTCCGGCACCTGTGTCCCACCGGGCGGCCCGGCTCCGGCTCCTGGGCGACACTGGCTCCGGCACCTGTGTCCCACACGTCCCACCCCCAGCGCCTTCCTGATCTTCACTTCGGCTCAGGCGAGCCAATGAGGATCTCGGGATGCTCACGGAGCTTTCGGTGGTTGAGCAGCGCTACCTGGCGGTGAGGGAGGCGCTGGACGCCGCCAGGATCACCGACGTGGCCACCCGCTACCGTGTGGACCGGCGCACGGTGCATCGGTGGCTGGTTCGCTACGCCACGGGGGCTGGGCGCCCTGGCCGACCGCAGCTCCCGGCCGGACCGGTGCCCGCACCAGATCGCGCCCGAGATCGAGGCGAGGATCGACCCCGCGATCGCGTCGGTGGCGTCGCACTGCAAGACCAATCTCGTGACGTCCTTCTCCCGATCGGACAGTCCGTAGGCGGCCATGGGGAGGGATGCGATCCGGGCTAGATGCGCCGGCTCGATGATCACTCCCACGGGGCGCGCCTGGCCCGTTGCCAGCCTCGGGCGCGAACGACGAGGGGCACACGGGCGATCGGCCCGGGCTCCGAGGGATCAACGCTCACGCCTGGAGGGCATCCGCCACGGCCGACGCCAGGTTGTCCGCCGACACGTGCATCGAGGGGTAGTCGCCCCGCCAGCGGATCACACCGTCCCAGTCGATCAGGACGAAGCTGTGGCCCGGGAGCCCGGCGTGGTGGCCGCGCCCCAGGGTGTCGTGCGCGCGACACGTCCATCGTCGCGTCGACCAGCACCGGGGTCTGCAGCCCGAACCTCGCCAGCTCGGCGGCCACCGCCTGCGCCGGATTGACCATCACCGGGAGGAGCGTGACGCCGAGATCGTCGAACCGGGTCTGGTTCGCCTCGATCTCCAGCATCTGGGTGAAGCACGGGTCGCACCCCACGCCCTCGCTGAAGTAGAGCAGGTCGTTCTCCCCGCGCAGGCCGGCCAGCGACACCGTCCCGCCGTCCGTGGAGGGCAGCGAGAAGTCCGGCGCCGCCGAGCCCGCGCCGATCCCGGGCCCTCCCTCGCCCCCGTGCTGATCGGCCACCAGCCGGTCGAGCACGACCTCCGCCGGGGATGGCCCGGAACTCGTCCAGCGCGCCGAGGGGCAGCACGGAGGGGACGCCGAAGAAGTTCTCCGTTCCCGGCTCGGCGACGAACAGATCGGCGCCGACGTTGACCTCGTACGCGGAGATCTGGACGCGGAACCCCGTCCACAGCCCCTGGAGCAGCAGGATCAGCGCGATCGCCGCGCCCACCCCGAGCACGCCGGTCCCCAGGCGTCGCCGGTCCGCGAACAGGTTCCGCCGGGCCACCGGCACGTGAGCGGCCATTGTCCCTACTGCGATCCCGCGTCCTGCATCGCGCCCAGGCAGGCCGCGCGCTGCTCGGCAGTCATCGCCCCGTGCATGGCGCCGTGGTCCATGGCCGCGCCGCCCATCATCGAGCCGCCGCCCATCATCGAGCCGCCGCCCATCATCGAGCCGCCGCCCATCATCGAGCCGCCGCCCATCATGCCG